>Ga0065711_1036084_pt1 | contig 21480 bp, 11 predicted proteins | sample Hoacrofraction12_FD_59098 | JGI IMG/M metagenome (GOLD analysis project Ga0065711, IMG submission 59098) | Hoatzin crop microbial communities from Cojedes, Venezuela - Epithelial fraction 12 v2 (version 2) | ecosystem: Host-associated > Birds > Digestive system > Esophagus > Crop | place... | reverse complement strand
CGGCAGGGTGGTTGGACTAGATGACCCACAGAGGTCCCTTCCAACCCCTACTATTCTGTGATTCTGTGATTCTGTGATTCTGTGATTCTGTGAAATCCTGAAGATAAGAGACTGTTCATCACGCACATCTCTTCACTGGGGCACATGCACCAGAATTCCTCCTTTTATTATCTTTCTGAGTTTCCATGGGCTTTTATCTTTCAGCAAATGTCCCTTTTGGCTTAATATAACTATACTGAAAGAGAACCAGATCTTCATGCTGTAAGTGTGTGCTACAAACGCAGGATTTGCTTTGGAGGCTGACCAGGAACATTTCTCATCTGCAGAGATTTTCCCTGTATTGAGGGTTTCACACTTTTCAGGAATGCTGATGCCCCTGAGAGGCAACACCAACCTTTGTGGGAACACAAAGGGAGCAGGGTCTTGATTGTCAAACCATTGCTTCAAGCCCTGATAATTCGTAGACTTCAAGAGCTTGTCCGTGCCGCAGACCAAAGTGTCGCAGGCCCACCAGTCTCACCAGCACCCCAAACTGGTTTGCTTACAGCCCCTAGAAGGGCTTGCAGGGTTGGGCACCCACCCAAGGTGTAGTAGCTGAACAGCATCTGGACCAAATTAATTTGGGATGCTTCTGTGTCCTACGTGGCTGGATCCCCTGCCAGCCCTGGCTCACATCTCCCTCGGGTCTCCTGCAGGACAGGTCGTGTCTTGTAGCTCACTTGAGCAAAAGTAGTCGAAATTTGGCCCTTTAGCCTCAAAGCAGGCGGGCGTGTTTTCCCAGCAGCGATGTGGCTGAGGCATTGGGGTCAGGATTGGTTGACTCCAAGGATTTGCAGTAGCAATTCGAAGATAAACCTGTGCAGTTCCTTACGGTTTGAGCTAAACAGGCAAGCTCTCTGTACAGCGTCGCCATATCTCCTTGTCTGAGTGCAGATAAGGGTTATAAGACAGGATCTCAGCAGCGGATTACTTTGCAGTGCAATCCCTCCTTGCTGCTTCACAGCCCCATCTTTTTTTGCAGACTCTCTAATAGAAGCATTTGTTTGCAGAAGCAAGAAACCGCTGTCTCTCTGCTGCGTACTTGTAATGAATAGGGGAATGAGAGGTATAATCCGATTGTTTAATGGAAAAAAATAAGTGTAGGCAGAGGAGATGGTCAGCCACAGAGATAAAGGGGGCATTTTCAGTGTGAAGCATTACATAAATAAAATACTCCTGATAGTTCCTGCGAACCAGTGGCACATATGGATGATTAATAACAAGAACATGCCAATTCCAGTTGGCAGGAGACGCTCTTCAGCACTGGCATGTAAGTGCCAGGAGCTGAGCAATTGGGAGTTTTGCATATTGTGTGGGTACAAAATCAAGTTGTGGTTCTGTGGCTCTGGAGTGTGAAAGAGGCAGGAGGGTTATCAGAACGAAACCCGTCTTCTTTCTTTTTGGCTGCATCGTTTAAAGGGGATAGGCTTCATTAAGGTTGAAGGCACAGACTGGGTGCTAGAAGATATTAGCTTTATTGTTGTTTCTCGCAATGGTTCCTCGCATTCCCGTGTCCAAAAAATATGACTGTTCATCGCCTCTGTTTCCGTGCCAATAAAATGGGGATCACAACACCACTTATCTCACAGGAGTATTACGAGCTTGAATGAATTAATATCTCTGAAGTGCTCTGATGGTAGGTGCAAAGTCTTTTCATAAGCGCTCACGATTCCAGCTAGAAAGCAGTTTTGTATGGTGAATGCTGAGGGTAGAAAGGTGCAAAGCCAATTTAGCTTCCAAATGCTGTGGGCTTTGATGCAGCACCAGGTAATCTATGAATTCAGGTCCTTGATACTGTGTGGCAAATCAGGATCAGACTCTGCGAGGCGTTTGCTGAAACCAATAGGACTATGCGCATAACAATACAATGCTGATCAAAAATCATGGTATCTGTCAATGATTTTTTATGCACCTCCTAGTCATCTTGAAAGACAAAAATAATTCTTCAGGCTTTATGAACAGGAATGCTTTTTTTCTGGGAGAATCTCTTATTTGCTGATTGGAAGTTTTTTACCCTACAAAAAATAGCAATCTTGTCAGGAGTGGTGGATGTGGACTTCATCATAGTGTTAGCACTGCAGCAAAAGCTATTTTGCTGTTTGAAGGCTGGAGTTCTTCATAGGGCCCACGTGTTTATGATGACTAATTTCCCACTCTTATCTAAGAGTTACTTAATTATGAGTGCCCAGTGGGATAAATGGAACAGGAACGAGGATGATAGTTTGCAGCTGTCAAGGTGAAAAGAGAGAAAATACCCACATATTGCATTAGGCGGGCTCTTAAAACAATGTGCTAGCTTTGCCAGGAAAGATAAGGGTCTCCCTATAGCTTCAGGGTTTCCATGGAAGAAACTGTAAATGCTGCAAAAGATGGAAAAATGGTCATCCAGACTGCACCTTGGGAATGGTTCCCAGCTTGCACCACTGCTGTTTGATGCTGCTGCTACTCTTCAGTCTTACTGACACAGACAGAGCTTGCCAGCCTCAGTTCCCTCTGAAAAACAGCAATAAAAGTGCATCTCTGTATCTTTTGGGATGCTTTGACGCTGGGTTGGTGGCAGTCCTGAAGGCATGCACAGAAATGCTGAGGTTATGTGACTGTGGATATTCAGGGCAACGTGTTTTGGGATAGTGCTCTTTTCTCCTAAACCCATTACATCCCACTTGGGAAGAGTAGGGAACCACAGCGTATATGCAGCCTACTCATACAAATAACTCTGATTCCCGCTCTAAGGGATGTGAGGCCGCCAAAGGGGATGTTACAGCTCCCTAACAAGGCAGTTTTATGTTAGCTCTGGCCATACTGTGGTGGCCTGGGAACTTCTAGAAACTTAGGATGAGATTCATCTGCCCAAGTATGATAGATACCTATGTGAGAACTAGTCATCTTGGGTTGCCTTTGGGGAAGGTCAGAGGCAGAAAGTCCCTCATGGGTGGGATTTTCTACCCTAGCAGTGGCAGTTTGGATGGGTCAGATATGTGCCTTTTTCTCTGTGGAATAGAACTTGAACTCAGGGGGCGAGGCAGGACATAGCTTTGCACACAGTAGATGTGTCTTACAGCTGCCGTTGGATCAACGGGCTCAGGGTTCATCATCTTGAGGGTGTGATGGTTGTCCTTAAAACCACTGCTCAACTACTACTTAATCCCATGGACACTCAAGCTTCTCTTGGTGGATATAAATGAATTACCCCAAGTTCTGCTGTCAGCTAATGAGTTGCCCTCACTCCAGCTGAATGCTCCGGGGTTGCCAAATTAACTTTTAAATTAAGCAGAGGAATAAGGTCTGATATTGTGCCTATCGTTGATCAGGTTAGATACTGTCTTTGTTTCACTCCTGGCTTTTTAAAATGGATTGGGATTGTCAAACCTGTGTTTCTGGAGCGAGGTACATTGATAACCAGCGTTTGTGTGGGTATGTAGGGCTGAATGTGGGTTTCTCATTATACAAAATTGAAAATTTTAGCTCAAGAGTCACAGACAAAGTGTGGCAGCTGCAAGAATAGCATTTAAATCTGCAAAGACCCAGCATTAGCTACAAGACTGCTTGGTGTTACACTGTCTCTCTGGATGTACTTTTATAGAATACCTCACGCTGAAAATTTAATTAATCAGAGGAGGGTTATCACATTACCAGCCTGACTGAATTATTTTTTAGTGAAAAAATGTGTGTTTAAAAGTCTAAATGCTCCTGTTACAATGACTAATTATCTCCAGAAAATTGAAAGCACACAAGAAATTATCAAGGAAGAACATTTAGACATCATCTGTCTTCCTAAAAACACTTGTCTGAATGTATTAAGAAGAATATTATTGCAGCATAGATGTTGGCCATTTGGAATATATTTTTTTCTGCCCTCTCTTTAGTGCATTCTTGCTACAATTTTTTTTGATACACAGTCTGAATGGATTAAAGATTTATTGAATTTTTAAACTGGAATGATTCTCTGGAGAAGATTGATTTCCCTGCTGCCTCTGATTCGGTTTAATTTTTGTGTTACTTATGAAATAATGAGAAATATACATCAAAGTAATGGGGAGAAGCAATGGCACGGAGCACTGGCAGCATGTCACAACGCGTGGGTCAACAAGGAGTCTCGCCTCTTGTATTTATGAACTGTGACGGTATCGCAGGGAGCTTGCAGAAGCGAACTGATTGCCAAAGCCAGAACTAGTGGAGCATACACCCAGCCACCTATAAATCTGTGTACTCTTATTCTTTATTAACTGAGGATCAGGGTTTATTAATTATATAGCACTTGATGATGACATATCTTGTAAAAAAGAAAGAAGCGTATAGCGAAACTCAATAGCTTTACATTAGAGTGGAGATGGGACTTTTATAACCCAGCATGGGTTTAGAAAAGTAAAATTTACTCCTGCTCAGAGCATCCTTAGGTTTTTAAATGGGATTTAGCAATGGATTAGCCCTGTGTCACTCATTTCCAAAGGACTGAAAGTCACAGGAGGGGGATAAACAGCATCTGATTGTTCTTGCTTAGGAAACGATGCAAAACCAAAACAAGAAATGGACCAAAGGAATCCCAAGCAAAGCAAAAAAGATCAATTATGTAGATTACACAGGATGCACATGTGTATTTGATGACCACTTTCCTGACTGACACAAGGCAGAACTAACACTGTAAATGCTACCTCCTGAAAAAGAGCCAAATCTTTGTAGCAGGGAGCAATAGCAGTTTACACCATCACTGGACCAACATGGAAGAGAGAGCAAGGGGATACAATCAAGTGCTTGCGAATAGCACATTTTTAAGCCAGCCTTGCTCTAGGAGCCAGTGTGCCATTGAACCAAACCCTTCAAGCTTTGTAAAACTTCTGTCCACTGAAACCTTTGGCTCATTATGCCAGGCTCAGTATCCTGGTCTGATTTAAATCCATTTATAGTAGCTTTGGGGGAGATCTGGGCTGAATGAAATGCCTTTAGCAAGGAAACTGAATATTAATAACCAACCCAGTGAAGCCTGTGCAAATAGTTAACCAAAGAAAATAACAGCAAAAGGAAAAATAAAGTACCTATTCCTCCTACCTTGGCACATGCAAGAAGTCCTAGATTCAGCTCTGCATCAATCGATATATATGGTCTCAAAATCAAGGACCTGAGTCAAGTGCCTGAATGTGGCAAGATCAAGTGACATTTATTCCTAGCATGAATGTTATCTTTTGTTTTCTAAATATTTCCAAGACTAAGAAAAGAACTTCTATTAACCTGGTGTAGCTTTCGAGCCAGGTACCCCCCTAGTTTTCTCAGTGTCTCCATTCCGCATGTTTAGATACGCTTATATATCAAAAATGGAGGGAAGAAAAAAATAAATCAGTGTTTAGACACATTAATAGGCACACATGAAAGAGTAAATGGATGTTTTAAATTATTCTCACATTTTTTGTCTAATCGTTAAGAAAGACTACACTGATGCCAGTAATAAATAAAAACCAACTGAGCACATTTTGGAATGACTGTGGAGCTTTTCATCAACAGAAAAGGCCGAGCTCTGCTGCTGTAATTACATGATGCCTAGTGAGGTTGTCTCACCCTTCTTTCTCCTTATATGAACAACAACCACTCTGTCACGCTTGCTTCATTAAAACAACTGGTATCTCCAAGTAATTACTTGGTGCTAATCATGCTCTTAAAAAATGGTTCCAAATAATGGCATCCCTTTATCACTTGTGCTGCAAACGAAGACACATTAGTTTCTGGAGAGCAGCAACATCAACTTTCATCATGTCCTCCTGACAGAGCGAGTCCTGACATCCCTAATACGCTGCGTGAACTTTCACTGAAAGCCTAAACAGGCTTTAAAGAGATGCTGCAGCTGTTCTGAATTTTAGTGAGTGAAGAAGGCTCCGTAGCCGCAGGTTGCTCTTCCTGCAGCCTTTCTTTCTAAGCAGAGAAGATCTTTTATCTGTCTGTATTTTCACAGTTGCCTGGCACACAGTCACTGTTCTTGGTGTTATTTTTCAATATTCACCACCCAACCGTAGACCCCAGAGAAGGGGCAGAAAATTAGTACACTTCGGTAGCTGATAAATCGAAGGTTGCAGGAAAGAAACACAGGTTTTTGGGGAAAGACTTCCCCATAATGGTGCTTGTTTAAGAGGTCTAGTCCGTGTTTGATTTAGGACAAAAAAAAAAGGTGCAGGTTCTGGCTGTGTTACCATAGTTTAGCAGCTCAGCATTGTCAGCAGTATGGTGGTTTCAGGATTTATCTGGCTGGTTTCAGTTCCCATTCAGAGAGGAGAAGTGAGCACACACAGCTGGTTACTGCAGCTCAGCCGTAGCTCCCCAGGCAATAATACTCTCACTTCTGGGTGTACATCTGTGCCCTAGGATTGCCATAGGGAAAACACCAGTTTTGGACTCCCCAGATGTCTGTGTCCCCCTAAAACATTGATTAACTCAGAGGCCAACAAAGTGGTGTGGGGCTGGAGCATGTGGAGCAGTTGAGAAGACTGGGTTTGTTCAGCCTGGAGAAGAGGTGACTCAGGAAAGAAATTTTGCTGTCTTTAAGCACCTAACAGGAGGGTGTAGGGAAGATGGAGCTCGGCTCTGCTCAGAGATGTTTTGTGACAGGACTAGAAACAACAGGGAAAAGTTGCAACATGGGAAATTCTCGTTACATGTAGGAAAAACTTTTTTGCCATCAATGTGATCAAATGCTGGTGGTGGTTGCCCAGAGAGTCTGGGGTACCTCCGCCTTGGCAGTGTTCAGAATTTGGGTGGACATAGCCCTGAGCTGCATGATCTAGTTCGATGTGCTTTGCATGGTGGGGTAGACTAGAGACCTCCAGGGGTTTCTCCCAACCAAAATTACTCCGTGATTAGTAACAAATCCCACGGAAGACTCAAAACCCAGGAGGTGAATAAACTTTTATCTCTTGTTGGTTCCCCTAGCTTGTGTTGTGGGACTGGGCTCGTGATGTGGACAGTGTTGTCTGGGTTAGGGTAGGTTGAGGGTGTCTCCGAGGCAGGTGGGAGCCACAGGTACAGTGAGGAATGAGTGACTTGCAACGTGGCACCATATCTGCTGTGGGACAGAACCTCCAGGTCAGAGGCTGGATGGGCTGGGAAGAGGTGGAGGAGCCCTCCTGTGAACTGAGGGGGGACAATGACTCCCATGGGGCCACAGGGGATGGGTTTTTACCAGCTGTTCAACAAGCCTAGACCTGGCGTTTCTTGCTTCGTTGGAAACTTGAAGTAGCTGAAGGATGCTGCGTTTTGTGTCTTGTTTTGATCACCACTTCTCGAGCCCTAGCCCTCGAGCTGGCCTCCGACTGCCACCCTGCACACCAGCATGCTGCTGAATGTCACAGCATTTTATTGACACCCCACCAGTGGAGCCACACAGGCTTTCCAGCCCCCACTGCTGAGCCTGCCAGGAGGCGTCAGCTGCTCCCCCAACACTTCTGCCCGTTTCAGCCCCTCCCAGGCTCCTGCCTCTTGTGGATGCAGGGTTGGTGCAGAGACCTCAGAGCTTGGCATGGAGGAGAAGCACAAGCTAACTTTACTCCAATTTTTTTAGTAATTTTAGAGCTTGCTATACCAAAGGTGGAATTTCAGTCCTTGCTGGAAATGCCTTCTGCTGCACCCTGCTATGAACTTGTTAATACGTTCCTGGAAAAGCAATACTGGAGGCAAATCGGGGAAGGGTCTCAGTGAAGCCTGGAGCATCTCTTTGGAGTCAGTGTGTTGCTAACTTGCTCTCAGACTAGACAAAAAACCTGTGGTTAAAACAGCACTGAAGTAAGCAGATGTTTTCTGGACAGGCTCTTAAATACCTCCAAAGGCAGCTAAGCACTAGAGAATGAAGTGAACTGGGCTTGCCTGGAAATCAGTATCCACAAGATGAATTTTCACATTTTGGAAATGCAATCTGTTCATTTGGGTGCTTAACCATCCACTCGTCCTCACCTGAGCGCTCTAAAACATTCAGCATGTATGTTCTTGTCTACTTGCTTTATGTCTACATTTATTATCTCCTCTTGCTGCTTCATAGCTGGTGTGAAAAGATGTGCAGCTGGTGTTCTGGAAAAGCAAACATATAAACCATGATGCTTTCTTTCTGAACTTTTGAAACTTCCTTTATTTAAAAAAATCTCAAAACACAGTGTGGACACCAAACAATTAAACATCCAAAAATTTATTTGGGATTGGAAAGAGATGTACATTTAGATTAATGTTAAGCATTTATTTGTGATCGAGGTCAGCAGGAAAAATGGTGGGAAAAAAAATTGTTTTGGAATTTTTCCTCCCTTTCCACTGCACCTGTATTTTTTGCCTCTTGCTTTTGAATCCCAAACCCAGTCTTGCCTTGCTCCCGCAAAGCATATGTGTCCTGTCCTCCCACCTGGGCTGTCCTGTGCTTGTGACAGCTGCCTGGCCTGGCATCAGCATAACGAAGCTCCAGCACTGTGAGCAGCAGAGTGTCCTGACCTTGGACAGAGTTCTTCCTGTCCCCAGGAGGATTTATTTCACATTTCCCAACTAATTCTCTGGAGCCCTGAAGAGGAGCACCCATTGCTCCTATTGAGTGAAAAAAAATACAAAACAATATTCAGTTTACTAGTCAAAATACTACTCATCAAAACAGCCCTGATCTGAAGTCATTGTCACGAAGCTCTTGGTTTTCCCCTGACCCTCATTTCTTCAAGATGTTTTCCTCAACTTACCGGACCCACTTGTTCTTCAGACAGCTCAGCTGAAAACGTGCTGAGTCTCTCCAAATTGCAAGAGTGTTTTTCTGAGCCTGACCATGGGCAGTTCAATATCCTTCCCGAAATGAAAGGGCAGGGGGGTTATTTGAGCTGCGTAGCACCGAGGGAAGTGGAGGCTGTGGACATTAAGTGGAGCTTGTAAAAATAACTTGGGCGAGAGGTGGGGCTGGCTAGCAAAAGTCTAGTAGAAAACCACTCAGGCTTTCTGCTAGGCATTAAAGATTCCAAATTTTATGAACTTTGCTGGAGTCATGCTAGCAAAGCAAAATGCATTTCCCGGTATAACCCAGCAGACTTCAGTTTAATGGCTGCAGCAGATCTCTTCCTGCGGAGGAGAGTGTCTGGGACTGCAGCTGGGGACAGCAAATGTCCACCTTGGGCTTTTTGGTCTCTTAAAGGCTGTCTGCAAAAAAGACAAATGCTGTGTGTACTTCGCTATTGCTATAGTAGGAGGATAAAGAAGAAAAGTGGACGAGAACGAGCTAAAAGCAGAGGGGAATAGGATCAGGGAACAGGGTGGTGTTAATCGTTCTGCCTCTGTCTGGGATTGAGTGAGCCCATTGCCCATAAATCTCAGGGTGTCACAGCACTCTAGTAATAAACTCTACCTCAGGCAGTAAGACAAATGGATCTGAGGAATGCTTTAACAGTTCATTGGCTTCAGACCAATGTTTTGGGTAGTTTTGTGTTTTCCAGTGTTTCACTGATGGGGCTGGAGGAGGTGGCTTCTGGGTAGGCTAAGGCCAAATCCCCATCTACCCTGAGTTAACGAGCAGTGTGGGATGGGAAAGGTTGGCAGTGAGAGGTGGGTTGGAGCCAATTTCCCCTGTTGTTGGCTTTGAAGTGATGGGAGCGTAGTGTGTGGGTGCTTGAGAGAAGTTGGATTTAGGTAACATGGTCTGTGGTATGACTCCAGTTGACCAGCCAAGATCATCCTCCTATGACTGTTACCTGGAGGAATTGGTAGCCATTGTAACACTGGCTAGTCCAGGTGGCGCGTGGCCCTGAGCAAGCATTTGCCAAGGTCTTCACCTTGGATTCACCCTGTGACTTCCATCAACTTCAGACACATACACGGCACACAGGAAAGTTGAACAGGTAGGAGACACATGGGGGCATGGCTAAAGACCCCTTAGTCACCCATAAACTTACTTGTGTGACGCCATGATGGTTGATCACAGTCTTCACACCCCAGCAGTGCCATATTCCTACTCATTTGGGGTGAAATGGGATCATTCCTGAGAAGCGTGAAGGTGAGTTGGCCTCAGCTGTTATTCAGAAGGTTTTGCTGTGTATGGGCTTGTTGGTGGTGTTAATCCTGCTGCTGTGGAAAGCACAGGGAGATGTGGGGCCTGCCAGTAGTATTTTACACTGCTGTGCATTGAATAAGAAGGAAAACTACCAGACACATAATTAATTCCTAATATTACACTACGAAGCTTTTTGCTGCTTGCCGTCCGGTGGATGTAATTAGTCATGGGACCTCTTTTTCAGATGTAATTACACCATTAAGCATATTTTTACTTCAACCGCAAAAATGCATAGTTGGACTCAGTAATTACGCCACTTAATGACATAACGCAATTCTACGTAAGAGTATATGAAGTAAAAAATGTATGGCTCAGACTCCCTCTGCCTCGCTGCTGCTTTGATCTTCAAGATGGTCACTGGGAGTTGCAACTCTGCATCCCGTGTCTGGGTGAGTCGAGCTTGGAGAAGCCATTTTCTGCCCAGAAGCACTTCCACTGAGTGCAATATGGCCACTCATGTTCATAACTAATTGAAGAATGTGGGCTTAAATCACTGGCAATGATGTTTTTGAGTTTGTGGAGGTTGTTATTGATTTGGTGACTCATCACAGCCTGGTACCTGTTGGGGTTGGTGTCCCCAAAGAAGGAAGGACTTTAGGTTCAGTCTGGTGAGGGATCAGAAATATAAGTAGACAGTGTGGAGGGGAATCATAGAATAGTTTGGGTTGGAAGGGACCTTTAAAGGTCATCTAGTCCAACCTTCCTGCAATAAGCAGGGACATCTGCCACTAGATCATGTTGCTCAGAGCTCTGTCCAGCCTGACCTTGAATGTTTCCAGTGATGGGGTATCCACAAATTTCTGGGCAAGCTGTGCCAGCATTTCACCGCCCTCATTGTAAAAAATGTCTTCCTTATATCCAGTTTGAATCTACCCTCTTTAGTTTAAAAAAAGTTCCTGGGAAGACCAGGTGTATAACTGAAATGCAAGAGCATGGCTTTGGCAGGTTGATGAACCATTTCATGGGAACCGGACTGGCTGGAGAGAAGTGTGCCTGTCCTCAGCTGTCCTTGACCCCAGTAACTACAGGTCTTGAAGTGGGTGGCACATCAGTTGAGAAGGGATGGCAACTTCAGAGCATACCTAAAGATGTTTCCTGCATGGCCTTTGTGCCCTTCTCATTGGATGATGTCACCCACCCATGGATGGCACCGTCCCTGGTGGTCCCAGCAAGGAAGCTGAGGATGGATGAGGGATGACCTCACAAATAGAGCTGGGTGCCACCAGCAAATAGTGGTGTCTGCTGCACATGCATCGTAGACTGCTTCCGTAACATTGCTCATCTGGCTCAGGGGTGTGGAGGGATAAGCCTGGGATACAGCCCATTCGGTGTGGCTTTCACCCGTTGCTATCTTCTCCTGGACTAATACCTCTTTGCTTACATTTTCAATGTTTTATAGCTTTGCCATTTGTTTTTACTGCTTGCTTGAGAAAAAGAAAATGGAATTGTGTTTATTGTGTTTCTTTAGTTAAAAGAATCATGATGAGTCCAATCTTAAAAAGAAATCAAAATCATACAACAGGAGCTTGGGAGCTGTACAAATGGCTCACTTCCTCTGGGTGTCTAAAAAAGTACGTGTCCATGAGACATGTTTTTGTTCCTGTTTGTTCTATACACAACATTGCAGAAGCTTTAAGTAAAGTCTTTCCCTGAAGAGGCAACCCTGGGACGTGCAGCTGCCAAAACAAAAATCAGGCAATAAAACTGGGCTTGTGTCCTGCAAACAACTTATCCTGTTATCTTTTTTCTTTCTCTTCAATCCCTCCCATTTAGCTTTCTAGACGCTATTTTTAAACAATACTGTGCCTGGCCGTTTCGCCCTCGCACTTTGGGAGAGTGCAGCCACTTCTGTATGAGATCACAGTTTCTGGCAGTGCCTGTGTGAGCTGCACCATGCCCTGCCCTGGGTAAATGCTCCAGCTGCAGGGGTGGTTGGAGGGTTGGACCTGCATGGGACGGTCAGCTGAGGTATAAGTTAGTTTGGTATTTGTTGGTGTCTTATCCTGGTTCTCTCTCACGACGGCTCTGATACCTTTTTGGGAAATGGTGCAATGAAGCACGTATTTGGGCTCATGCAATTAAATTGCATATAGTTCTGTGAAAAAGCAAAGCTGGAAGAAAAACTTTGCAACAACAGCATGAACTTATTGCATTTCCAGTATCTGTCTGCATGGTTACTAGAAGCACAGTTGAGGAACTTCTAAATTAGTCGACTTCCATCTCCTTGTAAAACCACCCGATTTCCAAGCTACATTACTCTGCATTTAGGCATGGTGTAATCACCTGGCCTTCTCACAATGAGCAAAATAAGTGTCTGCTTACACAGGGTCACCCTTTTTATTTGAAAGATAACTTTATCCACTGCTAGTACTTAAAGGCTTATGTAACTTGTCTGTAACAGGATATAGATAACAGCATAAGAATACTCTTTCTCAGTTTTCAAGAAAATATGCTTTGTAGAAATGCTTGGATTTAAAGCAGATGTTTTCTGAAGCATATTGCTTTGTTTATCTTGTCATGGAAAGGATTACACTCTATGCCTCACATCTCAGAAAGAAGCACATAGTAATGGACTTTTTATAGGCTGAGGAGACACCAATTCTGAATTTAGGGCCAATCTAATATTTATCATTATAATGTTTTCTCCATCTGCAATTTTATTGTTGGTTTGGTAGCCTTTGTTCCCTATCTAATTCTCTGGAATTGCCCGCAAAATAGTAGTTTATTAAAGACTGATCTAAGGCAGCATTAAAGCTGAGAGTCTGGCAGCAGTCAAGGAGTTTGGAGACAGAAGCTGATCTCTGCTGTCAAATAAAGCATAGGCAAGTTGTTGCTTCTGTTTGGAGGAGAAGATGAAGGGCACAGGAGTGGCTGTGCTACCCCGGCTGGTGCCCTCCGAAAGGCCAGTGTGGGAATTGGGGCCACTCCTAGTGCAGCTCCCCTTCAGCTGCTGGAAAAAAGTAGTCTGATGGTTCTTTCCTGTTCCTTGGCAGCAGTGCCAGGACGGACATGTGTAGTCTGTGGTTGTGTACTTGGTTGTGCATATGGTGAACGGAGAGTCACGTGCAATCTGTAGTGTCAGAGATAGAAAACTTAGTACAAATCTTGGTACTCTCTGCTATAAACTGTGGCTGCAGTTTGTGAGCTTCTGGAAAAATTCACAATGGAAAGTCATTTAGCAGCTTTTGAACACCTCTTTGCATGATTTTCACAGAAAAAGGTCCTAATTTTGTGTGCACTAGCAATATTGACCAGCAGGTTTCATGTTTACCGGTGTGAGCCTGTGAGCATTTTGCCTCTGCTTCTGCCCTTTGCCCTGGCTCCCCGCTGAATGCCCCATCCAGTTCATGCCCTGTGTCTGCAGCAAATACTCTTTTCTGGAGTCACGACCATCGCATATAGGATTTTCCCAGGATATGAATTAAAAGCATGGAATTTGTTACTGCAAGTTACCAAATCTCGTGCCTTCCCAAATGAAATGGAAAGCTTCGTGCTCTGGCTGAGCACTTTTCAGCAACGTCATCATGCTGTTGTCGAGATGTATTACAAACCTGGGCAAAGAAGCATGGCTGGGAGCAGTAAACTTCCTACATACTCCACAGTCTGGAGGGGAAGGAGGTGGCTGCTGTTTGCCAGAGGGATCACGAGATAAATTCTGTTGTGCATCTTTGAATGTAGCAAAAGTGCACGGATTAACATTGCTTATAACGATATCTGGATCGTTATAACACGATAACACCAACAGTAACTGCTTTTCTCTGCTGGAGATAAATGGCCACAAACCCAGGAGAACAGCACTTTATGATGGCACTAATTATGTTACAAATGTGTGGCACAATTCTGGGGTGTCTAAACTCTCAGCTTAGTGAAAAATTTTGCAAAACTGAGAATGGTGATAGTAGATGTTGGTACAAAATCTAGATTTTCTCCTGTAATAACATATATGCAGATTACTCTCTAAAACACTAAAGCCCCTCAGTGGAACCACCGGTTATGTAAAAAAACAAGTAAAAGTAAACTTTGAGCAGGTCTTGGAGCAAGAAGTATTAGTGATATGTAGAACTTTTCTCTTGCAATAAGTTGCATCTATGTTGGCTTTTCTTGAGAATAGAGTTCCCCTCTCCAGTGTCCTAAATACTATCTGTAGATGAGTGTGCAGATGTGAGCCAAGGGCATGGCATGTAGCCCAAAGATTCAGCATGGACAATTATGTGCCTCAGTTATTAAATTGGACACTGATCTAAGAATAGCTGATTTTCCAATAGATGACAAAATCTAAAGTGCGATCTCTTCCACGTAACTTACCTTTACAGTATGTCTTTCCATCCTTTTTTCCCCCTCTCTGCTTATAAATGTGTAATTTCCTGGAAAATTTACCCCTGCACATTTATTTTTAGGCTTGTGTTTGTTTACCAGAATCTGTCTGAAGCCTGGCTAGATAGCAGTTCGATATCTGCTCATTGATTTCCTAGCTCTCATTAGCTTAAATACTTACTCAAAGCAGAGGGTAAGGAGGTCTTCAACTTTTATTTTAAGAGCATTTGGTTTTAAGATGGCCTTTTGTGATCTGTTGTATCTGAATCAATTTAAAAAGTAACCATTTATATTATCATTCTCTTTAATGTTTACTTTTTGGCACTAGCATCTGGCTGTTTCTGTTTTATAGTACTTTGAAACGGAAACTAAGTTAGATATAGAAATTAATGAGCTCACTGATCGTTTGCCAAAGAAAGCATGACATAGAAGATCCATGCAACAAATTAACCCCAAGGTTTCCCTGAGAAATGCCCTTTCCTTTATCTAAAATAACAAACATGGAACAACTTAATGGTTAAGCTGATTATTTTGTTTTTGAGGGGGTCACTGCACTTTTTGGAAGGCAGCAATGATCTAAGGCAGCATTAGTAAACCCTCCATGCTCTTCCCAGAATTCATCTTAAAGGTCCTCTGTTAAGTCACTTCACTTTTCTAAGCCTCTTGTTACCATCTATTATATATAAAACTCATCTTTTTGTTACAAAATGCTTTGGGACCCACAGGAAAGTGCTCTAGAATAGCCAAAATGAGAACATTTGTGCCGGTAACATGATTTGAGGGAAAAAGTTGAAGGAAGGAAATTAGAAGAAGGATATGAAAATGTTGCAGTCACCACTTCACATGGTTTTAAACACAAACCCTTCAAATTTTCCTTAACTTTGCAATGAACAAAAAGTGTTTTTCATGAGGGCACACCCAGACAGCAAAAATGTCTTGGTCTGCTCTGTAACTTCAGTGGGTCTGACTGAAAGCCCAGTGGTCAGCAAACACGTTTCATTTTCCAAGTCTGACCAGCTGGCTAAAAGAAAACGCTTCTTCTGCAGGGTGCACAAATAAATTATTACACAGTTACATAAAGTATTAGGTATTATTATACAGTTAGATAAATTATTGCAGTTTTGAGAACTTAGCTCCAGAGGGCAGCTTTAAAATTATGTCTTCTCCTCTATCTTGCCAAAAGACCCAGCTGAATTACTGAGACTGAGGCAAATAAACACTTGTGGTTACCCTCCATTTGCCCACCCATAGCTTTTGGTCGTGCAAATGCAACATTCACTGATGCCTGTATGATTGCTTTTTAAAATGTTCTTTGAGAGTAAATCTAGAGGCACGTGCAAATACTATTTAACAGGGCCTGCTGCGATAGGACAAGGAATGGTTTTAAACTAAAAGAGGATATAGACCGAATATAAGGAACAATTTTTTTTTACGATGAGGGCTGTGAAACACTGGAACAGGTGGCCCAGAGAGGTGGTAGATGCCCCATCCCATTAGACATTCAAGGTCAGGTTGGACAGGGCTCTGAGCAACCTGATCTGGTGGTAGATATCCCTGCTCATTGCAGGGAGGTTGGACTAGACGACCTTGAAAGGTCCCTTCCAACCCAAACCATTCTATGATTCTATGATTCTGTGACTATGAGTATATCTGATCTTCATACCCCAAAACACAAACATCTTTACCGATAGAGCTCCCAGCTCTCTGTCCCTCCCTCTTTCCCCCTTCTCCTCTGCCCATTTCTGTCTGGAAATGATAGGAAATGGGTTGCTTTGTGCCTCCCAGCCTGGGTGGTACCTGGGATGGTATGCAGAGCCTCAGTGATTGACAGGCTATAAAAAGCATCTTAAACATCCAGTGAGTTAAAACTTTTGGTGAGCCTGAAGCTTTAATATGGACCTAATGGTAGATCAGGAGACATCTTTGGATTGAGACTTGTGGTTGATACCTTGTTGGCCTTTGGTCCAAAAGAAGTGTGCTTTCTGTGAAAGAGTATGAAAGATTGCCCTCAGACCTGAGGGTCAGCTATCATCATTCAAGCTATTAGGTCAGTGTATTGGGGAGCTTGTGTAGCAGCTGCCCTCCCTGACACCCGTTTGCTGCAAAGTACAGAGGAAAAGAAAGGTGAGCAGAGCGTGAAGGTACTTTTGCAGAAGGACTATATTTTTTTTTTGGTGTTATGAAAATTGCAAAGGTCAGGATGCAAGTGAGAATAATTTATTACAAAAATTCTGCAGTAAACAGCTAGCCAGAATACATAAAATTTCACCTGAGGAAGATTTATTGAAGCAGCATGGATTTTACTCGGAGAATATAATTGCAAATAAATGCAGTAGTCTATAAAATATTAGAAGGGCAGCATGGCATGCTTCCAGCTTTTGGTGCTGAAGTCTGATGAACAAATATTAGAACAGAGAGAAGGGGGAGGGGAGGGAAGGGAGAAGAAAAGATCCATAGCATTTGCATGGGCAGATGATTTTCGACTTGCAGTTGTTATGTTTCAGTGGGGAATTGGTAGTGTCAGTTGTTTAGAAAATATTGTCGACATAGAAATGTGGGACTTTAAAGAGTAAAACTCGGGTTCTTATCTTGCCAACTCATCTTGTGATGCTGCCAGTCATCAGCAGCAGAGCAGAGCCTTGCCGAGAATATTGTTTGCTTTGTTTTTGTTGTTCATGCTGGAATCACAATTTATTTGTCTGTCTTTCTGCAGCTTCATGGTAAGAGACAGTCCACGCCCCAAAGAGTTTGTGGTCTAAATAGACAGAAAATGGATAAATGAATCCGAAGTTGCAAAGTAATTGAATAGCAAAAACAAATGGAGAGGGCGGGTGTCCCAGCCTCCTCTCCACCACCCTGTGTCCCAGGAGCTGCCACATATTGTAATTATCCATTTCTTTCTGTAGCACTTGTGGTACTTCATGAAGCACCGGAGCAGAGACTGTCCCTGGGCTGGCAGACGGGTTATTTCGGCTCCCACCCCTGCTAGGCTGATTGTCATGTAAATCCTTCCTTTAAAGGAGTTGCTCATGTGAATGGCAGTTGATATGAGCAAAGGCAAAGTTCACCCATAAACAATGAGCCAGGTGTAATGCAGCATGAGCAAACCTGTTTATGTATTTTGCATGAGATAGTTACTGGGTTCAAGTCAAACCGAACAAAAAAAGATAATCTACGGATCAGGGACCAGGACCAGCATCAATTCCTCCCAAGCTGCCAGGTGGGCTCTGTCTCCAAGGCTCAGCATCAGAGTTTTTGGAAGAGGGATGAAGAGTTTTGCTGCCATAGCGCTGCCTTTACGGTGATTAGCTCCCTGGAGGTGTTTGGGTGTGAATCCCTCAAGCTGGTGAGATTGGATATTGATCTTCCACTGGCCATGTGAGTGGTCTGGTGTATTCACTCCCCTGCCGTAGATATCTTGGTTAGTTGTCCGAGTTTAAGCAAGTTGCGTTTATGTGGTCAAAGGGGAGAGAGATGTACCCCCCCCCCAGTTAATTCCTCTATGCTTCCTTAAAATAGGGTGGAGTATCTCTTTTTCCATATATATATGGATACATATACTAGATGACCAACTTTTGACATCTGCACTTGAAAACTGAATTCCAACTTCGATTTCAGTATTGTGGATAACACAAGTGGGAAGGGACCTCAGGAGGTCTTTCATCCAACCTCTTGCTCACAGCAGGGTTGATTCTGAGATCAGACCAGATTGCTCAGGGCTTGATCCAGTTTGGTTTACAGGCTGGAGGCTGCCAAAACTCTCTGGGCAGCTTGGTCCATCTGAGCATGTCCTTCATCTGAGTATTTCCAATGGTCTGCAGCCCCGCATAAGACTTATCTCAAGGCCACCCCTTGCACAAATCCCACACAGCCTTATGCACACATCAGGGGACTCAGATTTGGGACAGCCAAGGTGGTGGCTCTGCTAGGCACGCCCAATGGCAGAACTTAGGTGTCAAAGCTTTTGACAGGGAATGTAGGTTCTGATGGCGTTTCAGGTGGCAAAAGAGTTTAGACTGTGTTTCCTGGATCTCTGCTACTCTGCAACTTAGTCATCGCTGTTCTGTTTGTGTTGCACTTGAAGTACTAAGTGCTATAGTTCAGGAAGTGTTTTGGGGTGAATGGTGATTTTTAAGTGCCCAGCTTCAGAGTGGATTTGTACGTGCCAGCCCTACAAAGCCTTGCAGCATGGACTGCTTTGACGGAGTTTGCATTTTTTTCATGCTGATACCAGAAGAATTGGATCTTGTCCAGGGAAGGTGTTACAGAAAAGAGGCTTTCTGGGTTATTTTAAAAAGGGATTTCAATTCTTGGTAGGAATCACCTCTAAATGTCTCTTATGCATATTCTATGTGTGCAGCTTCACTGTGAAGTGTCAATGAGTGCAAACTTTGGAGTTCTCCCTTTCCCCTTAAGGGATTCTCCGTATAGGAAGAAAAAAGTAAAGAAACAATGAATTTTAGTTCACAGAGAATTCGTCAGGAAACTAAAAATCGAGAGTATGGGCAAAGGAATATTGTTTGGATTCTTTCTGTTCAATGTTCGACGTCCGAGCCTTTAAGGTTCAGGATTTCAAAGCTTCTTCCACATTCAATCGAATAATTGAAAATTTCTGCTTTCTTTCCTTCCTTCCTGAAGCAACAGCACAGCAGGATGGTGTGGAGAAAAATATCTCTCTCCTGAGCCTTAACCTAAGCCCGAGCCCCACTATTTCATTATGATGAGGCATCCCTCACAGCCTCATTCACAGCTGCTACAGACAGCAAAACCTACCCCTGAGAATTAGCAGTTGTAAACTGTCCACTTGCATCTATCTGTTCCTTCTGTCTTTCCCAGCAAGATATTATAATTTAGGAATGATGTGGGAGCCTACAGGTGTTATTCTTAATATTGACTCGCTTCTGTGCTGGCATTTTGTCGCCAAGAGAAAGCTCCATGGCTGCAGAGGTTCATTGCTATGCCAAATCTCAGTCAGATCTAGAGTAATCGGCAGCAGTCCCAGCTTTACCTTCTGCAGGGAGAGAGAGAGCAAAGGACAGATGCTGCTTGGGTTGGGATTGTTCAAGGAACCACTTTCAACCTGCAAATCTTCTTTGAGAAATGAGCTTTGGAGTTGACTCTGTGGGAGACGAGTCTGGAGTAACCAAAAAGCCCCACACAACAAAGCAGTGAATGTATCAGGACAGACAGTCGACCGATTTCTGGAGGTTTTGGCTCTACACAGAGGGCCAGGTGATTAAGATCTCTTGTCATCTGCCTGTCTGTTGGGCCACAAATGGGGCCATCCACAAAGGCTGAAGTGGTCGTGAGCTAAATATACCTACAGCGGCTTTGTATTCTTTTGAAATGACATAAATTTTCTTCCATATATATATTTTATATCATTACTTTGCTGATAATAAGTATTTTGAAATGCAGCATCTTATTATACAAGTCTATAAATCCATGTATTTATACAGTCTGTATATATATAATCTGATATCGGAAAACATAAGATAGTGTTAGCTGTTGGGGTGTACTGTCACACCAGATTGTCTTCCGTTTCTTGCCCTTTATGTTTTATTTCACCGGCCTTGCAATAGGCAGTGCCTGGGCTCTGGGAGCGTGGCTGTTCCTGGCTGAGACAGCTGAGACCTGACCAGGACCTAGGGGTGCCCTGTGCTCTGGCTCCAGGTTGGAGGTGTTCTATGAAAGTCCCATATTTCCAGGTGCATTTGGAGGATGGGGAGGTGTTGGATCAGACCCCAATAGTTGGGACCTGGAAAAAAGTTTGTCTTCAGACCTGAACTTCTCAACAACTCTGATTCTGCCTACTGACTCAGCATTTGGCTAATGGTGTTAGGTGGAGGGTCCTTTGATTCAGCCACTGATACATGTTGAATCTCATTGCTTCCAATACCTTAGTGGACAGGCTTATGCTTTCTGAAAGGAGTGGTCAGGAGCGGGGATGGATCTGCAGTACCTGACTACCAGACACCCATCATCAGAGCCATTGCCAGCTCTCCTTGCAGGCCACCCTCCAGTCACAGCGGTGGGATCAGAGCTGGTTTGGACGCTTCTGGACTACCAGACTAGCTTCGCCCCACTTGTGCTGTAGATGAGGCAGACCCAGATCACTGGGTTTGCAAACCCTCCTGTAACCTTGCTCCTCACACAGCCTGTATCTACCCAGCTACAGTGCTGCAGACATGCCTCTATTTGCAGTAACAGCCTCAAGGCAAGAGTCAGCTCCCCTGTGGCTTGCCTGAATGTCTGCATTGGGTCTGAATAGCTGACTTGTGTGGAGTCCATGGAAAAGCTTTCCTTTTGACCATCACGTCCTTTGCTGGATGCAGCTCTGCAGTTCGCCTGTGCGTTTTCACTGTGTGGCTTAGTGGTGTGTGAGGGTTTTGCTTGGGACCGTGCTCTTGGCTCCAGCTGAACTTCCTTCCTCAGGAGGAGGATTGAAGAAACCAGCCCACGCATGGGCCTTAATGTGAGTGTTGTTGTAATTTTGTTTCAGGACTGAGATATCGCAGCGAAATGGTGCCTTTAAAGGGGAAGACTGATGGGAGCTAAAACCACAGCTAAACCCACAGTGAGCACTTTGCCATGGCAGGCAGATGCGAGAGCCCTGAATGTGGGGACAATCAGCCATGAGATGTGGCTTTCAAGAAGGAAGTAGAGTCCCTGTCTGCCCTAGCCAGAAGTTTTTGTGATAGATGGCCAGAAGTGGTTTTGGAGACCTGTATTTTTAATGGCAAATCTCACCTCCTTTGCATGGATGTAGCAAGCCCAGGGATGTCTGGAATTGTTGTAGTTTGGCTGTGTGATAATAAAGAGCAGCTTTGTGCTCGGGAGCCCTGTTCTCTGGCGTTTCTCTGCTTTGAGCTATCATAGAATCATAGAAAGTTTTGGGTTGGAAGGGACCCCTAGAGGTCATCTAGTCCAACCCCCCCGCAGTGAGCAGGGACATCACTAACTAGATCAGGTTGCTCAGAGCCCTGTCCAACCTGGTCTTGAATGTTTCCAGGGATGGGGCCTCCACTACCTCTCTGGGCAACCCGTTTCAGTGTTTCACCACCCTCATTGTAAAGAATTTCTTC
>Ga0065711_1036083_pt1 | contig 21481 bp, 18 predicted proteins | sample Hoacrofraction12_FD_59098 | JGI IMG/M metagenome (GOLD analysis project Ga0065711, IMG submission 59098) | Hoatzin crop microbial communities from Cojedes, Venezuela - Epithelial fraction 12 v2 (version 2) | ecosystem: Host-associated > Birds > Digestive system > Esophagus > Crop | place... | reverse complement strand
TAACCCATCCACACAAAGGAGTGTCCAAACTTCAGTGCAACTCCAAGTCTTTCTGCAATTGTTGGTGGTGGCTTGTTTCGCAGTGGGGATTGGCATTAGCTACTGCAGTATCAACAGCTTAAATGCAGTCCAGAAAGACCGTCAGCTGCAGCTCCAGCTTTTTAAACACCAGAAAGCTGAGACTTTCCGCAAAGGGATCCCTGTTCTGCAGAGAGATCCCTGTTCTGCAGGCAAATGAGGACAGTGGAGCTGGAACAGGGCTGTTTCTTGATGCCATCTTACTGCTAAATGCCCCTGCCTCTGCAAAACCAGTAGCTGCCTTCGTGAGTGAGGCATACATTCGACTAGATAAGACGAGAAAATGATCTTCCTGAGACCTGGCATCACTCCCAAATGTGTTACTACTACTACTTTAGTTGATCCTTTAAAAACTACCCGTGTTTTAAACTCTCATGCATCTCCTTCACAGGCCAGGAGCCACCTGCAGCTCTGCTGCCCGGCTGCTGAGATAACGAGAGGGGAACTGCAGGATTAAAACAAAAGCTAAAGAAGTTTCCAGCCCTTGTGACCATGATGGGGAAGCTCAGCAATTTGATAACATGCACCTCAAGAGCTCAGAAACTGGAAGGCAAGGAGATGATCTGGTGTTTGCTGTCTTCTAATATTTCCTAGGCTTTAAACCGGCAAGGAGCCTTGCCTATAATTTTGCAGTATTATTCAGCTGTTCTGAAGTGTGTGAAGAGCTTTAGAAAGCGGCTTAATCAGCCAACAAACTGCATGCATATCTGAAGAAATAATAAAATAAATCAAGAGTGTGCCTCTAATGCCCATGTTGAGGCAAAATAACATTAAAAAAAGAAAGTCTGCAAGACTGAAGTAATACATACAGGAATTCTGTTGTTGTTTTTTTGTTCCTACGCACATGCCATTGGTGTGAGGTAGTGTTTGTACTTCACTCGCAGTGGCTGGGAACGTCACTGTCTGGCACAGTACAGGTAATACATTCAGGACAGCTTACAGGTGGTGGCACAAGGCTGCACATGTTTTTCTTTCCTTTTTGATTAAGCATGTTCATTTTGCATCAAGGTCATAGCGTGTGGGGGAGGACTGGGGGAGAGGAAGAAAAATTAAAGGGAAAAAGAATGTGCAATAAGAGATGGAAATTAGAAAGTCCTGGTATCTGCGTGCGGCACAGTACTTGTTGGAGGAGGTGATTCAGTGCCTGGTGAGCCTAGGAGCCCTCCTTGCTGCTCCTCCAGCCCCCCATGCCCCTGCAGTAAACCATTGGGGCACATGGAGGCTGCCAGAGGCTGATGGTCTGGGTCGGTTGGCCACGTGTGAGCCCTTTCCTGGCTAGGTGCCTGCCTTCCCTGGCTACCTCTGCCAAAAGCCAGGTGCTTGCAGACCTTGGAGGATGAAGGCTTTCAGGGTGGCGTGGGGAAGAGCTAGGAATGTAGGTACATGGTGTTGCCATGGGCTGGGCTCCCTTTGTGTTTCCCAGCTGCAATTTGCCTTCAAAATTGGTTTATCTGGTGAAGCTCGCCTGAGCTAACCCAGGTTGGGGGTGCAGAGCTGGGGTCAATGATGAAGCTATTGCCCCCACCCCATTTACAGCCCCCTCATTTGACTCCCTGTGATACAGGAGTCCATACCCTTACTATCTGAAACTTGTAAAGCTGTATTTGGGGGTTTTACCACCTTAGTAAATGGCTTGCTTCCTGCATGGGTTTTGCTGTTGTGACTTTGGTTATTTTGAAGAGTACAGACCGTGAAAGAAACACAGGAAGATGAGGACACTTGCCATTATAGAAATGTTGCCTAACTGAAAGGGAAGCCATTTTCAGTCAGACTCCAACCAGTACCAAAGGCAGTTGGGCAAAAAGACAAACTAACCTCAGCCCAGGTAGTAAGGATTCAGCTCCTTTGTCGCTGATATTGAAGCCCTTGGGAGCTGTATCAAGCCAAGTTCCTTGAGGGTTTGTTTTTGGGCTGACCACTAACGAGATGTAAAGAGGAAGCAGGGCCATTCCAGATAATGTTAAGGTAAAACAAACAAATGGTTTAATAAACAAAAAGAAAAAAACACCTTTCAGGACTACTTTATAAATCTTAAAAATATGACTCCCTTAGTCATGTCTCAACACATTCTGAATTTTTCTGCCATGTTTCCTTTTCCTTTTTGTGGCTAGGCCTCAAGGAGTCACCTGGAACGATTAGACATGATTTGTACATAAATGCATAAGAAGTTGTTGGCCATGGAGATCACTAAATAGTCAGTAAGCAGCCCTTCCCTCCTAGCATCTCTCCCATGCCCTAGCAGATAAAAGCACCTCAGCCCAGGAGCCAAAAATGCTCTGATCTACCAGAAAACTAGGAAAAAGAACAAGTCTTCAGTCCTCAGGAGTTCCTAGGAAGTGGATGATGCTCCATGCTACAGAAAAAGGAAGGACCAGAGGCTTGTCCTCTCCTCAGTCTGACTGGAAGGTGACAGGGAGACATCTTTTCCTTATTCTACATCTAATAACCAGTATAACCTTGAGCACAGAAGTAAGAGTCCTGAAAGGCTTTCAAAACCTTGAGGAGATGCAGGTCTTCCTGCCCATGTCCTGTCCTGAGCTGTACCCCCCAGTGTGAGGCAGTTCGGTGTGGAAGACGCCTGGGAGGAAAGGTGTTTTCCAGGCTGTCATAGCCAGTCATCGCAAACGTGTGATCATTTAAACTGCAAATAGAGGGTGCTCACAAATACAATCAGTGAATGGTAATTAAGTTTCTTCGGTTAAAACCTGGAGGTAGGCTAAGAACTTTTTATCTAAGAGGGATTTTATAAAGCACAGATCATTTGTGTAAAACACGCTGGAGATTTAGGGTCTTGACTTTTTATGAGATTTGCAACACATGCTGGTTTCAGTTGCTGAAACGAGATGAACCTGCTATGCTGTAGTCAGCATTTCTGCTTCGTCTTTGTTCAAAACTGGAAAGGTATGCGGAGGAGAAAAAAAGATTAGAAACAACTCTGAACAGGATGAGAGAGGATCATTTAAGTTTTGGGTGTAGTTTCAGGTTGTTTTTTATTTTATCTGAACCGGTTGTCCCACCCCTAATTACAACAGTATTTAGACATTCCTGGGTGTGGTCACTTCAAATTCTTAAGTGGGCAAAAATTTTCAGTTATATAATATACTTAAGGTGTGTATCAGCAAGCCACTTTAAATGGTCCAGCATGGCCTTGCCACCTTCTCCACCGGCTTCTGACCCTGTGTTTGCTGTAGCTTTAGCACAGAAAGTGTCACGTCGTTCCTTTTTACTGAACCTGAGTCTTAGTCAGCACCACAGAGGGCCACGTTCTCCCAGCCATAACTCAGATGCTCAGATAAAGCTCCCCGGCTCTAACACAGTCCTACAGAAGGAGCAAAGGGAACATAGCAGCTCCCACCACATTTTCATTCAGCGTTTGCAGTGTTTTGGTTTTTTTTTTCTCTTCAGATTTATTCAGATTGCACTGCTGGCAATCTTTTCCATCTTCTTCTCAGTTTGTGGGTTTTTCTCAGGCCAGGTAAAAATTTCAGTTTGCAGAGCGGATGGTGCAGCGAGGCACTTGGCTTTGACTCACCAGTGGCTTTTATCTTGTTTCTTAGGATCTGTTGTAAATCACAGTGCATTCGAGACAGCAATTATGGTACAGTTGTGCACGAAGCCTACTCTGGGTAATTTGATACCTTGTCAGCAACCAGCAGACTAATTTGGCTTCAAAACACAGAGTTTCTGCCTCTTCTGACTCCGTGAAGACTAGCAACATTTGGAAAGCTCCTATTCGAAGTATACGTTGTTAGCAGCTACACGGATTTTTACAAACTCACTATAAAAATGCAAATATTCAGTGGAACTGGATGGAAAGCCAAGAACAGCTGATGCATCATCCAGCACTACAGGCTATGGTGCTAGGTTTCATTGGACATGCATAGGAAGCCTCAAATATTAAGATTCTCAGTTTGTTCTGCTAAGCATCCCAAACTTAGATGCACACCTTTGATAAACTATTTCAGTCTAAAGTATTGGCTAGAGAATTCGGTAAGAGAGGGAAATGTGCCTTGGACTCTCACTGACTAGACTGGAAGGATAATGAAGTGGAAGTGGCAAGAACAACTGTGTCCTTCTGCACCATGACCTGGAAGCATAAAGGTGCTGCACAATCAGTTTTCTATTTTCACATTAGTTGACCAGCCTTCTCATGGAAGCTCCTGAAAATTGGCTAGGTTTGGTCCTGTTCTTCACTCTTCTGAATTTACCTGCAAATGGGCTAATGTTAGCAACAAGGCGTGAGAATTGCCTTTCCTTTTAGCCTTAGCTAGTAAGCAACTGTTGACATTTCAGAGTTCTCATTTACATCTGTAGGGAGCCAACTTTGCAGCAGCCGGGGGTATGCATACACTGTATATTGCAGTGCTGTGTGGGAAGTCTCTGGAGGAACCCTAGGTTTTAGGAGAGCTGTAGCTGTGTCAGCACGATGTGGTATTAGGGGAAAGTCTCTGTACTAAGCCATGCATTTACGCTCTCAAAGTCAGGCCCAGCTGCATGGCTCAGGTCTGGGGCAAGCTCATGCAGTTTGAGTAGAAACCCACATAGTTTGGCAGCTCCTGCCTGCTGGCAGTCTGGTGGCTGAGCTGGGTGGAGAGCAGACTTGAACTGGGAGTCTCTCTTTGCATGGCTAACTTCCCTGTTCGGAGGGGCAGGGATGAAATCCTAACCTCGTGAAGGAGACACACGTGTGGTGGATGGGACGGGAGCGCTCATCTCTGATGAAGTGGAGGTTTTAAGTTGTCATGCAAAGTGAAATGTTGTCAGCGGGAGAAACTGAGCTCTGGCCTTCTTGCTCCCTTTGCTCCTGAGTGTCATTGCATATGTTCAGGACAGTCACCTAAAGAACACAAGGTTGGAGGTCAGACTCCTTTGCGTGGAGAAAGGGAAAATATCTGATCTCTTGCGTGCTGGACAAATGATCTGATCGCTGAACTATTAGCTAAGGGAGCACGCCTGCTCCTCAAGCATCCCAGGAAACCAGTTCTTCACTTCCTTTGCTTGTTTTACCAGTGTCCCAAAAGAAAAATGTTTTGTCTGGGACAGATGGAATATGGATGTTCAGCATCCAGCAATTCCTTTGGATTACAGCATTGCAGGAAAATTGAAAACACAATGTGAACTGAACCCTTTCCTCTAATTTTTTCACTTGGTAATGAGAATAGAGAAAAAATGTTTATTTACACATGTAAAGGTAAATAGGAAGTCTTACGCTTTAAGATCTGAATAAATAATCCTGCAGAAATACTGAAAATGATCAAAGAAGTGAAACTTTTAGCTTTCTTTATACACCCTTTTCCCACTTCTTTCATTTACAAATTGTTTGTGATAGTTAAGTTCTGCAAACTTACAATCTATTTTTCAAGGATACTCTTTGAATACTTGGTGCCAAACACCTGATAATTTAGGCCTGTGATCCAGACTGGCGTCATTGGCAGAGGTACTGCGCTCAAGGTTGGGCTGTGTGTGACATAGGCCTATAAGAAAACAGATCTGACAGGTGGGAGGGTTTGAGACTACCTAGAAGTGACACAATATGATTCTTCCAATATACTTGATGTTGATTCTTCTATTAAAAAAAAGAATTTGCAATAGTTGCTCCTATTGAAAGAGAGGCACAGCAACATCACAAAGGAGATGACAGAAACATTGACAACTAATTGTGGTAAACTCCTTGCTATTGAAATAAATAGAAACGTTTGAGGCTTGTGGGACTCACACTTCACAGGATTTTTCTGGCAAAAGGCTCATCAAGGACAGCACACATTAGAAGACCCAGAGTTCTTTTTTGTTATGGCAACAAGAACAACAGCAACACATAAACACAAGCCCCAGATAAACAAGAAAGGTTATCTTTCTTTTAAAAGCCATCCTTGCCATAGATCAAGGCTCATAAACAGTTTGTACACTTCCCAACGGCTGGAAATCTTGCTGTAGTGTGCCCATGAGTAGCTATGTCCATTTGCTATGTAACTGCTGACTTTGCATGCCTCAAAGTGAGCACCGCACTGATCTCACTTGGAGACAGCATATCTCTGAGCACTAAGTCAAAGATACAGCCACTTGTCCAAGTGTGCCTCCATGCTAAATGTATTTGAAGCTGGAAAATGTTGAGGATTCTCCTTAGCACAGACAAAGACACCTCAGGAGCCAGAGGCTTTCAGTAGAGCTCAAACTGTGTTTGGGTGTATAGAGGAGGGCCAGATTTTCATGGTATTGTGCCTGTGGCCAAAGAGGTAACTTCTGCAAACAGGCAAAGTGCTTTAGAAAACCCAGTTCCTATATTTTGGCACTGAGACAGGACGAGAGTTTCTGGAAATCCTGATACAACTGGGGCTTGGTCTCCCTTTGAGCATCTGGTCTCTTAGTTTTTGTCAGTCTCCTGCAGTGAGTTGAAGTAAATCCCACCACCACTGGGGCTTTCAGACGGGTGTTTCCTGTAGTTTGCCCGTATATGAACATCTTGGTGTGCTCTCCGAGTGGCCACGTGCCTTGATATAACAGCTACCTGTTATGTTTCACTAGAAAAATCAAAGAAAGGAAATAGTGCTGCAATGCAGCCTGGAAATTGCCAAGGTTGAATGGTACGATGCTTGCCTGGGCAGCGAGAAGTCTGTTCCCGAAAGGTATTCAGCTAAGGTGTACAAATAACATTATCAAATGAACGAAGGCCAGGATACTGTAGATTATAGCAGGAGAAAAAAGTCCTGGGTAGTCCAGGTTCTGGGAAATGTTGAGTCCAGACAGCTGAAAGGCTCCCTGTGGAACCAACCAACACCTGACCAGGTGTGGAGCCAGGTCCAATCAGTTCAAAAAGATCTTCCTCCTTTGTGTCCTCCGAAGTGCACCACAGGGGCTTCCCGAGGCCCCAGGAGAGGGCTCTTTGGCTGGAACCCAGCCCCTCATCCACACATCCTGCCCTCTTAAGGAGCCAACATCCTAAGACGAGGGAAATGGCATGATGGCTGCTGTCTGAAGCGCACCATTGCATTTCCTTTCAAGCAGTACAGAGGTGTCAGCTGCTGCACCCTGCTTCCTGCCTTCTCGGTGCTGGCCCATGTTTTGATCCGGGGGAAGAAGCCCTTAGGGACAAGGAAAGGGCGAGGAAGACCCCAGGTGGTCCCGTTCAAAAGCATCAAGAAATGAAAGGTTCCTCCTCCTCTTTCTTACAGGCTGTTTTCTGCAGCTGGATCCCCTTCACTCCGACTTTGTCCTGCCCTCCCCCAGCTCTGTGAGAGGATGCAGTAAAAGGAGTTCTCTGAAGCGCCGGGGTTTCACTGCGCTCATGAATCACACCGCTTGCTCTCAGTGACGTACTGGTGCATGTCAGAAAGCTCAGCCAGCCATTGCTTTCCGCTTTGAAGGTTATTCAGCAGCGCGGAGGGATTCCCTTAAATGACTGCTAGAAGTCTCGGTTAGCAAATTCTGAAGTGTGAAGGTTTTTTTCGTTCCTTTCTGAAGGAGGGGATTCATGTTACTGTCGCCACTGAGTCGCCGTTCTTTCCGAGCTCAGCCTGTGGCAGCCTCCCAAAGCAAGGAGACATAGGTCTGTCAGCTACGTCACCAGATTTTTCCAAGGAAAGCCTGAATGCAGCAAAAGGTGACCCTGAAGACAATTCTCTCTGTCTGTATGATCTCTTTTTAATCAAACGAATGTGACTCAATCTCTTACAAAAGGTCTTCACCAGACATTTGTGGACACCACAGATGTATCTTGTCCAGCTGCAAGCGCCTGCAGACAGCTCTGTCTGTGCCAGTCGCTCTGGGTTGCCTTTATTGTCAGTGAGGAGCAGCAGGAGTTCCTATGGTGTTAGTCATCTGATCTCTTTTAGACATATACGTGAGGATGAAACAAATTTCTCCCCATTTTCCATAAGCAGGTAACTCAGGTGTAAATGTCTGCTTTAGGTGTTTGCTTCCTATTTGTTCCCAAACATAGATACTTTCAAAAGGAAATAGGAATTTCCTCCTCTGTCTCCTCTCTCCTTTTTTTAATAACTTCTCATCTACTATTGTTTTGGAAAAGCTCTGGGTTGCCAGATGAATTCTGCCATATGATACTTACGGGACTAACTCTCCACCTTCCTCCCTTCCCTGGTCTGGTATAAAAACCAAAATCTGGGTGGCTGGTTTCCATTTGGTTACATGGCATTCTTTGAAGAAGTGTGTGATCGAGTCTTGATGCAATAGCTATGTTTCAACTGGAAAGAAAATCTTGCTTGCCTTAAAGAATTTCATCTCTGACACATTGAATACGTACTTGTATTCTGTTACAGATCAGGGCACCATAGGTACTGTATGAAAAAAAATCACGGATATCACTGTTTGCCAGTTGGTCTGCTCCTTCCTATCCCCATTTCTGTAGCAGACAGATGGATCCTTGTCTGGAAGCCTGGTGAGCTTTAGGACAGGGTTTCCATCTAGTATTTTCCCATTATTATGGCCATGATTCAGTGGGGCATTCGTATGCCTGGCCCTAACCAAAGGGGGCTACTCATGAGATGTAACCCTGAATCAAGGGCTACGCATGAACCTGAGATCGGGCACGTGCTTGGGAACTCTGTTGAATCAGGACCACCATGCGATTCCTCTTTTCCCTACTGCCTACTTATTGTCAGTGTTTCTACTCTCCACAGGTGCTGGGAAAGACATGTCCTTGCCTTCAGACAGAAATGATATCACCTGCCCTTAGCAATGTTATTCTCTTTCCTGCTGAGCTTGGGCAATGCCGTAACATGCCTGAACAGTGCATCCACAACAACGAATGGCATCATCTTGCTTTCAAAACAAACCTGTGGTGGGTGGAATTAGCTGTGCTGAATGATGCTGGCCTGATTGATAACGATCAGTGAAGAAACTTCTTCAGCTATTTAGTCATTCACCTCTGGTCACCCTCATTTAGGAGAGGATGGAAGCTAGTTGTACTCCCTGTCTTCATACCACCAAGACAAAGAACTGCTGATGTTTTTTAGTCAAATGTCCATTTAAATGGGTCGGTGTTAATGAACTGGGGGAAAAGAGGGGCATTTCCATGTCACCTGGTGTGGTTGTACCTAATCTGTCTGCTCAGTTTACCTTTATGTGTACACCTTATGCAAATCTACCTGTTCCTGTGAACAACAAAAACCACAAAACACCTGCCTGTAGCCTGTCCTGTGCACATGCAAACGTGGTATTTCCTTCCTGAGCTGAAAAGATATCCCAGTAAAGGGAAGAGCACTCAGTTTGTGGTAAACTGTCTGGGTGAGTTTTGCTGCCTTATCTTCTACATGTGTCCAGTTTTTCAGAAATGTGTGAAAATGATTTCAAAGACACTGTCAGCACATCACGTCACTGCCTGAGTGGTATGTAACACCACAGATCAGCATACGTCTGGGTTATGGGATGTGTTTTTCCCCTCTTCCTGCGGAAAACCCACTCAAATTATGAACCTTCTCATGAATTGCACATGAAGAGGAGGCCAGACAAGTGAAGAGGGGAAACTGGACATGGAGATGGTAAGTGAGAGCTGTAAAGAGGGCAGCGTGAGGCCTGGGATAAAGCAGGAGAGGTTAGGCGGGGGAACATGAGCAGGGGAGGAAACGATGTGGAGATTAGGAAGCAGAGTTCATGGAGGGAAGGCAGAAAGGCTGGTCTGACTCAGAGAAAGAATGGAGGAGGGGATGTTTAGGCAGGTAGATGGAGATGGGATCACTGGGAAAGAGCTGAGGTTTTCCCCAAGACTTTGAGAGGAAAAGCTGAGGAGAGGTGAGGACCAAGCCTGTAGAGTACAGAGAGACAGGTTATCCAAGGACGCAGTGATTTCAACTCTGGTATTGTAGGATCTTCAATGGCACATGGGTGGCAAGGCTCAGTGGTAACAGAAAAGAAGAGACAAGGCTAAACAGAAGCTGAAGGGTCAAAACGAGACAATAATCAAAGACTTGAACCAGGCGCCAGGCCGAAGCTGGATGGAGGCAGAGCTTGGGCATGGGGCAGCAGGCTGGTGCCTGGCAGAGCAGTTGAGGACACCTGGTGTGGATTGTGTTGTGCCTAGTGAACTGAGTGGCTAGTCCTCAGCTGTTTGAGCCTGTTACACCTTAAGTGCCAGAGAGACTGAGTGCAGCCAACTGCAAGGCTGATGGCTCTGGCTGGAGAAAGGCTGGCTGGAGTGATGAGAATCATTGAATCATAGGTTGTAAAAGACCTCTTATATCAAGTCCAACTGTCAAACCAACACCACGGTGCCTACTAAATCACATCCTGAAGTGCCACATCTACACATGTTTTGAACACCTCCAGGGATGGTGACTCCACCAGTTCCCTGGGCAGCCTATTCCAATGCCTGACCGAACTTCAGCTTGTTACAGGAGAGGACAGCCAGGGAACTAAGAGGGAGAAGAAGATGGGACTGGAACAAAGATGCTTGCTGACCCCTTACACTTCTTCCCAACTCCAGGATGTCAAACCTGCAGAGAGCATACAGAAAAGCATGTACTGCCTTGAGAAGGCATCACTCTTGAACACAGCCAACCCAACCTCCTGAAAAGTGCTGGCTTTTTTCATGTTTCTGGTTATGTATAAATTGGTAGCAGGGATGCATAAAATACATGTAAGTGTATCTTGCAGTGCATCTTAAAGTACATAGAAGTGCATTATTTCCATTGAAGGAGCCAGTCTGAATCTCAGACATCTTTTGTCTAAGATGATTTTTTAGTAACTGAACCCTGTTTCAGCCTATTCTGCAAGGCTCTTGTTATGATGGTAAAATAATGGCTGAAACCAAGCAGTAATCAGATATTCTTTCAGTTTGGCTACAAGTGGAAACATTGAGATTTGACTAGCAAACAAGCCACAGATTTTTTTGTTCAGCTGAACTTGGTGGTTTCTGTCCTTAAAAATACTGAGCACTGTATAATACTGAGTACTGGGAAGGCTCAGGCTCTGAGAATTGCACACTCCCAGTTTCAGTACCAGAAATGGTGTATTCATTCATTTTCTCTCTTGCCTCAGTTTTTTTCAACCTTTAAATGGATTTTGTGAAGCTGGATGAACCCCCATGCAAAATGCCCTGATACATTAGTGATGGGGAGTTTGGAAAAAGCTGTGAAATAATTGTTTTCCAAGCAGGGCTGGAGCAGCATGCAGCACACAAAGCCTGCAGCCGTATGTCAGCGGGTACAGAATAGGCTGGTGACTAAACAGCAGCTTGCTGCCCATCTTGTGCGCTAACTGAGGTAAGACTTTGTGGAGTAGGCAATTAGAGATTATTTCCCAATGCAGACACACACAAGGACGATGAAGTAAGGCTGCACAGTGGCCTTAATCACAGCATTTCTTAACTTTGGACTCTGCACCTCCATTAACATTGTTTTTAAGGGATGTATTATGTGCTGTAAAGAACTGATTCTGAGGAACATAGGTTGGCTGTACGAGCAAGATTTCTGTGGTATGAGGGCTGACTTTGTACAAAGGACCACCCTCCAGACGTGCCTCATGCAGGTAAGCCTGCAGGTACCAGTTGAGGAGCTGATATTTCCGTAGGAAGGACTCACATCAGATGCCCTTCAGGACGTAAGCTAAGGAGAGGGAAAGGATTTGTTCTTAAAGAAGATGGGCCCCTCTTCTCATTGCATTTTCATCTGTCAGAGCCCTGAAAGCACTAACAATCCTTAATGGCCCTGACCAGTCTCACCTGGGGCCTCCCCCACACCCGGGCCATGGGCCCAGGAGCCCCATCTCAGCTCAGCCTGGGGCTTCCAGTCCCCACCTGACCTATGATTTAGGTGTGGCTGTCTCCATCCCCATCTCTTGGATGGTCCTAAGGCCTCTGCTGTAGGTAGCTTGTCTCCAGCTCTGTCTTTGGCCTCATCTCCATCAGCTCATGACTGGACCCCCTGAATGAACCCTTGGCCTGGATCGCCTCCTCGCTCTGTTGGGGGCTGTCAACAGACCTCCGTAACCACCCAGTTCTGTCCTCCTCTGAGTTTTATTATGGGCTCTTTGAAACTCTGTCCTCAATGAGAGGTCTGCTTGTCCTGACACCCTCTGAGCAAACTTTTTCATGCAGGTTGGGGTAGCTGGGACATCCTCATCCTTGTCCTCTGTCAAGAAGACAGAGGAACCCTTCTCTGCTTCACTAGCTGGATGATGCTATGCTTTTTCTACGGTCCAGCCCCCTGCTTTGCTGTGCTCCCTGGAGGCTTTGCTGCTAGGAGGCAAAAGGCTTTGCAGAGTTCTCTGTGAGGGTTTGAGAGAGCTGCTTGACCACACTGAGAAGGTGTATCAGGCAAGCCATGCACAATGCCTGCCTGTTTGCCAGTTTTCCTGCTCACTGGGCATAACGCTGTGGTCAATATGTAACTTGGGGTAATGGTTTCAGATGACACTGAGAACAGCAAAGAAACATCCCACACAAAACTCTGTGTGTGGGAGCAGAGTGGTTTTGGAAGGGAAGGAAGAGGTTTGGGCTGAAAATCCAATCTGCCCAGTTACAGCTATTTAGATCCTGCTGAGTCAAAATACATTCAGGTTCTTGGATGTTTAGAAATACAGACTAACTAGTTTTTCTTTGTACAGTCTCTTCCCCTTTTCCACGTTAATCTGCAGGAGCAGAGAGAGTATAAGAAATTTTCCCTGGGATAGTCTCAAATTGCTCTGATCTAAAAAATAGTGTTTGAATCTCGTGAGAGACTACAGTCCCTTGTGATGTGAAGCCCCTGTGGGCACCAGAAAGAGGGTTTTGACCACTCTTGGAAAAGGACAGAACTTGGTGGAAGTGGGCTCAGAAATTTGTGATAAAATTAAGCCTTGGAGATTTCATTCTGACGGTTGCACACGTCAAAACGTGCTGCCACCTGACTGGCTCTGGCTCTGTCTCACACAGTCTCCCCTCCTCTCACCCCTTCCACCTGCCCTGCATCTGTGCACTCTCATTCATCAGTCGCTGCTTCTCATCTAATCGAAGCCTCCAGCACAGCTGCAGGCCAGATGGCACCAATCCTTCTGCCGTAGCACCAGTAAAGCTGTGGAACTTGCCAGGTTGTGTTAGCTGCCTCCGTGCATTTAACTTTCTTTCACGTTTTTGTGATAGCTCATAATGTAGATTATTATTTTGTCTTTTTCTCTGCCTACTCTGCAGAAATAATTTAGGTCCACTCCTCATGGATCTTCTCGGCTCATTGCTTTAGTCCTGTCATTGTCTTTCACTGGACCCCATCAAACACTGGATTGTGAGCCTCTGAGGAAAAAACCTGTGCCTTTATAAAGCTCCTGTCAAGGTGACCCCCTCTGGTCCTGACTGAGGTGTAGCCAAATGCCAGCATAAGACAAACAAGAGAAAAATAAACTTGACTTCAAAAAGTCCTTGAAGCCAGTTCTTACAGCAATTCATTAATATATGCCAGAGTAAGGTGACACTGTCACTCTGTTTTGCTTTGTGTTAGTGGCAAGTTTGGTGTTGGTTCCTCATTCTTGTGATAAATCCTGAATCTTGTGATATTTGTTGCTTTCTAAATGCCTCGATGTTTGCAGTCACATGGGAATCTGAGCCATCAATTTTTATGCTGTTTCTAGATCTCATGGTCACAGGGAGATGGTTAAATCGCTCCTAGTGAACCTGAAAGTAAAGATATCAAAGACAAATAGACATCCAGGTAGGCTGAAGTTTCTTTGTTTGCCTGTTTTATTGTCCTTTTCAAAGCACAATGCTGAAGTCACTCTTTAATCCAGTGTCACAATTTTGGGAAGCCTGAACTTTCAAGAAAGTGAGATTAGTTCTGTTTTATTTAAATTGCAGCTCTATTTGCCTATATGTCCTCTTCAGGCTTGCTCTCTATCCTGACATTAGACCACAAGCATTTTTTCCTCAGGCGCAGTGAGAACAGATGTTGGATGGGAAACTGGCAAGCAGTCAGAGCATTCCTCATCTTTTCTCACCCAAGGTTTTCTAGGGAAAGAACTGCTCCACGCCAAGGTTTCAGACAGCTTTGGAAAGTACCATGTGAGGTTCTGCTAAGGTTTGCCCTCCTCTCAAGCAACGCTGGACTTCCCCACACTCCACTCCCTGCCCCAATTTTTAGCCCTCACAAGCATGGAAACTGGGAAACGATGGAAAAAATGAGCAGCCTGCCCTTTCAGAAGACATTTTATAATGTCACTGTGTTTCCCTGCTCACAGCCCGTAGGTGATGTTGATCGTGTTTGCAGGAAATGCCATGAGTAATTTGCAAAGCGAAAGCAGCTTACTATCGGGCCGGGGCTTGTCTGACTGGAAAGTGCCGTGCTGCGTGTGGCTGGGCTCACGGGCTGGGCTGGCTGCCTCCCCGGCAGCGTGCCGCGCCGGCGGCTCGGAGAAGCCAGGCTGGCCAGCAAGGCCTGGCAGAAGGTTGTGTGATGCTTCTGCCAATATTGGTGTGGAAAAGCAAGGACAGCTTGTGGCCAGCACAACCCTGTCAGAAAGGCCCAGCTTAAGAGTTGCCGTCTTAGTAGAGGAAATAATTTCTAGAACTTTCCTCACCTTATTCTCTTGTATATTCACTCCAGGATGTAGCACAGCAGCAAAGCCTTTTTTCTCTCCCCGTCTCAGCCCAACAACATGCACCAGTTACCTCCTGTAGGACTTTTAAGTGCCTCCATCTGTCCCAACAAATTCCCTCCGTCGGTGTAAGACCTTGCATTTCTGCTGTCTCAGGCTTCGTACTGCCAGAAGCTGCTCTTGTTTAAAGCAGTCAAGCAACAGCCCCCCACTACACCGCACCGGGGAGGGGGGCTCTAGATGAAAGGAAGGCTGAAAATTCCTGCAAAGATGAGGAAGATCTGACTCTGTCCCCACTGAGCTCAACTGCAAAGCTCTGAGGGACATTCCTACACCGAGGCTCCTGTCTAGTGGCTAATGTTTGCCTCCGTGTGTCTTGGACAAGTCTGTGTGTATCGTGCTTTGCTGCAGACCTAGCTGGCTACCCGCACCAGGGATGCCTTCCCCACACAAGCTGCTTGTACATCACCTGCCTGCTCCTCTCTGCTCTAGGGGCTCCTGCCAGCTCCCCTCACCAAAGGTACTTCTGCTCCCTGTTTCTCCCATCCCACACCCAGTGCCTCTTTGTTTCTCCTCATCTGGCAGCTTCATATGCTCATGTCCTTCCTCTCTCTTGTCCTTTCATTCTCATTCCTCTCAATATCAGGATGCTTTTTCTACCTCTCCATTGTTACACGAGGGTTGTTTAGGCTTCCCTCGTGTCTTCTCTGTCTTCTGCCTCCTTTCATTCTGCACTTCCCTGGGGATTAGGCAGGAGAGCTCAAATGCCTCAGCAGAAAACGGTGATGTAGAGGTGAAAAAATTCCCCAACATGATTAAAAGTATGTCTACACTGCAGTCAGCATAGTCTGGATAGTACATGTACCGACAGCGCAAAGGGTGGGGACGATACAAGCTTTTGGGCGGGGGGGCAGGTCTGCTGCCCAGCTGTGTGCCTGGGGTCCAGGGCTGGCTGGCGTAGGAGAATCCATCTTCCCTGCTGCAGCACTTCAGGTGTGGAGTTGATGGTAACATCTCAAGCCTTGCGATTAGGTCTGCAGTCTGAATGCAGTTGGCACAGGGGGCTGTAGGGGTGCAGGGAGAGGCCCTCTGCCACAGGAGTCACTTGAGCAGGCCCAGCTGAGCAGCGAAACACTGAAGGAGCAGGGTCCCTAGGAAGGAGCCCTGGGAGTCCTGTCCAGAGCCCAGACCCCTCACACTGCTGATGCTTGCCACGTCTTTCCAGGGCTTGGGTCTGGTTGTGAAGATGTGCAGGCAGAGGAGACCAGGCGAGGGGCAGCACTGGTTCTCCCAGTCTGAAATCAGAGCTGGGTTTGGTGTTTCTGTGGATTTACACCTGGGCTGAGAGGACTCCCGCAAACACTGTCTGCAAACTAGGAGAGCCACGGTGTTGAAAAGACTCATGTTTATCCGGCCCTTACGGGAGCGTACAGTGTGCAGGCATCTCTTGGAGAGCATGAGGGGCTGCTGAGCTCTCTAAGTAGTCTTATTCTTACTTTGGTGCTCCCAGAAACTGTGCACTTCTGATTTTCCAGTTCCTGAGCATCTTGGGAGCACTCTCTGCTCTGTTCCTCCCTGCGTTTCCTTAAGGTGCTTTGTTATTCAGAGTGCAAATCTAGGTTACACAACGTAATTTCTTCCCTGTAAGTGCTAGTACAAAAATGGAGGGGAACAAGGTAGGGGGTGGGAAGAGGGAGAGGGGTACGGTACAGTTATCTATTCAGCTCCTTGGTAGCTAACAGAAAGGCTCCTTCTTTCACAGTGTAGTATCAGCCTAGTCAAGAGCTCCTCCACCCTCTGTGAGCAGGGTGGATGATGATGAACCCAGCTGTGCCTTCAACACTACCTGAAGAGTCATAGCTGCGTTCCCACCTTGTGCACCAGCAGGAAGGCAGGGTATTGCTGTGCGTGCTCCCCAGCCTTCTGCAGCATCCTTCCACTGACAAACAGCATCTTCAGTCTGCAGCAAAAAAAATCCCACCCCTAAGAGGCCTCAAGGGAATTGCTCTGGATTTTAGAAATGTTGTGGATGCTTTCAGTTTCTCCATTTACTCTTCAAATTGCCTAATATCTGCTGTGATTCCCAGGCCCGCTGTGCCTTTTTCCCAGCCACTGCAGGGCTGGCAAAGCTGGTCAAATCGCACAAGTAAGGAACTGCAGCAGCGGCCGAGAGAAGGAAGCAGAAGCTCCAACGCGTGGTGCCTCGTAGCGGGGCTGAGCTGGGGGACTCCTTCTCCATGGAAGGTAGTCCTGTTAAGTTACACAGCACCTTTCCTTTCCCTTGCATACTTGATCCTCACTGTCCCTGCTGTAACTAGCTTTACTGGCTATCGGCAGAGAACAGCAGGACCTGCCTCTATGGACAACCATTTTCCAAGTGCTTCGTTTGCAGCCTGGAGGCTCAGCTCTTTCTGTGATGACTCCTGCACCCCTTTTCCACAGATTTTTTGCCTCCCTTTTTGGTTCGCTTCCAGTTTGTCCACTGCTTTAGGAAGACAGTCAGGAAGAGACTGATGAGTACTCGGATGACTACTTAACTGACCCCACATGAGATACACAGTGCAGTGCATTTCTTGTGTCTGGTTTCTCTCTTTGGACTCCAGACATCACGGTGAAGATGCACTGCCTAATCAGTCTGTCCTCACCGCACACTCATCTGTTTGGCTATCTCTTCCCAAATTAGTTCTTTTGCATCTGATTTTGACAGACCAAGCTGTGTCTCCTGTGAGCCGACACGCTGTAGTTTAAGCCTATTCTCTCCTGCGCTGTGTTTCCCAGCCTGCTATCACTTCACATAGGCGTGCTCTGCACTCCACCTTCCAGCTCCTTGTCATTACCGTAGCGCATGTACATGTACACAACATTATTACTACTTAGAGACCCAGAACAGGAACAGGTCTCAGTGCCAGGAACTGTAAGGAATGAACCTGCCAGGGAGCCAGCATGGCTGAGCTCGAGCAGGAAGGGAGTGTACCTTGCCTTCAGGGCCAAGGGGGACAACCTGCTTGTGTGTGGCACCGGCCATTCCTGGCATTTCTCCTCAATCCTTGCAGAAAGGAAAAGATAAAAGAAACACATTTGCACCTGTCCCAGCAGAACAGTCGATTTAATGCTCCCTCCTTTTCCCAGGGTGTAGCAACCTAGGGACGTGGAGGAATGTAGAGGAACATGGAGGCACTTGGAGGGACGTGAAGGGACATGGAGGAATGTGGGGGAATATAGGGGAACATGGAGAGACATGGAGGGATATGGGGGATGGCAGGTCTGAGGCAGGTGGGGAGCGACATCCTGTGAGCACGTAGCAGGAGGTACCTGGCTGTGCTGGTTTTAGCGGCAATAGAGTTAAATTTCTTCATAGTAGCTAGTATGGGCTATGTTTTGGATTTGTGCTGAAAACAGTGTTGATAATACAGGGATGTTTTTATTATTGCTGAGCAGTGCTTACACAGCATCAAGGCCCTTTCTGCTTTTCACACCACCCCGCCAGTGAGTGGGCTGGTGGGGCACAAGATATTGGGAGGCGACACAGCTGGGACAGCTGACCCCAAATGACCAAAGGGATATTCCATAACATAGGACCCCACGCTCAGCAATAAAAACTGTGGGAAGAAGAAGGAAGAGGGGACATTCAGAGTTAATGCGTTTGTCTTCCCAAGTAACTGTTATATGTGATGGAGCCCTGCTTTCCTGGGGATGGCTGAACACCTACCTGCCGATGGGAAGTGGTGAAGGAGTTCCTCGTTTTGCTTTGCTTGCATGCATGGCTTTTGCTTTATCTATTAAACTGTCTTTATTTCAACCCACAAGTTTCCTCACTTTCATCCTTGTGATTCTCTCCCCCATCCCTGCTGTGAGGGGAGTGAGCGAGCAGTTGTGTGGTGCTCAGTTGCCAGCTGGAGTTAAACCATGACACTAGTGAAGAACCCCAGGCTGGATAGGCAAAAGGTGAGTTGGCCAAGACTAATGTTATGCTCTGCTTGGTGGGCTCAAGCAGGGAGAAGCCAGGTGGCACTGCCTGGGCCACAGGCTAAGCACGTTTTTACCTGGCCCATCGGCAGGAGGAAACCTGCTTAGCGAGCGTTGCACCCAGCTGGCAGCAAGCAGGGACAAAAAATGGCATGGGGGGAATGGCACATGGCCAACATGAAGTGTGACACCAGCTCTGCCGGGCTTCTGAGGCCCAGGGTGGAGGAGATGGTGACCATGCTGGGCCCCTGCGGCAGAGCTGGGCCTAGCAGCGGGGCTGATCACTGGGCCATCCACCTCCGCGGGGTCTGCGTGTCGCTCCTGCCCCAGCAAGCAGAGCACCAGGTGCTGGTGGGGAGCCTGAAGCTCCCTGTGGGTCTCCTGCACGGGGATTGGGGTGGAGGTGGGGGGGCACGGTGGTTGTGTTGAAGGTTCTGGGGGGGACCCATTCCTGGGTCTTTTCTGTGATTTTAGGTGAGGATGAGTATCTGACACCATCACCCTTTCCAGCAAAAGCTTCCTTACCTGAACACTGTTTTCAACCAAAATTCTGAAATGCATAAAGTGAAGACAGCGGTGAAATGTCTGCAACCAAACCACTCGGCAGGCTGCATGCATTGGCATGCTTGCTTGACAATAGCTCTGCCTGGCACACTACAGCTTCCAGAAGTAGGTCTGAGAGCCACCTGCTTAGCTGGGGCTGCTAGTAGGGCTGTCTTGGCAAAGTTAAAAAAATATCCAGGAAAAAATGCAGCTTTCTCATTAGAATGTGAGAAAATCTATGTTTGTTTTTTTTTTTTCCATTGGTTTAACCATAATCTTTCTTTGACTTGGTCTAATATCTGTGGCATGTGTGACAAGTCAAATGCCTCAAACTTGCTTGTTCCCACCTTGCTGTAGCACAAAGCGCACAAAAAAATGGGCTTTTTCTCCCCAGGTGTCTCTCTTTGGCTTAATTTTAAAAATTGTAGATTGTGTTAGGTTGTGCTTATACTTCCATGAAGGATTTAGGTGTGGGTTTTTTTCCCCAGTCAATAAATGCATTTGTACCAACCCTCAGTTTGGGTCATTTCTCAAATATTTTCTGTCAATCTCTCTTAGCCAGGAGTATAACTATCTTGGACATTTGGGTACTTCCAGGTTTGCTCAGTTGAGAGTTTCTTTGTAGCTGGAAATATGTCCTCCGGTTCTTCAGTTGCTCTGGCCACCTTCTCTCCACTGAGTACCTGCTCTGATGAGCGCAGATATTTGAAATGTCTGTCATCTCGTCCTACTTACATTTCTGCCTGGTTCCATTACAAACTCTGTCTTCTTCCAGATTCTCTTGTTATCTGTCTAATTCTTGTTCTCCTTCCGCAGTGGTGGAAGTGTGACTCATTCATAGAATCATAGAATCGTAGAATCATAGAATGGTTTGTGTTGGAAGGGACCTTTCAAGACCATCGAGTCCAACACCCCTGCCATGGTCAGGGACACCTTCCACTGGACCAGGTTGCTCAAAGCCCTGTCCAACCTGTCCTTGAACACTTCCAGGGATGGGGCATCCATATATCTTTTGGTGTCTTTGGGTTTGTTATGACAGGGCTTCTTGGGCAGGTAAGAAGAGACCCAAACTTATTTCACTCATGCTGTGTCTCAGGTGCAAGGCATGTCCAGCCTAGAAGCAGCGTGACTCTGTAGGCAGTGCTGTGCCCTAGCAAGCATGCTCTGTCCAACTTGGTGGAAAACATGCCATATGGCTCCATACCCACCTGACAGTGGATGTAACCAAGCTGTGAGTCATACAATCATAGAATGGTTTGGGTTGGAAGGGACCTTAAAGATCATCTAGTTCCAGACCCCCTGCCATGGGCAGGGACACCTTCCACTAGACCAGGTTGCTCAGAGCTCCATTCAACCTGGCCTTGAACACTTTCAGGGAGGGGTCATCTACAGAATCACAGAATCACAGCATGGTAGGAAGAGACCTCTGTGGGTCATCTAGTCCAACACCCCTGCTGAAGCAGGGTCACCTACAGCAGGCTGCACAGGACCTTGTCCAGGCAGGTCTTGAATATCTCCAGAGAAGGAGACTCCACAACCTCCCTGGGCAGGCTGTTCCAGTGCTCCATCACCCTCAGAGTGAAGAAGTTCTTCCTCGTGTTCAGAAGGAACTTCCTCTGCTTCAGTTTGTGCCCGTTGCCCCTTGTCCTGTTGCTGGGTGCCACAGGAAAGAGTCTGGCCCCATCCTCCTAACACCCACCCTTGAGATATTTATAAACATTTATAAGGTCCCCTCTCAGCTTTCTCTTCTTCAGGCTGAACAAGCACAGCTCCCTCAGCCTCTCCTCGTAGGAGAGATGCTCCAGTCCCCTCACCATCCTCGTAGCCCTCTGATGGACTCTCTCCAGTAACTTCCAGTACAACTTCTCTGAGCAACCTGTTCCAGTGCCTCACCACCCTCATAGGCAAGAATTGCTTCCTTACATTTAATCTAAATCTACCCTCTTTCAACTTAAAGCCATCACCCCTCGTGCTATCACTACCTACCCTTGTAAAAAGTCCCTCTCCAGCTTTCCTGTAGGCCCCTTCAGGTACTGGAAGGCTGCTCTAAGGTCTCCCCGGAGCCTTCCCTCCTCCAGGCTGAATAGCCCCAGCTCTCTCAGCCTGTCCTCACAGGAGAGGTGTTCCACCCCTCAGATCATTGTTGTGGCCCTTCTCTGGACCCTCTCCAACAGGTCCACGTCTTTCCTGAGCTGGGTGCTCCAGAGCTGGACGCAGGACTTTAGGTGGGGTCTGACCAGAGCAGAGCAGAGCAGAGCAGAGCAGAGCAGAGCAGAGGGGCAGAATCACCTCCCTTGCCCTGCTGGCCACGCTTCTTCTGATGCAGCCCAGGATATGGTTGGCCTTTTGAGCTGTGAGCCCACATTACTTGGTCATGTCCAGC
>Ga0065711_1036082_pt1 | contig 21481 bp, 9 predicted proteins | sample Hoacrofraction12_FD_59098 | JGI IMG/M metagenome (GOLD analysis project Ga0065711, IMG submission 59098) | Hoatzin crop microbial communities from Cojedes, Venezuela - Epithelial fraction 12 v2 (version 2) | ecosystem: Host-associated > Birds > Digestive system > Esophagus > Crop | place... | reverse complement strand
GGGGGGGGGGGGGAGAAGGAGGTCCACATGCTTGGCCTCTCAGAACTCACAATGACATTTTAAAAATGTGTCTGATATCTGCAAAAGAGGCTACAAAAGAGACAGAAGGCATCTATACAATTTAGAAGCTGGAGCATGACGCCATTACATAACAATGCCACTACTTAGAGACTTTTACTGCTTTACTTTGTTGAACAAACTTACATTTCAACTCTGAGAAGAGAACTCTAGTAAACTACACTTACTAGTCTCAAGAACTGCAGGAGTTACTGCTAGGTTAAACATATCCATTATAAAGTTTTAGGTTTGACATGGTGGCTATCACTTGACATCTGATCTTGTTCTCATTAGCGAGCCCGCAGAAGTTTAAAGAAAAGTTTCTCAGTGACAAACTTTTAACATTCCGACCACTAACAAATACAAAGTTTATCACCACTGGGTTAGGTATTAGAATAGCAATTCCAGTATGTTTGGAGATATCAATAAACCTAAGTAAAATCCAGTTACAAAAAAAAAGGCGAGGTGAAATGCTTTGAGAATACTGAACGTTGTTTAAAAAAAACAACCACAGAATAACTGTGGAAAGCATTTACTCCCCAAACCCTTGTATTAACAAGGATTTTGCTTCAGAGGAAAGCTGAAGTATTAGCTAGGCTTGCACACGGTCTGTTTATGCCTAGGTGCAGAGAACAGAAAAGTCTCCACGTTAAAGTGCCACACCTTTTGGAGAAGCGCACAATTACCACTGGTTAATTAATATATAATGAGAGAACGAACAAACTGCTTATAAATATGGATAGACACATAACCCACAACTGAAATATCACAGCACTGCCTATGAGTGGCAGGGGATTAAACCATCACTTCCTGCTTTTTCAATACTTGGAGAACTCCTAAGCTCTCCAACACAGTCACGAGATGTGTCAGACAAAACACTCTCAATACTTCACATCAGAATAAGTAATGTTAAAAACATGTACTGACAGTGGGATACTTCCCCCTGCCCTCAAATCCTTAAGAAACACTTGAGGATATTAAAGAGTTCAACAACCCGTTAAAAAACACAATGATGTAATGAAAACAAATACTTATTTGGTTCTCTTCCCATCAAAGGGAATCCACATACAAAGGTGTTTAGCTAGAAAGATGAGTAACTCTAAGATGAGCTATTCTCAAGACTGTATAAATAACCACATATTTTTAATTTAAAATACAGAAATCGTTCTTAAACAAGACAACGATATGTTTTACTTCCTTATTTCTCTATCTCCTGGCTGAAGGATCCAGAGGATATTGCTAAGCCCAGTCAAAAAAAACCCAAACTCATGGCATATATTCCTACCGCTCATGCATTCAGTAGTTTGCTTTAAGGCAATACATCATAAGTAATCAAGCAATAACAATTTTCCTGAATGCCAGAAAGACAGCCAAACCAGTAATACACTTCCCTTTGTTGTAGAAGGAAATTCCTTATATGTAAGATCGTCCTCGCAGACATATCCCAATACTGAGATTTTTAAGCAACAGTTTTATAAAATGAGAAATACTCTAGTGCTATGGAAAAAGTAAAAATTACTAACCAGTTTGTTTTCTGGTTGCTGAATGAATTCTTTCAATTGCTTTACAGTAGCCAGTCTTCGGTCTCTGTCGTCTTCCCGAGTAATCCTCCGAAGAAGATTTGACAGTCGAGACTCGTCAGAATAAGACAACGATCGCTCTGAAAAAGGTAATTATTTCTTTTCTCTACAGCATTTGATCAATAATACCTGTATTGTCCGAAACGTGTATTTGTGGACTCAGTAAGTCAAAATATTAATTTGAATAAAAAATTTTTAACAGTCCTGATTTGTTTTAAAGCTAGTACAAGGAAAATTAAATGTAAAATCTCAGTTAGCTACCAAAATATTTAATTTCTTCCAGAAGACAGCCTAGTACCTGGGTAGAACTCATTCAGAACTAAACCAGAACTGTTTTACTTCCACCGAAAAACCTGGATTTAGTTGCCTTCTACATAAATGGAACAAAAAAAAGGGGTGTGGTAGGGTTAAATCAGACTTCTGACTCAATATATAAACAAAAATAATTCAATAAAAAACATTTGAAGGAAATCTCGGGGTAAAAAAACGCTGTTTCTTGAAGTAAATAACCAGATTTAAGCTCAAGCAACTACCAAGAAACAAGATTTTCTCTATCACTTTGGAACAAGAAGAAAGATTATGAGTAGTCCTCTGATAGGCAGCAGGATTCTGCTTTGAAAAGAAAAAGAGACCTACTCTTCCATTACTGAGGAACAAAAGCATACACCATGCAGAGGTGCAGTGGCTATTGATTTAAGTGGATCATAATACAGCAGAATTAGCATCTTCCTAAGAAAGCAATCAAGTTGACCAATAGCACTACTGATACCAGTGAAGGACACAACTCAGTTTACCCAATTTAGGTACCAGTTACAATTAATTCATGTGAATAATTAATTTCCCTCACTTGAAAAAAGGAAACAAAGTTTCTTCGCAAAGTTTAACATTAGATATTTCACAGTGATTAAAATCACAGGACTCGTGGAACACGATGAGGTTTTCTTAAGTTGCCATGACTTACGAGAACACCCAAGACAACTACAGACAACTTCTTTCCCTGGTATGTTACACATCAGTCATCTGATGAGAGCAACCATAAAAGCAACCTGGTTATAATGTGAAGGTTATAATGGAAAAATACTGACAGAAGGTGATGTGTGCCAGCGTTGCAACTGCTAGCCTTAGAACCCAGCCTGGAACCTGAAGCATCCTTGAAGGGCAGCTGGGTACCTAAGAAACTGAGACATCCTGAAATACCCTTGATAAGTGCAAAACCAAGAAACTGCAACAACAAACTTCTTGTCTGGAAAGGTGAAAAATTGACTGTAATGTTGGAAAACATCCTGGGAAAGCAGGAATCGGCAACAGCTATTGACTGCTCCTGCTGGAAAAACAGCCTGGGAAAGCAAGCATTGGTCTGGGAACTCAGAAAACAGCATCATCCACCGGCCGTTCCTGGTGAAAACCAGTAGTCAGTAAAATCTACTGGTGGCTCCAGGTAGTTGTGTCCTTACGTGTATCACAACATAAAAATAACTTGCTTTCTACCCAAAATGGAGCTTCTCTCCCAGAGTACTCCCTGCAAAGATTTCACTACGCGAGATCTCCTGAACAGACCGGACCCTGACTGTGGATGCCCAACTGACTCCAGACTCCGTGATGCAGATCATCTTTGAAGGGAGACTTTGTCTGTCATCAACTGGCCCCACTGCTGGGAGAAGTTTGAAGACTGCTGCTGTCTTCAACAACAACACTTTGAATAATTTATATAGGTGCGCATATAAATAATTAATCATAAGTTTATACTTGCTTTACTAGTGGTAATTTGTAGCAAGTTGTAATAAAGAAATTCAAGAAACACAAACATTTCTGTCCTTTGGTGTTACAGAATCCTATGAACCCACCCACATGCAAGTAACTCTCATAGGTCACGAGATCGTCTACAGGGGATTATGTCCTCTGTTTTATGATCATGAAGAATATTCTCAATCTTATTTTCATGTCTTTATTTTCTGAATTTTAAAAGAGAGTATGAATAAAATAGGCTTCGATAGTCTGTTTCTTGCCAAGCATCAGTTTGAGCAATTAGTTTTGAAGACACCTGAAATTCTGAAGGATTAGTCAGGCTACCAAACATTAAAATAGCAGTAAGAGTCTGAAGGATCAAATCTACATTCCTAGCTACAACAACTACACAAGACGTACTGAGATGTTATCTGGCAAGAAAAGCACTTCTTTTAAGTCGTCACTGATTCTACAGGAAGACTAAGGCATACATCTCCATGTAGGAAGAATTCAGTTTCTCTCAGCCTGTCTAGAGAAGGGCAAGGAAGCTTGTGAAGGGCCTAGAGAACAAGTCTTGTGAGGAGCAGCTGAGGAAACTGGGATTGATTAGTCTGGAGAAGAGGAGGCTGAGGGGAGACTTTATTGCTCTCTGCAAATGCCTGAAAGGAGGTTGTAGCAAGGTGGGTGTTGGTCTCTTCTCCCACGTAACTAGCGATAGGACGAGAGGCAATGGCCTCAAGTTGCATCAGGGGAGGTTTAGATTGGATATTAGGAAAAATTTCTTTACTGAAAGAGTGGTCAGGCATTGGAACAGGCTGCCCAGGGAAGTCGTGAAGTCGCCATCTCCAGAGGTTTTCAAAAAAACGTGTAGACGTGGTACTTTGGGACATGGTTTAGTAGTCATGGTGGTGTTGGGTTGATGGTTGGACTTCATGATCTTAGAGGTCTCTTCCAGCCTTAATGATTCTATGACATTCCCTTTCTTTATCTGCAAACCACAGTCTTCAGTAGCAGATAAAAAGTCACATGTCTGGTGAGAAACATACATGGAATCATGACCAGCAATGACATCATCTAAAACAGTATCTGAGGTCTTCCTGAGTGATGGTGCCAGACTAATAACTACAATCCCTGCTAGATGATCACTTTTGCATCTGAAGATCTCCTTGTATTTCTGTCCAGAGTTGAGCTGGCAGCCATGGTCCAAGGCTTGCCCGCCAATGGTCACACATAGCCAAACTTCAGAAAGATGGATCTAGCAGTTACTCACCCATAAAATTTGATCAACCTTGGAGAAGAAAGAAAGAGACTACCAGGAAGAATGCAGCCTGCTTGGGGCGTGTACTACATCTACCATTTTCTTTAAAACCTAGGCAGCAGTAGAAGGTAACCAGATCAGGGAAAAAATCATTTTTTGCAAGTTCAAATGGAATAGTTCTAAGGCAAAACTTATGCAAACAATAAAAGTTCTTTTAAAGCTTGGTTACAATGGAAATTGACACAGACTATGGTACACGAAATAAAATGTGCAACTGCTATTCATGAATAATTCCACATGAAAATTCTTCTGCTAGGGAAGCACTGTGTTCTGCATTACTGAATGTATCTTGAAAGCTTAAGGAAAACTGAATCTACGTGCACGTATTTCACTATTAGACTGTCCACATATGAAGCCTCTCAAAACAGCAATTTGAATCTGTCCTTGAATAATTTCATGCATTGGCCACTCCATAATACAGTCCTTTCCAAGACAACAGACATGCCTCATGAGAAAGAGAAAAGTCTGTTCTATAATATTCCTACAGCTGCACTCTACCAATGCTAACCTGCACCAGGAACGCACAGTACATATCATCTTCTGTCACTCCCAGTTTGCACCGATCTCTGCCACTCAGCAAGCACATGGGAAGCTACACCAGCACAGCTGGGTTAGGTCAGTAGATCGTAGAATCATAGAATCATTAAGGCTGGAAAAGGCCTCTAAGATCATGAAGTCCAACCATCAACCCAACACCACCATGCCCACTAAACCATGTCCCAAAGTGTCACGTCTTACGTGGTTTTCAAACACGTCCAGGGATGGTGACTCCACCCCTGCCCTGAGCAGCCTGTTCCAATGCCTGACCACTCTTTCAGTAAAGAAATTTTTCTTAATATCCAATCTGAACCTCCCCTGATGCAACCTGAGGCCATTTCATCTCATCCTATTGCTAGTTACTTGGGAGAAGAGACCAACATCCACCTTGCTACAACCTCCTTTCAGGCATTTGTAGAGAACAACAAGGTCTCCCCTCAGCCTACTCTTCTCCAGGCTAAACAGCCCCAGCTCCCTCAGATGTTCCTCATAACACTTGTGCTCTGGACCCCTCACCAGCCTCACTGCCCTTCTTTCGACATGCTCCACCAACTCAATGTCCTTCTTGTAGTGAGGGGCCCAAAACTCAACACAGTATTCAAGATGTGGCCTCATCAGTGCCAAGTACGGGGGCACGACCACCTCCCTACTCCTGCTGGCCACACTATTCCTGATATAAGCCAGGATGTCGTTGGTCTTTGCCACCTGAGCACACTGCTGGCTCATGTTCAGCCGGCTGCCAACCAGCACCCCAAGGTCCTTTTCCGCTGGGCAGCTTTCCAGCCACTCCCCCCCAAGCCTGTAGTGTTGCATGGGGCTGTTGTGACTGAAGTGCAGGACCCGGCACTTGGCCTTGTTGAACCTCATACAATTGACCTCAGCCCATCAATCCAGCCTGTCCAGATCCCTCTGCAGAGCCTTCCTCCGCCCAACTTGGTGTCCTCTGCAAAGTCACTGAGGGAGCACTCATTCCCCTCTTCCAGATCATTGATAAAGATATTAAACACGACCGGACCCAAAACTGAGCCCTGATGAACACCACTTGCGACTGCTCTTGAAGGGCAAACCAGTATGCAGTGGTTTTGAAAACGGTAAAAATTGTTCTTACTTAATAACTTTTTATAAAAATATTCTCGACCTTTGTAAGATCTCTAAAAAAGTCCCCCCTCTTGTCTCTAACATGTTGGTTCACTCTTCAGTGGTAGACAAAGTCAACAATAAGTATAAGCCTTGAATTAATTAAATCCTCAACTTGCAACTTCATAGTGTTATCTTCTCTGCATTTATCTTTTTATTTGTAATCTCTTTATGGAAAACTGTAATTTATTTTGAAATATGGCTGTGCTATTCTACATACAAAAAATCCTAAAACCAGAAGTGTATAAATAAAACTACCACCAAGGTTACTGGTATGAGACACGCATTTAACTGCTGCTAGAACAAGGCGTACTGTTCAAAACTCTCTACTAAAATCAGCTTTGTTTTTATTCAGTTAATATCTGATCAACATTGACATTACTCCCTAAGAAAGTATTACCTGTCCATTAAGCCATAATCACAACCTAAAAATAATAAAAACATAAACAAGAGCATAACTGAAGCTATACCAATCAAAGCACTAGTTAATGAACACCTGTATGAATTCCACTTTGTGAAAAATCAGCAAGGTCTCAATCACATCCTAACTCATAGGAGACAACTATTTTACAAATTGTGTGCTTAATGCACATACTAACAAACAAGAAAATATAAAAGACTTTAAAAAATAAGATCCGTTGCAACATCATCCCACTGTATTTTGAAGACAATATGAAAAATTCAACTGACTTGCTGAAACCTACAACAATCACACAGACAGCACAGTTAAAGGAGAAACTCTTCAGATGTGACATCCAGAATACAGATTACGGAGAGAAGCATACAAGTCATAGGCAGCGACTTCAGTCATTTGAAATTATAGTTCCTAACGTATCAAGAATTAAAGAGGCGCTCACGTACCTAGGAGAACAGTCTGAATTTTTTGCCACTACTAACAGTAAACTCATGCACAAGCCCACTACCAGAAGCATTACTTACACAGTTCTCTATTAGACAATTCTCTTTTTCTCTACACTGATCTAATTTAAGACACTGAAAGGACAGAATAGTTTTTTATATCAAGACACCAGAATGGGATTATAAAGTCTGAGTTTAACCCATTCCAAAGATCAGGCTTTTGCAACAGTCGTGTGACCACTTGCACCTCAGTTCTTCCACCCACAAAACACACTGAACATTTTTCTTTTACCATTCATCTCCTCCAAAATATAAATCCCTGAGAAGAAACACTGTGTCCTCACACATCTATAATGTGCCTGGCATAAAGCAGTCACAGAGTTTGTCAGTGGCTCAACTACCAATTATACTAAGTGATGCAGTAAATGACAGTGCTTATTCATAACAAAGTTTCTAAGTTCATTCAAGAGTCCTTGGAACAACTTTCTTTTTTTAAAACCATGATTTAAAACCAAATAATGGGAAAAGTGAAGACTTCTTTCTCAAAAACGTGTGCACAGCCTTCTTGCAGCCTCTCGCAACTCCAGATTTCCTCTCGCTGCATCTCCCAAGACCTTGCCCACACTCCTATGATGCCTCCAGTTCCTTCCTGGTCTCTAATCCTCAGCTGAGCAAGAGGGAGCATGAGTTGTGGCTGGTTCAGGAGCACCCGTCTACTGACTAATCAGCTGGTATGATGTGATGACTAGTTGACCTGCAGGCCAGTGAGAACAGATAACGGCTGAGCTCACTGTTGCAGGTTTTCCCACACTAGGTACATGTTAATTAATAACTGTTTTACTCAGGCATCACTTTTCAACAAATCTAAGAGCAAATTCTACTTCTTGGAACCCTTGACCTTTGCCAAATCTGGCTACCCTGAATAAGGGTTCAAAAGCTATTTGAAGGAAATTGAGAGATTGACAGCATGACAGCATAAGCCATATAGTGGAGAGATCTGCCTAACCTATGAAGGAAGTGTCAATGCAGGGAACAGTAAATACAAGATGACAGTTTCCATAAATATCATCTAATCATATTCACAAAAAAATAAAATCCATATAGATTGCCTAATTGTAGTGAACTTTTTTCATATTCTGAACACCAGTGAAGTTGCCAAAAGAGATCATCCTTTCCTGAAAACCTGTGGTATCCTTACCCTGTGATTTCCTCATGTCTTTTGTGGCTAAAGCACGATTCCCATGCGGAACACTGGTAAAATCAGGATTGGTCACATTGTTAACTCTCAGCTCTTGCCCCAACGACTTCCGACCATACGTATTTTCCCCAGATCCTCCATTGACACTGTAGCCACCTGTGGAAAAACCAACACAAGATTAAAACAGAATGACAGACCATATATGTAGTAGGGTAGTATGTTATGAGTTAACTCATATAAAAAATTACTGCCCTATCCTCTAACACCTTCCTTCACTTCCTTTTTCACTTTCACATGCAAAAATGCCCTGTAAGTTTCCAGGTCACACATTCAGAATCTGATCGGTCTTTTTTTGAAGCATATGAAAACACTCTAGTGCAATGAAGTTTAACATCAATTTTGTTGTACTTGGGGTTTTCTTATTATTACTTTTGGCCCTGTATTTCACAAGGCCCTTCATGTCAAACTGCTAGTGCACTTGTCTAGATGCACTCATTTACTTGCTCCTCGATTATGCACATCAAATTTCCACTCTGTTTTCGTTATAAATCTACCACACACAGTCAGTAAAACGGCCAAAAAAAAAAAAGAAGAAAGCTTTTAAAAAGCCACAGATTATTTATACTGTCATGTACAGATTGAACAACTTTCCCTAAACATACAACAGTCACTGTTTTCACACACTAATACTTTCTCCTACTTGAGATACACATGGTATACCTCTGGTAACAACATAAGACAAGTAAGTGTCATTTTTAGTAAATCAATTACTTTTACTCCTAGATCCACAAGAATTTACCTACTCAAATGATGAAACCAAAGATTTTTCCAGTCTGCCACACCACACTGAGGGGCAGGGCAGGTTCCTCCTCTGCAGCACTGTGGAGAAGTGAAACCGTCCCCTCAGCCTGCCCCATACTTCACTCAACATGCTAGAACTCACTTTCGAGGCAGCCATGCAGGCAGCTTTCTAAAATGCCTTCCCTGCCTGAGACAGGGAAAAATCAACTAATAAAATTAAACCCAGAACAACAAAAGATATGCAAGACTTCTTTCAGAAAATACATTTACACAATTCCACTGGCATCAGTGTATAAAAGGAAGCCTGGGGAAAAGGAAAGGTGGCTCTCAGTAAAAAAAGGCAGCCTACCCAGACTACACGATGCATAAAAAATTTATTTCAAACATGAAGGTAAATCTGGAACTTAGCAGATGTAAAGAATGCCATCCTGAAGGCAAGGCCTTTGATAAAATGAAGCTCTGAACTACCGGTGGAACTTTGTGTATTTCTATAAACATGGGACTACTCTACCATTACAGAAAATCCTGTGTAAAGTCTCACTTGTACTTAGTTAATTGCCATTAAAGACAATTTCTGCATATTTGGATTTAAAACATAAAACTCAATTTTAAAACACAAACTAGCATGCCTGCCACCTTAACATTATTTTGTTGTAACAAACCAATACTGTCCTATGAAGGAAATTACTTCTAACAGCAGTAATTATATTTATGACTACATAGAATTGCATCACTAAAATTCAAAGCAACATAAGAAATTAAAGTGAAGATGTCAGGTAACCATGCATACAGACCACAGACATCAATAATCAAAACCAGACATACTACCATATACAGCTGGACATGCTAAAGTTATTTCACACTCCCTCCAGCACACAAAAAATCCCAGCTTTTTTGGTTGTCTGCAAAGGCATGTAGTATTTGCTACGCCATATTTGACATTATCTTAAATGAATTAAACACAACCTATATTCTCCCACTTGACATACAGATGGTACATCTTTGGTAAATATATGGAACAAATTGTCATTCAGGGCAATTAAACAGTAGGGCATTCAGATTTTTCAGCAATAAGGCTGCCAACACTACATTATAATGCTCTTCAATTCTCTGCTGAATTGAAAAGTTTTTGAAAATCCTGGTACATACGAATTCTATTCATATCCCTTTAAATGTTAAATCTGAGACCCAGTAGGAGTATGATCAGCTATGTCACTGTTATTAATTTTAGCATAAATATGCAGATACCATGATACACAAATACCAGTGCAGTATCTTTTTAGCAGTAAGGACCCTAAGCACATCATACAGCTGCAAATCAATGGGAGGAAAACTTTGCAGGAATGGAGAACATCTCATCTATAAGTAATAACCCAGGAGCTTTTTATTGAGTTGTAAAAACTTAAATCTGCAAACTCCCCTTTTATAAAGTAAAGGAGAGAAGACAAAGGGGAGAGATCTAATTGCAGTTTTCCCCTCGTTAATGTGAAGAGTTTTTCTTTAAAAAAAAAAAAAGAAAAAAGAGACAACCAGACTAATCTTCCAGATGCAGAGCAAAAGAACAGGAGTCAACAGTCATAAGTTGCAGCAAGGGAAATTTGAACTGGATATAAGAATGCAATTATTTACCAGGAGAGTGGTAAAGCACTAAAAAGGCTGCCATGGAAGACTGCAGAACCTCCCATCCTTGGAGGTTTTCAAACACAAACAACTTCCAGAAATCATTAAGTTGGAAGTAATTTTTATTATTAACACCAGAAACTGAGTGGGGAGGATCTCTTCTCAAGGGTTCTAGGTACTTACGACATATGGGTATCCAGGACAGAAAAGCTACAAGCTCTCAAAATGAAAAGTCCATGCTGGCAGACTCCAACAGATTACTTGAAAACTCTGCATCTGTAAGCTTACATATTTCTCAAAAAATAAAAAATAACTAGAGATACATCGAATTTGGTTTTATGGTACAATATACCCTAATCATTTCTCTTCGAGTCACACCTGAGCAAAATAGCATAGTTAAAGTGCTGAGCTAGCAGAGACATGCCCTGTAAGACACCGTACTTGAGGGAGAGATAGGTGCATTTTTCAAAAGGCACTTTGCCAGCTACTTCACAAACTACCTGACTGTATTTGTTCAAAAGTTTTTATTTCACCATACTGCCAATATGTTATTTTAGCAAACTTCAAATTACAATAACCTACTATACCAGTCTGTGTGAAACACAGTAACACCCTCCATGTAAGCAGACACAGAGACAAAGGTACTGTCTAAGCACTTAACTTTAACAGTTTCTCTGTTAATCAAAAATTAAGGTTCTCAAGGTATGTAGATAAGCAAATACCTGTTTCATGCTCCTGCCTTCTACTAACAGTACCTGTTGCTTCTAAAAAAAACAAATTTAAATCAGCACACCCAGCTCTAACTTCCCCTAAGGTGTAACAATTTTTCCACAGATAGTTACAGGGCAGAGAACTAGGGGGAGTGCAAATGCTTTTTACGTTCCTGAACAAAAACTCCCACACTAATACTGCTGTGAGATTTTTTTGAGTCTGGCCTGCCTGAAGAAGTGACTCTGCAAGTAAAAAATACTCCTATTTGATACCTGTACTTGGCATTTAAAAAAAAAAAAAAAAAATCACAATACAGATTTCGTTTTTATAAAGATGAAAAAGATACGATTCTGAACTTATAGCTATTTTCAAAAGTATTTCCATTCTCAAAAAAAACCCACAGAAAAAAGTCTGAGGCACACAGAAGTAGAAATACCCATTAATGACAAAACATAGATTTGATTCCCAAACAAAGATTCCAGCTTGCTGCAGTAAAGCTGCAATAGGTAATGTATCAGATTAGTAGCCCACTTTATCGGACAGTCCATTTGCATTACCAGAAGCACTAGACAGTATTGCAGAAGAAATTGCAACTTGCAGACCAGACACATCCAGAATACTATTCTTTAGGAAAATGCATCAACAGAGTAAGCAATTTAAGTCTTCTCTTGCATTCTTCTCCTAATGCAGCTGCGTATTTTTCTCACTGTTCGTGTCAGCCACAACATTTCTTTGATCCCTGATAAATCACCCAACAGAGTGATACTGTGGCAAGGAGCTGTATCAGTTCACTGCCTTTTTTGGGGGGAAAGAAAAAAGAAAAAAAGAAAAAAAAAAGAAAAAAATCTCCACCATTTCAAGTTTACTGCCTTTTTCTCAATGTCCCCTCACAATTTACACATGAAACAGCAAATCTGTATACCTTTTTCTTCATTCTGTATGTCAGTGTGGACTCTGATATCATCGTGTCTTTGTCGAGACACCACAGCTGAATTTGAGGGTTGTAATCCATAGGAGGCAGAACTGCCCCGATCTCTGGATGAGGAGTATTTTAAATTGTCCTGGTCAGCTGATGCACTGTCAGTTCTACAAAGAGAAAAATATTTTTTTTTATGTAGGCATATAACAGGAGTGGGATTCACATTCACTTATAAATGCAACATGTTTAAATGACAATCCCAAATGTATTTTCCTGTGTCAAAAAAAGTTTTACATCTAACCTGCTTCTTAAAAAGTGACCTTAAATTCACATTGGGATTAGAACTGACTAATTATTACAGCAACATGCAAAGGAAAGGCATTCTAGTGCGTCAGTGCCTTCTCTCAGGACATTCTCAAGTCTCCTTTCAGTTGAATGCCCATATAAGGAAAACTTACTTCCCAGAAGTGAAAAATCAAATACAACTAGGTATAGGTATATACCACAGATAGGCAATTCATTCAAAGTATCTACCATTTGTCAAAGTCATTACTAATCCACACATGAACATTTACATAATATGCTATGGGCCTTACTGAGCAATGCAAAACGATTTATTAGATGGAGGTGTTACTAGCACTCAACTGATAATCAATATAGGAATCACATATTCAATTTTTGTAACATAAAAACTGCAAAACAAAACAACAGGCCTTACTGTACAAAAAAATGGAATGTAAATTAAGAGCTGTTACCTTTTAAAGTAAATGTTTGCAGATTAAAGAGTTTTAAAAATTTGCATTAAGATTCAGAAAACTGATTTATAGCCCAGAATAAACTTTTAAGGAAAAATGTGAAAATTAGGAAACCAACTCTTCTCATCGGACACATCGAGTGATTTCACTTTTAAAAATACAGTAACTTCAATATACTGAACTTGTGCTCATGAGGCTTCAGAATCTAAATTCAACCAATCGCTTTAAATGCATTCTTACAAGCAGTACTGGAGGTTTTACACTAAAACCAGTAAAACAATGCCCATCCAAATCAAAAATCAGCAGAATTTTGTTCAACTTAAGTATATTTGGAATCACACTATTCAAATCATTTACCAAGGGCTTTTCCTAAGCAAACTCTAAAGATCTACTATTTTTGTTTTAAGCTTCAGACAGTTCTTTTGATTATTTAACAAAAAGCAGGACATATCATTCCTTTTTATTCCTGTAAATTAGCTACAATTTGTGTAAGGACAAACACCACATGTTCTTGGGAAAAAGTCTTTCATTTTTACTTTTCAAGAGAACACTGATTAGAACCAGTAGACAAACTCAAGGAAAAGCACTTAAATACATTTCAAGGCCAAAAGGGAAAAACACAGCTAAAGTTTTTGAAAAGCAGTTGTTACTTCAGCTGTCCTGAAGGCTTGCTATTCTCAAATATAGCTGGCCCTCAGTACAACTGAAAAAGTAATGCAAAGAGGGATGACAGTCATAAAAACAACTGGAATTAAAGAAACTGCCCCACATACTTTATTCTCTTGAGAATGCTTGAAGACAATACACTATCAATTCGGACAGGGTTCGAAAGAAGGAAATTGTGCTTTTGCCCTGCTCTCACAGTGAAAGGCTGACACCAGGTTTGCTTGGCAGGTATTATTCCCTTTTGCTCTATAAGCAAATTCATCCTCAGATACACACAGTAACACTCTTTTCCTCACTCAGTACTCACTGTGGCGTCACACCTACTGTTTTGTCAAGCACTTGCTTGGACTATTTTATAAAATAGGCTATGTTACTCAAGAAGCAAAGCCTTACTAAAAGTCTTTGCTCAGGACAATCAACTAGGATTGTAAAAATACTTACACAGTGGGACCTTCAACATTCACCTAAGTTATGCTGAACAACAACAGAGTTCTGCACTGTACCTTCAAACGGTATGAACTTTAAATGTGCCTACACCATGTGCAATTTTTCCAGTTAGCTACAGAGCCCCAGATTTTCTCCCTGCCCTAAAGCCTCAGGAGACTTCCAGCTTGCTTTGAGGAACAGCACAGTTTATTACCGAGGTTTCAAATTATTTGAACCTTTCAATGAAACAGACTGTCAAATTTTCAATTGGTAAATTTAAGTAGTGATGGGTTCTTAACCCTGTACCTCCCCAAAGAGCATCGCTTCTTTTAAGACGATGTGCTGTAGACTGTATCATCTCCAAGTGCCATGCATTAAGTCTAAAATTCTGAAGTCTGAAGGCAATCTGATTAAACCTACAATTTTTAAGACTGTTCTGTGTAGTCCAACCAACTGAAGGACTGCAGCTAACCACTTCCCGCAGCACAGCCTTTGAACATTCTGTAAAATTTTCCATTGTGGTAAAATAGATAAGCCTATTGTTTCCTTGGGAAAGAACCACACACTCGCTTCATTCTGTCTTTGGGAGAAGCTTTCTGCAAGCTAACCTGTTCACACTTTTATCACCCAACTAAAAGGTGAGCACAATTTTATTAAAAATATATAATTCTTCTTCTACACATCAATTTAAGAGACAATAGTTCCCACTGAGGACACTGTTCCCACTACAATAAGGGTATAACTTAGCCAACAGTTTCTGCCTTTTCTTTACAAGGCAGAGAAAAAAATGCTTCATAGAAAGTTACTGTTTCCAGAGAACTAGGTTCTACGACCCAACTGGCTGCTATTGTCCATACTGATTTGAAGAAGCATTCTGAACTGCAAGAAGCTTGCAGTAAGGTTCACACCAGAAACAAAGCTGTGTAAACTCACAGCAAAGCATGGTCTGCGTGCACAGGAAGAGACAAATCTGTTCCTGAAAAATACCGTTTTTCATGCCAGTAATATATTCATGATTTTAAAAGACAACCACTTAGAATTCAAAACACAGTCACTCTACAGACAGGTACTAGCCAAAGTCTCACAAATAACTACTTTTTCCCCCTCCACCCAGCCCTTTAAGGCACACTGCAGCCTTTCCACCCGGCGATGGGAAGAACAGTACCCCCAGCTACCTCAACTCACACCCCCATCTCAGGAGGGCACTTTTCCTGTTCAGGTGGTGGTATTTCCACTTCAATCACACTGTGCCAAGCAGATGGTAGATGACGTGACAGACATAATGCTTCGCGTCATCTTTTAAAAGAAGTCTATGTAACAACAAATTTATCGGTTACATACATTGACATTGTCACAGACCTGACCAAACACTGTATACTAATAAAATCACAACGTACAATGTTAGCAACATGTAAGTAGGAGTACAAATACAAATGTGATATTAGACAAAGATGGAAAGGGAAATTGCAAGGACAAACATGACTATTATTACCTCATACTGTGGCTTCAAAAGCATATTTACCATTTTATGAGACACTACTCTGTTTTGCTTCCACTTATAAAGCTCATTGATGGAGATAAGCAAAGTACTTCAAAAGCTCACATGACAGTTTTCATCTGTGCCTGGTTCTGGGTGGAAGACTACCTGATTACCACCGACACCAATTCCCCGCATACACTGTTTTAGCAATATCATTTATACAGCAGAGATCACACTCAGTTTTCTGCAGGGTGATTTTTTAACCTGCCTTTATATATCAGAAAAAGAAAATAGCTCACTCACCTAAATAACCAGAAATGGCCACTAGTTCTCCCTAAAAAAGAAAAGCTACTTTTTTTTTTTTCCAAGGACATACAAAATGAAAGTTAGGCTTTTCCAAAAATAAGTGTGTATCTCATTCCATCAAAAGTATCAGCATGATTTGACCAAATCGATTTATATGACTGAAGAAAAACTTTAAAAAAAACACACTTTTTATCTAGAAAAAAGAAAAATAGATCAATCAAAAATATATTGTGTTTCTTTAGTTACATGGAAGCCTTAAGAATTTTTGTCCAAGAAACTTGTTCGAAACAATCCAGTGTATACTATTCATTACCTGTAGCTCTTTCAGAATGACCCCGCCATATGGATATTATCTTGAGACAAAAATCACTTTATTATTCTATTTGATCTTCTTTCAAAATACAGGATCTACATGAAGCATTTATCCCGAGACAACCCTACTGTATGATTCGTATTATTGCTCAAGTCAGTCAATTTTACGTGCTTACTGGCCAAGTTTATTTGCTATAATGCAGATAAATTCTTCAGTGCTTAAAATCTTTATCAATAAAACATTTTAAACTTAGAGTCATTGTATTCATTCAAACTAACAGCGTCCCACCAAGTTTCCAACCTTTCTTCCACAGGCACACAGAGCAATGACCACCTTCTTCTGCGATGCTCTTTTATCACTATTGTGTCCATCTTGCCAAGCCTAAGCCTGGCTGATCCCACCCCACAGCCTACTTTTGTTTCTACTCTTGTGTTGAGATAGCAGAATGAGAGTGTAAGTGGCTGTGTTTTCTACCAGTGAAATAACAACTAATTAACTATTTTCCTACTGCAATTCTGCCATCTCCACTGCTGGACAACTACGTGCAGTCACAGTAGCTTTTCAAATCACCTCTCAATTCTGCATCACTCTTCTTCTTACACATCAGCTCACCAACTTCCTTCTGTCCTGTGATGGGCATTAGGAGGTAATGTCAGGGAAATGTATCACGTATATGCATCCTGTCCTTATTTTTCCACAAGCATCTTCTAATAGCTAGCATAATACCCTGTATCCGAAAATGGCTAAATCATTGGTCTGATCTAGCGTGGCTATTCTTGTATGGAAGACTATCTGCTCTTCAAGATCCTTTTGCTTCCCACTAACACACTTTCATCTTCTTTCATCTTTCTCACATCTCATTCTCCTCTGTCTTCACACCAAAAACAAAAGGCTTTCTACAAACTTAGGCTCTGCCACTCTACCAAAAAACAAAAAAGCTCTTTGATCTCATACCTTCCCAACCCTATCAGCATATTCAACACACTCAGATGTGAAAGGAGATCAAGAATTACTTGTTGTCAGTTCAGAATTGAACCCATTCCTGCTCCACATCTCCCACGCACAGTCCACTGAACCTCTTCCCAAGGTTTCCATTGACCTTGTCACAACGGCACTACACAACTGACACTCCATCTCGTTCTCTAAGCTGCCTTCAACATCACAGACTATTCCTCTCTCTCCCCCTGCGTACATATCTGTCTCAATATTTGTGGTCTCCTCTCTCCCATCTGTCCATGAAGAGATGGAGAAACCTTACCAACTTTCATCTTACATGACCCTACACCCATTCTCAGATAATTTCAGCAACATCCTCAAACACCTCTATGTTGTCAACTTTCAGGTCTCTCAGTTACACATCTTTCCAAACTAAGACCTCAGCCTATTTCTAACAATCATTTTCTGTGTACCTTTTCGTACATGCAAACGCAGAAGATAGTCTCTGTCTCAAATTTCCTTATACACAGCACACCCTACTATCACCCTGCTTATTCAATGTGTTAATCCAGCATTATCAACAGGCATTATCCACAACAGCTAGTGTTTGCCTTTTGTAAGAGACATGCCTCTGCACTTCACAGCCATGTAAAAAGCACTGCTCATCGCTTTCTTAGTCCATTTGCTCCAATGAGTTTCTTTGCTCCCTGCCAATACCTCCCATTCTGTCTTCAATTAAACACAGGGTACTTGTTCTCAGTTATAAAGTGCTAGACAATACTACTCTCCTGCTTAGGTTATAAGCTACCTGGAAGGACAGTCATATTTTACTGTCTTGTCTCATCGTGCCTAGACCCACAGGGACCTAGGCAGTAACTTGGTTTGGCAGGTACCATGCTAACAGAAATCAGTAATTCGTAACACTGACTTACATTGCATGGAAGGATACACTTCATTTTCAGGTTCAGTACTGAAACTCGTTCTTAATAAAACACTTCTGGAATTTTTCTCAGATGTGAAAGATTTTCTTTTTCACTTTTCCATATACTCCCCTGTGAACCTACATTTACGATAGGAGAGACAGAGAGGTCCTGTTAATTAAAATCTTACCTCCCTTTTCTCATTTTTGCCTAAGAATAATAAAGCCATGTTGCACCCTGCACTTGCTAACCTGCTGCACTCACACTCCTGCTTAGTACCACCATAAGCACATGAAACTTGCTTTGCCACCCAGAGCATTTCCTATCAAAGGGAAGTATTGCTTGTTTCAGTACGTAATTAGCCTTTAGTACTCTACCAAATTAACTCTGCTCACAACCAAGACCTGCACACTGACACTATTTTATTTTTTCCCCCCAGAAGTCGTATCAGGGAAAATGCAGCGAGATCTGTCAAACAAAAAGAGGAAAGAAAAAAGAAGTAAGCAACTTGAAAGCTATAAAGATTAGAAGAAGGGGAAACAAAATCTTCTCAAACTTTCTCAAGAAAACCTCACTGTTCTCTGTCACATGCATCCAACACTTACCTAAAAGGTTTTTGTGTTGCTATTAATTTACTCTGGTACACTTCAGTGCACAAACTAATATGTCCATATATATCAGTACAACTTCATCCTCTGTAATACACAGCCCTATCAATACACACACTGTAGGAAAACCAGTCCACAGGCATCTGACAGATATGACTGCATTCATGCAGTCAGAAAAAAAAAATCAAATTCTAATTAAAAACTGCTCTCCCTTAAAGAAGGATGTGGGCTCCAACTTTCAGTTTCACACTGTTTTCACGCAAGTCCCAGTGGTGATTAGCATTACTAAAAATTGAGAAGAATCTGGACCTAGTAATGAGAATTGATCTAGTCTTTTTTACACACACAAAAATGTGTGTTTGAAAACACAATCCATCTGATAATACATCCATGCACTAGCAGGTCCTTTCTTCCCCCTTTAGGAACTTCAAACAACTACAATTACTGCAGTTTTCATTACTTTAGCCATTCCCTCTTCCATGCCCTGCAAAAAAGCATTTACCAGCTACATCCCCTAAACTAAATGAAACTAACAGTCAACAGAAAATAAAGGGGAAGGAAAGAACATGTGCATATATTTTGTGTTGCGGGGTTTGTCCAAGAGCATATTCGAAACAACCAACAAAAAAAACACTCCTTGACAGTTTTATGTAACAGATCTCTTTTCAACCATGCATGTGAATCCCTTTTTAAAAATTAGTTAACGCCAAAACAACAAACACTGACTTAATCTCTGCATCGCTCTTTAAGCTCTTAGTGTAGACTCACAGGTTCCATATCGCCAAAGCTATCTTTCTGAGATTTAAGAAACTTGAGCATAACATATAGAGAAAAACATGCTCTGTGTTTAGGACTGTGTGAAAATTTCTGATACTGGGGCTCCCTCAACAGTTTAAAAAAAAAAAATTTAAAGGAAAGGATAAAGTTTAATCCTTACAAGTGACAGGACCAGTGAAGACCTGTTACCCATCTCTTAGCAGAAGCCCTAATCACACAGGATGACAGAAACAGAACTAGGCCCTGTCCACGCTATGGATCTCCCCTAGTCCGCCACGCTTTCTCCAGTGCTTTCATATTTTTGTGTCTGCTGTGGCTTTTGGGATAATTACTTTAGCAGCCCAGTTTACGGCAGCTGGGCTTGAGAGCTAAGAAGGCACCAAACTACAGCATGGGCAACGGACCAGAGTCAGACACTGAGCTAACAGTCTTACTTCTTAAACCAGCCTTATCACTGGGCAAAGCATCTCTGCAGTTACACTCTCACTTTCATCCCTAACACAACTAAGCCTATTGCACACAATGCTATATTGGAAAAAGACAGCTTCCAGGCCACGGTAAGATGTACTTTTTAGACTAAAAGACAGAACTTGTGACAAATTAATATATCCAACCAGAAAGCATTTATAGAAGCCATTCACTGCAAAGATGCAAGACACACATCCAACTTCATCCAGGTGGAAAGGTCAAGAGTTAGGGTCCAGAATTCCAGACTGCAGCCCAGAAATCTGAGGCAAGGTAGTAGTTAGGGAGTAAGAGAGAGACCAGACTTCTTAATTCCCCCAAAAGAATCTAGATGCTATAAGATGTCACCAACGAGGTTTGCAAGTTTTTAAGTGAGGAAAAAATAGTAAGTTATTTGACCAAGTAGTTCAATAACAGAAGAAATTAGAGCTTAAATAACCATGCCCCACACACCATTAAGAATCGAATAGCCTCCAGCATTAGCCCTAGGGGCTGCACTGCTAGGTGTTCAACCAAAAGAAAAGCTTCCTTCACAATAAATACTGAAGTTACATCTGTGTTTCATAAGATCTACCTTCACATCCACACAATCTTCCTAATCCAAACTGCACGCGACTGGGACTGTCACCTGTAAATACATTCCCAAGCACGTGCCATTCTGTTCTTTGCTGTAAAGTTTAAAAGTAGGATCCCGTATTGTGTTAAACTTTCAAAAACTCTAAAGTTCCAAATCTTCCACGTTAAAAAACATTTAAGCACCACCAAATTTATTTACAATTTCTGCACGACCATTCTGATTCTTCAAATGACAAATACATTGGCATCAGATACATCAGAAGCAATCAAGACCTAAAATACACTCTCTACACTCGACTACAGAAGTCAGGAGACTTTGAATTTCACTTACTAAGAAGTACCAGGCACAAACGCACATTAAAACCTAATATACTGTATAAGCTCTCACCCCAGTCTACTTACAGCTCAAGTACCTTCCCCGGATTAAAAAAGTATTTTTTAAAATCCTGTAATGTTTTATTAACCCTCCAAAGACTACGAGTCCTTCTGCAGTACTGCTCTGTCAGCTGAGCACCAGACCGAAGCAGCACAGGAACCCGGCCCACCCCGCCGCAGGCCCCCAGCGCCTCAGCCTCCCAGCCAGGCATCTCCTGCCGGGAGAAGCGGGGATGGGGAAGCGGCTGCCCGCAGGCGCGCACCAGGTACCGGCCCCGCACGCTGCAGCCGCCGAGGGGACACCGGGAGAAGCGGGGCGAGGAAGGAGCGCTCCAGCCCGCCGGCTCGGAGCCCAGACCGGGCTGCCCCCGAGCCTCGCGCGGTGACAGACCTCTCCTGCCCCGCCTCCAGCCGCCG
>Ga0065711_1036081_pt1 | contig 21481 bp, 12 predicted proteins | sample Hoacrofraction12_FD_59098 | JGI IMG/M metagenome (GOLD analysis project Ga0065711, IMG submission 59098) | Hoatzin crop microbial communities from Cojedes, Venezuela - Epithelial fraction 12 v2 (version 2) | ecosystem: Host-associated > Birds > Digestive system > Esophagus > Crop | place... | reverse complement strand
TCCTTCTCTGGAGATATTCAAGACCCGCCTGGACAAGGTCCTGTGCAGCTTGCTGTAGGTGACCCTGCTTCGGCAGGAGGGTTGGACTAGATGACCCACAGAGGTCCCTTCCGACCCCTATTATTCTGGGATTCTGTGATTCTGTGATCTCTGCAAGTCATTAATTTCAACCTATTCAAGTCCCCATCTGTTTCCCTCTGAGGCTGCTGCCTTTGATTGAACCAAAGCTTTGCGTTCACATAAGATGTAATTTGTGTAAACGTATATATTCGTTAGCTCTCATGCTCCTGGTATTCAATCTGTCTGTAGCAAAGGCGTATCTTCCCCCAGGAAGGGAGGTGGGGCAGCAACGGTGTTCTTGAAAAGAGCAGTCTGGGATTGCTGATGGCTTACAGCAGCAGCCTGATGCTGTAGTCCTGCTGGAAGATCAGCACCCTGAGCTGTAGGAATCAAAAGCAGGACTCGGCCTCTGAGAGAAAGTGCAGCCCATGAGATGGGGCAAGCCGGCTCAGAGTATTTCATGCTCATTCCCTGTAACTTCATCTTGCAGCTTCATGCCTGACTCCTCCAGTGTCTGGAACCAAGTCCCGTTCTCTTACGTATCTAATCAAGCACGCCACATAAGCAACTGGCTGTAACCCAGCATGAGACTGAGGGTGTATGTGAGAAAGATGGAGGTAAAACAAGGTAGGTGAAAGTCCCCCCCAAGGGTTTTGGACCACTCCAGTGTCTTCCAAAGATATCTAAATTCCTGTTTACGAAGCAAGACAGCAATCAGCCTCTTCCCATCTTTGGGACCTGCATCAGCAAGGGGCTTGTACAAAATGCACAAAATACAATATTGGATTTTTACATTTTTCTCTTTCTTCTGTGCTTGGCTTGGCAGATGTGTCTGTGTACACATTCAGTCTGCTTCCATGCATCTGCTGCAGATACCAACATGCAGCACGTAGTCCTGGCATTCACATTGGCTCCTGTTTACAGGCTGCTCTCAGTTCTTCTGCCCCCCTGCCTCAAAGCCCTTCCCAAATAGGGGTCAGGCAATGGCAGGTGTATCTCTGAACACACAAAATGGGAAAGGTCATGCTTAGAGGCATGTCTTTGTTACAGCCAAATCCTGTGCCAATTTACTTCAGCTGTGATAAAATTTTAGCTTGCTTTCTTTGAGAAACATGATCTGTCAAATGATTTAGGGCGGGGTTTTTTTTTCCTAAAGGTTCATCTTTTTTTCCTAAAACAAGAAGATAACTGACAATTTAGCTAGTCTGCATTTTTCCTGGGTCTGACCATTAATTTTGCTGAAAGGAAGAAAAGTACAGGAAGTACCGCTGACCATAAAAGGGCAGCTTTTGTGTTTCGTGGACTTAGCTGGGAGTCGATGTTCATATCTCCTTGCTGTTTCAATTCAATAAAATACTGGGATTGAATTTGGCAAATTCAGGACAATGTAAATGTCAAGATCTATTACAATAAAGAGGGAGAGTTCTTATTTGCAAGGTAGTGTCTCAACCATCCAGTTGCAGAGGAACACTTTCCCTTCTCAAATTGTGTGGGTCATGTAATCATGAGGAAAATAAGCCAATGGTGATTAATTTGTTGATTTATTTTACGACTGTTTTGTTCAAAAGAATTCCTAAGAAGGCAATGGAGATGTCATTTATCCTACTCTCATCAGCTTAATTTTTCAGAAGCACCTAGGTAAGCTGTTTTTTATTCCTGCCGTTTTTTTTTAATGACTTCAGCTGAGGAAGACTGGCACCTGCTTGAAGTTGCACCTGGCAACTTCGAAATTTTCTTTGCTTTTCTGTTCTTGAGAGGAGAGTGTGATTATGCCATCTGGAAGATCTCCCATGTGGCTCTCTGCAGCTTTCAGCTGGCTCCGAGGGCCGTATGCTGCTCCAGTTGTATCTGCGCAAGGTTTGTTACCCGAACTTCATTGTGCTCACCTGCATGTCAGAGAGTTGGGTCTTAAAGGCCTCATTTAACCATAACATTTAATGGGTTCTTTCTCCTGATTGTGAGGACCGGCATGTCTGTTGACCCCTGCAGTCCTTTATCTGGCAAATACCCTTGCAAAATCAAAGCAGCAGCACCTGTACTGAAACTAAGTGACCCAAACAGGGCCCTTGGCATCAATGCAGGTGACTTAGCAGGACTGCTAACTGACGTTAGTCTTCTTCAGAGTGTTACTGGAAGTAACACATTTCCTACCGATTGTGCTTAGCTAAAGAAGTTTCTGGCTATAACTTGTTGGAGTGACATCCAGAAGAAGTGTATTCAGGCAAAAGTCCCTAATCTGTGCCCTTGGATCCACCTTGCCAGCACCTTGAGTTTATGGCAGGTGAAAATGTTCAGCGTGTTGCAGGATCTGATTAGCTGCTTGCATGCCATTTTAATATAAAGCTGTTGGCTTCCCTTTGCTTTGCAGGAGGATGTTTTCAATTTTTTCATGATTGTTAAAACCAAATGCTAATGCTGGTGGTTTACAGCGCTGAGATTCTGCTGCACGGGGACATTGGTGGGCAAGTTTGTCAATGGATTCTCAGAAGGGCTCAGGGTGAGCAGTGTTGGGAAACCTGAGCCATCAGCTGTCTCCTCATTTAAGAAAACTGTTCTAAGTGTGTTGTAGCTCCCAGTGCAGAGGATTAATTATAAAATTAAATGTTTAGAATAGTTATTTTGGGGCTTATAAAATCTGAATAAAACCAAATAAGAATGATTTAATTGTTTATATAAAGGACTTCTTCCAGGATATTTGATTGCTTAACTACAGTCCTCACTAATTTCTACCACTCTGCTTGGGGAAAATAGACTGCTAAAATAGTAGTTTTAAATCCTCTTCCCTATCCCTTCTTTTTAATTTGTTTTTGCTGTGCAACTACCTTTGTTGTGTAGTCCCATCAACACGCCACAGTAAGAACATAACACTGTCTTCCAATGTAGCTTTGCTGAGGAATGTCTTTTTCTGACAGTTAATATGTGGGGTTTTTTGCTCTTTTAGCCCCTCCTTTTGGAGCTTTGGGTAAGATGAGTGCGTGTTTGTACGTGTGCATCTGTGTGCGTGCGGGGTGGGGCGTAGTCCTTTTTGGTACCACTGTGTCAGTATAATGGATGTTTTGTTGTGGGTTAAATTGATGAAATAAGTATCTCCTGTTTGATAACAAATACTGCGGTGTTTTTTGAACTTTTTCTTTCAATTTAAGGCAGTATGTTTCAGTCATGAAAAAAATTTTATTTCTAGTAATAGCATTTTATATTCACTTCAAAGTGCTGTGGATTCAAATTCTGTAGTGCTAGGTTCTAAGAAGATGACATGGATTTTCTCTTCAATAGCAACTGCTCTGTTTTATTATTTTATTTAGATTTTGAGCCGAACTGAACATAACAGTTTTGAACAAGAAAGAAACAGCAAGGTTGACTAAAATATTTTTAATTATTTTTTTTTACAGACAGCTTTTTGGAAGGCTGTTTTCTGCAGCCTCCAAAATGTTGAAGTTGCTGTTGTGTGAACTCGTGTGAGAGGAAGAAGACAGAGAACTCAAGTGCCTCATTCTATAGTGTGAAATGAAGTTTGTGGGTGGACTTTTCACAGGGCTGCATTGTGCTTTGTCTCCATGTGACACGCTGGTTAAATGGACAGGACGAGCCTTTGTAGTTTTGCAATGTCCCGTTGTTGTTAGGCACATAAGAACCATGCAGTATTGGTGCAGCTGTTCATAAACTGGTGATGGAAAACCTTGTGCAGGGCAAGACAGGAAACGCTATATCATAATTTTGGGTCTGAGTCTTGAAGATGCTTCTGGCAATGTGAAACACTCCCTTTCCTTAAAAACATGATTGCCTCTAATCCTTGTTGTGTGATGCTGCAGATGGAGACAGCACTGAGCATCTATTAGCAATTCAGATACACAGGGCCGAGGTTGAAGTTTTGATCTTTTATGCTCTCCGAGGATCTCTGAAGAGTTTTTTTGGCCTGAGGGTTTTACACAGCCCTGTTTTGTGAGAAATGCTGAGCTCCCATTTCTTTTCTTTCTGCTTTGCTGAGGGTGGGGTTCTGAAAGCCACTGCTGAAAACTTCAGTTGTAGCCTGTCTTTTTGAAGTAGTGGCATTTTAAATACTTTGTGAGCTTAAAGTATTCTAATTTCCCCTGGAATAACAAGCACCTTCCTCTAACGGTAGCTGAGAAGCGACTAGCTAACAACACTTTTCACACACACTCCTCAACTCACGCGAAATCTCATACCCCAGGGTACCAGACCTGCTCTGCGCTGCTGATCTGGACATTAACTATTACCTTTAACTTTGGCTAGGAAGGAAGGGTTTGGCCAGAACTCTGCGGATTTGGGAAGTTTGCTTGAAGGCCTGGGGTGTATAAACTAATAACTTCATCTGTTGCAGCTGCCACCTTGCATCAGGGGCTCCTGTGAGCTTTTGCTGTTCACGGCGTCCCAGAGAGCTGGTGCCATCCAGGGAGAGCAAACTGAAGGATCAAGAGGTGTCAGGTATGTGCTCACCTGAGGTGTTTCAGATGTCCTGGAAAAGCCATATAAAAACACTAGGATGCACCTGACACCTTCCCACATTCCTTGCCCAGACTATGGAGTGGAGGAACGCCATTTTCTGGCAGTTTAACACTGATCCCAAGAAGTCTAGATGTTTGTCTGGCAGGTTTAGAAATTTAGTTTTCTTGTATGCTGGAAGGCTTGTTTTCTGGATACTCCCAGGTTTTATCATGGTCGTTGAAATTCAGTGTAAGAGGACAGATACATCCTTGCTATTATTTACACACAGGTGCTTGGTTTAGGAAGCAGCTATCACGGAACAAGGTGAAAATATCAATTAGCGTGTTGATCACAGAGAAGGCAATAAGTCACACATGTATTTCTTCTGCTGAATGCATACAAATATAGGAGTCATGAGATGACACCCTGTGTTGCACTGGCTGCTGTATAAAAGATTAAAGCTTGGAGCAGTTTGTTTGATTAACTCCAGCATAGCAGAGTCCGTTGCTAGTATGCGACCAGAGACACTGAGACAAAGGATGATCTTTAGAACGTGTTAACTGCGGGAGAGCGGGGGCGACTTTCGCAGAGGTCAGAGAAAAGAGTCCGTCCCAGCTCGGTGGGTAAGTGATCTCCCTGCAGGAGAGAGCAAATGCTGCTTTTACATACGTGAGGCTCTTATTTGCTTATGATGTGACAGTACAAAAGACAATCGAAATGAGTTGATATATTCATTCTTTTCTTTTTTCTCTTTCTTCATGAGTCATTGTAATTACTGAAAACGAATATATTTTCCAACATTAAAATATTGCAGTGGGCTATCAATATGGTAGTGTACTCTTTCATGTTCAGAATGTGGAAAAGTGTTGCTAGAAGATAACTTCCTGTATTTAATTAAGTAGCTTATATGTACATGGTACTTTTCAGAAAAATGAAATGAATAATCTCAGAGAGGATATTATCAGGGTGCAGAGTATGAAAAGATATCTTGCACTGTCTTATCATTATCTTGCGTTAATGAAAATCTTAAAAAAAACAAAAAATAACAAAATCGTTAAATGATTATTCAGTAATTTTACCAGCGAATGTTCTCACATCTGTGTGTTTTGTTTTTTTCTTACAATCAGAAAATGCTGCCTACAAAAACTCTGTTCGTCCTTTTATCTCTGCACAGGGTCACCTGGAATAATCTCAGCATTTCCATACGAGCAGTAAAGAGCTGCTCTTTCCAGTGTCAGACTTGCTTTCTGGTCCAACAGGTATGGGAATACATGCTGAGGTTCTATTACTGTGAATTACGTATTTATAATTTTTAAAGCACCTCTTTTCAGAAGCAAATTAAACTCTTTGGACAGGATTTGTAAAGTTATTGAGGTTCCTAAAATGCAGATAAACTCTAGCTAGGACTTTTAAAATAAGAATTAGTACTCCAAGATGCTTCTGAGAATCCAGGTTAGTACAGATTTGCATATTTGGGCCAAATGTGGCTCTGAGTCACTTCTTGAGGACAAGATTTAGGAACCACTATCACTGAGATGTGTCTGCAAGCCTGCAAATATTTTGCTGAATAAGACCAGACTTGAAAAAAAAGTGTGTGTTTGAATGTTTTATTTCATTTGGCTGACAGATTTACACCATGCTTTGAATTCTGCAGTATGTGTATGGTTGGCTGAATGTCAGTACCGCGTTTCCTGAATATGCAGGCTTTGTGCAGAAGATGGTGGACTTTACTGTTGGCACCAATATATGAAAGGAAAGTTTTCTTAGAAGCTGCCTGACATGTCGCCTGAAGTCCCTTAAGGTAACCACTCTGCCAGTGAGCCTGGGCTCACTTCCCTAAAGTCTGTCTGTGTTTGTGGGTGTCCTTGGTCCTTGCTGAAAAATAAAAGAATGCCATTAACCTATTTTGTAGAAAAATTAGCCCATATTTGCTTTTTTTATCCATTTCCTTCTCAGTCAGGAGGGAAAAATCAACCTTTAGATGACCACGGTACTGGGTACATTCACAGATTGTACATGTTGTATTTTTGGAGTTCTTGGCATCGCCAGGACAGGAGATTTAGGATTATGAACAGCTTGAAGGTTCAGTCCTTTAGCAACAAGGCTGTCTGCAAAGCTGCTGTTGAAGTATCTTTAAGCAAACTGAACTCTGCTAACCTGATGGTTGGATTAGGAATAAGGACTAAGTTTCTCTAAATTTCTCCCATTTTTGATACAATTTGGGAGTATTTAGGGCTGAATATATTACCATCAGAGCTTCGTAGCCACTGTGTTTCATTGCAAGTGTACTCAGTGTTAAAAGACGACCTAGATCTGGTACAGAAGCACATTACTGAAGTCTGCTGAAGTAACAATATATTTATTAGAACTAATTTTAATAGTAAATCCCCAACACAAGCAGATGTGCAGCATGGTGGCTTGGAGACTTGTTCAGTGCCGCAGCGCATGCAGGGGCAGCACCCACTGTTCAGCATCCGCCACACGCAGGTGATCAGCCCGCAGCTGCTCTGACTCGCAGGTGAGGGGGTAGCGTGGGAGAGCACCCTCGCTGCCACGCCGCAGCCAGGAGCATCTGTCATCCGGCAGGTCTGCCTGCTCCCTCGACCGAAGGAGCCCTGCCTGGGAGCATACGTTTTAGCAATACAAAGTTTATACGCATGCACAAACAGAGAGCACACATTCTATTACGAAGAGTAATTGGCTGAGGATATAACTATTGAAACACTGAACTGGGAGTTGATTTACTTGCATGAAGATAATTTGTACTCCAATCCAGTGCAGCACTTGGGTGTATGTTTAACTGAAAGCCTGTGAGCCTCATGGAAGAAGTATCAAATGGAGCACTTGCAGAAGCATTTATAAGGTCATGATAATACCGGTGAGAGATGAGGAAGCATCCTTGTAGATGGATACACAGGAATGGTGCCTTCTTTTTGTGTTTTTACAAAACAAACAAACAAAAATTACCTAGAGTAAAATAAAAATCGTAATGGCAGAAAGGTGCTACAAAAACCGGACATTCTTCTAGTGTTGAACACCCTTCATAACAGTGCTGTTCTACGGCAGCATGTCAGCCACCCAGAGTATTTAGATCAGCAGTGGGGAGATTCATGGTCCTGCGAGAAAATTCATAGTCATGACAAAAATGGAAAGAAATCCAGTTTCCCTCCTTTTTATGTATTTTATCTTGAATTGTACCTTATGTGACAGGACTGCAATTAATATCTCTTGTGAAACAGAAGGCTCGTTAAATTGGTCTCATTATGGTTGCTGAGGTTGCCTGTTGTGCTGAAAGGGATTCCCCCATTATCTGTGTTTGACACATACTCCTAATCAACCAGGCCAATTCTGCTTTATCAAAGGTCTGTCACATGAGTGGAGATAATATTTATTCTGACTTGTACTATTAATGTAAAAAATGTAGGTTGCTGTTGGCAGGCACAAAACCCTCTGTCACAAATGGCCATGCAGAGCGTTTATTGAGGTGTTCCCTTTCTGCTAGGTGATTCTAAACATAGCCGACTTCACCCTTCACTGCAGGGCACCCAGGTCATTTCATTTTTTTAAAAAACTCTGCTTTCAAGGGATACTTACAAAATTAAATTTAAATAGACTGTGAGGAAATCTCACATCAAGAAGTGCTGAGGGGCAAGATTAATACAAATTCTGCAATTTCCTGTGCAATTTACTGGTGAGGAAAAAAAAATCCAGCAGCCCTACCTATCCAGCTTGCTTTGCAAGCTTGTTAGCAATAAATGTTCTCCTTTCTGAGAGGTCTTAATATGTTTCACAGTATTTCTTCATTTATTGAAAATTTTCTGAACATTTGTTTTTGTTTTGTACTGATACTCATCTTATCAGGGATACAGAAGTTTGTTTACAGAACTGTTCACAGAAAATCAATGAGTGAGTTCTAACAAAGGTGGTACTACTTTTACTACTTAAACAAACACAAGGCTTAACAACATCACCCGTAAAAGGTCTGCACAGATATTTTCATACTGTTAGTGTTATGTGTTCAAAAGAAACATTTACAGCTGTAATGCAGCCTCACACATTTGTATGAGAAACCATCTACCCCAAACCACAAATGAAATGCCCTCTTAGTTACATGTGAGATATTTCTGATAACAGGTAGATCTATACAATTATATATATATATACACACACATAAAACCTATACAAATGCTACAGATTTATTTTTTATTTTTCATATTTTTCCTTATATATACTGCATCTGTTGCCAGGGGAGGATGCTTCCTCGTCTCCAGTAACACAAAGCAGTTTCCGATTTGAGGGAGAAGATGGTAGCTGGGAGGAAAGGGAATTGACGGTGTTCATGCCAACTGTTGGAATGATGCTGCAACACCCTGACCAGGACCGGCTGCTAGGAGAATGACAGAGAAATGAGGTGGAAGGGTTTTATTGGCTATGGGAGTACTTCTTTGGCTGTTTAAACCCTTTTTGTACATCAGCATAATTTCTTGCTTAGGTTACCATGAAGCTGAGAGAACACTGACCTGTGTTTTGCAACAGACCCCTTGCTACAGCAGTGCTGAATATTGGCTAATACTTCAGACACGGTGAATGAAGCCAGGAGAAAACAAGCATCCCCAGAAGGAGGTGGGGGAATGTGATTGCTGCAGAAGTCACTGTCACATCAAGGAGGAAGGTGAGGAGCTGTAAGGGTGCTGAGCCTGATTGAAAGCACAGCTTAGTGCCAGATCTCTTGGCCTCTCCCTTCCTTTTGTCTTGGGGCTGATGGCTGAAACTCTGGGTGTCTAGGAATCAAAAGATTTCCCAGTCAGTATTCTGTCCTTGGAAAATCTGTATCTGCTGATGAAGGCCTTATGTTTATGATTTGCTCCACTATGCTGGAAGAGCTTCAGCTGGGACTATAATTCAGGAGACAATATTTGTCTCCTTCTACAAGAGATGTTCTGAGTCAGTGTGCTGATGTCAAGAGACTGGTCCCTTCATTCCCTGTTAAGAAGCGAACTTTCTTTTTCATTTCTCTCTTTCTCCCCCTTCCAAGGTAAGAAGCTCTGTGTTGTTTCTCTGGTCCCACACAGAATGATGGAGGAAATATGCAGCAAGAGAACACTGCAGTAGAAAGACTTTAGTCTGGTTTTTCTTGGGTATAGTATGTAGAACATTGAAATATCATGCAGAGATATCATATGCTAAAACAGTCAATCAAAACTTGGAAATTATTAATACATTTTTAGCCAAAACACCCAAACCAGGTGAAGCTAAAAGTGAAATGAGGTTTCTGATCATGTAGATAATAATCTTTCCCTTTTGCAGACTCATATTCCATGAGCTTCCAGTATTGTGTGTACTTCTAACACTGGGTAGCTTGGTGCGTAATTAATGAGCTTACTATAATGCCATGTTTGATTATTCATACCTACTTCAGATTTATTAGATTAAATATCCTGAAAGTCAGTGTTGGAAATCAGAAAGCATGGAGCTAATTTTTTGATGAATAATTTGTTGAGAAGTCGATGCTTTTGCAGACGTAAATCATCAGTTAAACATGACTGTAGACAACAGAATGGTCCTGGTGGGGCAGTCTCTGCGTCCTGAAGTTTAACCAGTCCCATTCGCACGAAGTTCCTGCGGGCCTGGTAGAGCCGCTGCCTTGTAGATGTGATGATCTGCTTGTCAGCTGCACAGAGGCAGCCGGTGGCACCCCCGGGCATTGCTGCGCTGGGAACAGTGGCTGCACCTTACTTGGAGTGGGGGGGGGCAATTGATCCTGGCTTCAGTAGCCTCTGGAGCCAGAGCTCTTTTTAGCTATTTACAGTACTCCGAGAAGAAGATACCTGCGTGAACTGCAGTTTGAGTGGCTTATCAGAGCACAGCTCTGCTTGTGCTTTCAAATTTTCATTCATTTCTATTGCACAGTGTATGGTCTTGAGCACTTTGCAAGATGTGGCTGGAAGGATGCAGAAACATGGGGTCGTGTTTCCTGCAGTTAGCCCATCTCTCCCTCTTTAGCGGACTGATGCCTCAAAGCGAAGGTCCAAGGGTCGACAAGGGCAGGGGATAACTCGGTTAACAGAGCTGAGCAGGCAAACGCTGGACGGGTCGTAAGTCTAGGCATGGTCTGATGCCAGAGGCTGATGTTCTGTAGGAACTTCTGAACATAATTAACAAACCACAGAGGCCAAAATCTTTCCTTTGAGTCTTCCTAATGTGGAGGAAAGAATGGAAAGAAAAATCTTGCATATGCAAAGCTCAGAGATGTGCATTATGTCAAAATGGTGGGGCTGAAAATACAACTTTAGGTGTTTAGGGCAAGGATGAGCCTTTAAAAAGCCTTTCATTTAGAGATCTGGAAAACTGGAGGAACGGAGGTGAAGTTCTCTGCTTGCACTGAGAGCTGATTTCTCTAGGTTGGTGATACTGGGGTCAGTTTTGACTGATTGTGGGAGACTTCCATTATTTTAATAATTGCACAGAGACATCTCAATATTTTGTCAAGAGAATGTAATGAAACCAAAGGGCAGTGGTTTATCTGAAAGTACTGAAGTGAAAGATATGTGTTGTGAATGTTAGACTGTAGGAGTCAGGCTGGTATTATGCCAGAAAATGTGATTTTGGGGAATTCTGTGGAAATTTCAAGAGATTATAAACAAAAGCTGTCTGGCAAGAGGTATGAAATTCAATGTTTTTGTCTTCTGAAACAGACTTCTTTAAGAAATGCTACAGACGTGAATAATTGAACAGCACAGGGGATGGAGGAGGAACTCCTGTTCTTCCCTTAATCCTCCTTTAATTTCCTTCTGACCAATCTCATTTAAGTATCAACATGACTAAATTCTGACTGCACCCAGCAAAAAGAATTGTTTGTATTACTCCGTTTAAATTTTACACTTGGTGTGGATTTTTAGAAAGGAATATCTTTATGGAAATTGGCAATGCCAATGGACTTAGTTTTCAACGGAAAATTAATCCAGGCTTCCTCATTTCAGTTACTTTTGCATATATATACATATATGTGTGTATATGTGTGTGTGTGTATATATATCTATACCCTGTGCTGCATTTTTGTTTTAGAAAGGACTCAAAGTTAGACCTCTGTTCAGCACCTTATCTAAATGTTTCTCATAGGCAGACATGTACTCAGCTGACTAGCTGCTAAATTGATAGCTGCCCTAGAAACATTGTCTTTACACTTTAATCACAGAGAGGCCTTCTGTTCTAATTCCTTATGCAGAAGGAAAAATAGCATGCATTCCAGTGCGAATAGGACAAGAAAACGGGATGCACATCTGTGTGAAGATCAACATGCGTGTAAGTGCTCAAAGTCCTGCAGCCTGTACTAATAAAAATTACAGATTTGATAATTTTCAATTACTTTTTCACTCAAAATGTTTGATGGATGGCTTTTTAGTCTTGTTTGGAAATGTATTTTATTCTACAGTTTATACATTATTTCAGACTGCACAAAACATACAGTTCTTATTTGTAGAGCAAATCGAACAAGCCATTATGCTGGAAAACTGCTCTGTGTCTGCCTGAGTCTTCTCGCAGTTTCTCTTAGTTATTACACACAGCTTGAAATGCCTTCCTTTTTTGTGCTTATGTACAATGCCTATCTTGTATCCACACTTTCTATCCTCTAGATCATGCTATATTAAAAGTGTGAAAGTTAAAAGTGATTTTGGCAATGTATCAAAGTTCTTTCAGGAGTATCCTTGTACTTAATTTTCTATTAATAGGTAGTGTTTTTATAATGAATTATTTTTTTTTCTGGCAGTCACCATTCATCAAAAAGGATTTTTGTGTTTCTCCAAATGGGTAGCTCAGTGCCTTTCATTGGCTCTAAGCCTAAACTTCAGCAAGTGTGTGATCAAGTATACCGGAAAAATCCTTTGTCCATTGCTAAACCTTATGAAATTGTAGATCAAAAGAATTTTCCTATCTTACAAGGACTGTGGTACTATTCATGGGCTAAAAATGACTGTCAAAGTAATAAAACAACTACTGTTGTCAGGGAAAGATTAAAAGCAGCAGCTGGATTGTACACAGTCAACTTTAAAATCTTTCTCTAGGAAGGTAGATGCTTTAGAAAATGATCTGGCTTTTCAGTTGATTTGCCATGATTGGCAGCCCCATAAAATGGTTGCCGACACAGGAACTTGCAAAAGAAAGAACCCTTTTTTTTCCCTGTAAAGAGAATATTCTGCTTCTTGCCTTCTCCCAAATTGGACTCTGCGCTTGGAAGTGAGATGTAATGCAAGTGTCATGGTGATGATGGGTGCCAGACTTTTCCTCTGTTTTATCCAATTTACCTATCCTCTTTTTTTCTGAAATCATTCCTGCTGTCAGTTTTCTGCAGGTTGTGTTTTAACCTATGTTCTTTTTCCTATTTTAGTTTTGTTCCTCGAGTTTGTCTGTACATTTTGCAATTCTCCTTAAATTCAGTATATTGCAACGTCCGTTTCCAAGATCGTAATCAGCCGGAACAGTACCAAATACATCTAACCTCCGTTCAAATTCTACATTTAGCTCTGGTATCAAAGAGTGAAATTTTTTAATTGTCTCCAAACTTCTAGCCATCCTACTCCTCAGATTAACATGTGTGCAATATTTGAAACTTTATTTATGCAAGGTCAGCATAATGGTTTCTTTAATTAATTCATTTCTTTCCATTTTAATAATTTTTTCTTATGTCTAGTCATCCAGACTTTCTTGTTCTACTGAATGAAGCAAACTATCTCTCTACCCGTATCACAGGATTTGGCCATCTGCCTTGCACTTGGTGATTTTTCCCAGAATGTTGTTGTCTTTGGGGTTTTCTTTCCCTAAACCTTTTTGATTTATGTGTATTTCTTCACCTCTTTCCTCAAATATTTCTGACTACATAACTTATTATCCTGGAGGGCAGTTTATCTTCCTTTCGTCCTGACAGCACCATTGGAAATCAACTAAATGGTTTGCCAACGCTTTTCTCCTCCCCGGCTTCCAATTCCAGCCCTGCTGGTGTATCAGATTGTGATTCTGGTCTCCACATTCCTCTGTGAACATCAGCGTACCTGTCCTCACCTCTGCTTGGCTAGGTTAACAAATATAAGACCTGTTTGTCTGTGCTGTTTTGTGCAATGGAGTTACGAAACGGACAGCTTTGTTCCACTACACCCTTTTTTCCATGCACTGGTCTTCAAACCATGCATGCGTTTGGCTTTGGTGGGTCTAAGAATGCGTGTGTGTTGCATAATTTGTCACAGCTCAAATTCATTACTGTTGGCTGTGCCAGGCCTGTGACCTGCCCAGTTTGTAAGCATGTATGTTTTCCACTTGCCCATTCAGATGCTGGGCTCGGAACACACTGCCCCACAGTTACCCGGTAACATCAGCAGTGTTCTTCTTACCTGTGCTGAGGATGGAAAACTGCAGCTGGGAGCCAAAAGTTACTGTCCCTTCTGATCTTTTTTCACAGGCTCCTACGGAAGGTGACAGTTGAACTGCTTCAGAAGGAAAGGTGTGCAGAGGAGCTGCCGAGTAGGAGAGGCGCTGGATGCGGCTGCTGGCACAGTGGCAGGCACGGTGGTCCACCCCCTTGGCAGTTACCCTGCTCACAAAGTCCCTTTAGCCTAACCTATACGCACCACCGTCTGAATGCCTTCAGCTCCTTTTTGGGCTCAAGCTCTCAGAGCAGCACCAGACCTCACCCTTGCTGATCGCGGACTTTGACAAAGAAAAGAAAAGAACAATGTCTGATGTTTTTTTCAGATCTTTCTGAAGGAGAAATACAGATAAAAGCAAGGCTCTTTGTGACTGAGTTTTTTCACTATCTACTTGAAAGGCAGTGGGTCAAAATTAAGGCATTTTTGCTGCGGAGGAAATGTGTGGGATGTTGGCTGCAAGCCAGTAGCCACTAACATCCCTGCTGCACTAGGAATACTTGAATGAAGTGGGCGTCAACCTCGGGAGAGCGGGCAGCACTACCTACATCAGAGGAAAACCTCTTCATTGAGATTCAAGGAGTACAAATATTGAATAGAGATAAACCGGTCTGGTAGACTTTTTTCTGTGAGGGACAGTGAAAATACAGGAATTGTCATCCAGCCTGGAAAAACGTTGTCTAAGGTCCTGGGCCTATCAGGTCCCATTTATTCTGCAGGAGAAGGGATCCACAGAGTCCCTGACTTGTCTGGCATTTTTGAAGTTTCATCTTCTAGTTCTGTTTTCTCAGCACAAAGAATGAAGAAATAACATCTGGAAACTTTCAGCCAGTAGGCCTTGCTGCAGCAAGTCTTTCAGTATTTTTTTCTCCAAAACCAGAATAAAGATCCGAAGTGTGTCAAATGCTTCTATAGAACATAATTTATCCAGACACTCATCCTGCTTGTGTCCAGCTGAGTATCCACTGGGAAAAAAAAAAGTGATTTCTAAAGTTCCTTTGTACCACTAAATTATGAATCTGAGGCATCAGACAGAATATTCCCAGTGTTGTCTTTCTCATTGTTATCTGCCCTAGTTACGGAATTAAGCCATCTCACTGAGTCAGTCACCAGTTCTATCCAGTCTAAATATGACCACATTTTTCTTGAATCAAGTCCATCATCAGAACATCATGACTGTGAAATAGTTTTTCTTTCCAGCTCCAGTAATGTTATATGTAAGCAACAGATTTTTTTGTCCCCATCTACAGATCTGTTCTCAGTATGCATAAGGGAAAGGAGTTTCCCATCTTATTTGTTATTATTGCTGAATTATTAGAAAGTAATATGTTCATTTTCTTCAAACAAGAAAAACAAGCCAATGATGGAAAAAGGGAAGGAAGTGTTTTGGCTAAGTCTTGGCAGTGGACAAAAGTGGCCACATAAAGACAAAATGGCTAGAACAGAGCATCACAAATCCTTCAAAAAAGCTCTTCTCGCATGGAAAATAAAGAGATTCTGGACAATTGACAAAACTACTTCTGTGTAAATATCGATGTTTACATGGTAGTGATGATTTAGATTTTGGAGACAGTTGCACATGTTGGCTCATACATATCTGGTCTAATAACACTGAGGTTACAGAAGACTAGGGGCTAGGGGATCCAAAATGACAGCTGATGGACATGGATGAAAAAAGTGAATCTGAGCAGGATTTGGGATAACTAAGCCCACGAACTGGGGCAGGTCTACCAAAGCAGACAAGGTAATTATTGGCTTTGTTTTGATCATGGATAATGGCTTTGTGTTGACAATCTGGCTTTCAAATTCTGGTTTTGGAAATGACATGTAACAACGTACTTGTGGACAATTGATTGGCAGTGTCCTGCCTCCTGGGCAGAGAGCCTGGGGCGGGGGGAAACAGCTTTAGTGCGTCAGGGCTGTGTAGCTCCTGTGGCTGGTAAACTGAAAATCCCCAACCAACCAACAGAGCAGGTCTAGGTGGGTTGATGGGTAATGTCTGTTATGAATCTAGCCTGTACAATCAGGGAAAGAAACGTACTTGCTAGAGCAAAACTAACTGTTGGACTCCTAATGAGCTGGAAAAGTGAATCAGGGCTGCAGCTTGAAAAAAGGGAAATGTGGAGGAAATGTGGAGCCAGGAGAGCCCGTTAACCGATGGAGGTGGTGGAAGTTGAAATTGCCAAGGTAAGTGTGGACATCTGTGAGAACGCACAGAACACAGCCAGGAGTCAAAGTCTGAGATCAGGAGGAGGACCTCGAAGAAAGCTTAATGGCAGCAGCATAGGACAGAGAGAAGGAACGATGCAGAGGAGGTTTGGATGCAATACTGGAAGATGGATAGACACTTCAGCAAGAAAAATGGTCTGAGGGGTAAAATACTCCAGAAAGTGGGAAAAAATAATGTAACTGTAATGTCTTCTACTGCAAAGAACCTTTCTTTTTCTGAGATCCCTGGGTAGCAAGCAGCGAATTTGCAAATCCAGAAAATGAATTTTGAAAGTAATCACACTTTCTGCTCTGAGAGAAAAGTTTTAAATGTCTAACATAGTTTTTGTAAGGAAAAGGAAAATGTGCTGGAGGGCTGAGAGTTCTTAAGACCAAGTTATAAACCTTTGAAAATAGGATTTTATAATGGAAATGCAGAGATCATTAACTATTGTAAGCACCTCTAAGAATGACACCTCTATAGTAAATTACATTCAAATTAATATAAAACTGTAAAGATTCCCTGACAGCTTTGATTATGTAAGTTGATTTTAGTAGTTAAATGTTGACTTTCTATAATGCATTCTCCAAATATTATACTGAATGCTGCATCATATATAACAATTACCATGTCACAGTGCTATTTTGTGTAAATTAAATTATTGACAGCAATATAATTTTGTATTCACTTTATTATTTTGATTCATTTTTCTGTCAAAATATACAATGACTCCTCACTAGATTTAGAAACCAGAAAAACTCTTTAGATGGTGAAGCATTATTCTCCATACATTATTTTTCCTTAGCCTGTAATGAGGTTGGGGGGGAGAGAGGGAAGCAACATTTCATTCCTTCTCTGACATTGTGTGTGTTTTTAGACACACTGTCAACTTTAAATCATGCTACAACAAGTGTGCCTATCAGCAAGCACGCAAAGCCCGCGGCAGCCCTGGTCAGCCTCTCCGGGCACGCAGCAGACCTGGTCTCTTTAGTGTGCTCCTGCACAAGCGCTGTCCCGAATCGCAGGATGGGGGTGATGTTGGGACGACCATTCAGCCTAGCTTTAAGGAAGGTCCGTTGCACATCACAGGGTGAATACTTCCTGTTCTTTGATACTTCTTATGGATAAAAGTGAAAAATATCATCTGTTTGGTGCTGATCCTGCTTCGCACCTTTTCTTCCCATGTCCTTTGTGGGTTATGGCAACAGTGATCGTCCCTCCTAGGATGCCTGGAAAGTACTTGCAGGTTGTAGTTGTAATTGCAAATTGATACTTGTAATGCAGCACTTCAAGCTTTCTCTTTAGCCCTCCTCCAGATGCACAGCCTGCCAGCTCCTCGCAACCTCCTCAAAGCTAGAGCGCAGAAATCGCGACACCAGCTGCATCTTCCTACTGGATCTCGGCTCTTCTCCAGGCAGGTAGTCCGACCTCTGCTGTGGAGCCAGCCCAGCTGGCTCGCTTCACGTAAAGCTCAAAGTCTGCGTCAGAAAGACACAGGCAGGCCCCAGGGTGGCTCTGAAACACGGTTTTGGATGCCATCCTACAAGGTGTAAGAAATGGGCTCAGCTGCATTCAGGCAGAAAAGAGGGCTGAATCTGTCACGTCACGCACCGTGGGCAAGGACTCCAACTCTGCATATGAAAATTCCCTGCATTCTGAGTGGTGGTAGAAAGGTTCAGAAAATGCTCATCTTCTGAGCTGGTCCAACCAAGGAGGCTGGGGAAAGCCGACTTTGCAAATCTCAGTGGGGTTTAGTTATGGCTTAAACACAGCCAAGCCTTAGTCACACCTGCATCTGCTCAATAATAAAAAGCAAAGGCACATCGGCACTCCTGAGAGCCCAGGAAGCAGTTTCTGCTACCTGGGACAACGAGTGCAGATTTGTTTGTGGCCATACAGCTGTGGGCTAGCTCCCTCTTCAGCAGACTGGCCCAGGTCTGTGCCCCATGTAGCGTCCTGGGAGTCCTAAACCCAAAGACTGTTGTTCAGCTGCTCTTTGCAGTTGTGTTATTCCGCTGTACAGAGCATGTGGAGTCGAGGAGGCTAAGAGCAAAGCTGCAAGTTGCCAGCATGGTGAGGATGGGACAGGGGAGGAGAGGTAACAGCAGAGGGCTAAGTCCTCTCTGAGCTCACCATGGATTTAGCAGTGTTCTCCAAATACGTCAAAGTTCATCCGTCTGTTGACCTGAGGTTGGGAACACATAAACAAAATGCATTCGCTTTCTATGACAGCTCGAAGTTGCAAAACCTCGTCTGATACTGATAGAATATGCTTAGCCATTGCACTTGCATTTAATTCAGTATGAAATGTTGTTATATTGTTATGTCTGCAGCATACACCAAATTCCCTTGTGCTCAGCTTCAAGGGACAGAAGCCCAAAGAGACACTTGGCAGTTTGTGTTGGGGATCAGTGGTAGCACTGAAAGTCGATGTCCCTTCTTATCCTGGATCATTCCTTTTTCCCCTTTGCTCGGCCTCTGTTTGACATGGCACATTCAAGGTCTGCAGTGTGCTGGCAGTAGTAGTCGTGTGGACATGGAAAAGAATCTGTTTGCTTGAAGGCTGATCTGTTGTTCTGTTAGGTGGCCTGATAAAAAAAACTTAGAGCTCCATCGGCCTTGCCCTCCTAAGATACCGGTATTGACGTGCATTCTGTTGACAAACCAAGCATGTTAATCACTGCAGAGACAACTGTGGGAGCCCCATGTCAGCATGACCATTTGTGTTAGCTGGTGTATAAAGCCCCAGGAAGCCACGAATGGATAGAAGAATCATTTCCTTCTAGATTCTTGTCTAGCATGTAGCAGCCATGCCTCCTTTCAAAGTTTAACTTGTACGGAAAGACCTTGCCCCTGCTTCTTTCTGCAAGTAATTCCATGTGCCTTTCCCTGCGTGAAGCAGTTTCACACACAAGCACATGTACAGCAGTACGGTTTTAATAGAACTGGCTTCACTTGGGAGCAGACAAATAGACTTGGGTCTTCTCCTGGCACAGGCACAAAACATTAAGCCGTGATGCTGAATTTCTAATTTGGCCCCATTTCTTGTTTGGTTTGCCAATGTGGGAGTTAGTTAATCGCATAAACACAGAAATATGCGGGATAGGGAGAAATACGTTCTGTGCTGTCCTGTTCGTGCAGCTCTGGTTCTCGCTGGCTTTGTGAACGTATTGCTTACAGCAGCTTAAATGGCAGGGGTGATGAGGAACAGGTGCTGATGAGACGGAGTTAATGTGAGAGGAGATGGAGAAGTCATGTTGCTCGATAGGAAATTGTTCCTCCCAGCGTATTTCTGTGCTAGCCCATACAAGTGGGACTCTATAACAGTATCCTGTGACTACACCAGAAGATACAACGGCATTGAGTTCAAGTGTTAAGCAAGTATATATCCTGTTTCAGCTAATTCTGGCATCTGAGATTTTAGGTGGCGGTCATTCCCCTTGATGTGTGAGTGCCCCGGTGCTGTGGTGATGAGCCAGGCCTTGTTAAGACCTCGGGTAACTAACCTGGAGAGAAGAATTTTGCACAAAAGGAGGATCTAAAGCTACAACAGAGCAAACAAGAACTAATAGCTGGTAAAGTTATCCTGAGAGTTGGGAAAGACGAACCTGCTGGGCAGGTATTCCCTAACAATGTCGTTTTGACTTTACTAGCCTGCCTTCTCCTCGATATATCCTCTGTTTGTTCAAAGAAAATCATCTGCTCCTCTCAGTTATTTCAAAGTAAAGTCACAAGAATAGCTTGTTCCCACTCTATTCCAAATATAGCTGTTGGCAGCAATTGCTGAGATAAGGGGGAAGGAAAAGGAACTACTAAGAAAGAGGAAAGGCAGGAGGGGGAAGAGAGAAAAGAGCTAAAAAGGTTGGACAGTAGAGAGTAAGGAGAGAGACGTGAACGAGAGGGGAGGTGAAAGAATATGGACAATACACTGCAGCAGAGAAAACAAATCAAAGATAGAAAAAAAATCCCACAAAACAGGTAAGAACAGCCCAAATACAGAACGAAAAGGGCCATGCCCACCCTCAGGAGCAGTTCGAGTTTTAGCCTTGAAAAGTAACAAAAACCTTAAATAAAATCATGTCCAATTTTGACTTTCACTCAGATTGCAGGGGCTAGAGCATCGGGAAACTTCTGCTAATTTACACCGCTTGGAGATCTGGCCCTAGACATTTTAAAGCAAAACATGTTGCTTATTTTAATCTCTTGTGGGATTTTTAAAAACATTCTCAGCTCCAATAAACTTTGCTGGCAGTTTCCGAAAGAAAGCCACCCATTGGGTAACTTTGCTGAATATGAACCTGAACACCCTTCCCCTCAGGAGTCCCCAGCCAGGATGGCCTGCTGGTGAGACTGGAGCACGCAGACACGCCCTCGGGAGCAGAAAATAAATGATGATAAAAACTAAAGGAAAAGCCAGCACCAGGCTCTGACTGACTTCGCCAAAGCAGAGGGCTGAGGGTTTTCAAGGCTCAAGGCAGACTGGTTTAAGACCAAAGCGCAGAGAAATGAGACATAAACGGGAGCAGGTTCTGAGCAGTGGCGCACAGACAGGGCAAACGCAAACGACCCCTTGGCAATCTAGAAATGCTGTGAACGGCTCCAGCTTCCCTGGAGGGGTGGGAAGTTTCTGAGAAACATCCCACGGAGCAATTCTGCTGCTCTCCTTGGAAGGCTGCTTGGAAAATGGTGCCAGAGTTCTGCGTTCCCTCCTGGTCAGAGATGCCATACATGACCTCACTACTAACCTGATGACGAAAAGCCGCACCTTGTTCTGAAGCTCCTGTAAACTGTATCTGGAATGCTTTCTGACGTGCTTTCCAAGTACTCAAACATCAAGGCAGTGGGACCAACAGGAGAACTGAAAATGTGACACTTGCTGTACTTTTATTTCAGTCCTTCGAGGAAGAAGGCCACTCGCATCGCCAAGGGATGTGCTCAGTTAGTCTCTCCCTGGACAGCAGGCCCAGCGCAGCCACGGGATGAGGCAGCATGGCCACGTAGCACAGATGTGTCAGAGCAGCAAACACCAGGGTAAGCGAAACCAGTTCCGGAAGACAGGACTGGAAAGTAGAGCTTAGCAGCCAGACCATCGCTACTCGGAAACAAAGCCATGATTACTTTGAGGATCTTCTCTCACGGATGATGAGTGCGTCCGAGTTGTTTTCCCTGTCATGGGAAGCGACTTGGTTGCTGCCGCTGCTGGCCCAGCGAGCACGGAGCAGCGCTGGTGTTTCATCCCCCCTCGCAGCTTGCTCCCAGCACCTCTCCGGGTGCCTCCGCCCCGGCACCTTCGGGCCCGCGGGGGTGACAGCCGGCGGGGCGGCCGTCGCCCCCACCCCGCCCGCCCTCCCGT
>Ga0065711_1036079_pt1 | contig 21481 bp, 16 predicted proteins | sample Hoacrofraction12_FD_59098 | JGI IMG/M metagenome (GOLD analysis project Ga0065711, IMG submission 59098) | Hoatzin crop microbial communities from Cojedes, Venezuela - Epithelial fraction 12 v2 (version 2) | ecosystem: Host-associated > Birds > Digestive system > Esophagus > Crop | place... | reverse complement strand
CAAACAGAGCAGGGTATTCCACACCATGTGCCGTCATGCTGGGTTCCGGGGGGGGGGCGGCGCGGCAGGAACTCTCTCACCGCTCGGGAGCACACAGCGGCGGTTTGGTCCCAGAGAGTGGTTCTGTTGTGCGGGCTCTGTTCTGCTGGTTTGTTTTGTGTATTCCCCTTTTCTGTATCGTTGTTGTTCCTGTTCCCTCTGTTTGCTGTTCTGTTAAACTGCCCTTATCCCGACCCACCCGTTTCTGCCTCTTTCTTTCCATTCTCCTCCACACCCCGGCAGGGGGAGGGGCGGCCGCATGGTGCTTTTGTTGCCGGCTGCAGCCGAACCAGAACAAGACATTACTTTTCCTCCCTGAGGAATCAACTCCTCACGATGCTGAGCATCAGGGCTGACTTGTGTGCTTCCTCTGCATGCTGTGAGGGCTCCCTCGCCAGAGGAAGCCTTGGCTAACGACTGGGAAAAAATCCCTCCTGCCCAGCCACACCACTGCCCAAGACGATAGCAGGTCCCATACTGAGCCTCTGGCTCCAGCAGCTTCCTTGACAGCTACAGCTTGTGGAAAGCACAGCCTTACGGTGGGAGAGCACCCCGGCATCCTGCAGCCACTCAGCCAGGAGAACTGGACACTTTTCACCTCCTCACCCAAACTTACTTCTCTGAGGCAAGACCCAACAGATCCCCAGGGGAAGTAGAAGCCTGACCATCTTGCCAACGGGAACAGAGGGAAAGACGCTTCCCATAGGAGGCTTTCTCCCAGCCTCCTCCACATCCCTCAGCTGAGAGGGGGCTTCCCTCCTCTGACGCAGTCATGACGGCATCTCCAACCCGAAAGGCATCGGAGGAGTCCTGCGGCAGGGCACTGGCTCTCAGCCCACTCCCACCACAGCCCTGCGCCCTAGGGCTCCCCTGGAAGGACGACTGCCTTGCCCAGCATGTCATCACGAAATACAACCCCCAGCCAAGTTTAGTTCGTCTGCCTCGTCTCATGGGAGCGTAGCTGCGGGGCTTCGCCATTGCCCCGTGTCCGCTGTCTTCTTCCCCAGCCCAGCGGGTGGCTCCCTGCCTAACTCCATGGCAAAGGGGAAGAGGGACACAGCTGTCACACTTTCAGGGTGGAGACAAGAAATGGCAATTTAAGGCTCAGCCAGACATTTTGTCACGTCTCCTATCAAAGATATGAAAAAAAAAAGAAGTAAGGAAATGGGAAAATAACAAGCTCTTGCCTCGAGCAGTAATTGCTGCTGATGTTAGTTCATTTTCAAGAACCGACTTTAACTGTATCTTCACACTGGATAAACCTTCTTTTTCAAATATTATTTTAAATACTTGGCAGGCTCCTCCTTAAAACCAGGCCACGGTCTGCACTAAAGGAAATAGTATCAGTGAAGGGTAATCAGAGGTTTGGAACAGCTCTTCTGTAAGATATTAAATGACAAGGACTTATCCACTTAAAAAAAAAAAAAAGGAAGAAAGATGAGAACGAATATGATAGCAGTCTGTGTAGGATGCTATATTATTATGTTACCAAAAAACCCCCCATCTTGCTGTTGCCAAAAAAAAGTGGCTACTGACTATTAACTAACCACTGCTTCTCAGATTCAAAAAGTTGGATGTTCAATAAATGTGTAAAAACAAGTGAAAGAAAATACTTCTTTGCAAAACAAGTCACCAAGCTGGGTGGTGTGCAGGCCAAACCTACGCACGAATCCACAAGGAGTTCTTCTGCATTCTCGAAGGACACATTCGTCATCTATTAACAACAATGGTACGAGCGCTCCCACGCTGGAGTAGTTGCAAGGAACCGGTACAGAGATGGCCTCGATGTAAAGAGCCATGAGTCTGGCCCGTGGAGTGCAGGCTGGCTTCAGCTGGAGTTTTGGGACATTCGTGCTCAGGCTCTTGGAATTGACTTTGGAAATCGAACTCTGGATCTGGTTTCAAACCTCGAAAGCAACCTGTGAATATTAGTTGGGGCTATCATTTCTACCTCCAGACAAAGGTAGACAAATTGTTGCTGAAAGTGGTGAGAAACTTCAGAGACAGGGTTAGAATTTAACACGCACAGCAAGCACACCTGGTTGCACTCTACATTGGCTGAGAGATGGAAGGGCAAAACACATGCGCATCTCCTGGTGGTACTGAACGTACACTAGCTTTTCTTATTATACTTGCTCTAGGAAAAGTTTGTCATTAAAGGGCTTTTGGAAAGCCAGGAGGTCAGAGCTTCTCTGGCCTTCCAGGTCTGTTCACACCACAACCATTTTTCTGGGTGTCCACTCCTGTTGTGAGAAAGCCGAGCGCTCTTCAAGCTCAACAACTTTGAATATCCTGACTTGGGTCAAAATGAGACAACTGGACTTGAAACATGTAAATATCCACATGGAAGCATGCAAATACAATGAGGAGTACAACAGAGATAAATTTTGCTCCGATTACTCATTTTTCTTTCTTCTACTTTTCCTGCATTTGTGAGTTCAATGGCATGACTATCCAGGAAAACAACTTAGGTTATACTTATAGAGATACATGAAGGAATCAGAAATGTCATCACTCTCATGATGCCTTTCAGCAGGAGTTTAAATCTTTCTCTCCTGATCTAAGGAATGCAGAGCTGCTCAGAGGAATTCAGACAATTGCAAATGAGCATTGCAGAAAACACCACTACTGGAATGGGAGCTTGCTAAGTATTACCAACTACACAGACACTTTCCCTATAACACATGAGCGGGAAGGGAAAAGGCAATTATAGATGTTAGGAAATTATTTTGTCTAGACACTCAGCAGGACCTTTAACATTTTCTTCACTAAAACTGCGATTGAAAAAAAAAAAATACAAGTCTTGGACATAGTTTTAACAAACTTTGATACTACAGTTTTACTAAGTATACTACTTAGGTCTTTCAAAATCATCTTCAATAGCTCTATTGGTTTCTATGAGACCCTCTAATCCGTCTCAAGACCCTCAAAACAGTCTCTTGCTACTATCAGTCACATGCTGTGATAACAGGTGGAATGGGGAACATCTGTGTAGCACTGAGCCACAGAAAGGAGAATGTAGTGATGGAAAAAAGTAAAACCTGCCGGCCATGCCAAGATATGCCATTTCTCTTTAGACAGTTCTGAGGAAAAGATACAGCGGCCTTGCCATGTGCACATATGTGTAAAAGAGCATGAATCTCTAGTTTTAGTTCCACCACTTGTGAGAAGTAATTGGAAATTTTAGACCCTTAACATCCTAAAACTGTAACTGAGTTGCTTCACGACACGGCGGAGCTGCGACATGTAGCTGAAGCTGGTCAAATAATCCGAGAGCTCACAGAAGCCTACATATTATTATTTTTTTATCATTTTTCATCCCTCTCAGGCATCAAGTGCTGGCTGCTGTAGAAAGATCACCACAGGAAGAAGAAGGATCTTGAGAACAAGGCTGAAAAGGGGTTTTTAAACCACCCTTGTCGGATCAGCTAGATCAGACCAACCTCCATTTTATTCCACATCCTTGCCTGTCTCACCACACACCAGGGAGGAGCTGTGTTATTCTACAGATTGACTTTAACGGAAAACCGAAGAAAAGGAGGCCCACATTTAGGCCTCAGCAGAGAACCGACCTGGAATACTCACAATAAAATTGACAGGCTTGATGGCTGAATGGATTTAAGCAACAGCTGGAATCTGATGAGTCTAAAACCACTTCCTGCAAGAAAGCTGATCAGCAGAATAAATCTTTCATGGATTACATTCAATTAAGAGCTTTCACATTATTGAGAGGCAGCTAGAAATCCATGCACAATATATACTAAAAATAACTGGGTTCCAGGTTCACCCACTGAGGCTGAAAGCACAGACTTCTGGAGTTTCTCTGCCAGGCTGGGTATCGGCCAGTGGCGATTAATGTGAAAAAATAACCAAAACTTTTGGAAGGCGGCTAAACTCTAAACACCCCTCTGAGGGCATCCTCTCATGATAACAGAGCATGCAGCTCCTTTGTGCTCGTTACGTCTGATATGCAGGAGATGGACTGATTTCTAAAAGCTGCCACTCAACAAGAAAGGCAGCGAATTTATACACCGGCTACTTTTAGCCACGAAGCGGAAAGCAGCAGAACCAAGCCCACCACGCACGCAAAGGCTTTCATTCCACAGGCTCCCAGGGCATAGAAGCTGAGGGGCTCTTAGCAAATCTGAAATAGCTTTCATGGTTGGAGATTAAGTCTCCTCAGTGAAACTTCATGAAACGGCAAAGGCAGAGAGGTAGGTCCTGAACTCGTGCAGCAAAGCAAGCCGACAACTGACTGGAAAGACAGCATGTCTCTTAGGAAAAGTGTTTAAATGCGACTGATTTTACGGTGCTAACATTTGAGATTAAGCAACAACTAAATCTAGGGTGCTTAGAATATCTGATATAGAAAAAAGGTAATTATGGGTGTATCTTTATAAATGGGCTCACATACACCTGCTTTTTTGACACTGGATGCCTATAAAATGACAGACTGAAAAGTGGCCCTCCTGGTTTGTTTTTTTTTAAAAAAAAAAAAACAGAAGTAAAAGGAAGTAAAAGGAAGATCATGTAAATGCGAGTATGAAGAGAAAATTGCAACAGCTCTTCTGGCCTTTCTAGGAATGAATACGCGCCTTCCTCAAACCAGCCCAAAACTACATCTCCCATTCTCATTTTCCATCAGAGGAAAGTTTTAGGAGGGATTGATTTCTTGCAGAAATTTCCAATTAAAAGTATGTTGCAGCAGTAACTAAGACATGACAGAAGGAGATCTCTATGTGGGCTCTGGATTTATACGACAGTGCTGGAGCTGAGAGCCCATGTGATTCCCTCTTGCAAGGCCACTTGGGCTTGGATTCTCAGAAGATCTGGTGTAGGTGAAGCAAACAAAGCCCACTGTTTGCTTTTCTTCAGGGAAATCGGTTGCTTAATTTTGTCCCACGCTTTTGGAAACCCCAGCCTTGGGGAGAGGAGCAAAGGAAACATTTTTCCTCATACTGTGCCTTTGTGGGCACCTTTCCTCTCCTGCTGGGAACATGCAGCTCTCCGACTGCTACCGTCGTCGATTAGAAAGGAAAATAATGTGGCAGAAGCCCATCTTCTCCTGATATGTTGCTGTTTGGTGGAGGGAGAGGCTGCTCCCTGTAAAACTCTGGCCAAGCTGCAAATTCACCACAGACCTTCAGCTGTCAGCCGGCCAGTTCACAAACAATTACCTTAAACACTTGACCCATGCCGTGTCCCGAGTATTCATCAAGCGGCGGCTGCCGTCTGAGACCAGTCCTGCGGTACCGACACGAGCTTGACTTCCCTGTTGACAGTTACTACATCAGATATGCTCGGCTTCGTTTTTCATTACAGTGGTGGCTTTCTGAGGGCGGATGGGGTTGTGCTTTTCTGTCTGTCTTATAAAATCAACCTGCGATTCAAAAGCTAAACTGTGCTCTTTTGGTGTTTTGTCACTCCTGGTAGTAAAAAATCGGTGTGTCAGGCTTTCATGACCATTACCCTGATGCGGCTAACCAAGGTGGGAAGTCATCTAGCTGTTCTCCAGCCACACTGGCAGGGACAAGATATGCCTGGGCCAACAGAGGAAGCATACAGAGCACACAGAGTCTCACTGTTAGATAAGAAGGTGCCATTTCTAAATAGCCACTTCTCTTAACTACAATCTTTTTTAAAGCGGAGGTCACTGGCCTCCATCCTCCAAGGAATAAGAGCACTGTGACAAAACCAGCACAGGAAGGACACAGTATTAGAAACAGGGGCAGGGAGCAAGGATTTAGGAAGTTGAGAGGGAGTCCCTAAATCTCAGAAAATGCTCACTTTCCCCAAACAGAAATCCACCATTTGAGTCTTGAAATCTGAACCTCACAACAGGAACACGAGCTCGTCAAACCAGCCGGGTTTTCTGCAACTCTGACAAGGAATTCGGTGCAACAGCTCGTGAAAACAGGTGGTGAGTGTCCAGTTCAGACTTGGAAGCAGTGCACTACTGTAAAATTCCCATCTTCCCACCCCTTGATTTGAGAATTTCCGTGTCTAAAGAATATGGTCAGCTCAGCAAACTGAACTACATTGTAAAAGCCTTGTCTTTTTACTTACAATAGCTGTGAAATACACAATGCATCTTTAAAATCCTACAGCTCTGGTAATATAAAAGAACTGAAATATCTGCCATTATCTTATGAGAGTATCAGGCCTGCAGCTTACAGGAATTTTTTATGAACGATAAACCAGAAAGACTTGCTTTTTCATTCTTGGGTCACATTCACAGCAACGCAACAGTAAAGAATAAGCCCCTCTCCCTTTCGAAGAACTGATTTGCTTCATTAAAAGCCAAGCCCTCTTTCTCTGGCCAGCTGAAATAGCTGCCTTTGTATCCTTAAGTGAAATCGTTAAAAAACATGTCAGACTGAGAGAGATGTGTTTTTCCCAGGTATTCTTGAAAGCCATTGAGTACTACAAGTCAGCACTACAAAATTATGCTGCACCACTCCAAGCATTTGTTTCTCTTCCCAAACAGAGCATCATTGTTCTTATTTAAAGAAATAACCCTCACAAAGCTGAAATAATTATTCAGCCCAAACAGCCCATAGCAAGTGAAACAGTCTTTAGACAGCTGTCATGGCTCAGTCTTCCGGAAGCTTTGGTTTTAATGAAACTCATTAAGGAAAGAAATTAACAGAAATTAACAGGAAAATATCATAATTTGTCTTGTTTGAGAAAGCTTGAATGGAGACAAAAGGCTCTTTAACATGACACGTAATGTGACCAGTCAAAACTCCCCGTGTCGCTGAGTCTCGTGTGCTGAGTAAGTAAGTCCGAAGTTGCTTATGTTGCAGCTCCCCAGTTTGGTGCAGTGAAATGAAAACGTTCAATGGGAATACCCTGTCTCTGGGCGCAAAGGAGCCTGTCTCCTAGCATCTCTACACTGTGTGCTCGTACAAGCATGCGGGAATGTTTAAGGCAATGAATACGCTACCTGTAAATATCCCAGGGTAATGAAAGATGAAGGGTAATAAACTCTCTGGAGAAGGGAACAATCTTATAGATAGTGCATGACAACTGTTTTTTTCTGCAACACTCTTCAACGGAGGGGAGAAAACCCCGCACTTCTCTTTTCAGATACATATTAGGTATCTAAGTCACCTCTGATTTCCCATCCAGAAGGCACAAAAAGGAACATTTCACTGCAGTTTTTAATCTGAGTGGAATTGACAGAGGAGCATGCGGTGCTGTAAGCAGCTCAGAAAGGCAGAAATAATAATATTGACACATCTTGGTTTAGTGTCCTCAGCCTCTCCTCGGGCACTCACCGGCATGCTCTCCCTCGACCGAGCCTGTCCCACTGCTGCCTCGTCCCAGCAGAGAGCCACTCTCCTCCCTGGGAGGTGTTCAAAAAACATGTAGATGTGGCACTTCAGGACATGCCTTAGCAGGCATGGTGGTGTTGGGTTGACGGTTGGACTTGATGATCTTAGAGGTCTTTTCCAAACTTAGTGATTCTATGATTCTATGTCATTTTGCCATTGTATTACAAATGTACTGACAATGGCAGGGGAATACCTGGGACAGAGTTACTATCACTTCCTAGCACAAAGAATGCATATAATTATCTGTTAAAAGACGATGTAGTGCTTCTGGGAAAACAAATCTTATCTACATGGAATTTAGAAACAGTTTTCTTCTGATTTCTTGTGGAGTTCACAGTAAGTGCCAGTGGCGTATAGGAAGTGCCAGGATCCAAGAGGGCAGATACAGAGAGCAGGTACGACAGACGGGAAGAGTTGAGGGAGTAAGCAGAAGCTGGTGGCAGGAGGGAGAGAAGGATGGGCAAAGGAAAATAAGACTAATGGATATGCTGCTGAGAAAATGAAAAGCGTTGAGCCTTCAGACAAAGGAATTTTGGAGAAACAGGCAACAGCAAAATGACTCCTGTCCAGTTTACATAAAGCCTCAATGACAACACAAGCCATATAGGATAAGGCTTTGGAAACAGGGTCCAATCCAAATTGCCTCAGAACAAGCTGTGTCTGTCTAAACTGGAATCACCTGGATCCTCCTTTATTCCAGCTGACTAGGAAATGTGTCCCCTGCTTTGAGTTAGAGAATTCTCACCTGACATTTATCCAAAATTGTGCGCTGTTTCTAATCAAGAATACCAGCAACATCCTTCATACTAACAGGTCCATGCCTAAAGCAATGGCCCACTTGTGAATACAGCTGTTCCAAAATAAATAGATAATCTATTAAAATCACCCGAGACAAACTGACGAGAATGACCAGAATTCAACCCCACAGCCTACACAGTTAATACTATACACAAGCAGGGAAAGTTAGTTGTGAAATTTCACTTATTCTGTTAAAATTTCTGGGCTTCAAGGAGTTCAGAAAAGCTATTGAAATACATCAAAGGAGAGAGTACCTCCTTACAGTCTCTCAGACTATTTATTACATGCTTTTGTCTAGTAATGCCATGAGGATAGACTAGGATTAAATTAAACAAACCCTCTTGCAATGTAGCGGAATGCCTGGATGGCCACCAGAAGGTTATTTCTGCCCTAACTACTGCTATGTCAGAGCCATTTTAGGAACACAAATGAGTGGAGAGATTAGGGATGGATGAATCCTGGATATGGGACTGCTGTAGGTTCACCAGCTCTTTCTGAACTAGCAGCAGTGACTTCTTGCAAAAAGGAATCCGCCAAAATCATCCTCCTCTCACCTATATTGCCTTCTCCATGACTCTGAGAGGGCACTGCATTTCTTTTTCACTGGCACTCCTTCTCATGCAATACATCAGACTATTTATTCAAGGCTGAAGACTATCATATATGTCCTCTACCACACAAATAAATCTTACATAAATGATTCATAAGTACATGTTTTATCCATTCCTCCTGTCTAAAATCATGTAAGCCAAATGCTAATCGCTTTACTGCCACTCAGATCAGGCTTCCTATTGACTGCAGCCTGTCTACGAATGGGCCAAAGATGAGCTGACTTTCCCAGATGTGGATGTCTGGCTGTAAGCCCCATCACAGTTCCTGGGAGATGAGGTGTTCACAACACCTAGGAAAACCAAATTGTTACGATATGGCTCTTTACTTTTTGCTTCAGCTATTGTGGCAAGCAGAAAATATTCCACCAAAATTCTCTTGCTATCTTGATTTGCTTTCCTTTATTCTGGCATGCAATACACGGTGCGTTTGTAACATTCATTCACAACTTTTATTTCAAAATTGCTTGCACTTCATCAAGTTTCCTTTTATATCCTCCCTTTTTCTTATTCCAAGGAGGACAAATATAATTTATTCACCTTTTTATAAAGGAAGCCTGGAATCCCGCTGAAGTCCTTTGCAAACCCCCCACTGCCCAAGACTTCCACAACTGAAACATTATGTCCTTTACTCCCCAGTACTTCTCTCTTTCTGTAATCCCTGCCTCTAATCTGCGTGCTCCTGGAGTGACCATCCCAGCAGCACCTCAGTGACCGTACTTTAGAAGTGCCCCTATGAACCCCGCAACTACCCGGCGAGGACAGCGGTGCGCACAGGACTGTTCCATCTCCTGCTTCAGGAAGAGATCACCACATCGCTCTCAAACGCAGATATGGCACAGAGGTGTGTACTGACCCACTTCGGTCTCTGCTCTCTCGTTAACGAATCCCACTCCAAGGACAACTAGGAGAAGGACCCATATTCCCATCACCATTTGCTCCTCTGTAACGCTCAGCTGAAAGGGCCTGTCTGTTCCCTGGGAACAGCTAGAAACCCAGACCAAGAAACTTGTACCAACAACGTACAGGCCCTGTGCATCAAAGCAAAACCTCTCCCTTCCTATTTATACTGGAAACTTCAAACCAGCCACTTCAGCCTTTGCCATCACTTTGGCTGTTACGGAAGAGCCTGCTCTTTGCTTTCAGCCACATTTATTTTACGTAGCATGTCAAGAAACAGCAGTCAAAACTTTTCACTGCTCTAGTCTGAAAAAAACGCTTTTTCTTCTGAGTTACAAAGGAAGAAAAGCTTTGAGAACTTGGTAGGCAAGTTAGTTGATTAAGCACTTTAAATAAGAAACAGAAAGCATCCTTCTCGTGACCCTTTTCATGAGTATATTTATGGGACATTTTTTAATTCGGGAAACAACAGCATGTGGGCACTTCATTTGCAATCTTCAGACCATATTTTCCACTAGTTTACTTCAGTTTTATAGAAACATAATTCAACCGAATTCTGTGGAACTACGACATTGTAAAACTGTGTGAGATCCCATGGAGAATTTCTTTCTCGGTGTTCTTATTGTCACTTATTGCAAAAATAGCAAGATCAAGAATTACACGAGAAGCAATTTTTCAGTGGGTATTACATACACTGCAGCAGCCCATGACAATTTACAAGTAAAACACGAGTAAAATGGAAACACTCAGAGCACTGGTTTCATTTAGGCCTGGCAATTTGTGTGTGTGCGTGTGTCCTGCATGCAGGTGATGTGGTTCAGTTGGGGATAATTTCTGTAATATCACAGACCCGCGTTATACCTGCCACAAGGCTTGCTTCACCTCGGGAAACGTGCTACAACTTCGCGGAGGCTCGCTTTTGTCACTGACGTTACTCTGGCGGACACAGACCTCATTTCATGACTAGACCCTATCTCGTATTGGAGCATCTGTGCCTCAGCACTGCCAAACCTGTACATCCTTCCTGACGGGCTAGGCAGAGCCAGCTCAGCCTAGCAAATGTGTTTGTGCACGGCGCTTTAGCAATACAGCACGCGCAAAACCTGCTAGCTTTCTTCCATAATATTTGCAAATTCCGTAACAGTTGATTATTTATACATTAACCCACAGACTTCATTTCTTCCATCTTATATCCTCCCATTGTAGATGTGGCGTTGTTGCCACTTGCTCTGTTAGGCACGAATTAATGCATCAGAGCCATGTAATTTATGCATGCTATTTTGTCAAGTCTGTTTGTATGGAATCTGCTTTGGAGAGGCAAGCTGCTCTCTGCTCTGGGGCCAGAAATAGTATTAATTCTTTTTTTTTTTCTTTTGGTGCCATGGATCAAGGTAACTTCAGAGCAGTCACCAGCAAATCTTTGATGAGATGGAAATTGCAATGTTCCGTGTTTTATGCCATTTCAGGTAGAGATGATCTGTGTGCATGCAGAAGTATGACACCGATATAATAGAAGAAAATCCTAGCTGACATGGATATTCAGGGGATGCCATTATCAGGGCAGCCAAAGGACCAAGGACAAAGGACTGATTTACTAAGTCAGAATATGACTGTGCATTTCTAGGTTTTAAAACCGAGCGAGGAAACCAAACTGCCTGCCTTTCCCAGGAAGCAGTATTACAAGGCAGACAGCTTGTTCCACTTAAACGCTCCCCACTGCAATAACAGTATTACTTGGGAAATGAAGACACAACATACAGTCTTTTCTTAGTGCTTTACAATTCTCAGGTCAAGTGCTAATACATATTACAGAGCTCTCTCTGGCAAGTATTGTTAGAGCTGTCATTAAAGACCTCCAAAAGTCTTAGCTGTGCAATTCAAAATGTTTCCAAATCCTCTTATCCCAAACATAACAAATCTCACTGTTGTTAAATCTGATGTTTTGTAAATGTGATACTACTTGGCTTATTGAGGGGGCTGGAGAATGTTTTTTGTGCTATAACGCAGATCTCCAGAAAAGGAATAATGCGTCTCTGCGGCAAGGGAGTAACGCAGGTCTCTGGGAAGGGATTTACGCAGACCAGTGGAAAAGGGAAAATCAAAGACCACCTCCAGTACAGTATGAAGATGATTCTAGGATTAAAAGGCACAATAATGCTACCCAATTACAGCTCTGCCTGGGTCACGCGCTATGCGTAGAAGAAAGAAGCAAGATGGCAGATACCCTGGGTTATTTTAATTAATTTAATCATGTGACTAATTGGTCTCTGCTGGGTTTCTGTGGTAACTGCTTCCTAAGTGCTGATGGGCAATTGTGTTAAATGTAGCTTGGAAACTGCACGTAGGGTGCAGTGCCTTCTAGAGAGCGAAGGGAATTGTACAGCTGTGCGGGGAAGGTGCTCCTGCTGGGGCACTGATTATCTCCGAGCAGAATGTTTACAGCTGTACTGTCCTCTTTGCTCCTCTGCAAGCACGCTTCCCGAAGGAATACGCTTATTTGCAGAAAACGTGCCAGACAGTCTTCCTCTTGGGCGTGAAAGTAGATTTCCTGGAGGAATATGTGAAGGCACATGTATGCGGCAGAGCACGCGCTATTTGGAAACAAAGGGAGAGCAGCTAGAGAGCCACGCGTGCAAAACCGGAATGACTCCTGCGTGCGCAGTGTGAGGCCCTGGAAACCAGAATGTCTTCTTAGCGGCGGCTGCGTTTGAGGGTAAATCCATTACTGAGCCCTGACACAAACAACGTGCGAAACTGTTTTTTTTCCAACTGCTCCCGCATCTCTTGTATTATTCATGAAATCCCTAAATCCACATGGGTCACAATTAGCACGGAGTACTGCAAAATGGCATGGAGCCTCCTTCAGAATTGGCAAACATGAAAATGACTTGTAAAAGTCATTCCTTGCTTCACGGGTTGAATTTCGGATCTCCACGAACAAGAAGTTGTCATTCTGCTGGATCCAAACTTACACCCTCCTCGTGTCCTCACATGATTAATGTAACAGTACGAATGGAAAGATGATTAATCATAGCAACCTACATTCCAGTAATCACAATTGCACACAAGAAATGACTGTTTAATGGGGTGGTAAGTTAACCCCGTTAAGGGCACAGAGAAAAAACAACTGAGAATCCCCTTGGTACCTTTCACCAAAAAAAAACAACCTAAGAAAACATCCATAAGATAACACAAGACATTCTGCAAACACAGAACACAACTCAGAACAGTAAATGTCATACCTTATCCTAACCTCACCAGTGAAAACGCAGAAACAGGTTAGGAAATGTAGGAAGAGAGAGGTTAAAAGTTTGGGAACCGAGTCGCAAAGGCTAGAAAGGTTCAATTTAGTAAAGCAAGGGAAAGGATGAGGCAGAATGGTGAAGGAGGAAAAACGTGCATTACCTCCCTGCCCTGGGCTACTGAGAATAAAGAGCTATCCAGCACAAGCAAGTGTAGCAGACCTGGGCTTTATTTTATTAAATATCAATCAGGTTAAATTTAAAATACCTTACACAGCTTTATCAGCAAAAAGTGCTAGTTGTAGACCATGAAGTATGCAGACAAGTATCTAATTCCTCATTTTTCCTGTTAAAACACCACCACTGGCTTGTAGCTGGGGATTCAATTCTCATCCCACTGACATCAGTGGAAATGTTGCCCCTGCTACCTGCAGGACCAAAACACCTCCTTTGTTTTGAAACTGGTGGTCAGTACCTTATTGCATATTCGATACTCTTTTCTGCAATTTATATTGAGTTATTCAAAACTAAGTTCAAGGGTGAAGGAACAAAAAGCTCAAAATCACCACATTTGTGATCAGCTGTCTTTAGGAAACCAGTTGTAGGAAACATCTTACAAATTATGCAAGATGCTCTTCTATCTCTAGTTGTGTTAGGCATAGCAAAGGTGCTACACATTACATTTTATGCTGAAATGTCCAGATACAATGAATTAGAGCTCTACGTGACACTTCTTTAAAAACAGCCCTTACTATGTGAGATTGAACACAATCTCACCTCTTGCTTTAACCTTTTTATAAAAAGTCTTCCATAGTCTCTGTATTTGCATCAACAGTAAAAATTAGAAAATATTGACATTTTCAAAATACTTCAGACGAGCAGTGTGGTGACACTGGTAACTGCATTATGAATGTTGACAATTTTTATGAGATTTGAGGATGATTGAAAATGAGACAAAACATTTTCATTTTAATGATAATAATAAAAAAACTTTTCAGTGACACTATAGCAAACCTATTGCTTCTCCAGACCCAGTAAGAACTAAATGGAGCTATTACAATTCCTACACTGGGCCAAAATCACAGCTGGTGTAAGTAGCCCCATTGATTTTAATAAAGCTACGCCTGCTTACACCAGTTATGTATTTAGCCGACCAAATGGGACACGTCTGTTTAGATTTGGATTATGTCACGGAGCCCTTCACGCTTGCTATGCCACCAGTGCAACCGCTCTGATTAGGAAGATGGGTCTCGCCATAGCGATCAGCCCATTTGTTCATCTCGCCTGGCAAATTGCAGCTGACAATAGCAAACACCTGAAGGAAGGAGTGAAAAATATCCTATAATCTACGCAGTTATAGGATGCATCTGGGGCTTATACTGGCAGGCAATATCTCTGATGAATGACGTTTGGTTTCCATTGCTCTTTTACTTGGCTTAGCTAAACATTTTGCTAATAATCATCCATTTTACAAAACCTATGCAACTATGCTATTTAATTTCAGGCCCAGTTCAACTGCTGCTCCAGACAGAGCACTCCTGTTTATTTCAGTGGCTTGCGGCTCAGGCCTTTAACTACTATTTGTGATAGTTCAGTCTAAAAATGGGCAGTGTAATTTTGGGACGTAATACTGCCTGCTGAATCCGAGTATGCTATCCTTTCATTTCTGCAGAAGTTGGAGATGGAAAATACACAGAAGACGGTGTATGCATTCCCTCTGCCAGTGCCAGCTTCGGTATTTACTAGTGTTTGCTTGTCCCAGCTTAGCCCGTCCCAAGCAAAGCAGCTCATTTCAGGCCACCATTCCAAGTGCTAACACATCGAAGTATTATACATTCAAATTGCAAAAGACGAACTTTTTTCCAGCCTGCTTCTCCTTCTCCACAGGCTTAACACCTTCGTATTCCCTAAATCATCTTCGACTCTGTTCACCCCTTAATCCTGCCCATCCGAACTCCCTCCAAATCTTGCCGCTCCGTGCTCTATCCATGTTTCAGCAACCCCCCAACTACCCTCCTCAACACTGCCATGGCTCCAGACCCTAGCTATGGCCGTTTAGCTACCCCTACATCTGCACAGTCCACCTTATTGCCCTTACCTATCCTCAGCTTCAGCCTCTTGTCCAGCTTCACTCATGCCACTAACACGTTTTGTTCAGGTTGGTTTTTTTTCCTCCCTAGACATATTAACTCATTTTTGTCAAAGTACAGGTAATTTAGTTGGGTTGTTTTCATTATTTCTAATTCCTTCAGAAAACTATTTTCTGTCCTGTCTGGTATCTGCAGCTCCTCCTAGCTCAGTATCATCCACAGAGTTTGTGAACTTGCTCTCTGTTCTCTCCTGGAGATCATTAATGAAATATGAAACAAGACCAACCTCACGAAAGTCCCTCTGGCACTTCTCTCTCCACAACCTGATATGCTGCTCTTCATCACCACCCTTCACTTTATTCCTTGAGCCCGTTTTCAGGCCACTTGACAGTGTTCATAACCGAAGCAATTTGAATTAATCTGAGGGTAAGATTTCATGAGATGCTATTTCAAGTGCTTTACTAAATTCCAAATCCATTAGAACTTCTAATTTCCCTCCCTCAGCTGATTTCTGTGCATGTGTGTACATAGGAGCTGTGTTTGCTTGGCAAAACCTCTGTACTCCTCTGTTACTCCTTGCCCATATGCTGTAACTGCAGAAAACGGGGATTTGGCCGAGTGGGTTTGTGCATCTAAGTATCTGCTTTTTGTAGAAATATTCATTTTTTTTTCTAAAAACAATTAATTTTTCTGGAGTAAATTGAATTTAAAACTTTTTTAGCACATATAAAAACATTCCTCAGCATTATAAAGTAATTTTTGTGTTGGCAGTAAACTTGAGTCTTTGGAATGCAATCAGCTTCTTGTTTAAATGTCCAACTTCATACAAAAACGTGGACCAAGGTCCACTGTTGTGCCAAAAGGCGTTCATTGTTTCCATGGAGGGCATCAAACTACCCATAGACATCAAATAACACATTCAAAATAAAGTACCTTATCCAGAAAACATGATCCTGAGTCCAAAAAAACTATGTTTACCTAACTCTCTTTGTCAAAAAGCTGTTATGTATAAAAATTATATCCTGGCTGTTCTTTATAATGTTATAACCTGCCAGGTCATGCCTAACGGAAAGTTACTTTATTCTGCCATTAAGCAAATCAAATAAAAATTACTTGGGAACTCTCAGCTTCATTTTCTAGGCTCAAGCAGAAAGCAATATTCTTATCTCTCTCTTTTTTTTTTAAAAAAAAAAAAAAACACCATACAATGACTTCCAAATTTTCAGGAACAGTTGCTGGTTTTAATGATATATTGCAGATCCTTGTCAATATCTCTGCTGCTTCACACTTTTATTTCCTTAGGAACACTCAGCTGAGTACCATCTGCTCCTGGTGATTTACTGCTCTCGAGTTGCTGAAGTTGCTCCATAACTTCCTCCTAAGAGACTACAATTTCTGTTATAAGGCCACATTCCGATTTCCTGTGAAAAGTGTCCTTGGGACAGGAATTTCTTCATCATCCTCTGCGGTGAAGATGGATGCAGAAAATCTAATTTAATTTTTCTGCTCTTCTGCTTTTTCAGAGGGGTCTGGAGTCAATGCTGGGTGGCCTGTGGGACCAGGGGACTTACAGGTGGCTTTTGTTTTCTACAGGGACACTTCTTCTATACTTTCTACATATGCCTTTCATATAATTTCCTTGTCCTTTTATTCCTGCACTTTATCTCAGACACCTTTGCTTATAACCGACTTGATCGCATTTTCAAATTTTTTGAAGGATAAGTTTTGTCTTAAAGAAGCAAAACACTTGGTATTTCAGGTACAAATGTGCCTAGGACCTCAATGGCATTTCCATAGTTTAACAATCACACTTCCAATTTGTAAAAAAAAGAAAGGGGGTGGGTTCCCCTCTTGCTGGGTGTGAAAAACCACAGAAGCAGTAAGGAAACAGACCGCATGCGAAATAATGAAACTGTCTGTACCCATCGTACAGGCAAATATGCGCAGGGCCTGATCCGGAGCTCATTAAAAGCAACGGGACGTCACCCACTGACGCCGATGGAATTTGGACTGGGCTCAAAGGCAGCACACCAAAAAGCAGAGGCAGCTTTTTTGTCTTGTCTTTCAGTTACAGTAATCATATGTGTTGTTTGTAACAGTGGTAGGTAGCAAATTTTCCAATAAAAGTGTGATTTTTAAGTTGACAGTGTCCCTTTAAGCTTATGCACTTTTTCACATAACTATGCCAGATTTACTCTCCCCTTTCTACTTTTTCCTTGCTCAGAGGTATACGTACCATCTGTGCATCTAATATGGTGTTCTTAAATAGCCTCCAAAGTGATTCAATGCTTCATTTTTTTCTCTTTTTTTAAACTTTCTCTCGGTTAACCCTTTTCCTTGGTATTTTAGAGCCTCCTCTTTCAGAGCTCGTGGTTCTTCCTTTCTTTAGGATGAAGTTACCATCTTCCAACACCGACATTAGGAGTATGGCCACCTGCTCTTTCAAAGGCTGGGCATTAGACAAAACTCCAGGGGAGCTGCCTCATCCAGGCATTGATATTTCTCCTGCAAATGGAGGCATGAGATTGACCCATTTGACAGCGGCCGAAGTTGACCATTATTTAATACGACACCATGAAATTATTTAAATGTATCTCCTCATAAAAATCTACATGTCAGTCTTCTTTATAACTATGTAGATTAAGCTTGTAAGACTTATATTCAGTTCTAGGAGCTCTCTTCCACCTGATTTAGCAGCACGGTGCACCACGACCGTGAAAGCCTGGGAGCTAAATCAAAAATAATAAGACTAATTGAGACTGGGTTGTTGTTTGACTTCTAACTCAGTGGGTTTCCCCTTTGACTTGACAGTCTGAATTTCAGGATAGGAAAGGGCCACAGGCGTACAGGACACTGCACCGCTGCATCCATCTATGCGATATACCGAAAATTGCTGCATTTGACCAGTGCTAACAGGGGAAGCCAAGTCCTTGATGGTCACACGTACTCCTCAGTAAAGCTGCACTGGGCTATCCTACCCCATGGAAGACCCTTCCCCTCGCAAAGCCCCTGCTCTGCTTTTGAAGTCCATGAACAGCAATGGAGCCACGACTCCACTTGGCCACCCCGCGCGTCCCAGCCAAAAGAGCTGACTCCCACCCGAGCATCTCCATCAGCCCCTCCGTGCAACGGAGGCAGGGTCTGGCCTCCTGCTTCTTAGGCCGGTGATTAAATAAACCAAAACCATCTGAAGCCACACGCACGCACTGACACAACCCTCCCACCCCCAAACCCATCAGATACTTTATGACTGCTTCGAAAAATTATTAAACAGGTGACTACATTTACTTTAGATACAACATTGCATCCAGACTGACAACTTGCAACGTATGTTTACTTTCAGCCCAATTTTAATTCAAATGGCCGAGTCGTAAATGCCTGGGGATTTGACAGAGAGCAGCCCACCACGGAACTTTGCTGGCCAGCAAACACTCTTCTATTATTGCAGAAACGATTTTCTACAGGAAAGCCATTTGACTTTTTCAGAATTCTGCCCGATCAAACCCACCTCGTTCTTCCAGCAAGTTTAACACCTGCGCATCGAGCACGGCTTGATGTACAGCAAGAAGGTGACTTTAACTAACAGTTCCTGCTAGTAGATTTTCCTGTTCATTCAGCTTGTAAGTTATATCCATTTGGCCTCTCCTAGCCTCATTAAGACTTATGAGGCCAGATTCAAGATTAAGGTGTGTAAGGGTTTCTTCAGTCTTCCCATAAACCAGCCAATGTTTGCAAACAAACCTAAAGGGGATGAAATTTCCTACCTAGAAGGGACCAAAAGATATAAGAAGTGATTTACTCCCTTGGTATGACTCAGTTCCATCCTTGATTTTTTCCCAAGATTTCTATGCGTCATGGAGATGGAAGTCACCCCTTTGGGAGACTAAAAGAGTAATCAAATACAGACAGTCAGCTCACAAGAAATGACACGATTCCACTGGATTGCCACCTCGCCTGCACAAATTACCTCGCCACTAGCACGGTGGGACAGCAACGTGCGCTCCTGAGAAACTTTAGGACTAGAAATGACCTTCCACCTTCAGCGGGGACCCTCAGGTTTTCTACTGCTGCCTACTGCAGTCCCTTGCCTGGGCAGAATTTCACCCCATTAGACTATACAGTTAATCGCAATATTTCACACATCCTTTCAGGAGTGTATACAGAGGGTGTCATTCACAACATTGTTCCTAATCCAAACATATTTTTGAAAACCATATTTGCTTAATTTTGGTTTTTAAATAAAAATATATAGAGTGAAAAAAATACTCAAGCTCCGTTTTCAATATTTCCTTAAGTTAATGAGCTGACTGATAAGTGAACAGATGCATTAAGGCAATAATTTATTCAAATGTCATGATATTTTTGAACAAACATATTCTTTAATATGCATTTCATTATTTGCCCAGCTCGTATTAGTATTAATGATTGATGTGTTCGTTACAAAAGGGAAAAGTTGTACCAAATAGAATCTGTGCAAATCAGATTCACTTTGGAGATCTAGCCTAAGTTGTCATCAGAATACTGTTCTCGATGCTCATTCTGTGTTGATTATGTGGAAACAAAACTGGAATGTGCCGAATTTCGCACAAGGCCAAGGCAATGTGGGCTAACCTAACGCAGCCTGAATCAAGACATGGAATGTAGGGGAGAGCAGTATTTTTTTGAGTGATTGCCTAGCTGACACAGGTTGGAGCCAAAGGGGTTCAGAGGTAAAGTAAGCACCCATGTGTATTATATCGGCTCATTTTCTGAATCCATCACTGTTCTGCATCTAAACTCTTTAATCAAAAATCCCTTAGTGATGTAAAAATGCCCTGGATACAGTTCATGAAGGCTATCTTGCCAAACTTTTTAATGGAGCAAAATGTCTGTTTTTCCCCTAGCGTCTCCCTCTCGCCTTCAAAACTTCATCCGAAGTGATTAAAGACTTCAGTAAAGCACCATAGTAAGCTCCAGAAAAACCGCTACCGGCCAGCTTTCTTCCTCAGTCACTCTGGTAGGCAGCAACTTCTTTCACATCTCCAATATCAAGGTGTCACAACATCTCTTTAAATCCAAATCATTGGTCTAAACTGCATACACCTAGTGCGCGAAAACCTTAAAAGCATTTCTAGTCAAGTCCTAATGCAATTAGTGGTGTTTTGTTGTAACATCTGTATGTAAACAAAACCTACTTCTGGCAAGACGGAGAGATGCACTTGCTGAAGCTGCCCAGAACTGATGTGAGGACGCCTCACGTAAACTGGTTGCTTCATTTGCATCTGCTGTCCAAGAGGCAGCAGATTATCAAGCTGTAATTAGCATATTCATCTTGATATAACCAAAGAAGCCAGAATGCAACACGACTGATGTAATACGACGTGGTGGTTAAAATTAAAAGTGAACACGCCTTTTAATTGGATTGGATACCTGCTAGTAATTCAGACAATGGGAATTTGATTCAAATTTATAGTATTAAATAGCAGCAGATGGACAGTAAGATGTCATTGAGTTTGCAAACTGACAAGCACACTGGATTTGCCAAATCCTTTCATTAAGTCATTGGTGGCATCAGTCAGGTGCTGATGCATTTCAGCATTAGCAATGTTATTATGTTTTGCTTTCATGTTGGTGAGCGGTGAGATATTCTGACTGATGGTCTCAGAAGGTTAATTTGGAATTTCATTTGCCTATTCTAATCATGAAACATCCTAGCTCTGGTTCAGGGAATGAGTTTTATGAGATTTCTGGGTTTAGTCTCCAGTAAGGAAAAAGGCCAGCTGATGACAGCTGGACAATGATGCTGACTCTTCTCCTTTCTGACCGATGCCACTCATCTCTTTCAAAACTCAGGATTTTAAAACTGTCTGCAGCTTTCTACTCTCTGTAAATTTTAAATTCATCCTCTGAGGGAGAATATTTTCCTTCCCCCTCCTTCTCCAGATAGTTCCTCAAAGAAGTTTACAGTTGTGCCCCACGCTTGAACTATTTCCTCTGCAGGCTCAGCGTCTCATCTGCATTCGCTCATCAGCACCCATTTGTATCTCTACATAGCAATCATAGCTATGGAGATGTTTGTCATCTTTTCCCCTTCTACCTTCAAGCATTTGCAAGAAACCTTATTAATCGGCTTCTCTGGCAAAAACGCGTATGCAGATGTGCACATACACACACCAGCACACAGAAATGCACTTGCACACACTCTACACCAACCCAGAGCAGAAGCAGCAACTTCGTGAACCATTTATTAAATCCCACTTCTCTACAGCTCCGCAGAACCCAACATGGATGATTTCACACAAACCAGGTAGGACACCTGCTCCACAGTGATCTTTCTGAACACCTAATTAATGCAAGTCAAATCTCTAGGAGAAATAGGTTTCCTATTCAGACTCCCTTGTGTTTCAAAACTTATTATGGAAAGAGACTCCAAAGGAAAATGCAACAGCTAAGCTTTTCTTTTTTTTTTTTTTTTTTTTTTTTTTTTT
>Ga0065711_1036080_pt1 | contig 21482 bp, 9 predicted proteins | sample Hoacrofraction12_FD_59098 | JGI IMG/M metagenome (GOLD analysis project Ga0065711, IMG submission 59098) | Hoatzin crop microbial communities from Cojedes, Venezuela - Epithelial fraction 12 v2 (version 2) | ecosystem: Host-associated > Birds > Digestive system > Esophagus > Crop | place... | reverse complement strand
CCCCCCCAGTCAAATTTTTGCCTTGCCTTGTTTAAAAAAAAGGAAAAGAAATAAGATTTAAGCAAGACTGCATCTCTGCGGTAACACCACAAAACAACAGTGAAGAAAAAGGCAGTCGAAAGCAATATCTTGAACACACAGCAGTGATATGATTGTGCCCTGTTTCTGAGAGGTGAAGGTGACCAAGAATTCACCTGCCCTTTTCCAGCACTGAGGTCTCATGATTTGCTGTCTTTCTTGTTCTTTTCTTTTTTTGTCATGTTTGCTCATGTGGTTGATCTGGTTTTGAAAAAAAAAACTTTGGCTCTCAACACAAGGGCAAGAACACAAGTTTCATAATACTTTTTTCCTTTCCCTATAAATACCATCTTTAAATCTAAAAGATTGTCTAGATGGGTCATCTTATGCAACTGAAACTGTTGCTAAAGAAATAGGGAATAAGAGATCTTGTAAAATGAAAGCTTTACATAATTTTCTACATGACAAAGACTTTTAGTTGATAATTCTTCTTTTTTACATATTTAATAAAATAATTAAATGATGTTTAATTGTGATTGCTTCCTACTATATCTTGTCATATCTTACTAAACTCACTGTAACAAAAAAAGAAAGCCTCTGAATTTCATTTAACAATTTTTAGTGTTTTACTTGCTTTGGACATGTTATTATCTTTGATCTTTTGTGCCCATTTGTTCCATCAAAATTAGCATATTCATTTCCTACTAATAAAATAAATGTGCCTTCCTACTATTTTTGTTACTATAGAAGTGAAACACAGGGCTCTGTTTTCATCTTTTACTTTCCAGGGCTTTTGTAGTACAATTATAAAATTACGGCTTTGTCCCATAAAATGGTTAAAGTCTTCCAAAAGTATTTCTGTCCCACATTTTTGGAGGAAAAATCATGCCTCAATATGTTTTCTGAGACAAAATCTGAAGGAAATCTTTTATTTAGTTATTTTGGAAGTTTTGTTGCAACAGTCTGAAACCTCTTTTCTTATTCACAGAGATGATTTATTTTTTACCCTTACTCACTAACTAAATAAGGAAAAACAAGGATTTTTGGCAAAAAAGCCCAAACAACAACAACAAAAAATACTAACCCAAAAAAACTCATGTGTAAAAGATCTTCTGAAATTTTTTGAACAAAGAAATTAACCAAAACTAATCTTTTTCCTGATAATGTTTTTCTTATACAGCTCATTTTTTTTTGAAGAAGACAGTAAATCATCTTTAAAAAAATACTTTGCCAGCTCTAAATTTAAGTGTTGAGTATAAAAACATTAGAAAGAAGGATGGGTTTCAGTCTGGTGCTTTCTATAAGAGACTCATTTAAAAATAAAAGCTAGAAAGAGATGCAAAGGTAGGCCTCAAATCCAACCTAAATTCTTTGCCTGGCAGGGAGATCAATCGGGTAGTTTAACCCATCTTTTCTGTCTTGGCTGTGTTTTGTAGCGTTGGTTGAATTGGCAGGTTGTGGCAGGTGTTTTGTACTCATCTGGGGTGAGAAGTTGAAAGGATTTAATATACCATATGACTGCAGCCTGCAGAACTCTGAAGTGTACCTTTACTATGGCAACTGAAGGAGCAAATTTGCAGCGACGCAGGTTGTGCCAGCTGTGTGATACTGAGACCACATCTGTGTATCACAATAACTTGCCTAGCATCGTGAATGATGCCCTGCATGCTTGGTTGTGAGGTAGGGTAGACACCACCTGCAAAACTCAGAGCTTCTCTGTTAATTTATCTGACTGAAAAACTGAGGAAAGCAGTCCTGCTCTTAGCTCTGGAAAAAACTAGACATATAACAACGTTCTTACAAAGCTCAGGTACCCTCTCCACCCTGAGGATGGACCCTGGGGACCACCCACTGATGTTCGCGTGCCTGTTGTGCACGTGCTTGACTTGTTCTACTTGCAAGGGGCAAATGGCTTGAGTACATGCAGCAAATTCAATCCCCTGGGCAGACTGTGCATGAGCAGAGACCCTTTGACATCTGCGCAGTGAACCCTGGGCTTGTTGCATGTGCTTTCCGGAGTTGCCCAGCGTAGGTTGGTCCCTGCTGTGGTAAGCTGCAGCAGCACGTACTAGACTTTCAAACTCAGACTCTCAGAAACAGACGCATCTTCAAAATCTATAATGCAATTCACAGAGTCAATTTTTCATCCAGCGTTCCATGTCTGGGGCAAGCCAAGGTTTCAAGAGTTGCAGTCTGGGGTTTTTTTGCCTTTTTGTTTTGTTTGGGTTTGGTTGTTTTTTTTCCTTTGCTCTCTCAGACAATTAATGTGAGTCATTGACTGGCTTTTCTGCTTCTCTGCTGATTTGATTGGCTTTGTAAGGCCAAAATAAAGCCAGTCCCTTGTGGAAGTATTTGCAGGCCTTTGCTAATTCAATTAACTCTGAACTAAATTCTTTGTGGGAGGAAGCTGGTGAAAACTGGCTGGCGGGGAAGGAATTCCACTCGCTTAAGCTTCAGTTCACTGTGCCATTGCACTGACCCATTTCACAAACATCCCTGAGAACAGCAGAGAGATGCAGGATTTATTTCTGAGACTGGTCAGGGACTATGTAGCTGCTTGAGGTATGGGACTACAAGGGACTGCTTCTATTTATCAAGTCCTGTCCTTTCCATCAGGTGCAGCAATACAGTAGATACGTGTTTAAGAAGTATTTGCAGAATGGCTACTCTGCCTGCCATCAAAGAAAATGTCCCACTGCCCTCCATCCCACAGAAGTGACCTTGAGTGAAAGATGAAAAAAACCCCACAGCTAATCTTCACAAGAGAAGACAGCAGGACAGACAGAGGATGTCTCCCATGTCCTAGATTTTCCAATAGTAGTGTGTCTGTTACATTAAACTTCTAGGTGAGCCGATGAGGTAGACCACACAGCACACCATAAGGGCCAGGAAAGTTTAGCTGACATCAGGGAAACATTCCTCCTAGTTTCACGCAAAGCAAAATAACCAAAACCAAAACCATTCATCTGGCAAAATAACCAGTCTCCCTCCAGACCAGAGAACAAGCCTCATTCCTCCATGGAGCTCTGCATTTTTCTGAACAGAAATACGTGACTAGTCTGGTATGTTATTTAATTCAGAAGTGGATGAAAAAGCTGAGCAGAGAGATCTGGACATCATCATTCTGTTTCCAGAAGGAAAACCCTCATTTCAAACTTTTGCTCCCTCTCTGGCTGAAGGAAGATGAGGGGGCTCTGCAGCAGCCCTGGGCTGGGGCACTGCCTGCCATTTTCACGCTGTTTGCTGAACCGAGGAAATGGGCAGCACAGGGAAACGTTCCCAGATCAGATGACCTATTTTACTTGAGTTGAATTGAAACAATTTGCATTTCATTTTTAGCTTTGGTTTAACCTTTAAAAGAAAAATATGTCAGCTTCCAAAATGGGACCTCGATAGGTTTTCTTTAAAAGAAAAGCAGAAATGAAGCACTGAGTACCTCCTAAATTTCTTCATAGCACCTCTCCAGAAAAAGCTGTTCTCCATTCCTCATGGATTCACAGAGTTCGGGTGATGACACACCACTCACAGAATCTTTTTGGCCCACTTTGAGCAATATTGTTATGAGCATCAAATGCTGAAGGGTCACTGCCTGGCAACATAGTGAGCTCCTGTCCCTCCTCTCCAGCTGAACCTGTCACATCTACCAATGCAGGGAGTTCAAAGAAGCGTCTCTCTGGTATATGTCACTCCCTTCACACTGATGCATCCTCTCCCAATCCTTGGGAAGCCTTTGCTATCCATGTTCTTTCTATTTACTTCCCTTGTGGTTCTGCCATTGGTCCACCCAGGGAGATCTGAGTTTCAACCAAAAATCATTCATGAAGGGACAGTAAAAACACTAGTGCATAAAAAGATGTGACGCTGTTGTTGTTGTTTTAAATCTGATGTCTTAATAAGGGAAAAATATTTCCAGGGACGGATTTGTAGTGTTAATGAAGATCTGAGACAAGTGAACAGAAGAAGGAAGGTGGGAGGAAGGTTTTGAAAACCATTTAGAGGTGAAGGAGAAGGGAAGTCAGCACCAAATGGAAGTTGAAATGAGAGTGCAATGAGTTGAGAGAAGATGCTCAGCTGCTTTCCTCTTTCCTTGCTCTGCCTTTCTTCCTTGATAAACATATGGGTGGTAGAGTTGAAACAGATTTAGAGTATAAATTCAAATGAGGTCTACGTGAAGCAGCACCTTGTCCATTGTTGCTGGAGGAACCTGGATCTCTCCCAAGTTCCCAGGCAGCAGTTTGCTAAGGTACAGCAGGAGTGGCAGGTGCCTCGAGGCTTCACATGCATGGACCATCCGCATGCATAGTGAGGGTTTTGCTGTGCCAGGTGGAGTGGATTAGGAAGTGCAAAAATGGGCCTGGTTTAAACTTGTGGTCGATGTGCTTTCAGTTCTCAGTGGTTTAGTAGCCGTTGAGGATATCTGACTGCCCACATGTTGTGCTCAGCATCTCACAGAAAAAGAGTAAAGTTGGCTAAAACTTTGACATTGGTCCATTAGCCTGTGCCTTGCCTTTACTTGAGTAGTGTGCCACTCAAGCCAGGCATCTGAAATATATGAGAAAGAGGCTGCTTGCTATGTTGCTCCTCACCTAAAAACGTCTCCTGGATGAATTTCAGTAGAATCATTGTAGTGTCTGAGGATTTTTAATAGTCTGAATGACATTCTCCTCAAATCTGTGTGAAAGCTGAAGGTCCCCCCACTTAATGTTAAATGTCTAACTGGAGCAGACAGGCCCAAATACACGAAAGAGGGCAGGAGGGATTATCCTGTTGTCACTGTACTGTGATATCGGAGTGGGAACTGCACTGGTAAGCAGTAATAGGTGGCCAGAAGCTCTCCCTTCCCAACCATTATAAATCCATGGCAATATCTAGGTGAAGTACCCAGTCAAGGAGCTCAGTTGCCTTGGACTGACTCACTGAGAGATACCAGCACCTCCAGAGGGTAGCAAAATAAATTGCTCCTCGCAGGTCTTTCCGCTGACTATACAGGAGGTTACAGATAGAGGTTAGAGTAATTTGGTTGACTTGGATAAAACCGGGCTAATCTTCACTCACAATCTGCTCTTGGCAACATCTCTTCCTTTCCAGGATGCCATACAACCCTTCCCAATGGTCCCGTGTCCATGGTTTTGAGTGAATGAGAGACAAAAAATGGGTGGGGAAGAAATAAGGCTCAACAACTGAAACTTTTTATTTTAGGAGTTTGAAAGCGGTCACATAAGCCTGATTTTGTTCCCCCACATTGGAAATGTTGTGAGCTGGTATTTGGCACAATGCTTTCTTCTCTGTGACTAAATGTCTCATTAGTTTAGGATGTGGGATGTAAGGGGGATGGCTGTTGTTAAAATGAAACATTATGAAGCACGTAGACCTCTGGATGAGTGCTTAAAACTTCCATGTAACTTCTTGGCATTTCTTCTTAACGCTCAGAAGGACTAGATTTAATGATACACTTCTCCAGCGTGTTCTTGACCTCATGTCTGGTCTCCCCAGGATGGTCCAAAAAAATCAATGGCAAGATTTTAATCAGCTCTAATAAGTTCATGGAAGAGAATCATTTACCAAGGCCTCTCTGTTGTATGCATTTGCACCGTGGTTCCAATTGATTATTTGTGCCAACTGTGAATCAGGATTGGAGGGAAAACAATCCGTGCTTGGTCAACATTATTCTTTCTGAGATTTTCAGATGATAACATCAGCAGTCCCCTCTGCCCTTTATCCTTCTATTGCACCATTTAATTGCTATGTTTCCCTCCTAAATTATCTCTGGTGAATTTTTTTCTCTACTTTCCATAAAGTAAAGCAAAAACATACAGTGGTTGGAGAAAAAACATGTGCCTTACAAATTATGACTCCAGGCAACTTCAACCTGACTTGCGGGCTAGAAAGTACCTTGGATGGTTAGTGCATAGATTAGAAACAGCTTTTATAGACAGCCATTCACTTCTGAAGTAAACAATTTAAAAACAAAACCTTAAAAAACCCAACAATGTTATACAACTCTGGGAATTATTATTTTTAAATAAAAAAGGCCCATCTGGGCTCTGCTGAAAGCTAGCAATTAACTTGCATTGCAAGAAGTGGAAGGCAGACAACTAGTAACACCTTAGTGTTTGTCTGCTGTTTCACTGCTATTGGGTCCATCAGAAAGATGTCATCACCATGACAATTACAAAAAAATCAAACCCTTTCTGAGAAATAGCATGCTTAGCTCTTCAGCTGTGTGCTTAGCAGAGAGCAAGCTTGGTAGAAGTAGTGCCTGGTTAATTAAATCTTGCTTTCTTCCTTTTAGACGGTAAACACACCAATTATAAGTCAGATCCTAATGTTTTTCAAGGGGGGTGTTTCTGAGACCTCAACTCCTCGAGACTCATTTTATGAGAAAAAGGCAGAAGGTGGCTTTGTTTCAGGGTGCTCCATGGCTGCCAACTGCAAAGAAACCTTCTTTAGTGGGTTTCCAGCACACAGAGGATGTATGCTCAAGCAGAAACGGAAGTCACAGTGTTGGTACACAGATTGTGTTCGTTAATGGTTTTGCACCTCCAGGCTGTGGAAAGCACTCCTAGAACTGGCTCCTCTAGTCCTGTGGGACCTAGTAGCAGCCTCTGTCCCGTACAGGTCTCTTAAAAGGCCATAATTTAGGGATGAGATGAGAACAAATGTTGCTAACAATAATCATTAGCTTTGCTGTTCCTGGGTGTATTCAGGAGGGAGTAAAGCACGCTCAGCCCATGGAAAACTTACCAAGACTCTGTAAGGTAAAAGTTGTACAGTAATCTCAGCCCTCCCCTAAGGTTGTTATGGCAAATGTGAAAAAGAGGCTTTTGTGCCTTCCCATCCTACAAGAGGAACTCCACCTTTTGCTGAAATGAAAAAAGTACTGCTTGGGCAAGCGAATAGCCCACTGTCAGTTTTTCTCAGCTGACAGCAGTGCGGTAACAAAAAAAAAAATATTGCTCCTACCCCTCTAGTTTCCTATGGTCTTGCTTTGGAGTTTTCTCTAGCAGTTCCACCACAGGCAAGGTTTCTCCTTCCCTGCTGCTCCACTGGTTACTTAGCTAAACAATCTTCACTGAATGACGAGCAGATTGTGAGAAAGTAGAAGCTGGACTTTACAGTTTCTTGGTAAGCTGAGTATTCCCAGCTAGCTCAAAAATAGGAGATATTGTGCCAGACTTCAGACCCTGATGACGCTTAGAAACACAGGCTGTACCTCTGAGAGGTTCCAAGTACTAGCAATGACGTGACCGTCTGCAGCATGAGGGATGATGGTGATTCCAGACCAGCAGAGAGAGCTCTTGATATACACTCACGGCCGAGGACATTATTAAAACACATCACAACTATTTCCATGGCAACTGGCTTTGATGGACTTCAGGGCAGTAGGAAACCAGACAATAAGTTGACTTAGGGCAGGGGAAGTAAAACTGTGGTTATAAATATTGTGTAAGTGCACGTGGGCCATTTATCTGTGCTGGGTGTGTGTGGGGAGGTATTCACACGTGAGAGGGTAACAAGGTGTAACTTGGCCTAAGCCACTGCCCAGGATATTCGTCTCAGTCAGGATCCAGCCTTTGTCTACTCCCAGACATGTGAGGTTCTTTTTTCATTGGTGGCTTCACCACTTCTGTCACTTTAGGAAAATAAACAGTTAAAATCCATAAAAAAAAGACTGTATGTCAGGGGTTTCCCACCTCAAGGCAACCTTGGAGTCTTCTGTGAGTATTGGCCCTTGGGAGATCAACAGGACAATTCTGCGTAGTGATGACCTTTAGAGAGTGCAGATCAAGGATGCACCGTCAATGGGTTTCCAAAAAACCAAGTCCCAAATAAAATATCTTTGTGAATTTGTAGCAAAATCTATATATTAGCAATGCATATCCATGAAAAGTGAGTGGGTCAGATGCTGGGAGAGGCTTGTATTAATTTATTTTCCTGTGAATGTCACATTCAAGAGGGAGAAGCACTGCCACACGGCGAACAAGCATTGATTAAGCACAGCTTCTATTCCGTTCCTGAGAACAGCTCTGGGTGTATTGGTGGTTTAAGGCTAATTGGAGAGGGCTTATGGTGGTCCCATCAGAGGCAAAGGAATGATTCGGTCAGTCCCACTGAGCGGAGTTGAATGCTTCCAGCTTTTGGGTTATGCTCCAAGAGACAGGATGCTTGGCCAGGTTTAGTAGTTGTAGTGTGAGCACCAGGGAGCAAATATAAACAGGCAAGATTATTCCTCAAAGAAAGTGAGTTTCTCACATGCAGCTTTTGAAAAACAGCTGTTCAGGATGGACCAGAGCCTAGACAAGCTTTGTTCATGCTTTATCCTCTCCATCGAGATCAGCCTAAACCCCAAAGCTCCAGCATGAACATGCTGAGCCCTGCTTCACAGTGAGCCAACTCTGGATGCACACGCTGGCTTGAAGGCTTAGAGTTATCCTCTGGTGTGAAGGAATAGGTGCTTTTCTATCTAATAATTCAGAAATGAAAAAATAGGCCAGAGACACAGTGTCTGTGAACCAATACAGCACCTTGAACACCTGGTTTTCATCAGACAGGACCTGCGCTACCGACGTGGGCTTGTTGGAGGCTCTTTCTGTCGGTGCTCATTAACACCACTAAATCACAGCCAGAGCCCTGCTGCTCTCCTTCTCATGCAGTCGCCTCTGACTCAGGATTTATCATTCCCATCCCCACCCCTTTCTGTTTGGCATTCTGGAGTTATTTATTTATATCAGGAGAGACAATTGCAGTGTTTCACGTGTGGTTGCAGTGGAATGCTAAACAGGCAGGACCGGGTCCCGCAGGTACCGCGGGATGTGGAGTTGATTTGGCCGATTCTATGTGACTAATATTAAATATCACCATATGGAGCTGAAGTCTTCCCCAGGAGTTTATCACTAATTCATCTAAGGGTGACTTTTGTTGTCAGTGTTAAAGTAACACTGGGCTTTTCTTTCTTTTTTCTGTGTTGCTACACTAGCTTCTTTTTTTTTCTTTCAATTTCTGTGAACTACTCCAAGCAAAGAGAAATATTAATTAAACTGGTAAAAAAAGTAATGTCTGCAGAAAGGTTATTCTTGTACCTGGATGTGTGAATGGAAAGTGTGTAATGTGGTCACAGGGGGAAAAATAGCTCACTTCCCACCCTTCTCTTGTGAAATCAGTTGCTTAGCTATGAACCCTTATTCTTAGCAGAGATGGAGAATCTATTCCTTGCAAACAGTATCATCTATCAACTGGATTTTTTTTTCCCCTGTTTATGAAAGTATTTTGTCAGTTCATATTTGCCAGCTGGACTATTTAGCTGGCAGTTTTATGGCAATTATTTCAAGCATTCAACCCATGGTGAAAGTTGTTCACTTTGACCCTTCACTTTTTATAAACAGTTATTGGATTCCCAAAGTTGTGTACACATGCTTCAGATCCCTGATCAAATGGCTGGAGTGCGTGACCAATTCTGTTTAACCAAACCTCTTCCTCAGATGCCATGGTGTGCATAGAAATAAATGCTACCTTGCCACTTGTGGGAATCCCTGTTTCTTCCCAATGAGCTCCTGCTCTTGCTCCCTTCCCAAACCAACCACTCTTAATGCTATTCATTTCCAGAATCCCATTGTGCTGGATACTGTGAAAACACAGAAGCAGAACTGATCCCTGAATGCTTGCAGCTGAAGCATATCCCTAATGCTGATTAGCCTATTAAATCAAGAGCTGCCTCCTACTTGAAAACTTGTAGACCCTTCTGCTTTCTCTGTTGCCCTCCCAGAGACATTTTTGTTTTCTGATAACCAGCCCAGGATCCCTTCTTCCCTCTTTCCCATTCCCAGGTTTTTCTCTACTGTGGGAGATGCTATCGCCAAAGCACCCTCCCATTTTTAGGAAATACCCTCTCTGAACATTGTAGCGGCAGCTCAGGGTTGGGAATTACAGCCAGGGCAAGCGGCTCCACTCGATGCTTGTTGCTTTCGATTGCTGCATAGTGTGAGAGTGATGAGGGGAAGATTGATGTAGTGGCGAGCACAGTTCAGGTTGCACGCCGCTTGCTCCCTGAGAGCCCATTAAAGGGAAGATTTAGATGCAGCAGTAGTTGTTGGGATGACTGGAGAGTTAATTCCACGTGGAGGACAATTAACAGTTCCTAGTGAAGCAGAACCTGCTGCGTGGTGCACGCTGTCATGCACAGGGTTTCTTTTCCTGCCCTTTGCAGGCTTTAACCTCACCCAAGCCACCTTGTCCCTCACTGCCTTCTGAAAAAAAATGAGGTAAATGTCAGTCAGGAAAATACACCTGGTGCTGTGCAGCCCGTAGATCTGTGTGCCTGCTCCAGCCCTGCATGCAAGATTACTAATACTTTGCATGGAATAAAGGCAGGTTATTTTTAGGTGGGTGCTGCTAGTCCACCATCTATCCATGCACAGAGAAAAGATAGAAGAGGAAATGGATTCAGTGGGCCAAGGCAAAAAAAAGGGAAATGAGAAATACAACAGCTCAAAGCAGATCCTCCTTTAGTTGTGTTCTGTTTCACCATCACAGATAAAGCTTTTTTGCTCCAGTGCTCAGATGCCACATGAAGCAGCATTCAGCCATCGAAGCCTGGCCACTGTCATGCCATGAAATAAGAAGGTGGTTACACTTACAGGTATTCAATATTATCAGCTTCTAAGTGATGGTCTTCAGGTCTTTAAAGACTCAATCAATTATGTTTCACACATTTTCACCCCTGTATGAACACTGCAGGCAGAGTTGAGGTCACTTATCATCTTTACTTTTCCAACCTGAAAGTAAAATTACTTTTTTTTTTTTTCCCCAGTGGAGTAATTCTGAATCAGGTTTTGCAGGATTTGGTTTGGGGGTTAATTGCCATCTCTTTCAAAAAGTTTTCACCTGTACATTACACACATGATGCAATTTAAACTCCACTTTAACTTTGTTTTTGTCTAGGAATGGTTTTCAATTTCTTTTCCATTTTCCCTTAACTATCAGAAATGTCATACGAGACTGGTAAAGAAACCCAGGGAGACTGTTATTAGATAATAGTGCTACAGCTTAGTAGTCATAGAGAATATGCCTTAAAATGTATTTTTCTAAACCCATTTTAAGGGCAGATTTTCATGTTGAATTTCAGTCTTTGTAAGTCTAAAAATTTAATACTGAAAGTGAAAACCTCTTTTAATATATCACATTGTAAGAACTTGCTTGATTTCGTCATCTTTGATGGGTGCGTATAGTCCATATATTTTGCAGGTTGTGAACCACTGTTCTGAGGTACCAGTCAGCAAACACCAACATCTTGCACTTAGCACCTGAGTTGCACTGGCAGAGCTGCCAAAATATAACAGTGAACCCAACCCGACAGTTACAGTTTCTCTTTGCTCGAAACTGTGTTTTGCTTGTTTGTGGTTCAGAAGAAAGTTGGTAACCTCCATACAATTACACAAACTTTAATACAGTGATCAACTTAATTTATTTAAATATAACCACGCTGCAATTCTTGATTTATGTGAGGTTGTATTTGCAGCCCTTTCAAATCATTTGGGACAAAGAAGAAATTGCCTTAGATGCTACTCTTCTTTGAAGGGACGGAATTTATGATTAATTTTATTTCATAAACAAATTCATTGATTTAGTTGTACATCTTCAAAAACTTCATTGCATACTCAAACAGTAAGACAATTTTAACGATGAAAACCTGTGTCCTTCATATGTCTTTAAGAAATTAAATCCTGCTTAGGCACAGAAGAGCATGATGAACTTTTGATTTTTAACCAAGAATATCATATAATGATTGAAAATTACTGAAATTCCATGGTTTAACAAATATCTTCCCTTTAGTCAGCTGCTCAGTTACTACTTGACATCTGCGATAACATATTTTCAGGTATGTGGTTCCACTTCTTGTACTGAGCAATGTTTTGGGCACATCCAACTACATACTAGGTAGCCAAATAGCTATATAATCCTTACATTGTTACTCTCATCTTAAAATCTCTACTCTTAAAATCTCTAACCCCTATATCACTATTTTGCAATGTTCATCACTTTTCTACCAGAAGATGCACTGTGGTTATTCCATACTCATGGATGGTACACTTATGGGAGTATATTTCTATAAAATTTAATGTTACAGTATTTATGCCTTTCTATTGTGCTTTACCTCATCTTCGAAGATGCTTTATTATAAACAGTCATAATTATGATTAATACCAAAGCAGTGAATGAATTCCAAAAAGTCTGGAAATTAAACTGTCAGCCACCAGTTTGTTCAAACATTACCCAAACCATGCTTGCCTTAAGATGTCCTATAGCAGTTCTGCACAGAGTAGACATTGTCTTAATTCACTGACATTTAGGTTATTCTTGAGACAATTTTCTTCTCTCCTTGTGACTAGGGTTAATATTCAACTGAAATGTTCTGTTGCTTAGGAACCATCTCGTAATGCTGAATTCATTAATGCTTCTTCCAGTTTGCTCCCAGGAACCTTGTTAGATAGTGTTTCCCACTTTTATCCTAATTAACAGGTACCTAGCAAAAAAAAAGAAAATAAAATGTACTTCAGTAGAGAGCATTTCTGCTTATGCTTTGCCAGTATTTTTTCTTCAGCCTGTGAAGTAGCTGTAGTATTTCTGACCTCAAGCTCCTAATTCTTTTTAAGTAAATTACAATTTATTTTGAGCAAAGCAAATATAACTCTCAGACTGGTCCTGACACCCAGATGATTGGATGGGCTCTTCCCCTGGGCAATGGGTGAGTTCAGCAGCTGATTTCAATCCAGGTGAGTGTTTCACCTGGTGTCGTTTTTTTGCCAGTGTTGCACAAAGTAAATGGGCTGGCAGGTAGGGCTTGTGACTCTGGGCATGGCACAGTGATCTGCCAGAAAGGCTGAGTGGTGGCATGCAAAGAGTTAGCAGGCTGTGGAAACCCAGCAGTTGTCCATGGCTCACACCCAGGGGAGAAGAGACATGTCTGAAAGTTGGCCAGATGGTCCCTTCCTTTTCTTTGCTTAGCAGAGCTCGTCTTGAACAGCTCTGAAATTACCCATAAGGGTCTCATCTCCTGCCACATAGACTTCTTTTAGCTGTTTCACACTGCAGGGTTCTTAGCATGTAGTTCCAGTTTTCCTCTGCTCATGGGTGCCCAAAAGCCAAAGGGGAGCACCTTCAAATGTTCGTGTTAAGAAATTGGGTATTCTTGGACTGAGTTGCAATCTCAGTTGCATCCATAGGCAAAGCAGGACAAGCTCTATTCATGCCATTAAACCGCCTGCACGTTGTGAGCAAAGAAAGAGACCACTGAAGTCTTTGTGATGAGGAGAAGGCTCTGCTTTCAACAGATTTATTTCTATAAGTTTTGCTGCTCAAGAATTTTTTTGCCTGTGCTGACTCTGCAGCAGTATTTGCCTCAGTGGCATACAAAGATTCAATAGCTGCGACAGGATAAACTATGAATCTGCTTGATATTTTCCCCTATCCTTTAACTTCAGAAGCAAGAATATTTTCTAATTCAAAAAACGGGGAGGAGGGAAGTAAGGATAACTTAAAATATGTGTGTTTATTGTTGCTGTTCGTCCCACTCCCATTCTGCATGCAGAGGGCAGAAATGCCAAGGCAAAGATGTTTCCATGGTGTTTACCACTTAGACCTCTACAGTCAATGTCCCACCCTGATAATAGGAAAGAGCATGTTAGCATGTGATTTTCAGCTAAGATCTGCAAGCTTGAAAGTGCTGAGAATATTAGCCAAGGATCTGAATAAAGAAGTGAATTCCTGGATGCTTGTGCAAGCCTCCCATGCCCCCAGGATACCAATGTCTCCGCACCGATGACAAAGAGCCTTGCTTTTTCCATAATGAATATTCAGGCAGAACTGTTGATGCCACAAACATTTTATTTATTGCCAGCCCTGATTAGATTTACCAATATTTAGCAGCTAGACATAGAATTAAGAGATCTTAAGTGGTCAGGTCCCATTAACAATTTGTCTTTGATGTTGCCCTTTTAATTGCTTTGTTCTGCTTTACGAAGCTGATTCAAATTCTTTAAAATTCTGTTAAATAAAGAAGACGGTGTGTTGCCTGTTTTGTAAAAGCTGACAGCAGTTTTCAGGTAAAATAAAGACAAATTCAAGTAAGATGTTTATGTCCCAAACTAAATTGTAGCCAATTTTGGCAAATCATTCACCTTAGTTATTTTAACAGCAATCTGAATAAAGCAGTAAAACTGATATCACATTAGAATATTTCTTTCTAATGGGGTTGAATTTCTGAATGAGAGAGGGTTTGGTTTGTTTTGGTTTGTGTCTTACACAGTAAATACAGTTTGGTCAATTTAGTCCAGACAATTCATTAATGTAGGTCACTTCAATCATTTGTTTTAAGAAAGGGAACATTCTGGAGGAGAAAAGAAGAAAAGGTGCTATTATTTTGGGATATATGCCAAAAAAAATCAAAAGCTAGAAGAAATTTTGGGTTTACTTCACCAAAAGTCTTTCTGTTCAACTACAACGATTTGCAAGTTTACTTTTTATTTGTTGAGAGTGTTTTTTAAAATACATACTTCGGATTGCCCTGAAATGAATCTCTTTTCTGATCTTCCAGAGCCGCAAGCAAACAAACAGAAAAAAATCACTTATTCATGCACCTCTGCTCATGAGGGATTCTATCTCTGAAAGCTTTCCAGCACACTTTTACAGGTGCTAGAACTTCAGATTTCTCTGCTAGGATTCAGAGAGATGTCCAGACAGCCAGATCTTTACTGGTACTTTCTGAGGTTCACTATCAGTTACATTTCTCACTAGATATCCTTTTCACTGTATCAGCATGCTCAAAGCTATGATTGGCAAAATCACACACACAAAGAAAAAGCTTACAGGTGGCATATGTCTGATACTTTGATCCGTGCCTCTTTCCATGGTTTGCAAATGAGAGAAACTAGAAAGACATGAGTCAGTAGCAGCTGTATGAATTTGTATCTGCTCAAAAGACCACTTATATCCCCGGTTTCAGAAAATGGTCAGCGGGTAAGATGATGGGTGTCCCTCTTCCAATTTTGCTTGGACTGCAGGAGACAGCTCACATGTATCCAGCACCAGGCTCTAAAGACAACCTCATTCTCATTGCAAACAGAAGATAAAACATGACCTGTCCTTACGCTGCTTTTCTCGTCTAAAGGAGATGAGAACATGGAAAAAAAGTGTGACAGGAAAGATGGACAGAAAGAATAAGAGTAAATCCACTCCTTGGCATGGAGGGAGGGGATATGAGCATTCTGACTAAGCTGTCTCTAGTGAATGGAATCTAGGAAACACTGGCATGGAGCTACTTCCATGCGTGACTCATATTAAAAGTCATCATTAAATGAAGTGTCGCTGACTTGTGCAGTTCATGTGGGAAGTTGCTGTTCAGGTGAAGTGGAAGACGGCACATGAGGGATTAAGTACCAGTTTTTTCAAGGGCCCTCCCTGACTCTCCAACTTGCTGAAGATATTGCTGAGTGAGCAGCACTGAGAGCCTCGTGAGAAAGGCTGGTCCTGTGAGTTGGCCAGGCCTGTTTTGCAGAACAGCTAAACACTAGTTGAGCATTTGTACAGGGAAGAAAGCCAGTCTACAGGGAAAGAAGCTGATTTTGTGGCTGAAGTGTTGCAATAGGCCCCAGGAGATGCAGATTTAAGACCAATTTCTATTGCAGACTTGCTAAAGAGGTGTGAGTTAGTTGCTTGCCTCAGCTGTCTATCTGTAACACTGGAAGAATAATACTTCCTATTACTCCTTTCCTGTCTTATTTAGATCATATTCCTTCCTGGGGAGGAAATATATCCCAGTTGGCAGTGATCTAATGCTGAAACCAAGGAGCCCCAGTCACAAGTGATGCCTCTACATGTTTGTGTTGCATTCCTCTATGCCATCCTCTACTTCTTTTACATCACCTTTGCCAGCATGAGGGGCTCACAGTGCCTGGGGCTGAGCTAGCAAAGTCAGGGGGTGATCCAGTTTGGATCCCATCTCTCCATTGTCCTTCCAGGATTGCCACCTCTGGATTCTGACGGGAGCCTGTCTGGAAATGAGTGCCTGGTACAGGCTGCTGGTCTGATGAAAGGTATGTAAAAAACAACATGTTGTCAGGTTGCCACCTCTGAGGTTTTTCTCCTTTTCCTGAGATTGTAATAAACAAGTCTGAATTATTTGCTATACAATGTCAGGTGTTTTTTTTAACAGAATATGACAGAAGAAGGAAAGTAAGAGGTATCTTTTCTTCACTGTGAGAAGACGAGTGTACCATGACTCAGATGATTACCTACGATCATTCATACTTACTCCTGGTACAAAACTTCATACAGCCTCAGTGGCATGCCAAGATGATGGGCATCAAAGTTGAAGGGCGCTGAGGTCCCATGGGAAAGTTGGCGACAATGTCTCCTGATGAGGGGATGCACACCATGCTCTCCAGGTGACTGAACGCCTCCCCATCCACCCCTAAGAGAGAACTATGCTCTTCTTTGAACAGATAACTAATAGGTTATTCCTGACTTTTATTTCAGAAGTAAAAGTACAAGCCCATATAAAGTCTCCTTGAAAAAGTGAGCAGTGTTTCATTTGACATCGCTAGCAGGTATTTGGCTTGCTGCAGCAATGCTGCTCCAGCCAAGACTATCAAGTGATTCATGCCTGTCCCTATGTTTATGGCATTGGAGAATACACTAACCCAGCTCACATGTGAGCTGCAGAGCTCAGAAAACAGCCTTATACTTTCTAGGCACAAGTCGTTGTGGTCAAGAGTAACAAGGCAGTGGCAAAAGATTCGAGGAACCCCAGAGGATGTGCTATGTTTGGATGGGTCCCTCTACAAGATTCAATTTTGCCCCTGTACAATCAGTCCTCAAGTACTCACTTTGTTGAATAACTGCACTAAGGAGAAAGAAACAACCTGAAGAGACACTGGAGAGCCAGAAATGGATCTAGGGGACAGAAGAAAGCCACTTCCCTCTAATGTAAATGCTTGGTTTCTGACGACATTTCACAGGGCACAGAGCCCGTGGCCTCACTAATCCATAGCAAGCAAGTCTCTCAGTGAATTCCCCATCATGGGCTACTTAACAATTCTACTGCTTGCTCACCTTCTCCCCTTCTAGCCCAGGCAGGTCCTGTCCTGGCTGGAGGGATGGTTTCTCCAAAGGCAGGCATATGGCCAGGCAGCTCTGTAGCTGATCACAGACAGATAGAAGGTGACTGGTGACCTACTCCCTGAAAAACAAATTAAAGAAGTACAATCAGCAGGTGTTTGCTGGAGCTGCTACATAATGAGGGGACTGGATGCATGCAGCACACGCAATACTTGTCTGTGAGCTGCTATACAGACCTATCCAGCCACCTGCAGATATGATGCTCACCAGATCAAAACAAAAGTGGTCTGAGGAGTTTTCAGAACCCAGAGACGTGAGCCCTGCACTAAACCTGCAGCTTGTTGTATTTTATGTATTTTGAAAGCTAGGAGCAGATTTGACCAGAAAATGGGTTTTCTCATTTAAATCAGACATACAGTTCACTACTGTTAAAGGAGAGAGACATGCTTTTTCAGCTCCTGACAGAGCCCCTTACTTTGCCATTGACTCTGTCTGCTAACAGTGAAATTCAGGGAAGGACTGTGGTTGCATTCCTAGAGGATGAGGTCCCAAGCAGAATTGGCTTAAGGAAATTTCTTGTTTTCTAAGTCCTGTCTGAGTGTTTTGGAGCTGTTTGGGTGTGAGCTGTGGTACTGGAGCACAGTCATTGCTGAGCCAGGACATGTGAATTGTTCCATGCCAAGCTCCAGCTCTGAAAACCCTTGCTCTGGTCCATCTCTAATGATAATTGCTGTTTGTCTAGTGTTTGTGGCCCTGTGGCGATAGGTGAAATAAGAGAAAGACTTAATATGCACACTGTGCCTTATATACACTAGTGATTAATTTGGCCATCCACAACTCAGAACAATAATCCTGTCCCAAACACAACAATCAAAAAACAGGCTGTAAAAAAAATTAGGCTACAGAAATTGCATTGTGAGAGCAAATACATCAGTAAAGGGAGAATTTGGACTCAGGGCTTCAGTCCCATAATACAAATACCCATGGAAAGAACCTTTATTATAAATAGGTCAAGGAATTTTTAATTACTGGCTGATTCATTTTTGTTCTTTCGCTAGAGAGAACTTAAAGGCACACTCACACATGGACCCACACACTGGGTCTGTCACACACACTCCCTTGCTTTTCCATTAGCAGTTTCTAGCCAGCTCTACACTGCCACTTGCACAGCGCATTGCCTCACCCAGACCCATACGGTAAGCCCTTGTGATTAAAGAGTCCCCAGGCTTTCCATTTATACCTTGTGCTATAGATCTGCTGGACATTAGTGTGTGTATACATAGACATATATATTAGATTTATGGAAACTATAATGACCTTCAGCGAGATAATCTCACCTGTCCCCTGAGTGTTAATCTTCATTTCCCACAGCTACTTTCTCTTAAATGTGACTAAAGGCTATTGGGCCTGGCAGGAGAACAACAGTGGCCTTCTCCTGCTATGAGATAACAGGAGTGGAGCCCAAACAGTGAGAACAAGCCAAAGAATCCTGTATAAACTACACAGCCATCATCAAGATTTGATGGAAGCTAATCCTATTTGTCTTTTGCTCCATGTTTCTCAGTAACCAGGCTCCTGCTGTAATTATACCTGGAACCTTTTCTTTCTTAAGCTGCTTTTTTAGCATTTAGGCCCAAGGTCATGCTGTAGAGCTCCAGGTTAACCAAACAGTGGTTTGAGATTTTAAGGGTAAAAGGTCTCGTGTTTTTCTGTACATGAGTGCACTGGAATTATTATTTGAATGGATTTGCAAGCAATACAATATCATGGCTGAGAGTTCTGATAAGACTGAAAGGAAATATTTTCAGAATATCTTTGTTCATGAAAAAAAAATCAAATGTTTTAACTTGTTGTCCTGGTTCACAATTAAAGCAACCAGAGAAATCTTGTCCTTCCCCACAAGACTGAAATTCCATTTTATGACAAGCCTAGGTGACAATTCTCCATTCCCAGGATGCTGGGTGGACAAGAGCAGCACTCCTGGCACACTGCAGCCCTGTGTCTCTCCGAGATGAACACACACTCATTAGGGCACAAATCAGGACACCCGTAGTTCATTCCCAGATGTACTTTTGGCTTATTAAATACCCTCTGCTCCTTAGTCACAGCAGATGGACACTGCCTTAGTGAAAGCTTGTCTTAGGGTAATAAAATTCTTGACATATTTATGGAATAATGTGTGAAACACATTTTTAATTCCTCGCTGGAAAGGTGCTATTTAAGGACATTAATGTGTGCATATTTACATATATGTTAAATAGAGGGCTAGTAAAAAGGAATCTCATTGATCCCCGAAACAGTTAATCATCATGAATAAGAGAACCTGAGAGTTTCTTGCATTAGAACTCTTGATTATAAAACAAACAGCACTTTTTATTGAGTAGCCATGCCTGTTCCCCAGTGTCTGAAGACACATTACTTACACTGCTCCAATCTCACCATGAAGCCAGTTAGTCAGCAGTGTAAATCTTTCTTCTCCTCAGGTCATCACAGAACACTTCAGCTGCCTTTTTTTCTCCTTCTTTTTCTTTTGCATTGTTTATAAACCTGCCAACATCTGAAGAAGGGACTTGTGTTTGTCCCAGAGGTCACATATTATACAACTCATTTGCTGGTTCAGTTACAGACACTACAAGCTGTCTTCGTTCAGTTTGCATGTTGGAACCACTTTCATTTTGTAATTGAACGAGGCTTGTCCCCATGTGTGCGGTAAGACTTGTTAGTCACTGTATCTTTGTCTGATCATGCTGAAGCAGTATGGAAACAAATCAGGATATCTGGGAAAGAGGTTTGGGTTGTAAGGAGCTGGCCAGATCCCAGGATCCCATTTTGTTCCAGGATTTCCACACCCAGCAAGCCTTCCAGTGGTGGGATGATGTTCAGTAGGAAAAAAAGGGAGCTTGGGAATATCTTCTTTGTCTTTCACAAAAATTAGTGTGGACAAAATGAAATAATGGACCATGCCGAGTTTCCTAAAAAGCTGATTTTGGAGGAAAAAAAAAAGAAAAAAAAATCCCCTGTGGAGCTTCTGAATCAGAGCAGGGCACAGAGCCATTGAAGCGTTTAATCATGGTTAGTATCTTCAGCCTGGTCTACAGCAATGCACATGGGGAAAATTGCCATGAAACACCAGAATGAGCTGCTGATGGTTACAGGATGAAAGACCCAAAGTGGATAAGGAGCTTAACACAAGCCTGAGAAGGGTTTCTGGCCTTTATGCTACCTGAGGGACAAGTGCTAAACTGAAGGAGGACTGAGAAAAGAAAAGAGGAAAGAGGGAAGGAGATGTACAAAAGCTTCAAAGTGCAAGAAAAGATGAGACTGGCCCTTTCTCAAGAGCTTAGAAGCAAAATTGGCTTCCTGGAGAGGAAACATAAGAAATCTGGCAACCTAAACATATTTAAAGGGCTTACTGCTCTCTAGGGAAAATTTCAAGGCTATTGAAGTGGAAAAAAAACCATTTACTGAGATTAAACAGGCTTTTTTTCCCCTAAAAAAATAAAAATAAAAACTGACAAAGCAGACAAATGTTTGGCAGGTGACTCAGAAAAGGAAAAAAAAAAAAAAAGAAACCCACAACCTGGCCTTAACAACAAAAACATGATGTGGGAAATCTGGGTAAGGGAGAGGTCCAGCCTGCTTCCCCATTGTCTTCCATAAAGGCTGTAAGGGGAAAATGAGATATTTGTCCATGCAGAGTTACCTAAAGAGCCAACTTCACAAAAAGAAAAAAAAAAAGTTCTTGCAAAGCCAGAAGAGAGCCTTTCCAAGCAGAAATCTGAAAACTTAAGGCCAATGGGAACCCTTTCAGAGTTAATGTTGAACAGGCCTTAATACCTGGTGCATGATAGGGAATGATGATTGCTGCTTGAGCCTAATGTCGAGAACAGGCATGGTTGCCGTGAGTGGCTCATGTGATGAAATGGCAGGTGCTGAATGATTTTCACTAATTTGATCACTCATTTTGAAGATATTGGCTGGGAAAATGTTAGTGTGAAACAGTGCCTGTTCAGAGTCTTTACCCCTCCATCCCTGAAGTGCACATGCTGTTGAGATGAATTTATCCATCTTGGGTTCTTAGCATCTCCATCCTTGCAGCCCACAGAAAGCTGGACAGTACAGTATGTGACCGACATCTCACAGAATCACAGAATCACAGAATGGTCGGGGTTGGAAGGGACCTCTGTGGGTCATCTAGTCCAACCCCCCTAACAAAGCAGGGTCACCTACAGCAGGCTGCACAGGACCGCGTCCAGGCGGGTCTTGAATATCTCCAGAGAAGGAGACTCCACAACCTCCCTGGGCAGCCTGTTCCAGGGCTCCGTCACCCTCAGAGGGATGAAGTTCTTCCT
>Ga0065711_1005044_pt1 | contig 21482 bp, 11 predicted proteins | sample Hoacrofraction12_FD_59098 | JGI IMG/M metagenome (GOLD analysis project Ga0065711, IMG submission 59098) | Hoatzin crop microbial communities from Cojedes, Venezuela - Epithelial fraction 12 v2 (version 2) | ecosystem: Host-associated > Birds > Digestive system > Esophagus > Crop | place... | reverse complement strand
CCCCCGGAGATGATACCCAAAGACCCAAATGAAAAAGAGAAGGGTGGGGGGCAGGGAGGAGAGGATTTGCCCTCAATATTTGCTAATCCTGGCAGGAGGAGTCGTTAGAACCCAGCGCTGGTGGGCCGCAGGCGCGGTCGTGCTCGCGGTCTGTCCCGCTCGGCGCGGTTACTGGCGGGCAATGCCCTGCAGTAACCCGCGGCGGTGATGGAGCTCCCGCCGCCCGCGCCCTGGTTGGCTGCTCCGAGCGCTGTTGCTAAGGCGGGAGGGAAAGATGCAGAACGGTAAAGAGCAAAACCCACTTTCCCAGAGAGGGCTTGGGATTTGGGGTTTTATTTTTTTTCGCCTTTCTCTGACAGACGGGTTCTATTGTTTTCTTCCATTTTTGCTGGCTTTGTCTGAGAGCGTGTGTTCATCTCGGAGAGCGGGGTGTATGCAAATTAAGATGCATATGTTAGAAAGAATAAACAAGTTAAGCCGGTTGAAATGAACTGCGGTACTAGTAAAAAGCTCTTTAAGCAATTTTGTGGATTCTTTTTCAGTGACTCGAAATGCTGGTGAAATTAATGGAAACGAAACATGATTTTTACTAGAGGATTTCTAAATGCATGTTTCAACCTTGATAAAATCCATGCAGTTTTTCTTTTAACACTTAAGCTTTCTCAAGATGGTTAAAAATATACTGAGTAGTCAGTTACTGGAATAGTTCACAGCGTTTTATTAAGTGATGTATAGCTCTTCCTAGCATCCTCTTGCATGGGTTGTATAAAATAGAGGTTATTGGGGACAAGTCTTGGTCAGCCCCTCTGTCTGATTCTTCTACTGTTTCCCAGCTGAGTATGACCTTACTTCAGCATTACTTACTTTCCTCCATGTGGAACCCATTGATTTTGTTGTGGGTTTGTTTGGGGATTTTTTTTTTGTACCTGGAGCTTTTTTTTGGTAATGTATCTGTTTGACTCAGGGAGTTCTGATCACTGAGTCTTTGTGTGAGTAGAATATACTTTTCTTCTTTCTCTTGACCATATTGTTTATTAAAACTAAGCATTACAATGACCTGACTGTTTTTCATTCTAGCCAATATTTTAATACAATAAATTTTAATAGTTGCTGTTGTGGAAACTTGTGGCCAAGGGAGGAAGTTTTAGAGAGAGACCAATTAAAACATTTCACAATGAGTATGCCAGGGAAGTGGTGATGGCAGTGGTGATGATGAGTTGTTAGGTGTTTGAGCTATGGTCTCTCCTGTTCCCATCTCACAGTAAGCGTGTGTTGGGGGCTGGCTGTAACTCACCCTGACAGCCTTCTGCTACAACTTTCTGTACACTGAGTGGGATGTGATGAGATACTTTGCTGTCCTCTGCCTATATACACTCATGTCTTGCTCAAGGTGTTGAGGAGGTAGAGGCAGCATGCACCATCATATGGGTGTACTTTTTTCACATTTCAAAGTAGAATTCGGTATGTAGCCTGAAGGAAGATGAAGCAAGAGTCATTTTGCAATTGAAGGCTTCAACCATCAGATAGTTGATCAGGATTCTCCATAACCACAGTAAAGGACAGAGAAATCACAAAAGCAAGAACGAACAGAATCTAGCTCAAGAGTAAAAATGCTGTTAGAGTCCATTTTTACTTGTGTATTTATATGCCATTTTGGAAAGTGCCTTCTGGAAGCTCATGAGGTCTAAACTTACCTGCTTACTAAGGCAGGTCTTTTGTTCTCAGGGGATTTAATATCTCACAGTTCAGCTCTGTATTCTCTAAGAAGTTAGTTGCTTCACACTTGCCTGTTGCATTGTTCTTGTGGGTAAACTGGCTGGCTTTGGGAAGACAGAGTTCAGGGAACATGATACTACTCAAAATGAGGCAGATCCTCACAAGAAATACTCAGCCGCATTGTAATTCACAACTGTACCCGTTAAACTGATGGCCAGCTTTGTCCTCTGCAGTGTCTGGTCTTACTATTAAAATTAACATCTCAAGACTTACTCCAAACAACACACAAGGAGAATCCCAGCAAAATTTATGTGATAGTTTAGCACATGGGAATGAACTGATTTAGATTTAAAATTAAAGCATTGCAAACTGGGGGGTGGGTGTTCAGTCTTAAGATGAAATGTCCTTGAGGCAATACCTGAGTGCATTAGCCGAAAATGCCATGCCTTATCCCCAGAACTTCTGTGACTTACACACGCTCGAGGTGCGTAAGGGTATACATCTATCATAAGACTGAGTTTTTGACAAAAGTAAGCTGGGAGTTTAGGTCAGCTTGCCATGATACGAAGTCAGAGAAGGTCCACCTGGCCCCATGTCCCTTCTCTGACAGCGAGCAGAGCTGGATGCTTGGGGAAGAGTTCAGGTGCAGGCAGGTGTGTAGTAGTGTTTCCCTGGGTTCTCGCAGCTTGCAGCTCAGAGGTTTCCTAAACTACGTATAGTATCTTTGTGTTTACTAGCTCTGGATGGATTTTTATTTCATAAAATCATTCACTTGCTCTGTGAACCTGAGCGGGCTTCTGGTGTTTGTGCTGTCACCTCACTATTTGCCTCCTTTTTTCCAACCATTCAGCAGTAAAGTGAACAACAAGTAACCTGATAAAGATTACCTGAGACTCAGGGGTGAGGTTTCTTCATTGACTGACCACTGACTCCTACTCTTTTGTTTCCTGTTGCTTTATTTGCTTTCTCATTTATTTGAGAGTGAGCCATCTACCTTGTTGTCAGATTCATTTATTTAAGAGCTTAAGTAAAAGACTTCGTTGAAACGTGACATCCTATTAAGATGACAAAATGGTCCTCTTTTTTTAAGGTATTGCTTCCAAGAGACATCACATGCAATTTATATTACCAAATCTTGTATCAGAGACTTTTGCACAATATCTTTTTTTCTCTTTTAAAAGCATTGGGACAGTAACAAGCTGACATGCTAATGGTTCAGATTGCAACCTTTGAACCTAGAAGCTAGCAATTTTGTTTAATGCCGTTGGTACAGAGGACAGCAAAACCACCAGCTCTCACTGGGACTGCACCATGTAGAAAATTTAGTTCTCTAGTGTGAAGGTAGTTTACAAGCACAGCCTTGGTGCCTATGACTGACAGAGTCATCCTCATCAAGCCCAGGACCAGGCTGTAGCAGGCATCTTCTTCTTGATATCAAAGCCTGTTTTGATTAGGAAATGGAAAGACTGAGGGTCCCCAAAGCCATCCAAATGCAGTCACTTTTTCACCAACTTTCAAATACATGAAAAGAAGTTACGGTATAATAGGAATTACTGCCCTTTTCAACCAATTAACTTATTCATCCCCAAAACAACATGTTAAGTATGATGGAAAAGGGTCACGGTACAGTAGGAGGACAAGCAATTTTGGTTGTTTTCAGTAACTATGTGACTCTTCATAGCTTCCTATAAGTAGAAGTTCTTATATATTTCATTTGTTCCTGAAATAATTATCAGGAGGCCTGCTAAAATATCCCATTGGTGATGATTCAGATATTTGAAAATGGCTCCCTTGTGAATTACGTGCTTTAGTGCAGATGTTTGAGTTTAATTTGGCCTTTGGATACTTGCTCTCTTGTAAGTGGTAGTATAAAATACAGAAAGATAGTGCTGTGTAAGTGTCTCTGGAATGAGGATAAAATAATTCTGTCTAGGAAATGGTGTGGCTGGAAACGCATGCTGCAATATGTCTTGAGTCACACTGCGGGAACCTTTGTAAGTGTGTTTCCCAACTGGACATTCTTGTTGCTGTTAGGCTTGTATTCTCATTTATAGTTCATTTAGACTTTCCTGATTTCAGGGGGAGAAACAGATGCACTCTGAAGACTTAATTCTCTTCAGAGAGGATAGGGATGAAGCCATCCAAATTCTTATCAGAAAGAAGTACGTGGAATTACATAATAGGTGAACTGAGTTAACTGCTTGTTTGTTCGTTTTTTGTTACATATGTGTTCCAGATAAAAATAAATGGCAGAGACGTTGGCTTTTCAAGATAATTTACCATCTGCCTCGCATCTAGTATCTACACCCTATATCTTTTGTGTCAGAACCATGTTTCTTCCTGCTTTGATGTACAGAGGAGTAACAAAAGTTGTTTATAATTGCAGTACATCTGCTACAGAAGAGAGGAGAAGATTGAACATGGCAGTGGTCAGGTTCCTGAGTAAATGAGAATGAGACCTGTGCTCTGTCTCTTGCTGATCTTCATAGGGTAGCCTTTTATGCCAGACAAGAGAAGAAAGGAATTTCAAATGAAGTGATGGATGCACCTAGTTAATATGAAATTTGAAGTAAAAAAAAATCTGAAGGTTTTAATATGCTTGTTAAGCGATGGAGTTAAATTCTGCCCTGTTGCATCTGTTTTGTGCTTGTGGAAGCAGTCAAGTGGATGAGGCTGCACCAACAGAGCATGGCTGGTATAATTTTTTTAGTCATGATCCAGTTACTACCTCAAGTCTTCAGAAATTAAACACTGTAATAGCACCAGCATAACAGGGCTAGAATTGGTAAATGAGTACACAGTTAAAAGGAAGGGTACTGAAGATAAACATTTGCTGTTAGAAGAAGGGCAGTAATTTTGTCTGGGTCAAAAAGCCATGAACTTCAACCAGCTTTTTGAATATGAATATTGAGGCCTGACTGTTGAAAATAGCTATTTGAGGCTCATAAAGCTGAAGCCTGTGGGTGGCTGTCGGGGACAGAGTTCCTCTTCCTTCTCCACTCGGAGAGGTGAAGGTCATATGCTGCCATCAGAGAAATATGAGAGTCAGAAAGACAAGGAAAAATGCGGAGGGATGCATCTGTGCACAGCTGGCCATGAAGTTACTCTCTTGGGTTTTGGTTTTGATTCTGAGTCTTGGAGAATTACTTGAAGGAGAATTTGCCCCAGAGGAGCCAACTGACAGTAAATAAATATTAAACATCCAGATGCTTGGTTAGAGACCTTTCTGAAAACCAGTTGGGTTAGATCTGATTNGTAATCAAAACTGAGAGTTCTTTACAAGAAGTTTGCAAGAGTTGCCAATTGTGGCGACTGTAAAACAAGACCACTGGTAGTAGCCGAATCTGATGGGGCTTCAGGACATGGGGGGATTCTTCCTGCCCCAGCCCAATTGGTACGTGGCAGGCTCGGTTCTGTGTTTACAGGTCCAGTCAGTAACAAGGCAGGGCACGTATTCCTTACAGGCACACACACACGTCCATGCATGCAATACACTCAGCCAGCCATATGGACCAGCACGAGGACAGAAGTGCCCTTACGGCACCCACCTAAACACAGAGGACACTTGTGAAAACCTGACCACCGCTGATGGTTTGCTGCCGTTCTTCCCCGCTGGCTGCTTGGGGGTTGCAAACGCACACAAGGCAGGTCTCTCCACTGGTGCCTTTTGGACACTGTCAATCCAATCACTGGCTCAGACGTCGGCCTCCTCCAGTTGTTGGTACCTGGACCTACAAGCCCTCAGGTTTGCAGCCTCTCAGTCCAGTGGCTGACACTCAAAGTTCTGCTGCTCACCGGTGAGTCCACTGTGATATTTACTAGCATTCATGCACACAGGCTCATAGTAGAGAGTGCATTCGCACGGTAGATAGTTGGTAATAATGTTTAGCAGGAGTGTAGGTTGGACTGCAGTGATCAGGAGTGGGTGTACTGACTAGCTGCCTAATCACATGCATCTGGCCCCTTTAATCCCCTTTTCCATCCATTTTCACAGGCTTGTTCCTCCTTCGTCCTTGATCCATCCCTTTCCTTGACTTTGGCAATTCCCCTTAAACGTCCTGTGATAAGCATTTCTCACTCTCCATAATTCCTGTAGCCACCCTGTAGCTGGTTTTACACCATCCCAAACTTCTGTTGCCCCTGCATGACGTGGTGAGTCCTATTCCACAGCAGGCCATCACTGCCTCTTGCTTGCACAGCGTTCCATGGAGAGTTTCCCTGTTAACTCATCTTGGTGGGCTTTCCTCCATGAACGGTGGTCCTGTTCATGGAGTGGACTAGATGACCCACAGAGGTCCCTTCCAACCCCTACCATTCTGTCCTTTTCCTTTGAGTGTCTTCAGAGTGGCCAATTCAGGGGGCTGCATTTGCATTGGGTAGGGTAGTAGGGTTGGTCCTCTGAGCCTTGACTCGATCTCTGTGCACAGTGTGACTGGCCTTTTATCATGTCACTGAGCAAAGACCATGTTTAGACCTGCTTGGCTGATTTGATTTTTCTCAGCTTTCTATTTAACAATAAATGAAATAATGTGGCTGGCCAGTCACTTGTTTAAGCCCATGGAAAGGTTCCCCATGATGTAAATCATCATTGAAGTGGAACTCACACGGGCACGTTTTTACCCTCACAAGTGAAAGTTTCAGGAAAGTTGTGAGTAACTGCAAAGAGGGAATGGAGTTGCTGCCACTTGTGATTATAATAAATCAGGTTCTGCTGTCTTAAAGGCTGCATTATGACTATGTGTGCGAGCTACTATATCAAAAATGGTCAGAGGAGCTTGACAGACATTCCTGAAGAAAGTTGACTATTTGATTTCTTGTCTGAGAAAAAGACAGTGTAAACCTCAAGGAGAAATACGTTACCTGAACTAGTCAAAACTCCATGAACGCTGGCATTACTGTAAGACTAGGTGTTCACAGAGAGTGATTGTGTCTTTTCCAGTAATAGTATGACACCTGTGGATATCAAAAGAAAGATGAAACTTCAGAATATGCACAAGAACACGTAATATATTTACTGTTTCGCCTCCAAACAGAAGTATTAGCCTCAGTCTCCTGGATCCCATATACTCTAAATATGCCATTGTACACATTATGAAACCCCAAAAATAAAAAAAAATAAAGCAGGCCTTCCCATGCAAGGCATGGCTGTGGAATTTTAATACTCAGCATTTGATTCTTACCGACAGGTAGGAAAAATAAACTCCCCAAGCAAAGTGGATTGGGGCAAAAAGTGACACACATTCTTCAATAAATAAAACTTAACTTTGAAGCCAACCTACAACTCATCTCAGACATTTGTACTATACAGCTTTAAAAGCACAGGGCCAAAAGAACCTGGAAATCACCGCAGTGGCATAACGGATAAGAGTGTATCTAAGGAACGTATGGACAGTATGCCAGGAGTGTAGTCTTGTGATAGAACACTTTTGGACCAAATTCATCCCTGTTATAAATTAACTGAAATTAATAAAGCTAGCTGAAGGAAGAGCATGGCCCAATACCTAGGAGACAACTTTTCACTCATTAGTATGATTTACTACTAAAACTGCATTCTAAAAAATACAGAAGCTAATGCAGTTCATGTGAAATGTCAGTGTTGAATGTCAACCAATATGCTGTTGCGGCCAAACGAGGCTTTTGACTACCAGGGTAATAAAGCAAAGGCCATATTTTTCCCACTTCCTCCCAGCACTCAGTTTAAACCTAAGAAAACTTGTACTGACTTGGATTCCAACTCCTGTCCAGATATTCAGCATTACAAATAAGAGAGTGCAAGGCATGTTTATGTGGTGGTGGAAATGTGTCGGCAGACATCATCCAGTATAGGCATGTCTCAAAGCATCAGAGGCCCCCCTTTCAGAGTGTAAAGAGTAATGTATTGCTTCTTGTCAAGATTTCTAACTTTTATTTTTAATAATCTATGAGTATATTGTATGTGCATTGTCTTTATATGTGTAGATACATATGTTCAATATTATGCATGTAGATAAATCTCATGTTTATATTGATATGTGTAAGTACAAATGTGTGAGTATATATACACATACATATTATCTCTGTTTTCATGTATGTGTTTGTATATGCACATACGTCCATACACTTGGGTATATCTATTTGTGTACAAAAACTGGCTGTGTATCACTATAACAAACATTTTGAAGATAACATTTTTATAGAGGTGTATATTTCTCTGCCTTTGTAGCGATAAGATGATATAATTACAGAAAAGCAGTAACAACCTGATTTTTTTTTCTGAATGAAGAGCAAAAGAATATTGGTTGCTTAGAAGTGGTTCAAGTCTGTTGCTACTGGATTAACAGCATAACAAGCTAAAATAGCAGGAAAAATGACTGTAAAATGGGACCTGTTTTATCCACCTGAATGCCAGTGGTGTAAAGAATGGTATAAAGAAAAGACAGCATGCTTTTCAACAGGGACTTACTGCATTACATAAGTTGAGTAATTTTCTGCTCTCAGTCATTTCTCTCATAATCAGATTGCTTGTGCTTTGTTCTTGTTTTCTTTAGAAGTTGTAAGAAAGAATGGGTTGGAGCTCTCGTTTGTATTAACGGTGCGTCCAATTCATACATGTTTGGGCAATTTTGCGTGTTTATAACTGCTGACATCATTGTCTGAATTTCCTTCTTTATTAGCTGAGCATTATTGCAACTCACTTTCCTGCTGGATGTAAAGGAGAGTATGCTTACGTGCCAGATGAACGCATGGTACTTCTGTTTGTTTGAATAGAAGTTTGATGGTGGCAGTAAACCGGAAGGTGTGTGTGTCTTGGGGTGCAGAAGGAAAATACCAAGGTTTTATGTAAACTAGTGGGAACATGTACTTTGATTTGCAAGAGCTGCTGAGAGAGTGATGCAAAGAACAGGAATCTGGTAGAGATGTTCTTCTGGATGATTTTCTTGGGGGCTAGAAATGCCCCTTGACTGCCCTGGGAAGGCAAATAACAGCACCCAAGATCCACAAATGGAGAGCACTTCCCAGAAACAGCTCTGTGGGTGTCCACGTTCACTTGTGGCTGCATTTGCCTTCCCTGCGCACCTCTGATGTCAGGAAGGGAAGGGGCTGGTGAGGATATTGTCTGGTTGTGGTCAGCGTCAAGAGGATCCACAGTGTGTACTCCTTTCACCTGATATATATCTCAGAGGTGTGAGCAGGAGTGCTCCATGGTGTCTTCTTCACAGGGATGAGGGGAATGGGATAGGGGTGGTAAGAGCTGTGTTGTTGTCATCGTCTTTTTTGCTAGCCACATGGGCACTAATGTAGCTCAGGATTTCTCTGAATTGCCCAGTGCATTTTAAAAGATTGCCTCTCCTGTCTCCTCTTCTCCAGCTCCCCTAATTATCCACGCTTGTAGCCATTCTGTGCAAGGGCTCACACTGAAACACATAGGAAGAAGTGGCTCCAAATGATTCCAGGGTGTTTACAACTGTGCACAAGGAAAGGAGATTGAAGATATAGTCAAGATTAACCTCTCGTTTTGTATCACAGTATCATTATCTAATTAGATCAGAAGCAAAGCCCTGCGGCTTAGTCAGTATTAGAGCGTAGGCACCCATTTCAGGAGGAAGCCTTTGAGAAGAGCAATCTTCAGCCGTCCACCTACACCATTTTCTGTACGGCTTTGCAAGATGGAAAAAGTGACAGATGTAAACCTCCCCAAAGGCAGCTACAGGTTATCCTTCGTGCATTGCCTTTAAAGAGACTTCTGCACCTCTGAACCACTGACTCTTGGACGGTCCCCGACAGTGACCCTTGTCTTTGCTGTCCCTGGTCTGCCAGAGCAGAGACAGAACAGATCCATTGGAATTCAGTGGGTCAGACCCTGAGGAGAGGGTCTGCTGATTTTGAATTACCCATGCTATTTTATTACAGGCACAGGTAGCCTTTGTCAGGGAACTGGAACCATGACTCAGATAAGCTGGATGGAGGGGGCATAGAAGGGAGCGGGGAATTCTTCCCAGTTGCCAGAACAGGTCCTTTACCTGAACGAGGACTCTTGTCACTCAGTAGTCGCTCTGCCTTACTGTGGAAAGTGGCCAATATAGTTCAGATACATGGAGATACTGCAGCTGAGGCTGTTGCTACACAATTCATAGGTCCCATTCTTGGGGTTTATATGCGTTGGGACTCATGCCTGATTCTCTGATTTTGGTTCTGCATCAATTCCGAAATGACTTTATGGTTTAGGTTCAGCAAACATCCCTCTAGAAGAGCATGTCTTGTGCAGTTTCCCAAAGCTTTCTTCTAACATAGCAGATGGTGGGATTTTTGTGGACAAAGCCAAACTGGGGGTTTGATTAAACTTTGAATTTACCACTCTATGTGAAACTAATCCTGGTGTGACCTTCCCTTTATTGATGTATAAGGGTCTTAGAGCAGTGCTTTGGGTTCCTGTAGGAAAACATACTGTAGCAAACCATTTCATTATATTGGGACAATTTATCATCAGCAAATAAATGGAGAGCATGGGAGAGAAGAGCAGAGTAGATGGCATTCTGTCCCCGCTCCAGGATCTTGATCTTAATATTTGATGTCAGTTAACTGAGAACAGGAGACCATGAGTCTGACCAAGGCAGCCTAATGTGCTGACAGTAATATTGACTGTAAAATACACAAGAACTCTTACAAATATTACAAATACAGAAGTGGAGACTCATCTGTTGGGGGCAGATAGCAGAGCTTAAGAGCAGTTTGTTGAGTTTCATTCAGGCCTTTGATGGAAGTGGAGTGGTGACTCAGTTTTAACACGTACATACAGAAATTAAAAAAAATAGTAATATTTTGAAAATGTTGTGATCTGATGACAGAGCACTGTTCTGTGCTTGTGCCATTACCCGGGTTGTTGCAGCCCCTGTCAGCGTAATGAAATCTCACCTGTTGGCACAAAGACAAAAAAGACACAGGTGGTGGATTTGCCACTTGCAGGTAATGATCAAAAACATTTAGCTAGGACTGAAATGAAAACTAACAATGTTAGAGATGTGCTTATTTTTCCATTTGCACACATGCTACAGCAGTCATTATTTTCCTTTGTTCTGTCACATACATTTAGAAAAAATTGCGTGAAAATTTTGAACTTCTGCATCTCCTGTATGGCACTGAATGCACTGCCCATAGAAGGACTGTCTGTAGCCCAGCAGAGTGCAGTTGCTTTATCCCTGTGTGTGACCAAGCTGCTCATCTCACAATGAGATTTTAAATTATACTCAGGTATATCAGATATTTTTAAAAGCATGGGTTGCATGAGCGATTATCCCTAATAGATAAGTAGACTGTGTTTTCACTTGGGCATCTCACAGCAGTGAGAGACAGACTTGAGAGTCAGATTCATCTGAGTCCATGCACCTTTCTACTGTGTACGAGGCTGTGTCCAAGGTAGACAACAATCTGGGCTCTCTTTATAGACATAAGATTTCGTTGACGAGCAATGAAGTGTAAGTTACTATTCCTTTCATCCAAAACGAGCTGAACAAGCGACTCTCCACATTTACGAGGAGGAAGAACTGTGGTGGAGTGGCTCCAGCCAGCAGCTGGGCACCCACACAGCCGCTCTCTCAGTCCCCTCTGCCAGGGTAGGGGAGGGTCAGAAGAGCAAAAACTGAAAACTCGTGGATCGAGATCAGGGCAGTTTAGTAAGTGAAGCAAAGCTGTGCGCACAAGCAAAGCGAAATAAGGAGTTTTTTCACTGCTGCCCATTGGCAGGCAGATGTTTAGCCACTTTCTGAAAAGCAGGGTCTCAGCACATGAAAGGGTCACTTGGGAAGACAAACGCTGTAATTTCCCTCATTCCCCTAGCTTTTATTGCTGAACACAATGTCGTGTGGTATAGGATATCCCTTTGGTCATCTGTCCTGGCTGTGTCCCTTACCAGCTTTTTTGCGCACCCCAGCCTACTCAAAAAAAATAAAGCCTTGACTTTGTGCAAGCACTGCCCAGCAACACCCAAAACACAGTGTGTTATCAATTCTGTTTTAGTCACAAATCAAAACACAGCACCATAGGGGCTACTCTGAAGAAAATTTAACTCCGTCCCAGCCGGACCCAGTAGAATAGCCCGCATGCGATGGTTTACATTGTAGATGTTTGCAGCTGGTTAAAATAAATCCCGTCTTGAGATCTGAGTTCCTGATGCATCGGTATTCCTATGTGGAAGGTTTCCACCTTCCAGTCTTTGAATCTTGCAATATTGCTGTGTGCTTTTGATCCCCTAGCCTGTCAGCTACTGAACTAGCATAAACCTGTGCTGCTGTATTGATTTTAGCAGTGCTGTGTTGTTTTACAGGAACTGAGTCAGGAGAGTGCCTGTGGCTTTTAGGATCAAAGCATGTGTTTTGAGGTGACGTGGATATTGTTCTAATTGTGTCTCTTCGTTATTTCGTTTAAAGTGACAGTATTTGTAAGGAAAACCATGTAAACAGCCCAGACTCTTATCTTCTTTTTCTTTCCTGTGTGTACTGGTGTATTAATAGGTAGCATAGATAAATGACTTAAGGAATTATGTTGTAGAAGTCATGCAGTATGAGAATAAAGAAACCTCAAGAGACAATTCAAGTTTAATTTTCTGGTAATGTGTCGAACTGGAATTTTTTTTGGAATGTCATCATCAGTTTACTTGGTGGTCAGGAAAAATTGGAAACATGTTGTCTTAACTTTGGAAAAAAGATGTCGTTTGGAGTATTGTTTACAGGGACATGTAATCAGAAGGATGTGAGAACAACCAACACTCTTTATGTGAATCTCTCTTACTAGTGATATACTTAAGTCTTCGGGGCATTAATATAACTAATTTATTTTGACAAGCTTCCAAGTTGTGGAGAAAGCAACTGCTTTCACTGCCAAATTTTTCCTGTCCCAATAGACCAGTTGGATCGGCCAACATTGAGCTTAAGTCTGTCTATAGCTTATCTCTTGCCTTTTCATTGAACAGCTGAATAACCTAACTGTAAAGAAGGACAAAAAGTGTCAAAAGAAGTTACAGGTGTTACTGGGAAATGAACCAATGCAGAGATGAAGTATAAGTGAAAGAACACAGAGGGTCTCTTAATGACCTTATGGTAAAAATCTGTCTGGAAATTTTCAGTGTCCTCTTTTTGTTGGAAAGGGGTAGTGTGTCAGAGTAGAAACATGTTGTTTCTTCACTATATTTTTCTGACTATGTTTTCATGGAGATTTGTTAGGTCGAGGAGTTTCTAGTTAGGAAGAGAGAAAACTCAATCGAGCTGATGACCAGGGCACTTGAAAATGTAAGAGACCCAAGTTGGAGTTCTTGATCTGACTTAGACTTGGTTCACCCTCATCTCGGTGTTTTCCATTGGCCTCTGGAATGGCTTGCTACTGCTTTGTGAAAAACACAACCGAACAAAAAATCTACCACCAAAATTCAAAGTTGAGTTTTCTCTCTGCCTTAGAATAAGAACAAAATAGAAACTTGAGGTGGAGATCATGCTTTTGTGAATTACTGCCTCCCAACTTGCTTTACTGATAGCTTTATAGATCATTTAGAAAAGACAGGATTTCCGAAACGCTGAATGAATCTGATGCCTTATTTTATCATGTCCTGAAATTGTGAATTAAAGTTCATTAGCCTTTTTTTAAACTTCAAGTAATTTTGATGTGTAGATTTGAATTTTTTTAGTATGTGCAATAAATGTTAATCAATTTGATGATACTTATACTGCAATCAAAGTGCATCTGTCAAATGATTATTTCTATTTTGTGTGTGAAATGAAGCCTTTTCCTCTTGAGAACTCTCATCTTTACATGGGACATATTATTGATAAAACATTTCGTTGCTGAGGATATATGGTTAGCAGCAAGAGTCAAGCTTTGTTCAGGCTACTCAGCTTCAGCTAATCCATAATGTAAAATGTAGGCCAGCTGGAGCTTCTTAAAACAGATGGGAATTTAGTAGTTTATGGTAGTTCAATGGATGTATGTCCCCACAAGGCTGCCAACTTCTCCAGTTCTGAGTTGAGAAAAAAGCAGAAATCCGACTGCTGAAAGGCGCTCATTCTAACTCATTTTCATTCCAGAAGCAGCAGTGCCCTGTGCAGTAGGTTTTGTTTGTAACATATTCAGCACTGGCATGCTACAGAAGATGATAATTGGTTCAGTGGTGTTTAGAGGATTTTATATTTAGTTTGCTGACAAGGAAAAGTATTTTAATTTGGGCAACTTCATTGGTGTAAATATTCAAGAAGAGAGATAAAAACACAGTTATTCTAAGTAAAATGCAAGAACTGGATGTAATTCAGGGTTTATTTCCACTCACACTTCAGGTTTTCCTTTATTTTTACATTCAGGATTGTAGGTTATATCTGTTACTAGATTAGTGCTAGAATAAAGTGAATCTATTATCCTGTGTTTCTGTCTCATTAAAGTCTTGAGAACATTGCGGAGAAATGGGCAGAATAAGTATGGCTATTTCTGAAAATAAAAGTCTCGCAGGACACACGCTCCAGCCATGCATATGGCTGGCCACAGGGATGTCCTGCTGCTGTAGGAGCTTCTTCAGCCTCAACGTGCTTCTGAACACGCCTCCTGTCCTTATTCACTGAGCTCTATCAGTTTTGGAGGCCAGTTGCTGAAGTTTCTATCCATGTCTCTGCTCCTGGGTGTATACAGTAGAATTAAAGACTCAGTGCCTGAGTTTAAAATTTGCTTTTTAAAACACCTCTAATATTTTCCTCTGAGTGTGTTTCAAAGGGTCCTCCTGGCTCCAAGCGTTCCTCAGCCTGCTTGTGGGAGAGAATGGGATGGGAGCAGTGGGAATATGAGGAGATGGAAGTGCTTGTTGCAGTTTGCAGTGCAGAATTGTTTTGAAAGGGTGGGAAGAGGCAGAAGGATGTGCAGCAGTTGTTCAGAAGATTGGATGGGTGAGGTTCGCAGCGGTTGCCTGTTGTTCAGAGAAAGTTTCTGCAGCAAACTGTCATTACTATTGTAGTTGGGTAAGGCTGCTGGGAAAAACTGTTTTTTGTTTGGAGTCAAATGTAATATTTTGAGTAATTGAAGGTGGACTGTGATTTTTTTTAAAGGTCAAACACTGTGGCAGCTTGTAAATTGCAGTCACCAGGACTGAAAACATTTTTCAAAATGCAAGAAATGTGGCTCCACATGTCTGTAAGGGCTAAGAACAAAATGTTGTCTTGTAAGCATGTAAATCATCATAGAAGTTCTGTGTTTTGAACAATGAGTCTTGTTTCTAATAGTCTAGGAAAAGGTACGTTTTTTTCTTCTGCAGTTTGAGGGAGACATTTCATCACATTCCAGTTTAACCTAGAGTCTGTGATAAAGATGCATGCAGAAGTATTAGGGAAAGCTTTTCTTTACACACCAAGCTCTTCAGACTGGATAGTGCCATCAGGCCCAGCTTGGAGGAAGGACGTGCTGCCTGACTTCAGCTGCTTCTGCTGTAACTCCAGAAAGCCCCAGGGCTTTCCTCTCTAGCCCTTATACAGGTGGGTAGGAGGAGAGAGGCAAAGTTTTACTTTTGCTTTTTTCCCTTCCTGCTCTCTTGCTCTGTGCATGCATGTGGGTGGGGAGAGGCTACGAGGAGGAAGGGAGAGAGCAGCAGTGAAAAATATAGTGACTCTGGCACACCAACACAGGAGACCCAAAGTAGTCTTCTCTGAGGGAGGAAGGGTTTCTGTCTCCCTTGTTGTGGAGTGACCCAGCTGGATCTGCACTTCGAAATGAAGGCAATGGGGCAGTTCAGTTCATAACAGCTGCTGGGCTATTTTGGAATATCTCCTGCTTGAAGATTTTTTTCAAAAGGGAAGGGATGGTAGGAAGGGTTCTGGTTTTATCTGTAAGACTGTGAATAATACTATTTGTACTTTGAGTTATAAAGGTACTGCAATTACAAGAAATTGCTTTCTGACTGACTGGCATACGTAAACAGCTTTCATCTCTAAATCTATGTATCAGGCTCGTGACTTCAGTTTGTCATTCGAGAGAATGTGTCAGCCTTTCATTTCAAATTGTGTTTGCTCTTCTTTTGTCAGGAAAGACCTTTCTTGCACACTTAAGTAACAGAAACAAAGGCAATTAAAAAAAAGTAGCAAAAAGCAATCATCAGACAAGGATTAGGCTATGGATATTTCTTTGAAAAGACATTTCCACTAGATTCAGAAGAAAGATGAAGCTGTGCGTCATTCATACAAGATTTTTTTTTCCCCTTTCATGTTTCCTAAGGGTTGAAGAGAAATTAGGGTAGCTGTTTTCTGTGCAGGCAAAGTACAAGCTATGACCCAGATCTCCAAATGCTTCAACATGTAAATACTGATTCTGAAGCCATCAGGTCTTGCTGCAAGAACAGATTTATTTGCATTCGTGTTTGAAGGTTACTGTCGTTCATTGACCCATTTAATTGTCATTCTCTATCCTCAGTTGCAGACACATGGCTTCGTGTGCATGCGTATGGAAGACGAACAGCTTTAACTCTCTCAGGCGGAAACATTCAACAGAGAAACCGACAAGAACCGAATCTTGCCGTGCATGTATCTGATTAAAATTAATAGGCAGGACCCATATATAGTCGTAATCATCCTGTAAACCTCTGTAGAAGGCTGTAACCTTGCTGTAGGACGGGCTAAAGGGAGCTATACAGAAAAGGTGAATACAAGGAAAGGCGCAGAGCAGCTGTTCCAGTGGGACTAGTATCAACCAATATGAAATATTTCCTTAACAGGAAGGGTGTCTCATAGTTACCTGGGCCTGTTACTGGCTCAGGTTGCATCAAGGGGTTACTTACGTACTTCGGCTTTGCCCGATCATAGCCGTAAAGAGCATAGACTTAAAGGGGGCTGGCACAAACCCCATTCATCTCACAGTGTGGTGGAGAGGTGTAATCAATAGTTGCAGGAGCGAGGAGGTGTGCCCACGGTGCTGCTGACTCCTGTTCTGCTCCTCCCTACTGTTGGAGGAATGCATGTTTCAAGAAAGTCTATAAATTCTGTGTCCACCTGCAAGCACTTCAGTCTCCTGTTACTTGGTGGCATGGATTCTGTGTACGTAAAACCCATCCTGTTTATAGACAAACATTGCCTGGCCAGGAGATGTGATACAGCCAGACAAGGTGAGGGAGGTTGTATAGTCTATTAAACCTTCAGACCCCAAATTAGGGAGTTGCAAAGCTTGCAGCCTAAAAGACGGTCATATCTAATTAGTTATTCTGAAGAAAAGCAGTATTCAGATGCTAAAATAGTGCGATGAGCAGCCTGCATAATAGAGAAGGAGCATGGTGCACACAACTCTTATTTCGAAGTTTTGTAAGAGTGAAATCTTTACATAGTCAGGGCTTTTTGTTTGACTGCACAGTGTGGACTGTCAAATCCAATGTCTTGCATAAGTTTAATATCTAGTCCAGGGATCTGAGAGAACAATGAAATTAAAGGGACTTTGCAGATTCTTTATTATCTACAGTTTGGTTTAAGATTCTTCCTCAGCTAGAGCTCCGTTTCTCATCTGGATTGCCGTCTTCTCATCAACGCATTCTGTTTTATTATACAACGTAGCTTACAGTAACTAGGGATTTCATGTCATGAATCTTGGCTTGGGGGTTCATGATCTCTCCTCAGGCTCCAGCTGACTTTGTATTTTACTGACTTGCCATAGAAGGAAGTTAGCTGGTAGGTTTAGCACAAAAGAAGTGCACTGACAGGATTAAAATCTTAGACACCCACACAAACAAAATTCAAAACTTCTTTGAAGTTTGTTCTCAAACATTTAGGTTTTGATTAATATGTGATCTTCCAAAGCACATTTGGATTTTTCAGCCTGTGAGATGTTCTGCTTAAGTTTGAACCAAGTGCTACCAATACAGCGCTGGGTTCTTCAGCTAGCGGATAGCTTGAAGCAAAAATTTGTCCCCAGTTATCAGAGTGTAAAGTAAGTGCTAATTCTAACGATAATGTAAAAATGCAACATGTGATAAGTTTGTACATGCTGAACATAGGCAGGATGCTTTTCTTGATATGTTCATAGGAAGCATCTGAACACATGGAGTGCCAGTCCAACTTGAAGATTTTGAGTGTGCGATTTGTGTGCTTAATTACTGCAATCATGTAAGCAAATGAGGGACCATGATCAAATTGACATTTAAAAGCACAGAAGATTTCTTGATACCCATTTTATTTGTGATTGATGCTGAAATCAGCCATGATTTTGTTGGCAAAGAATGAGATTTGTCGCAGCATCTAGAGGTTTGGTGTCTAGTCTAAGCCAATTGTCCTGAACTCCCACTATAGTTAAGAGAAAGACGCACTTCTAAAGGGTTATTTATCCCTTCCCAGAACAGGAATGCAAAATAGTTAGAATTAATTACGTGGTAGGTGTGGCTGTTGCTCTCTGTTGGTAATTTATGGATCCTAAACAATGACTTTAGGTTAAGTGTCAAATTTTAATATGTATAAAATCAGGTAGATTGAACGCTACAAGGCTTGCTGTGAGCATGGGCTAAGCTCTCCATTTGAGTTACGAATAATCTGTTCCATGATCACTAAGTGGGAAATCAGCTGTGGATCAAGAGCAGTATGTTTAAGAAGGCCTAGTTGTGGGCTATATTAAGAAGTGCAGTTTAGTCCACCACAAAAAGCAAGCTTTGCTGCCCAGGGGTGTTGTTGTTTTGGGGTCTTTTTTTTGTGTAAAATATGAAAGACATGTTTTTAGGTTGAGAGGAATGGATTCCTTATTTCCAAGTTGGAAAAGTCTTTGACGCAAAGGAATTTGATTTGATTACTTCAAGCACTTGCTTAGCTTTTCTGCCCTCTCTGCCCTGTTGTTTTGGTGCCTGGCATGCTGTTTTATAGAGATTTACATAATGAAGGTTGTTTCTCTGAGGCAAGATACAAGAATGCATTACAATTGTGAATTCCCTTCTTTGTCCTGAAGCAGGGCTCAGAGCTTAGACAATGGAAAATCCTATTGTTCTACGTCCCTGAGAGAGGTGTGAATGGAATAGAAATATATGGATGTGTGGATTCCAAAGCCAAAGTGGCAAAAAGATTCATAAAAAGGTTTATTCGCTTGTGATACACAGATGATGGTAGAAGACATGGACCAAAGACCTGTGAGTTTACATACCAGTTTTATTTGGTAGACAGTTACCTTAAACATGTTTATTTCAAGTGTGACTTTGCCCCCCAGGCTTTATAGAGGTAAAGTTCCCATTATTAAAACAATATGTTTTTCACTGTGTTTGTGTAGGAAAGCTGTTTCTGTCCCACACATTTTCTGGGAGTTAAAAGATGCCTCTTCCCGAGTATCAGTACCGCTAATTCACCTTTTAACTTAAGCCTGTTTGAAGTCAGTGGAGAGCTGGGGAAAGAAATGTCTATTTAAATAATCCCCATCAAGAGTTTTTCAAAAATTAAATTATTTGAGTAGTTATCAACTGATATAGATAAACCCTGTCATCTGAGAATTTACAAATTCTTACTTGAACATTAATAAACTCTGTCCCTACCACTGAGAGGAAAGCATTCTGTACTCATGTAGTGAGTGTGGAACACGGTGTCCTGGAGGGTTAATAGAGGAATTAGAAATATATGGAAAACATCTCTGTGACGATATGCCAATTCATGGAAACACCCTGGCTTTGAACTATGATTTAGGTGAAAAGCCCCAAGTATCTTCACCTTATAGTTGGGAAATGATTTAATATTTTTAATACTAAAATAAAACAAACAAGCAATCCCATTTGGAATTAAATGGTTTGAATGGCCTAGCATGAGTTATGCATAAAGGGTAATTTCATTTAACTGTAAATCCTGTTTGTGTTTCAGAATGGAAAAGAAAAGGTATGTCAAGAGATGGATTCCTGGGTAGCACAAACTGCTGGAAGGTCCCCAGCTGCTGGACAGGCTGTCACACCTCCCCGCCCTGCTTGTGAACCCTGCGGTCTTGTCCTGGCAGTGGCAGTCCTGCAGCCCATGCAGCTGGAAACAACCCCTCTTCATTCTTAATTTCCCAGGAACACTTTCCAGGTGGACGGGCTTGCTGTCCTTGCTGGTTGTGTAGGTGCACTTGAAAGGCAGCTCAGGGGAAGTGATGGGGGGGTGTCCTGGGGAGAGAGGGCAGAAGGACACTGCCCACTTCAGTGACAACATCATCTGCTGTTGCTGTGAGCTACTTCTGAAACTGTGTTCTCTGAATAGCCCAGACCCCCAGGCTGGGCCAGGACCTTGCAATGGCTACTAGTCATTCCATGCATCTTCTGGTGTATGTATGGCTATCATGTTTACATGCACAAACTAGACGGCTCTGTGACTGCTGAGTTGTAAAGTGGAACTGTAAATCATCAGGAACTAATTTACATGCACAATTATGTTATTTACGTGCGAAGAAGAGGAACCTGCACCTCTTTTCATGTGCAAATAGACTATGTGGTCGTGACTGTGCGCTCTGAAAGTAGCACAATAAATACGAGATATTTACTGTCACTGCCCTCAGTGCTTTGCCGCACCAGCCTGCTGGTCTTCTGCAGGTGCATACTTGCTTCTGGTGTTGATGGAGGTGCGCACTCAGTGCAGGGGGGAACAGAGGAAGTAAAGCGTGAGGAGACTGAGAGACTCCATAGCATGGCAGTATGGGGTAGTTTTCTCTAGGAACTTCACAAAAATCTCTGTGCTGCCTCTGTGTTTACCCCTGCCCCACAGGATTAAAACTCTGTTAGATGAAGCAGATTGGTGTATTCTCTACCAGTAAACATGTAGATGTTTTGCTATGACAGTGGCTTCTGCTCAGAAGTGAGAACAAGGGCTGAGATGCAGAAGGTAAATAATAGACTGAGAGGGAACAGACGAGGATTTTTTGTTGGCAAATTTACATCTAGATGTATAGAAAAGGCTTTTTGCTGATGTAAAAATGATAAAGAAATGTGTTTCCTAGCTAATGTTTTATTACTTCTGCAAATGTTTCTAGTGTAAATCTGGCCTTGAGCTGTTACCTGTGTGTGTGTGTGTTTCTCATCTTGTGTTTCTCTGCAGAGTTTCTGTTAGCATTCCCCAGCTGTTCAGTTTTCTGATATCAACCTAAAGAGTCTACAAATGAAATGTCTGCCAGATATCATGAGGATGTTCTCCACATCTGGGTGAACTCTTGCAAGCTCGTTCTTTCATCCCTGAGTCAGTAATTTTCCCTTTAATATGATATGTGACCGGGTTAATCTGTTTTTCCCTTACTTGTGTTGCTGTGCAGTAGGTAATCCAGGGAATGGTCTTTAGCCATTGAGGCATAGGTATGGCGGATCGCAGGGGCAGTGGCAAAGTCACAAATTTGCTGGGAGCCTTGTTCCACAATAGGAGGACTCCCTACTCCTGCCACAGGGGGCAAGATGTGGATGTGATGTCTTGATTCCATGTTCCCGTATTCGGGTTTTGTGTTGGAGTGCCGAGTTTCAGCATCCGTGCAGGGACAGGAACGACTCTCACACATTGATGCAATGCACAGTCAGTTCACTTTATTGCTCTGCTTGCGTAGTTATATACATTTTTCATATCTGCACACGCGATCACGCTTATTCTTATAGGCTACAGACATAAATCATGCGCTGTTCATGCACCCCACGTTCCCTTATGATTGGTAACTATGCACTAACGCCAATAGCAACAGACTGTCTCCACGTCCTTGAACTCATCTTGTTTTTGCTAACCCACATCATGTGCACTATCAGAACTTTCTCAATTGTTATTCTTAGCTGTCCTTTCCAGCGGCCTGTTCAGTTATGCTAACTGTTTTGCTTAAGCGGC
>Ga0065711_1007367_pt1 | contig 21483 bp, 8 predicted proteins | sample Hoacrofraction12_FD_59098 | JGI IMG/M metagenome (GOLD analysis project Ga0065711, IMG submission 59098) | Hoatzin crop microbial communities from Cojedes, Venezuela - Epithelial fraction 12 v2 (version 2) | ecosystem: Host-associated > Birds > Digestive system > Esophagus > Crop | place... | reverse complement strand
CCTGAATCTGCAAATGCTCCTGCCAGCAAATTACCTCCTGCAGATATTCCACAAGGCTCAACAATGCTACCCTTATGAGTTACTCATGTGTGAATCACTTGTACACTCATGAGTGGCTACCAACAAGGCCTCAGACGTACCGACATCAGAAACAGAAAGCATATTTTAAAAACTATGCATATTTTAGTACAGAATAATTCTTATAAACAACACTCATTCCTTAAGGCAAGTACGGTTATCTAATTACATTGAAAATAAGGACTGCATATACAGATTGTGCATCTGTCCTTGGGTGTAGAATAAACATATCCATGCATATCCATTGCAAAACACCATTTCCATTTCAAGCCTCCGAAGACATGGAAATGCCAGGTCCGTCTCCCCCACATGAACTGAGTTATTCTACTTGTGAAATGCACCATATTTCACATGATTTTGTTGCTGTTGTTTTAAATCAGCTACTCAGGGAATAATTATTTAATCTGCAGAAATTTAAAAAAATATTTTAAAAACTCTCCTCTATACTATTTGATTTTAAACACAAATGAACAAATAAAGTCCCAAGTGACTCCAAACTTTCACTGATTTGCCAGGTGAATGTTTGCAGCACCAGAACCAGTACCCACTTTTTTGACATTATTAGAAGTTTTACAAACCTAAAGGGTATTAAAGCCTGTACTGTATTTAGTCAGATAAAAACAGAAGTACACTTTAAAAATGTAGATGGAATGTTAAAAAAAATTATTTTCCTGCGTTTTACAGAGATGAGTTGTAGAAGGAAAATGACAGAACTAAGTGATTTTGAACTGTGCAAGATTTAATTATGTGGCCAAAACTAATCTGACCGCTCTATTTGAAAAGTAACTTTTTTATTCCCTCCGTCCTTATTCACAATAAGAAGACCAGGAAAAAATATGATGGGCAACGGAGGGTGGGTCATAGAGTTAAACACTAATGGTGTCTCTTAATTTGAAACTGTGATCTCCAACTGTAAGTTAAAAAAAGAAAACAGATTTTTCACCAGTTTATTTTACATTCAATTCGGGAGGGTCCTGAGGTCCTTCAGCTTGCTACTGAAATTAAGAAATCATCACCTCATAAAAATACAGGCCTCAGTGAGACCCACAAGATCACAAATCAGTTGCCTACAGCAGCAGTGTTCTTGTAACTCTGGTCTCTCCCCCCTCTCCATACCCACAGACCTCTAAATGGAAGCACCTCTGCAAGACTGCGCAAGTGCAAAGCGGTGTAAAGAAGATTCAGCTGGATTTCTGCCCACTTGAGAATGTTTTTGGGTCCTTCTATCATCTCACTATTTGAAATCAGAGGGCACAGCTACTGGGGTGTAACACTGTAGGATACTGAAGACTGCAAGGGTTCTACACAATCAAGACACCCACCGATTTCTTTCTCAACACACACCAAACTCCCCCCAGATAGTAAAGGCACCAGTACAAAAGGGCTATTCTTCCTTACTGGCTTAGCATAAGAACTACATTAACTATCTGCTATTGCAATGTCACAACTAAAAGTACAAATTTTATGCTCAATAATCATATAATTCATACTAAAGTTTTATCTTCGTAATAAGAAAATCTTATAAAAAAACCCACCCTTGATCAGTAAATACTTAACAGAGAATTTTCCATCTGGGATAACAAATGAACAATGTCTTCATTCCTATTAACCCTCGAGAATTAAAGTAAAAGAAACAGCATATTATTTTAGAGGTCAATTTTACTGATTTGACAGTGTGAATCCTAAAGGGTTTTTGCCTTCTCTGGAAAACTTCTTTGCTGACGGCAGTCTGGCTGAGATTTTGATGGAGAGCTCACTTGCGAGGCTGGTGGATGTGCTGTTTGACATGTTGTGGGTGAGGAAGCTTTTCCACAGAAGGATGTGGTTTCTGATGAGCCACCTGAGCCGCAGCTGGAGGGAAGTCCTTATCACCCTGTTCAAAGAACAAACCAGGAAGAAATTAAGAAGTCTTAAAGGCTTACTCTCCAGTTCGAGTGGATGTGAGTTTTTAAATATGTGAAGAGCAGATGGAAAACAGTGTTGCATGTTACTCTGAAGTCCCCCTGTCCACACCCTATCTTGCCATTCTTTTAGCCAACTTCAAAATTTCACTCATGCAGGTTTCACTTCTTCCAGTCACACACACCATCCAAGAACGCAGTATTCTTGAAGTGACCCAAGGGAAAAACCCCTTTCCTATCTTTAATACTTCATGGCTCCTCATGCTACACTACATCTTGATCACTAGGTTAACTTTTTACATTTTTTCCACTTTTTTCTCTACTCCAAGTTGGTTCCAGTTTTCAAAGACCTCCTCTCCCCAGACTGAGCATTTTCTACCTTCTTTCGCCCCGATGCTGCTGTTTGCCTTTTCCATACCTCTCTGCCCCCTCACACCTTGTTGTCTCCAACAGGTGATATGAATGTCGATCTGCTATGATTTGTGGGTACTGTGACAGCTGAACAGGTGACAGAGTCAGTCTGTAAGTGTTAGCAGGAAATGCCTATCTTCAAATCAAAATATCATAGAATAATTCAGGTTGGAAGGGTCTCTAGCCCAACCTCCTGCTCAAAGCAGAGCAAATCTCAAAGAGATCAGACCACCTTACTCCCGGTTTTTATCCAGTCTGGTCTTGAAAACCTCTAAGGACAGAGACTGAATAGCCCCTCCAGGCAACCTGCTCCACTGTCTGAATGTCTTCGTAGTGAAGAAATTTATTTTTTTTATGTCTAATCAGGCCCCTCCATTTCACTTGTGTCTGTTGTCTCTTGTCTGTCTGCCACGCACCACTCGAAAAAACCTGGCTCCATCTTCTTGATAACTTCCTTGTAGACGTGGGAAGGCTGCTGTTAAGGTCCTCCTGACACCGTCTCTTCTCCATGATAAACAAGGCCTGCTCCCTCAGCCTCTCCTCCCAGGGCACGTGTTCCAGCCCCGGACCACCTTGGTGGCCCTCCAGTGAACTCGCTCTGGTTTATCAGCACCTTTCATACGCCACGGTGTCCAAAACTGGATGAGCTATTCCACATGTGGCCTAAAGCGTGCCGAGCAGAGGGGGATAATCCCTTACTTCAATCTACCAGCTACTTTCCTGTTAACGCAGCCGGAGATGCTGTTGGCCTTCTCACTGTTCTACGCCCAGCTGGCTCATGTCCAGCTGCTGCCTGTCACTCTTCCAGCCTGTCCAGGTCCCTCCAAGTAGTAGCCCTGCCCTCAAACTTCTTAACTGTTCCTCTCAGTTTGGTGCCATCCACAAACCTGATGAGGAGCCTTCTATCTGATAAAGACACTAAACAGGAGAGGTCACAGTATATAAACTTCCACTTGACACTGATGAGAACTATCATGAAACTTAAAAATTTAAAAATTCTCTGGGTTCAAAAAAGCATTTCTAGGGTTTTTTTATTAGATAGAGAAGAAATTTTGATACGTATTTGGGAGCTAAAAAGTCTCAGAAAATGATAGAACAATTTTGCTCTTCACAGGTTAATAAACAAACCTGTACCTGACAGCTTACTGAGGAAAAGTATAGTACCCTATCAAGTAACTGATTAGCCAAAGAAGAGCTGAGTTAAAGTCAATAAAACAGTTTCTTTCCATTTTGAATCTTTTGCATGCCTACTAAACTGGGGGCTTGGGTTTTTTGTCTGAGATTTCCTGTGTCATTCAAAAAAATATCACTACCCTAAAATTGTTAAAGCGCTATCAAAATTACTGAACACTAATGCAATAATTAGAAGTAATTAGCCATCTAAAACACTAATGTAATAATTAGAAGCAATTATCCATCTAAATTCCTAAATAGGTATCCACCTTGGTGCAGACGGAGGTCCACAAAATACAGCAGTGCCTGTCTACTACTCCTACAGGCTGGCAAAATTTGCGTCAGCTCGCTCCTTCCACCTACGTGACCTGACACAGCCACAGCACCTCAGCGGTAAACCACACCACACACCCCAGCGATGCAAGGTCATCATGACAACAGCACCCATCATGTAAAGCCACCAGAAAAACCCTGTCACAACACACAAGGCTTGAATTGCTGATCATACAATTAATGGCTTGTTAATACTAATGATTTAGCTTATAGATTTCCAGGTCCTGCCTGCTGTTAAAATCCAGGGAATAACGCTTTGAATCCCAAGCACCCCAAGGCACAGGCGGCAGCTCAAACACGTATCTTCAAACAGGTATCCTTGCAGGCAGGACTGTCGCTCTTCATCACAGATCAAGCTGTAACAGCAGACTTACATGCAACTGCTTTCAAAGAAAATGAATGCAGTAATATCTATCTTAGGTGTGAAAAGAAGATCCAATAAAGTCCTAAAATTCAAAGTAAAACGGTGGAAGTAATTTCAATAAATAATTTCAGTTTCACAAAAAGCTAAAAAGAATGCTCAAAGGGACTCACCCAAATATACAAAATGCAAAGCCTCTTCTCATAAAAGAAGAGGAATGAAAAAGATTAATTTTGCTCTGATCAGTGATAATTCTGCAAAGCCTACAATCATTTTTCTACAACTGAAAGAAATTCAATGGTAATCTTACCCTAGCAATGACACCAGAGATGAACAGCGCTGGTTTAGGTGGGCTGAAAAAAATAAGAGGGATTATTTGTACAAATTATTTAGAAGTTAAAAGTGAAAAGTACATCACACATACAATGCAAGACAAGTGGCATTTTTGGCAAGCAATGAATGTTTAAAATAGACAAGATAAATTTCCTATTCAAATGACTGCTGCCTTACTAGTACTTATTGCAGCCAAGAACAGACCTGCAGGTTTTGGCTGCTATTACTTCATATTCATTGCGCCAGCAGTAAAAGGCTAGTCCAACAGCACTCCGCTCCTTACTTAAAGCTGAGAGTCTTTGTTTGTTTGCTTTGGTTTCTTAATCCTCAAATTTTATTTATAAGCTGCCAGCAGTACTTTAGGCTTAGTATATTTGTGTTGCAACAATGAAAACTGTAGTGGGACTAAACTTGCTGCTGTGATGGAAAATAAAATAAAATTCAAGTTTATATCTGTCAATCACAGGGATTAAGAGTCTGAGTCTCAGAAAACACAACACCCAATACCTTAAATTATAAACTTTCTAGTGAGTATTTACCTAGTCTGTTACACAGAAGGAGAAATATGTCTGCAATAAAACAAATGTTAAAAAAACACATAAAGAAAAGTCTGCCCTGCTTTTTCATTTGCAGACCTGCATCCACGCCAATAGGAACAGACTCTCCATAGGCAGAATTCGACCCTGAAGCTTGGTCAGCACGAGGCATCAGTTTCCCTGGGCCACCGATCTACTGAACTGACCACCTCTACCTGGAGGCCAAATCACCCCTGGAGGTGGGCATCGCCACAGTGTCTAAATTACAAATACTCAGCAACTTCAGTGGTCTCCCGGGCAAGTAAAACCACCCATCTGCATGGAGTCTGCAGAAGGATTGAGACCAGGAGCTCCAGAAAGCCTACACAATAGATGCAATACTTCTGTGAGAAAACCGTGTAACCTGGGGCATTGCAAAGGGAAGGAGGGCGTGGAGGTAAAGTTGTGCCCCTCTCCGAGCACATCCATAACCGAGGTCTCAGAGCAGGTCGTTCATTAACTTGGCCCATGAGAAAGGTCCTCTACCCTATGATGTTGTGGCTGACAAGGTTGGAACAAAACAAAGCAAACACAAATCAACTTATTTATGAGAGGAATGATACTGATTATTATGATACACTTTACAACTACACAGCTTACAAAGATTTATTAAAATGATGTTGAGTTAAGGTAACAAGCAGCACAGTATTAGACCTTGATATAATGGTCTAATAAATACTGCCTGAGCCCTGTTTAAGTCACAGTACTGCTACACAGTCTCTGAACACCCTAGTTATTTAACAAGACTCATCATCCCTTTTTTAAAGGGTCAGAAAGACAGGAAGTTCTGCTCTAAAATACCTCCATTTAAGAACATCGATGATGTCTCCTGCAATTAGAAAGAATATTTTGATAGCTATGTTGGACTTCTTCAATCTAATTTGCTGTTAGCGTAAACTAATAACAAACAAAGATCAATAGCAAAACACTTTAATTTTCTCCTGATTGTACTAGGCCAATTAGTATGTTGCATTCTGCACGAGGTTTCCTGGATGCTGAGTAACAAACCCAAAAAATAATTCTGACTGAGAAAACACAGAGGCACTGCAGTGGCTCAAGGTACCGTTCATAAACTAACACCATGACATCATAAAGGAAACTAACAGTAAATGGAAAAAATAATGCATGGCAAGTTATTCTTCAACTGGCTTTAGTCACACTCAAAGAATCAGTTATTTGTGTGACATTGCATTATTAAAAATAACAGTGAGAAATTCAAATCAGATGGATTTTTTCCTTATATTCTTAGTATGACCTTTCAGTGTTCACTATGCTTGGATGATGCATGAAATTCAAATCAACGTTTCCAAAAAAGAGCCTGTATTTGCTGAACGTGCTACAGCTTGTCCCTACCACCAGACTGTTATTATCTATTGTCTGTTCCATACTTCTTGCCTTAAAAACAAGTCAAATGCTCCATGGTTTTGGCCAAAAATGACAACCAGAAGGAATCTCTAACATAATGGATGTTTCAAACACAGCTTTTCCTGCTGCAAATCATAAAAGTCTTCTCAGAAACTCTGGTCTCGTGCTCAAAATGTCAGCCTACTAATACTCAATTACCTTGCAAGTGCCAAGTTCCCTGGGCACACAATAAAGGTGCATAAATTTAGAATAGTTGGTACATTTTTGTACTTATTTTTACGTGGTTCTATGTTCTTTTGTCTAAGGAATTAGGCTGGAGAACCTATAAGCATCATTTCCAGAATCAGCTAAGCTAAAATCCAATCTGAGTTTTATCCTTCAGGTAGTACTGCAGAAGCAGCTAGCATATCTTTATAAAGACGACAAAAATCAGCAATACTGGTTTCCTGGTAAAATCTATATCCTTCAGATATAAAGCATTTGTCTTGAACTCTATCACAAAATAACATATTTAGCCTTGTCTGTAAGCAATTGGTTCTGGGACTGTCTTCAGCTGCACTGTCTTGGAACGGGACACTGATTAGGACCATCCCACGGGTGTGTGGCAGGCACTAAAACACTCACACTAACTCGCCTCAGATTAACGCAGTATGGGTTAGGATAGCACAGGGCAATTCACTCACACACAGGGAACAACCTAACGGGAAACCAGAGCTGTAAAAACGTATCTACATCCAGATGCAGCTGGAACAGATCTGTCCTCAACTTTCACCCTTGTTTGTCTTCTCCACGGCTTTTTGATGGCACTCTTCTTGAGTTAGGCCAGATTTCCAACTTCTAAGCAGAAGAACTAACGGCAACACTGACATGGCTTCCAACTCGGGCGCCTTGACCCCCCAGCCACATAGACCTTTTACAGAAATCCCGGCGTTCATCTCTGGCTGGCCCGAGTTCCCCCACCCAGCTGCGGGCGCACACTGTAAGGAGGCTTCACCCCTCTACTTCACTGATTACAACGGCAGAATGCTTCGCGCCTGCGGAAGACACACCAGCCGACTGGGAAGCTCATTTTCATGAATTAATTATTCCCTAGCAGGGAAAAAGGCAGAAAGTTCGCCAGAAATGTCAATGATTGAATGTGTCTGTATTTATGTTCTATGTTAAAGCCCCTGCCTTTCCCCCCATTTTTACTAGATTACATTGTCCTGGAAAAGATTGTTAAAATTTTAATATTATCAGTTATCTCTGATGATCTACAGAACCAGAGTCAAGCCAGAGCATATATAATCACACATCTATACTAATGAAGAATTCAACGGATCAGAGAAAGGCCTGGATAATCAGTCGCTGATTCATGCTTTAATTTCATCCTTAATGAAAGAAATCTTTCTACAGATGAACTTCTTTGCAATAAATTCAGTCTCTGCTGCCAGATTCTCAAACCATTGGCTTTTGCGGACCCAGATTAGCTGCCAGGGCCATAACTCTGTAATAGTACTCTGGGACATCTACTGGGATGGCAGTGTTGCAACATCACTCACTACCTTTCCCAAGAACCTACCGAAAATAGAAACAAAAATGGAGAATATGCGCAGGCTATCATCACTGCTTTTGTCAAACACTTTCAAGTGCTTTAAATTCTGTTGGCGTTTTATGCAAAGCACAACCTACATTTCCAGTATATTGTAAGCTGTGATGGTTGCTTTGAGGATATACTTAATCTGATGAAAATCAGTTTGACAGATGTTGTTTTGAACCACATTCCTTTGTCTAGGCGTCAGTAAACAAGAAAGCAAAAAAATATTACTTTGCTGACAAAAACTGATTTTGTTTATACATATATGTGCTTTACAGCTATTTAACGCACATATTTATTTAATGTTAAATAATAGTCACAGCCAATATTGTGTAAGGAAACCAACGGTGTGTTTGCCAAGACTGCGTAGAGTGTCTGTCAATATTTTCAGAGCAAATCTTTACTTTATTGTAACATATGGAGAAAAGGAACACATCTGTTAAGACCTGAGTGTTCAAAGAACTTACACACGCGATGCCGCTAAGAACTGCACCTGTTTAACATCAGATTTTCTACTGGATTCTTTTATCCTGATTGTATTCAAATAAAATAAAGATTTCTATTATTTCATAATACTTAGCTTAAATAAGATCTTTATCTGACATGGCAAGTAAATCACACAGAAGATGGAATACTTGAAAAGATCATTAACTAGATGAAATGAGGCATTAATAATACTAAAATCTTATGCCTTCACCTTAGAGGGATTGGTTGAACTGAAGCCTGATAGACATACTGTAAAGACAAACACAGTGACATTGGAATTACTGTGAAATCTCCTAAGGGCCACAGAACATACAGGTCAGATAAGTATTTATCCAACTCCATTTAAAATAGAAAAACTGAATAAATCAGTTTTCCAAGTGAACCGGGAATGCTGTAGTTATTAACTGCATCTATCTATACATGCCACGTATGTGCACTCACATGCGCAGAGGCTATGCATGTACACATACACAGATTACACAGATCCCCAGCTGCTTAAGAGCGGTCCCAGATGCAGGACAGGGCGCAGCACGTTCCCACAGCGGTGCCGGGGACGAACGCCGGCAGCCGCTCTCCTGTCCGCAGCACCGGAACTGCCGACCGCACCGAGACCTGATGGGATGGATCCGAGTCTGACGCTGGTTTCCAGTGGCAGGCTGGATGGCAGATCCGATCTGGAGGAAGGACTACGAGCATCGCTCACAGGGTGATTCACAAGAAAAGCCTACGTTTAGAGAAGACTAACCAGGAAATAGAACCACACGTATGCATCATTCCTTTCCACGTGCACTATAAAAGCTCCTGAAATGGGTCTTACTGCAGCCAGCCGATGTAGAAGGCTAGCGCTCCAGGTTGACTGGTGGTAAGAAAAATCAAAACAACATGCTAAGACAAAGAATGAGAAAAAGCAATGGTAAAAATAGTACCTCACAGTATACCTCATTTAAAATACTGTATTCAGTTCAGGAACACCATAAGTAAAGAATGAAAGCAGAAAAAGATAAGAAAAATAGCTGAGAGAGCATGGAGAACCTTGTATATGAGGAAAGAGCTAAGAACTCTTTGCATACAGTATAAAAAAGAGTGAAGAATATTGTTCCCATTTACCTTCTTTAAAGTAAAAAGTAAAAATTGAAGAAAGCAGAATACATACATCTAAAACTAGTAACAGCAGATACCTTTAAAATACTACATAATTAAATGCAGAACCTCCTGAAAATAAGGCAACATCAAGGTCAAGAGTTTACGAGATTCAAAACCAGAATTAGGCATTTATATGACGCAAACCCATTTCAAATCAGTTTAGAAATGTGTAAAAGTTAGATGAATGCAGATGCTCCAGGGCTCAAGTTATCCTCAAACTGATCAGGACTACAAAGAAATCTGTTCTGTGCAGAGGTTAAACTTTAATATGCCATTACCTTCTGTCTTCAATTAAATATCATAAGAGACTATCTGCCCGATACAGCTGACTCATCCAGAATTCATCTAGATACTGTAAAGCAGGGCACAAGCACAGTCTCCAGATCCCCAATACGCCAACATTTAGAACAGGTTAGCCTACATTAAAAAGGACAGAACTACACAGATGCAAGGCTTTTGTTAGGCTGGAAGATTTTTTTTTTTTGTCAAAGTAAGTTAAAAAAATGTTAAATACTTTAAAGCTACATTAAACTGATCTAAATGGAAACGATTCGTATTTGTCTTTTGATACTCACGAGAATTAATGACATATCTTGTCACTGGCGATCACTTTTTGCTGCTTAAGTGGGCCTGGCAACCAGACATATGAAATACATAAATAATAGCACGACACGTTTTTCAAAGACTTCGGAACCACAAATCATGTCATAATTTTTAACTACCAAAGAGTAACGGTGGAGTTTGTAATCTGATGTTCCCTTCCTTTAACGAGATCACCCAGCGGCTTGCACTGCGACTCACAGCTGGCCTCTGGCTGTGGAAAGCAAAGGAGAAACTCCCGCGAGAGGCTGCGAACTGCCAGGGCACCTACGCAGAACCCAGAGCTGCACCCAGCTCCCCCAGCCCCGGGGCACCTCGCCCCTCCAGCACCCTGGAACAGCAGCAGCTTGAAAAATGTGCAGAACCTGCTACCGAGCAGCTTGCCCTTTATTTCCTTGCTCGTTTTCAAATAAACTTCTCATTCACTCTCATTAACACGTTGCTTAGGCAAGCAAAATGAAAAACACACATGAAATAGCATGATCTGCAGCTACCCATTGATCCCCCAACTGTTCCCTAATTAGAACACGTTTTGCAATTTTCTACCTTGTCCTGGCATGATATCCACTCCATGAACACCAAGTTGTCCAATTACTCTAAGCGGAATTTCAGCTTCAGTCAACAAAACTTCAGACTTTAATCCTGCCCTTATCTTTCTGGAATTAAAAGCATCTTGGCCAGTTGTTCAAACCACCCAGCTTAATCGTCAAGGTTGCTTGGGAATTTGTATTTTCTTGTTATGAAACATGAGAGCTAACTAGTCTTAGTTTCAGTCTAATGCCTCTTTAAAGATGTCCAGATTTGTCTTTATAGGCACGCTTATTTGATTTTACACTTTTGCCTTTGATTTTGGCATTGTCTGTGAAAATAAATTCCAAAATGATTAAAACCACACTGAGATGATTAAAAGCACATTTCTCAGCAATAGAGAAAAACTAACAAGCACACTGCTCATCAGCTTGCCTGAAATACCTTCCCATTGGTTATAACACATTTAGATTAGTAATTTTCTGGACAGAAAAGTAATAATTAGTCTGACTGACTACCGGAGGGAAATATTCTAGCTGATTGCACGGGGACATACAGTATCTGATATTCTGTGACAATTTATCCTGTTGAGGTCATTTATTTATCTGCCATAGTTTTCAAACCTGAAATATCACCCACAGGATGGCACTGTTGAACCTCCGAGTATCGTGTACAGTGAGTAGGGAACAACCTCAAAGAAATCCAGGTGCTGCAGCAAATACTAAACCAAAAAAAACCCACAATACTTCCCCTCGATGCCAAACCTTCATGAAATGCAGTATGTATATAGACACACACACACACACACACAAATTCATACACATACCTACAAATACTACTTCTGGAAAACAATTTTCTTGTCCCCATGCACTAGTCTGTGCCCCAATGTACCTCATGAGATAGCTTCCACTCTGCTAAATTCTTCCCTTTCCTATGCAGGAAAAATTAGTGTGCTTGAAGGAAGAACTCAATGCCCTATCAGGAAATTTTAATGGCTATTTGTTTTGCTATTCACATACAAGCAAACTGGGTGTCCTGATCTTTGAATGAGGTGGTAAATCTCTGGGCATTACATTTAACAGCGGCTGACTGACAGTCATTGTTCTTGCGTTCACTGTCAATGTATTACAGCACATAGCCTGATTAATCTCGCTAGCCTCTCATTCATCTTTGGGTTTAGTGCATGTGTTAACCATAAAAGAAAATCATTTAAGAAAGATATCCACCATCTCTTATCTATATTGTTGTACATGACATTGCTATCAGAGAGTAAATTTCTCTTTCATGCCTTCTTCTGATCACAAAATGAAGATTTAAGCATTTCACCTTTTCTATAGACTCAGAGGATTTAGAAATAGTCCATAATTCTCCAACTGCTGGTTCATTTACTAGGGTTCAACCTTGTTATCACAGTATCTACATCAGCTTTTAGTGAACATCAATGACAAGCTTCTCACAGGCAGTGACTGCAGCATGAGCCCACTTAATATCCCTTAGACACTTAACTGTGGAAATTGAGCGCTATGAAAACTGACAGAAAGCAAGCAGTACTTAAATGGTGACACAACTCAAAGGAACCTCTAAAACAAAGAAGGAAGCAGGGTGGACTTTCAGCATCTGCAAAATGGCCAGCAAAGACCACGGTGCAAAGGGGAGAGAGGACCAAGTCTTCCTCGTATCAGCAGGTGCTGAAGTGTATCCCCACGTGTGTTCCTGTGACAGCGACACACCTCCCCACCGAGAGTATCGTGACCGTGGGCCCACAGTGCGGTGCCTCAGCTAGAGACACACGTTGCCCAGCTGTGGCTCTGCTGTAGCTCCTCCATCTCCCAGCAGACGGAAGACAGAGAGAGGAACTGGAAAAACGGCATGACGCTGTGCCAGGAATACACGATGCCAGTGCAATGAAGGGGACACAGAAGGTAGAGAAAGCAAAAAATCTCATTCCTGCCCAGGTGAATGTATGCTTGTCTCAGACACACAGCAGCAGCCCAGAATTTTCCAACCTTTCCTGTTAAGAGTTTGTACCTGACTCTTGCTTTCCGATGTCTCAAGTCATTCAGTAGATGTGCACCATTCGCTCTCCTACTGCTTTGCACAATTGCAATATTGTTTCTTATTACCCCAAACTACACCGCAGGCACAGAGGCAAACATGCACGCATGTGTCTGCAGGTGCATAAACGCCACATCGTTTTCCACAGCTGCAGCACCAGTGTGAGGAGTCTTCTCAACCCAGTTTTACACCGTGCATTCTGCACGGCTTCCATTCTGCAGTCGCGCCCTCCTGTTACGTGAAGTTCCCCAAAGCAAATGAAGACCAAAATCAGCATTTGTTCACTTCTGTGGCTGTTCACAGCTCTGCCCACAGCAGAATAGACAGTGCTGAAGTTATCGCCCATTTCAATGGGCCACTCCATGCAAAGCTCTGAGCACAATAAAGGTCATGAGGACACTCTGGTAGTACCAGATCCCGTGCTGAAGACTGTGTGAGCTGGCCGTATTGGCCAGGACCTTGCTTTAGGTCAAACCCTGCCAAAGTTATCAACACAATTCTTCCTACTTTCCAGTGGCAAGTGGCATTTCCAGAGGCACAAATCTGGCCATAGGAATAAGAGACCAGTAAATCCTGGAACCTGAAATTCCTCTCAATTCAGAGACAGAAAACAAAGAAAACATTCTTTAAGTATGCAATCTTATACTCAAAGCTCATACAGGAGCAACAAAAGACAGAATTAAAAAATGTCTTCAACTTAACAGCTTACTTTTCACAGTAAGAAACCACCTAACCCCTAATAAACGTAGCCCAGTTAGGTTTTCAATGTGACAAAAGACAGGGAAGAAAGTCTAAAAGGGATTCAGACAAGGACACATCTTTGTTTAAATGAACCTCGAGAAATTTAATTTCTCCACAGAGGAAGTGACCTCCGTGAGCCTGAGAGGAAGCAACCACTGCGTTCCTCTACTACCATTCCTCTGCCTGCTGCTGAGCTGTGGCGGTCGGAAAGGCAGCATAATTTTCCACCTAGAAACATCCAGTTACCTGAATACAATCAGAACAGGCTGTTTCTTCCTTCCATGTATATCTTAAGGGTTTAATCCAGAAGGTCAACAACAGATATTACTACAATCACCTGCAAAGCTTCCACTAATGTCAACAGGACTGAAACTTGGTACCAAGAAAACACACAGAAAATGACCTTGAAGAAATCAGTAACAATGGGATTCAAAGCATTACAGTCTGAAGGATTTCAAGAGGAGTTCTTAGGTGGTAAGCTTTCTCTCAGTGTGAACTAAACATCTAGCTTTTTAAAGTCATAATAGAAGCCATGACAATGCAAATGGGTAACAGAACAATGTGCTGTTAAATCTGAACACAGTTCTATAGTAGCACCCATTCATTTCAATGGTATGTAGAAATCTTACTGCAAACTCCTGAATGTCAATACCACTAGTGATTTTTCTGTTAATCTAACAAAATCAACTGCTAATTTTCTAGTTCAGTCTGTTCAATCTGTCACATCTTTATGCTCCATTTGTTTGAATGGCTTTTAGTTTCTTTAATGATAGCTAAAGCAGTTCATTTCCTTAAAGTACCATAGCACCTGCAAGATGGCAGCTAACCACTTGGCAACATTACCTTCTACCATACAGAACACGGCTAGATTACATTTTTCCTGTTTGGGATGCACACGTAGCTTTGCTTCTTCAGGCCAAGTAGATCAGTCTCTCTGAGGAATGAAACCAAAACAAGCACGCACAGTCTCAGCTGAGTTTACATTTATTAATCAGCATCAATACTGTTGGTACTTCATACTGGTAGTTTGTAGTAGTACTTTTTACTGGTCATTTCTCCACAGAGCACAACAGAAAAGAAAAAAAGACACTAAAATGACTCATTTTACCCACTACCTGGTGGCACAGTTCTGGCTAGAGTGCTGTCTAAAGTTAAGTTTCCATAGTTCTAGCTGGAGGGTGTCCTCAGCAAGAACCCAGTTTTTCCAAAACATCTGCCTAGTAGTACCACCTCTGGCCACTGCCTGGATTTTTTTGTCACACAAGTGACAAATTAATAATGGGAGTTGACTTAAGAAATCATTAGCCTAATCACCTTTGAAATCAGGACAACAGGCTTAAGTAAAATGTACTTCTTATTTAAAAAATAAAGTGTACCTATCTAAGTACCAATTTAGGTTAGATTAGCAAAAAAATTTTATTCTAAGGATTCTTTGATTTCCCTGTATGCTTCAAAAAGCCATTTCTGCCATCTTGTGTGTACCTGGACATATAAACATTTTAATTAATAGCATTTTATTTGATAATGAACCAGGATATACCTTTTGTAGAAGTCTATTAACATGCAAATACAGAGATCTCCCCTGATTCAGTAGGTCATTTTTACTCTACATAGTTCAACTGAGTAATGGAGTCCCAGTACATCAGAGTGAAAATTAATGAAAACGTATGACACCACAATCAGACTTTCAAACAATTAGAAAGTAGAAGTGGTAATTGTCACAGTAAGTGCACCTCTCATCATACACACTGTCAGGTGCACACATCTGTAAGCACTACACTGCACGACTTTTCACAATGTGGCATGACTTACTGACCGCTGCTTCTTTTTGAATTTTCACATTTTGAAGAAAAATTTTGTAAATATGAGACATTTCAACTACAAAAATGTATTTACCATCTACTTCCCATTATTTGTCTCTTGGTTCCATTACATTTTCTTATTTCCCTTTCCATCAGACTCCCCAGTCTTCTGGGACGTACAGCTAAACATCTGTGCAAAACCGAGTCTTTATTTTAAGAATTCAGTATAAAACACATCCCCACTTAGTTTTCATGACAAAAGCAAGTGGTTAGAGGGAGCTCAAGATCTGCAGGAGCAGGAACCAGAGAAAGTCTTTTTAACGGTACTTTTTGGCAGAGGGTACAGAGGCAGTAATGATCCCGATCTTCTCTCCATCCCCTCCACCTCCAGCCACCTCTTAGTCCCAAGGGCTGGTTACCAAACCAATAGTTTTTTTGGTTGTTTTTAGTAACAATACATTAACTATGCACAATGGCAAGTTAATCAACAAACTGCTTATTTTTGAAGGAGTGATAACTTTGGATAACATATCTCAGAAGTCAGTCCTTTCCTGAGAAAAAATTCCTGTAACTTACAGCATAATCACTTCACATTTAAACAGAGAAGATCAGGAATTTGGAACTTCGAAGAACCAGGTTTTGCTGCAGGCTGGAGTGTAAGATGATGCACTGCCTGATTCAGCTAAACTCTTCTGAATTCACATGACCTCAGAAGCAGCTGAAAATCTCCGCAATGAGATGTCTTAAAAATACTTCAGAACTGCACCATTTTGGATCTTAATGGTCGTCTTTTTTTAATCAAAGACTTAGGGAGAAAGTTAAAGACATGCCGGCCTGAGACTGCTAAATCTCTACACCGAGAAAGGATTCAGATGATTAACCTGCTCGCATCAGGAGATCATACCATGAAAGAGTGTGAACAGTGAGAGACAGAAACAGTAGAAATCATACTGATAGAAATACACATATCTGAGTGTCATAGTTTAACCACGGTCTCACACTCCACTAAGGCTCTAAATTCTGGTTTGATAACTTCATATATAGATGAATCTTCAAAATGGGCACTGAAAAAAAAAAAATCATAAATTTCATTTAACTGAAAATTAGAGATATTATTTGAACTTGTTATTCAGCTAAGACAAAAATTCTGAAATAAAATAGTGAAGATCAATAGAAAGCAACAACAAAGCTAGATGTAACGATAACATATTTTGGGAAATGGTGTTTATTTGTGGTCACTTCTCCCCCATCTCACTATAGCGATTCCCAGAGCACCTGCCGCATGGTAGGTGCAAATCAAGTGGTGGGGCTGGACTGCCATTCAGGCTCCTCCCAGACACACAATACTGGGGTCCAATGAACATCTACTCTCTGATGGGGGCTAAAAAAAAAAATCAGGTGGATTACTACAGGTTTTTGGTCACAACCTGATAGTTATGTTTAAGAATCCAAAATAAGAACACGAGAAGCCAGATTTATACCTGATACATTTACTGCTTTTACTTGTATTTACTTAAAATGATAATCTCCTTTCACATTATTTCCTGAGATGACATCTGATAAAGTGATATGTGCAAATTTTAACCAGCAAACAGGACTGCACACTCATTTCATGTCAAATACCTACCCCTTCATGTTGAGTAGATCACCATGAAAAAAGCAAAAAGGCCAGGTGTAAAGAGAACATCCTTAATTTATCAAAAGGCCAAACCATTTTCTAATTGTCATCCTCTGTATTTATGGCAAAATTTTGTATTAACCAATGTGGCATTCCTATTATTATCCTGCACTTTCAAGAGACGAGACAGACCTCTTGTGTATACTTGCTCAGAATACTTGCTGCTATGACATTAAAATTGACAGAAGGGTATTGGGCTCCTGTCATACTTATTTAAAATCTTTATAGAGAAGTCGTCCATGGAGACATACCCTAGGCACCCAGATGACAGCAATGCTATTGCTGCAACATAATGGCCAGCTGCAGACTGAAGTTTAATTTCATTTTTGTCTATCAGAGGGATCTCTTCTAGCTACTTCCAACTGCAAAGAACGAGAAATTTCCACAAATTTTACAGCAGGGATCCTCGTTCATTACTGTAACACATCAAAGGAACTGGAAGGTAAAAAAGCGTAGAGGAGCTGTAAGGGAGAAAAGCCAGCTTTGTTATGAAGCTCTGCTGTGAAGAACAGTAACATTTCCTGACGCAACACGGAGAGGGTAATAGCACAATCCACAGCAGGAAAAACACAGTGCAATCAGGCTACTTGATCTGTGAGTGGAAGTAAGAGGACAAGGAAGGATGGTTCAAGAATTATGTGAGTACCGAGCAGAAGTGCAGCAGGAGAGGAAACTGTGGAGGCAAGGGCAGGGAAAGGACAGGGAAAGGGGAACAAGAGAAAAGGAAGGAAAAAAGCGGATCCTCTGCTTTGGCAGTACTGCTGAATAAGCACCAGGAAAAAAATCCTAAAACAGAGTGGGAAGTAGAAGCTTCTGTGACAGGCCTAGACGACCGGGCAGAAGAGACATCCAGGAACATGCTTCATGTTACAAGAACTAGGTATCTTGCTTTGTAGACAACAGTAATGCTAGAGAAAGCATATGAAAAGACAATGCAAAAATGCCATTGATTTGCCCGTGAAGTGCTCTGACGTAGACACCGCAGCGTACCAGTAACGGGCACGTTGCCACGGGCTTCCCGCCCGATCCAGACAACGAGCTCGGCTGTGGCCTCCTGAAGCGTACAAAGGGAGACCACGCTGGCGTGCAAATATTCTCTCTCCTCCCCCTTCTCTGTGCGAGCGGGCTGCCCACAGTCACGTGGACGCAGTCCCCCCCAGCGCATTTTACTGAGGTCACACGGAGCAATGATGCAAGTGTTTTGTAGCTTACGCAGACACAAGGATTCTCTTGAAAGAGAGCGCCAAAAGGTGGATTTGCAGCTCCTGTGAAAAGCACTGATAAACCACCAGGCATCTACGTATGAGTTCTGGTATCCGCTGTTTCCAGAACCTTGGTTTCCATATAGACCACTGGAGATCCTCAGTCTTTTATGAATCAAAAGGTTATGACTTGAGCGTTTGAAATGGGAAGCCCACAGCTGTCCACAGCAGAAGAAAAACACACGGGGAAACCGCCCAGTCTCTGTGTGTGCCCTGTGCTGGCGCAGTACAACCACGATGTGCGACAGAACCACGTACCTAGCATTGTGTCAGAAAGGGAGCTACGATCACCCATGGAAGTAACACAGGTCATGCTGATTTTAGTCTGCATTCACTTTGCAGGGCTTCAAGTACCAGTAAGGTGTTAACGCAGAATGGAAACGCTGCAAGAAAACATGAGCTAAACCGATGTACTATTAAGAAAGTCCAGCCTGAAATAATTCCTCTCCGTCTTTCTCTAGGTCTCACAGACTGGCAAGCAGCCTCTCATAACTTTCTCATCAACCACTCAATGTTTAGAAAGTCTCATTTTGATTTCCCTTAGTGTCATCTCACTGTCACTCTTGGCATATGAAGCAATTTGATCAGCTGTTTCCATTTCTTTTAGGTACGGTAACCTTGAGGAACAAATTAATTAAAAACTTAAACCAGACTGACAAGTGTGACTATTCAGTGGTGGTTTTTTAATGGAAATGCATATTTAGAACTTCAGGAAGGCTTGTAATTATTTCAGGTAGGTCAGGTTTTGGATCAGATCAAAATATTAACATAGCAATGTAAAGGTGTAATTTGGTGGTGCTTACGTCCTTGGAAAATCTAAGGAAAATCTATTCAGTATCTCGGTTATTGTGCACATAATGCAACAGTTTCAAAAGCAGTTTGTAAGCTTGAAGTCTGGGTATTTTCATTAATATACCCTGCCGCAATTTCCAAAGTTGTCATTCACAATTTCAACATGATCTAAACAGGAACACCGTACCTCTGAAAATTGAGTTTAAAGTAAAGTATCAAGTAGGGTACTTGCACTTGAGAAGCCACTTCTGAATTTCCAGTAGAATGTGTAACTTAGCCTGCATAACCACTGTCAAAGCAGCATGACAAAAGGGAAACACCTGATATAATCCCTGGGGAAAAGGTGAAAAGAATTTGAGTGTGAATGCACAGATTAAACAGGACAGAGCAAAAGACCTGGTTGTCCATCACCTCACACACGATCTTGGTTTTTAGTCTATATAGTCTAGTTTTCAACAGCTAACCGATATTTTTCTATAAACAATTTGGTTGCAATGATAAGGAAATACAATATTGTGCAAAATGTGGACCTGACAGCCCAAAAGATCATAGTCCTTTCAAGTACAGAAGAGGCAATGCAAGCAGAGGCCAACCTTAACACCACTGCTAACGTGGCCTTGTCCCTGGACCCGCCCTTCAGCACCCTCCCCAGTGGTTTATCTGACCGCAGTGCCCATGCACAGACACCAGGCCACAGGTAACACTCATCACCACAGCAATGCGATGTGCTGGTCCAGTGCCCAGGACAGGCTGTCTCTGGAGGTTCAAATGCCCATGGCAGTTTGCAGCACGTTGCACGCTGACCATCACAGGCTGCTTCTTCCTTTGTGGAACATCTCAGTGCGCACAGATATTTTTTGCACTCAAAACACACTCATCTGACACTGGCAGTCTGTTGATCAGAACTCAGATCAGACAGTTTGGACCAGTAAAGTTGTAGAGATAACCAGAAGGTGGTTCCTCGTTGTCTCACCAGCCCAATTTGTATTATCTGGGGATGCCTGCATAAGATGTCACTCTGAAAAGGCTCGGTGGTTCTCCTAGATCATCCAGTCTCTAGTATGTGCTGCTTGGGTGGCTCCTCCCGGACAGCGGCACAAAGGACAAGTGCTTCCTCTAAGACCACTCTTACCAAAGGTCTGTCACTACACTTTGGGCTGATTTAAAATTGCTGTCTTGGGTTATATCGCTCCTCTAATCTAACCCTCTTAAAGCTGCTCAGAGTATCGGACACACTCATCCCTAACCTGTTCCCCGGACATGATGTCTACAGAGCTCATAGAACAAAACTGTCTTCAATGATTCTGCTTATTTTTGAGAACCAGAAGAGCCAATTCTAAGAGACAAACAACCCTGAAAGAACTAATAAAACAAATTACAGGACTGTAATTACAGAGCAGTCCACAACAGGACCACAGAAAAGTGGAGGCTGGCAGGAACCTCTGGAGGTCATCTGGTCCAAGCCCCTGCTCAAGCAGGGTCTCCCAGAGCCGGCTGCCCAGGACCATGTCCAGACAGCTTTCGAATATCTCCAAGGATGGAGACTCCACAACCTCTCTAAGCATCCTGTGCCAGTGCTCGGTCACCCTCGGGAGGGTGACCCCGACACCTGTCGTTAGTGTTTTCACCCTAAAATAAATGGTACAAAACCGTCCAAAGGTTGTCTGGTTGCTGCTTAACCCCACTCCATAGGAGACGAGAGTCATGACAGAGAAAGTGACGTCTCCATCAGAGTTACCACAGTAAAGTACAAGTATAAAGACTTTCAAAATCCAGTTCTGAGAGCAGAGGATAGGGAGCCACTGATGAAAGTGACACCACAAAAATAATTCTAAAACTGCAATAAATACACACAATTAAATTAGTGCCTAGGAACCGCCTTTTACTTTAGTGAGCCTGAGATGCTTCATTCTGTTTAAAACTTGAACACAGGAACCTACAACATCCTCTTAAAAAGGGATACATAATACCCTTCATATCAAAGCTTGCTCCGGCTGAGATGATTTCCATATGCAGGAAAAAATGCAGATATCCTAACTTAGACTGACATCAACACTTCAGATTACAAGTTTATCTTACTATAAGACACAGGGCCAACTTGTTTCTATCGAAAACACAAAGCTTTGAATTAAAATTTCTGTCCATGACAAGTTATCCTTATGTTTACACAAAAGTCCAGACCTTTAGACCTTTTTATCCGAAGAAAAAATACACTGAGGTAACCTCAGGCCTTCTACGCTTTTGTGTGCCCAGGTCTATTAACCCAATACAAAAAAAAAAAAAAAAAATC
>Ga0065711_1036078_pt1 | contig 21484 bp, 14 predicted proteins | sample Hoacrofraction12_FD_59098 | JGI IMG/M metagenome (GOLD analysis project Ga0065711, IMG submission 59098) | Hoatzin crop microbial communities from Cojedes, Venezuela - Epithelial fraction 12 v2 (version 2) | ecosystem: Host-associated > Birds > Digestive system > Esophagus > Crop | place... | reverse complement strand
CCCGCCTGGACAAGGTCCTGTACAGCCTGCTGTAGGCGACCCTGCTTCGGCAGGAGGGTTGGACTAGATGACCCACAGAGGTCCCTTCCAACCCCAAACATTCTGTGATTCTGTAATTCTGTGAGTAAAGATCTGGAGAACAGAACAGCAAGATCTGGATTGCCTGAACATTACAAGCAGTGAAAGGCTGGATTTATTGAAGCTGGCCCAAGGAAGCACAAACACTACGTCTCCTACCAGCAAAGCCTCTGCTGGCCCATGAGACTTTCAGCTCTGAAACTGTTGAGCTTGCTGTTCATGCCACCTTGATTGCGTATGGCCCCAGTAGCGGGTACATAGATGCTATATGCTCCAGTACTGAAAGACATAAATGTGGATCATTCTTTTTTTGCTTTTTTCCTTTCAAACCTTTCTCCCTGATTGGCTCTGGCCACTGCCAATGGTTTCCTGAATCCCTGCTCTTCAGGAGACTGGGGTTATACCTGGTTTACAGTTTTGCAACTTCTGAGTAATTTCTAACTGCCTCCTCTTGAACTGGAAAGAAAGAGATTAGGAAGGTGGACTTTCTCTGCCTCTGAGGAATTTGGAAGAGGATTTATACCTATGGAAACCTTCACCTGTAACGCCACCGTCACTGGGGACCTCCAAGTTTAAAAACCCAAACTACTACAATTTGGGCTAAAGCATTGATGCGAATGCGACCATCTGTACAATGGTAAATTTTTGCCGTGACAGGCACAGAGGGGAACGTATGTTTTACTGATTGACCCAGTACAGTGGGTCTAACTACTAATGACTGCTTTGGAAAATAGCTCTGAACTCTGCCTTTTTTGCCACATCCTGGTTCCGCTCTCTTATATTAAAACCCACCACAAAAAACCCTCCAAAGCAGCGGTGTCCAATATTGTGCCTCTTACACGACCGAGATGGTTTCAATATATGAAAAGTGAGGAGCAGCTGACATGCTGCCTTACTATCAGAGGAGAAAGGCGAGTTAACAGATTTTCTGAAGGGACAGGAGTTGCATGGCAACACGCAGCACACTGTTACCTGTAAACAAAAGCAACTAGTGGCAGGGGCAGGCACCAGGCTCTGCGGCATGGGGAGAAAAACTGAGAACAGGGACAACAGTGGGAAGCCAGAACACTCTGTGCAGCACAAAGGGGGAGAAAAAAAACAGCATACATCAAGTACCTGTATGGATTTGCTTTGTGAGAACGTGAAACAAAGGGAAATGCTTTGATGCTCAGCTTTCTGGATCACTAAAAGCATCCTGGGAGTCATTGTAATTGTTAGCCCCAAGTTCCACCCAAACAATAAATACTCTGCCTTCTCTTCATGTTAGGAAGGAGTGGTTTGCTAGTTATGTGGAAAAAAAACGAGAAGGCATGTTGATACAAATGATGCACAAAAAGTGCAGCTGAAAGTTCAGTAGAGATTACTGTTGTTAGGTGCATTTTAAGGTTTTACTTAATAACAAGCGGCTTTTCAATGACTCCTACTAAACCAGCAAAGTCTCGTGAGTGTGTGCATGTGTGCATGCACGTGTGTCTGTCATGATTCAAGGCACGCATAAGTGATTTTAATAGTTTTCAAGGACATAAGTGTATTTTTGACAAAGCCAGCATTGTACTGCTCGTGATGCCAGAGCAGCAGTGCAAGTGCAAAAGGTTACAGGGCCATGTCATGAAACTGCCTTTCTTGGTTAGCTACTTGGGTACCCACCCAAACACAATTAAAAAAAGAAATGCTGGCAGGCATTTTAACTGTGGTTGTTACTTTGAAAACATTAATGCATGACTCAGCTTGAGAAGTCTCAAGGATAAGAACTTTGCTCTTAAGAAAAATTTGAAAATGAGATCAAGTACTGTCTGGATTGGTTATGATTCCCCAAGAGTAATGTTACAAACAAAAATAACCCCAAGCCCAGATATATTATTAATTACCTACCAGGGAGCTAAAGGGCACATAGTAAATAAAGACAATGAAAAGCTGTAGCAAATACACAGCAGTAATTTATCATTTGCAGAGGGAAAAAAAGGATTAAGTACTCTCTGTCATTGAGTAGACCATTGTATAGAGATACTCCATTAAAATATACTAATCTTTCTTATTCTAGCAAGAAATGCCAAATTGAGACTCCACTCCAGATGGAGATAGCCATTCACGACAAGAATCTGTGTCAAAACAGAATACTTTTGCTGTTTTTTTGCTCAGTGTTAAAACCAAGCAGTTCTGGTTTGTTAGGTCTAGCCAGTTCATTGCAAGCTTAGGGAACATAACAACAGATATACTTTTGAGACAGCATTTCTTCAGAAATTTGATGCAGTTGACTGTAAATTCTCCCACCCCAACTTTAGCATAAAAAGATACAGGGACTATCCATCAACAACGATAATTTAAAATGTTAGTCCACGAACATGTATTTTATTGCCTTTAATTTGTGAAATTGAGCTAGAATCAAGTCAAACTCAGAGTTTATCTGACATTTGATGATACATTTCTTATCTTTTAAAATCAAAAATCATAATATACTTATTTATATCTGCTTTATTTTTATTAGCTGTGACAAAAATGCTCCCCGTTTACATCCACACCTATTTTATATAATTAGAACATCAGTGATGAAAATACTTGTCCAAGCCCTTGATATATTTAGAGAGCAAATTTGGGATCCTTACTCTTGACCAGAAAGCAATAAATAATTATGTTACAGAGATGGACAATTACTGATTGCAGACCTTTCAAACCTACATATATTAAATCCATGGAGCAGGATCACTGCTCTTAATAGATGCTAAATCATCGTTTGTAATGTTTTAAGTGGAAGCCTGGAGCTATACTTAAACGTAGAAACAACTTATCCCACCTTTCAGGCTGGAGATAAGGTGGTAGCTGAAAAAATACAAGTGATGAAGGGGAAGGAAAATCACTTTCTTTGTAGTCTGAACAAGGTGGCAGATAAGTTTTACTTCAGGAGTGAGCAAACAAAGGAAGGGCTCCCAGAAAAATGAGTGTGAGGAAGATAATGGTGCACATTCATCCCTGGGTCTCAACTGGACTTTGAAGTAGGACTGAGTCCCTGCATTTCCTGCAGGCACAGTAGCTCAGGCACAGAACCTGGAAAAAGTCAAGTTGTCCTGACTTTAAAAAGGTGCGGACATAAGGTGATCTCCAAAGCAGTGCAATTCCTTCCTAATAGTATCAAATGTAGATCCACATTTTTTTTCTTTGTATTTTCAAATGCCTGCATTTCACTGCCCAGCCTGTGTGTGAGCATGCAGTTATCAGGGTGCAACTGCACCAGATTTACACCTCAAGCTCCACCTTTCTGTTTCCAGCCTAAGATTCTTGCTTGAAGGGTACCAGATAAGTTATGAAAAAAAAGACACCAAGCCCACCGGATCTTCAGTTTCCTACTTAAACACAAATATCCACAAGAGTTTCACAATATTTTTCACTCATCGGGATCTTGGGCAGGCAGACGTGGGGGAGTTCCTAGAAAAGCCTAGCATGGCATATGTGCAGCCACAGTCTCCTTCCATCATCTCCTCGTACAAGAGCGTGGCGATCCCACGTGGATCAGAGTTGGCCCAGCCTCCTATTTTCTTCCTTTTCAGTCCAAGACTTGCACAGCTCCATTGGGACTGCTCCCAGCCTGTCTCCTCTGTGGTTATCCTGTGTGACCCTGATCCATTTCCACCTGACCAAGTAGCTCTAAACAAATAAACACGTTCACAGTGACACATGCTGAAAGTTCACTCTTTTGATTAAAGGAAGAGAAGAATCTGACACTATTGCCTGCTCTGGCGCGGAAAGCTCCAGAATAATCTCGGGCTTTGCCCTTACCCATTCTTTGAAAAGGAGATCTCTCTGTTCCAATCTGACTGAAACAATTCCCAACTATCACAACTCTGCGTGTGGCAAGACCCACACAAACGTATCCCCGCTGAAGTGGTTGCTAACACATCCTTTGACTGTGCGATGAAGTAGGCAGATAAGACAAACTTCATCTCAGTAAAATTCTGCTACTTTTTTATCTGGATTTAGGAGCATGTCAGGCTGATATAACCAGTAGACAGAAGAGCAGAAGGAGAGCACAGCTGGAAATCAAGATGTTCTGCAAACTGTCATGCTGATTCTCATGACTGTGGCTCTGTAGCTTTGAGGAAGCGTTGAGCAAACCACTTGAAAAAGTTTATTTCAGAGGCAGCGCCAGCTGTGAAGTTCTGGATGCATATCTAAGCCCAAACTTTGCTAAAGTATAGATTTGGGTGTTTCCTACCCAGACCGGAGGCTGCTTCTGCTCTACAGTCCAGATGCACACCTAATGAAGGAGGTTGTAGTATAACAGCCTGTCCCAGATGGGAAGCTCTACCAGAGCTGCATGTCACATGTTTATAAAAGGCATTACGGCAAAAAGCACAGTATAAGTATCCAGTTATTGGGATCCCAAATAACTTGATGTTAATTCCTTGTGCATGAATGTCAAACGCTTTCAGGATCTGGCCTGTTATTTTCCCATTTATTACGGTGCCCAGTTTGGTGAATGAAAGATAATATGTCTTGGTCTAACAAATGCTTCAAGAGAGAGGGAAAAAAGATCACTGTGATACTGCACAGTTTCAGAAAGAGTCATGAGGACCGAAGATAATGACCAAACCAGTCAGCAAAACCTAACCAGAGGGAAGTTATTGGATAAACCTGATAAGAATAAGGCCCACATCCTACAGAGAGATTTGCACTTGCTTAACTTAGAGCATGTAAGTTGACTACTTGCTGCCGTTGCTCCCTGGGCCTACTTTCATTCCTACTACTCTGAAAGTACAAAATCATTTGTGGGCACAGGGGCAGGAATGAAATCAAACCCACACAGAGAACTTGTCACAGGATCTGATCCTGACAGAGTACTACGGCAAGACCAACGAAGAGTAAGAAATGAACTTCCATGAAAAAGAGCAAAGGTATTGACCACGATATGACAGTAGGATGAATGCATTTTATTAATGAAATAGATCAATATACAGGTAAGGTAGGGGAAAAATTCTATGCTGAATAGATGTATAAACTTTCTTTTATCCATAGTTAAATACCTATTATCATGCACAGCCAATGAATTTAGGCTGTTGTTTTTATTTACTTTGCTTATGTCGCACTATGCTATTCGTTTAAAAATACTGCAGTAAATAATTAGAAGCTAAACAAAGCTATACCTTCCCTTTCAACCATATTCATGTCTCTTCTACCTGGATCGCACAGCTGTCATGTACGCAACTGTTAATGACTGACAGCTGAAACTCAAAAAATTCAGTATTGATGAGCACACAACATCAGGGCTTGAAAAACACTATCTAATGACAAGATAGACCTTCTACTCCTCAGCAAAACTAAGAATAAATCAGTAGATAGTAAATGAGTCTGTCATAAATGTGTTACATTTGACCTGTTGTAGAGTAGCATAGACAAAGGGGAACTTGTCTTACTAATGATCGCAGATATTTTTCTTTAGGATTGGGAGAAATTGGCTGCATTGTTCCTACAACTCCCCTTGCTGGACGAGCAGTAGAGATGCAGGGAAAAAGAGTAGAAGAGAGCTGCTCCTTGCTCTCTGTGCTGTGAGCAATTGCCAAGACCAGTCATTTTCCCGAGCTGAATGAAACCTTTCATCATTTAATAAAGGGAGATGTCTGAAAATATCTGCAGCCAGAACTAAAATAGCGCAGTTATATGCCACCAGTCCTTATGGAAGAAAAAATGTTGCCTTCTGGATTGCATGCTTGTTAAATACTGTGAGATGATCCCGTAGCGAGAAAAAAATACCCAAATGCACTGATAATTAGTGATATACATATTAGTCAGTACCAGTCCAGACATTTAGTTTCACAGCACTCAGATGACTAGTTGAAAAAACAACTCAAAAGTCAGCATCGATCTTACAGCTATCGACCTTGCCAATACTATTACCATGATCGGTGGGACCCTGAAAGCTGACCCTTTTACCCAGGCAGCTCTTTGAATCTAGTTAAATTTCAGTTTGTGACCCTCATCGAGGAAGAAACGATGTCTGAGAAGTTTGTGTCTCTATTAGCATTGCGATTTCTGCTTGATTTCAGAAATAGCAGGCCCGTGGGCTTTACGTTTGAAGTGTTCTTAATGGAAAGGTGGTGAAGTGCTGAGCTGCCAGTGCTGAAGACTGACACGTACTATTCACCCAGAGGAAACAAAAGATCCAAAACCTAGCCTTAGCTTTGCCATACTACTTTACAAAACCTTCAGCAAATTAGGTTTTGCTTTGGAAAACTGCATATAAAGCTACTGATGCAGGAATTCTAAAGTGCTGTCATTAGCTCAGGTCTCCATCTTGGTATGTTTTCCTGAGGTGTTCAGATACGTAGGGACCCTCTGCATGCCTGCTGGTTTGAAGTCCTTGCATAAGCACTCTTTCTCTGGTAGAGCTCGCGACGCTTTCTTCCTCCAGTGTGGTCAGGCTAGAGAACTTTATCTTCTTTACCAGGATGCTGCTGAGTGCATGATGAGTTTTTCTGCAGTAAGTGGTATCTTTTTGCCACCTTCTTCTTTACAGGTCTACAAAATCTAATTTAAAAATCTAATTAAAATGGCTTCTGTGCTGCTGTAAAGCTGGGCATATTCATCCCACCAGAGGCATAGAAGAAAGGCTATTTAATGCTAACCATATTATTTTTTCTGCTGTTTTTGTTGTATTTATTAACTACTCAGCAATTTAATGTTTCAATATATTTCTGAGATTTAAATAGAAAATGCTTCTGTAAAACTGTAAGGGGGAGGGGTGCATTATTTAAATCTAATGGTAAAATGTTTCATATCCAGCAAGTTGAGGAATACTTAAACAAAACGATGCCTCTTTCACTCTAAATAAGACCAAGCTCTACGTACACTTTTGTTAAAAGTCCACAGTGAAAGACATGGTAGAAATTAGACACAAAATAGTCACAGAAAAAAACCCCAGAGATTCACAATGCAGCGGCTCCCAGCTGTATGCTACCCTCCCTGAATGCGTGCCACTCTCAGTTCTGCTGATGGAAGAGAATATATGGACATTTTCTGTGGTTGATGCAAAGCCCTGCAGCTTAGCTTGAACCGCCTTGCACAACAGCTTACGTTCAGCTGTCAGACTTTGCTCTGACATGGCTGAGGAGTGTTCGGGTGTGCCATTCCACCAGTGATATCTAGCAGAGAGGCCAACTGCAAATCCCAGGGTGAGAGGTGTGGTGAGAAGGCATTACCTCTAACTCATTTGTTAAATGAATGTACGTCTAAGCCTAGCTTTACTTTTGTGATGGACATATGTGACGTGTCCCTACCAACTATTGGTTACATAGGAGAGTGAGATAAATGGAGAAGCAAGCAAAAGAAAAATAAGGCTGTAGACTACTTCCCATTTGTCCTGGGTACTAGCAAAGAAATCATAGAATCATAGAATTGTAAGGGTTGGAAGGGACCTTAAAGATCATCTAGTTCCAACCCCCCTGCCATGAGCAGGGACATCTTGCACTAGACCAGGTTGCTCAGAGCTCCATCCAACCTGGTCTTGAACACTGCTGGGGAGGAGTCATCCACAGCTTCTCTGGGCAACCTGTTCCAGTGCCTCACCACTCTCGTGGTGAAGAATTTCTACTGAACTTTGCCCCAAAGTGAGCCAGTGACGTGTAGAGCCAACGAGGCGGATGGATGAGCATGTCCCTCATGCAACAATGGCAAGCTAAGCTTAGCTTAGAGTTTGAAAATGCAGTGAGGATCTGCAGTGCGATACTTCCAGTCCACATCCATCACGTATACAGAAACACCTTTATATTGTCGCACATGGGTTTACATACAATGCAAGCAGTGACCCCGGTGTCTTTGTGCCCCATCTTTCGCTGTTCACCAGCCTTCTCTACCCTGCCAGAGTAAGGCAAACAACCCACAGCAACACTGCAAGGTGACTTGAAACGCCTGTCACCTTGCCCGCACCCGGGGGTGGTTTGGAAACAAAGAGGGAAGGTCTGTCCCAGCACAAGCCCAGGCCTCTTGCTAAGGCAAAGCCCCCCCGACCAGTGTGCCCAGACTGGGCCAGGACGTGGCAATGCAGGGCTGAGGACCAGGGTCTCCAGCCCATGCGCACTCCTGAGGACAGGACAATGCAGTCATTGCACGGATGACAGCTCTCAGCTGGCATGCAAGCCGATTACAGCTCCTGCATGTCCAAATGTATGCAGAGTGACTTATTCTTCAAATTTTGTGATGTGTGATGCTGTAGATGACAACAGGGGTTTTTTTTTCAGATTCACAACAGTCTGATTGAACCAGTTAGCACTGAGCGCCTATCTACACAGCGGGCTCTTCAATACCTGAGGAGTTTTCTGAACCAGCTAATGATGCTGTTCCATTTGATTAGAGGTGATGCTGTTTCACAGCAATTGAAGTGATGGCAATGGATCAGAAATCCAGAAAAAAAGCAGATTGGCATGTGGGGCTCGGAGAGGCTCTGGTTAAATTCTGCTTTGTTAGAGACAAGCTTAATGATTTTTATCATATGTAAACATCACGTTCCAAACATGAGAATTTTGGATCTGCAGTTTTCAGTGTGGGGCTGAATCCGAAGGCTAACATCAGGAATTACAACAGTATTTCAGTTGTAGATGAAGTTTGAGCTCTGGACTTCACAAGCTGGCCCTAACTCCACTTCAGCCATGTACTGTGTCTCCCTTCACAGTTCCTTAACAGTGAGCGAGACCTTACCAAAGTGTGTGCTTTTCTGTTCTCAGAGATCACAGCTGTCACTCATTCCTTTGATCCAAGACTTTCAAAGAGGCGGGGAAATTTTCTTCCTTGACTCCAGGGCTTGGATTCCAACAAGGAGACGTATAGAGACACCACAAGAATTTGGATATGTAGTGTTAATGCAATCAGATAACTGAGCTGTCTGATCACATGTTGCCAAATTGACCATATCATCTATTGAATTCGCAGACATCTTTTGTACAGTAAATTTAACATAATGCTACAGAACTTTATTTCAATGTTTCATAAAAAAAATCTGTATTATTCTGGCAAAGTTCAGTTTAGCAATATTGTTTTTCTGCTGCAATATCTTCTTGCGCTAAGAAATAGCAGGCAGTATATTTCTGTTTACAAATGCTTCAATTCAGGTATCAGGATGTAAGTGTGATCTGAGTTCTGCAAGGCAAGCTTAAAGACTCTGAACACTGCCAGGAAATACTAGAAATACAGGAAATTCAGCACCAGAATCAGATCACATTTTAACTACCATTCACTGTTCTCTTGATTGCAGTGAAATTATAACACAACCCACTACCAGAAATCTTTTAGATCATGAATGTAGCCCCCTACCCCATTGCTGTCCTCTCCACGCATCCTGGGAGCTTTCGCATCATGGTGTGTTATTGCCGAGCAGCAGCAGCCAAGTATCAGACCTAAAATGTGTAAAAGAAATATGAGATTTTTGCCATTAAGTTCTGAATGTGTCATTGGACTTCATGCTGTGAAGTTGAAAGACAAACTTGAGAGACTGAAGGTAGAATGTTTCTCAAGAGTAACCTAACATCTGTTCAGAAGACAAGGTTTGGGTTCATCATTGGAATACCACTGAAATTAACATAATTATAATTATTTCTCATTTTCACTGGTACACCTCAAGTCAAAAGTTTTGTTAATTAAGTGGCATGCAACTGCTGGGTGAGTATCCTCCAGCATAACTATAAAACGCTTTTCATTTGTTCTAGCAATCTTTCTCAGTTCTCCCAACTGCCAGTCACCTGAAGGAGTATATTAAGAAAGGATGCAATTCCACGGAACAAGGGCATGTTTAATTCAAACCCTTAGCTCATACAGTTTTAACTTAAGCTGGGTGAGCTAACGTAGTATTCTGCCTGTCCAGGGCTTGCTATGATCTGTAACAAACTGCTGAAACCAAGGGGAGCTGATCTGAGCGAACAAGACAGGGCTTTAATAAATTAGAAAGAAAGATTAAATGAGGACTCTTTCTGTAACTTAAATATAAATCTATTTGAGGTCTCAGTTCAGAAAAAGGTGCTTAGATTTGCATCCTTTTATTTTCCTTGCCTGTGGTTTAGGGGAATTCAGAGACACACAGGGAACTGCTGTCAGGAAGAATGAAAGCTCCAAATTACCAATAAACATGTTGATATCAAATGATCAAAGTTTCATTCATCTGTTTAACAAGATGAAAACTCAGGGCCCTGCAGTCCTTCTGTTATGATTGATACTAACACTGAAACTTTTAACAACTGAAACAATACAGGAGCAACAACCTTCTGTGTCATTTTGTAAGTTAATGTTACGATGTCCTTTGCTGGCGTAAGAGAATGAATGCTTCACTAAGAATTTACTAGACGTAAAGCTTTGGGAAAAGGAGATAAATGTGCAAATACTCTCAATCTTTTATTTTCTCATTCTTTTCTTAGTATTTTCCTGTTAGCTTCCTTGTGATATTTTGAACAGAAATATTTTTTCTCCTATGAAAAGCATCGCATCTAATTTCAACAGTCTCTCTGGGAACCCATAATGTTTGCGATTGATTATTCAGTTTTGAAATGCTAATGTACACAGTGTTCTTTGGCTTGAACCAGATGAGCATACAGATGCAGAATCAGTGAAATTTTAAATGGAAGTCTGATGGCTGTTTTGATTTAGGACAGATAAGCACACTGCTATTTCTGTTCAGGAAAGTTTTGCTCAGAGAGCCAGCATGATCACGGTAGCACGCAATGGCATTCAACAGCTCTAGCTATTTATGTTAATAAATTTAAACAGTCAGAAAATGCAACCTTATCACCAACATCCACTGAGAAATGCAAAAAAGCAAATAAGCCATGAGGTCAAGTGCAAGATACACTCAGGCCAGTCCTCAGTGAGAACTGCATAAATCCTTTTATGCTAAAACCACAGGGAAGAAAATTGTCTTCTTCGCTCCATGCTGGCCATCCCAATATTGAATTAATGCCTTTGGCCTGCATGGAAAGAATCAAAACCTATTGACAACATGTAAAACTAGTTTTCTGAGCTTGGAAGCTATACGTCTCTGTCTACTTTGACAGTGTGATTGCTTACCTGAGGCACGCACACGGTTCCTGTCCCACAAAGCTATTACTAGATGCATGAAATCAGTTGGAAGGCCGTGTTTTCTAAAGCCTACCCCATTCTATAGTGTACTTAAACACTGCAGGATACAGACTAGGGAAGTACCAGACTTTGTATCAGGTCGCTGCTGATTTTCACTCCCTGAAAGAAACTGGGCTTATAGTGAGGAATACAAAGAGAGGTAAGGTTAGGCACTGTGAGGACAGGTTCCAAGCAGTGTACGTCCTGTCAGACAACCAAAAGCCAAGTTTCAAAGTCATTGGGGTATACAAGTTACCTATTTAGATCAGAAAAAAGCCCCTAATCTGAGATGTGTCAGAAGGCACCCAACAGAAGCTTCTAATTTCGGGTTATGTCCTGAGCAACCTTTAACTCCACCAAAAACACCATGCCTCCTCTTTATCCTCGTAGCTTTGATGAATACTCTTATGTTGCCTCTGCTTGTTTAGTGAATTAAATTCTTTTAATCTCTGGTTGGGAGAACTGTTTCATTTCTGTTTGTTCAAGAATATGAAAACGAAACTGTACCTTGTCAGGACAAAGAATGTGCCTTTTCATTATCTCTGTTTGCTAGGTATTGGTGAAGTCATAACGGTCTTACTAAAAAAACTTGTCAATTCATGTTATTAAAAGACTATTTTGGTATTATTGCTGCAAAATTAAGACAAAGTATTCGGAAGGGAAAAATGGACTATTTCATGCAAGGGCACTTATCAAGCGAGCTGCAAATAGTAAAAAGCTAAAAACAGGAGCATGGCGTGTCTCTTATTCCTATGACTGCATAATAGATCAAGCAACCTCGTCCCAAGCCAACGATTTGATGATGCATATGCACTGCCACAATAGCTGCACTGCAATCGTATTGCCTAAGGAACACTTCTCACAAACCTGTTTCACGGAAAATATATTTGAGAAGGAACTGATTGATCTTGTGAATAGGGCTGAGTTAAGTTAATTTTGAGACTTAAAATGCTTGGTGACATTCCAAGGAGAGTTAGACTCGGCTTTCTCTACAATATTCTTATCTTCAGAGCAGTGCCACAGATTTCTGAAGCAGGACTCAGCCTCATCAGCAGAGAAAAATACATACAGGCACCGTGATGAATGCCCTTAATCAGAAAGATGTCCCGTAACAAAAAGGTGTATCTTAAATTGCAAAGTCAGCATGTTGGCATTCAATTGAGACTTAGCTCCTAGATTAATAATTTCCAGTAGGCAAAGAAAGCAAGAACATCATGACGAAGATGCTAATTTTCTGCCTTAGTTTATAGTTAACAGCCTGATCCTGTAAAATCTACTGGATTGTAATAGGATTTTTTACAATACATGCCTACGCTGTTGAGGGTTTGTGCCCTGGAAGTATGAATCTCCATCTATTTAAGATTTATAGAATTTTTTTGTAATTCCACCTAACACATATTAGAAACTTTTAAGAGACACATGAAAATAGCCTTGGCTGAGAAGCATGCTGTTAGATGATAGTGAGCCACAGGGAAGACTACTGGAATGCACGGCTCATCTGCTAAATCACCCCGACATCAGGTGTGGGTACCCTGTATAAACACGCAGAGCCGTGAGAGCTGTTTGATCTGGCAGACAGGTACTCCCAGTTTCATAAGTAAGGGGCTGGAGCCTCAGCTGGAGATGGAAGGAATTTGAAAACCAGAATTCCCCTCCAGAAAAAGGAGGAAAATTTAACCAAGCTCAGGAGGATTCTCAGGCATCTCACTTCCTGTGCTAACAATAAAACTAAACACAGTGAAGTGGGTGCTTGTGGACATTAGCAGCATGTGTGTTGACTTGGTTTAGACACACAGATATCTCAATGTCTCATTTAGAGTTTACCTTGGCCTTGACATGTGACTCTCATTGAACAGGCAGGATCAGAGGACAGACACAGACAGCAGCGAATTTGGATTTAAGGTAGAACTAGCATGCACAGATTTGTGGTCTCTGGAACTGAAACTTTGCCATCATAGTAAGAGGGACACCAGCAACAGAGTGGAAAGCCAGAGTGCAGAAGGGAACACGCACAACCCCACACCACCAGTCCGCCCATGCAACTGGATACTTCACACTTCCTTGTGAATGGAATGAAAATTATTTGGAAGAATTGGCATAATGAACTAAGGATCTGAAAGCTGACACCACTGGTGGATATTACCTGGGCAGAAGCATGGGACAACAAAGCCTGATCCTGTACCACTGAACTCAGCAGGAGTGTTTAAATTTCGTTCAGTGGATGCAGGAGGTGAGAGGGAAGGCTGCAGAGGCCCCTGGAGCCTAAATCTGTCCTGATGTCTAGACTTACCTGTGCAGGGGTGCTGGAGAAGAACAGTGGGTCTCACCTCTTCGCATCTGATCTAGTTGTCCTAGACATTCAGATTGCCTCCGAACCTAAGTTACAGGAGAAAGGAGGAAAACAGACAGAGAAATTCGTGTGCACCGCTTTAGACACGTTCAACAAAAAATGTACTAATGAGGCAGGTTATAATTTTATTTGCAACTGTAGTGACACGAACAAATCTTTTGAGCTTCAGTTCGTTATGCATTTATAGCTTCAGGGCTTTCCACTCTGTATAGATGTGCTCACGTTGGTACAAGATGAAAACTAAAGGAGTTGTTTATGTCACTAAAACCTGAACATGTTGTCCCTGACAGGTGAAAGAATGTTCTTTCTTACACCTTGACAAACTGCACGACTGCTGCGTTTCGGTGTCAAATTATCTGACTGCACTTTACTTCTCTGTACTGTATCTCCTTTATCTTCCTGGCAGACATCTTAGCAATTTATTCAGTATGTACATAAATCAACATTGTTTCGCACAAATGGTTTCTATGGAATGTATGCAATACTTCTGTTTTTCTTGATAAACTATAAACATTGGCGACTGATGTGACTCATATGTTAAAACCTTACATTTGAGCTGTAATTACATTACACAGGGAAATATTTGTACTGATAATTGTTCTCTTCTTCTTAGCTTCGAGGAATAATATTATAAATGTATCTACATTTATTTTAAGAACAACTGAAACTTTTTTCTATAGATATGTCAAAATTTAGATTTGCTACACAATATTATTTTTATAATTGTCCACTTATGCCAACAAGAATTTTTGCCTGTGACAGAAATATCTATGAACAGTATTTGTGAACAGAAAATCACTGCTGAATCCTAATCTTAGCAGCAATGACTACTATATTAGCTAAAGGCCATAACCATCAGAAACAAGGAACTCAGCCTTGCATTTTTCTTCGTAAATAAACACTAGAAATGCATTTACATAACCTATAAACCAATGAAACTGAAGAGGAATGTTTTATTAATACCCTGATTGCTGTGTTTTTACAAAAAAGTCTTAATCATACTATTTGAAGACTTGGAAAGCTAAGGTCACAGTGCCAAAAAAAGTTAATTACTGGTGCAATTACAGCCATTTTACCTTGCTTCTGTGTGATTGGAAGCTCCACTGTTCTTCTTTGCTCCTTCATCTCTGGCAGCTTCTGGCTAGAAACATGGGCTCTGTTTCCTCTGTCTCTTACTCCTATTATCCCTGAAGCAGCTCACTTTCCTCCAGTCTTCTTCCGAGCCGCTATCCGTCTTACTAGTAACTACTATTCTGGTGTCTGATGTCCAGGTTTCTTCTTCAGACCTCATAGTCAGCTTTCCCTTGTCCGCCACACCTCAAATTGCTAAAATAATGCTTTATTTATCTGACTGTTTTCTACCAGCGTACTTACTACTCTCAAGCCAGTTACTATTAGGTGTTCTGTGCTATTCTGAGTTACAGTCATGGTCCTCCAAGCTGGAAAATAAATGGTCAGAAGAGTGAATGGGGAAAAATTATAACATTCCAGAGCAAAACAAACTTATTTTTTTCCTTATTATAAAGCATAATCCAAGATTTCTTGCGACTGTTATACAGGAAAATTAAATAAAAGCACAGTTGTTGAGTAAAGAACATATCTGGGCAACACTTCCAGTGAATTGTTTATCATTCTGAAGCTATTAGCAAATTTCGGACTCATTTGTCCATTAACTTTAAAAACAAAATTAAAAAAAAAAGAAAAACTAAATGTCAAAAATTGTTTTTTGAATGAACCCCTTACATTTTTGGCTGGATTTGCAAGTAGGCTGGAAAAGCGAAGGAGCAAGATTTGTTTTCTCACCTTCATTTCCTCAGTCCTATGCTCTCAGCTTACATTAGAGTCCAGGAAGCAGTTTATGTATGGTTAAATGGGATTTAAGGTTGAAGTTATTATACTGTATTCAGATTAACTTCTAACTCTAACGAAAGACAGTCTGCTCTAGAACTTAAAGCTTCTGCTTCTGAGTAGGAGAGCTGACCCTAACCAGGATACCAACAAATATTTCAGAAATATTTATGGTAAGTGTAACACTTCAAGCAGAAGGAATGGCACAGAAGAAAAGAAAGAATTTAAGGTAAGATCTCATATGCCTTTCACCACTATAGCTCCCTAAAGGCTTTACATTTAAGACATGGTACTTGTTAAATGGTTTGAAAATCGAAACAAAGACAGCTTTGTGTCAAACAAAATATTACAGTGACTCTCCGTTTTTGAAACATCAAATTTCTGAAAGTTTCTGCAACAAAACTTATTTTCAATTCGGCTTAAACCACAGTTACTTACAGAGCATTTAAAGGAGAGAAAACTATTGAAGTCTTTGTTCTGTTACCAACTCCCCGTTGCTATAGTTCTGTTTACATATTAATTTTGCAACTTGTGGTGGGTCAAATAAAAATGACATCCTTCCTTATATATTCAATTTAGTATGTCTGAAAGAGCTATCAAAACAGAGCAACAACACAAAGGGTCAGGTTCCATAGCCACCAAGAACACGATGCTAAATACAGACATGCCCACTACACACGGCATCCTCGTAGATCATATTAATGACTTCTTATTTACTTTAAGTAAATTATTTCCTGATCTTTCATTATGAAGAACTTTGCAAGTTAGTAAACCCAAGCTCCTGTGGATGAAATGAGTAATGAAATCTTCGACAAGGTGAAAGACTTGTATAACTTGAAACTCCTATGAACTGATCAACTTGGTTTTGATATACCTTGTCAACACCTGTGACTTCATTTGAAAAATCACATATTTGGTGTTTTTTGATTTATTTGAGAAATTCAGCGTTTCAGAAACCAGCACTGACAGTATCAGCAGGTAAGATGCTTGCAGGCACGACCAGTTTGGTAGATATTGGTCTTTTTGCCTTTGCATAATTTATTGTAGTTGGATTGTAATTTCAAAATAAGAGGGATAAGAACGAATGTCCTTGCATGGAAGAATAATGGGTGAAAAGATAGGAAAGGAAGGTGTGAAGGGAAGTCATCAGTGGAGTTCTGTAGCAATTCATATTAGGATTTTTTTTGTCCAGCAACAACCTGGAAAGGGAGGAGAACAATGAGTTATGATAGTTTGCCAATATATGAAAGCATTCAGAGTAGTGAGGATGAGGGTAGATGTTAGAAATGAGGTCAGAAACACCAAGTGAGTAGTCAATAAAATGAGAGATACAAATCAGCTAGATGATGTACATAGGAAAAAAAGAGTCCTGGCTTCAAACATAGGCAGGTGAACTCTGAGCTGGAAGTTGCCACTCGGGAGCAAAATCTTGCTCCTATCATAGACAGTTTCATAAAAGTATCAACTCAATGCACTGCACCATCTTTGAGCCACCAAGTTCAGGTGTTACCATATCCAGTCCCTGAGCAGTACTATATATACAGTTTAAAGCACCGGCTTACATGAAAAAGCCTAATGGCTTCCTAACAGTCATCTTGAACGAAACAAGCTCACAGACCAAATTTGACATGATTTAGCCTAACAAACACCCTCAAGTATCACAACCTGTGCAGGAAGGAAATGAGATTTAATCTTTTATTCTGACTTTAAATGTTTTACGCTAACTCTGTCAGCAGTTCATTCATGCACCTCTTCGGGGGCTGGGCCTGCAAACGGGTGAGCCACTTTCGCTCCCACCGAATAAACCCTAATGAGATTACTCAGCTTCCAGGACACACTAAGCTCCGCGAAGAAAGGACCCAGAAGAAACTGAATAGTATTTCCTTTTTTTTCCCCCCTCCATGAATCAGTTGAAAGTATTGAGGCTAAAGAGTCTTAACTTCAGACACAAAGGAGTTTTAAAGGGGATTTCAGTGAGAGGACAGTAGCTAAAAATGTCAGAGACAAAAAGGAGATGAGATGGTGGTGCTAATACATAGTTCTGTTTTTTTAAGATAAATAGTTCCAGGTACTGAAATTTCTTAGCAAAATAAACAGAGTTTCTGCATTTGCAAGTGAATGAAATCAAGAAAACTTTCCAGGATTTGGGGTTTTTTTGGCTCTGATAGCTTTTTTCTTTTACTTTCAACAATTTGGGAGAAAAACTTTTATTAATGAGTATGAATTAATCCAATGGACAAAATGATCGAAAAATTAACAGGAAAATAATGCCCTCAGTTACACATGCAGCAACTATTTGCCAGATAATGTAGACTCATACTGCCCCAAATAACCACAGAATCTGACCCCGGTCTCGGTGTCTCCACGGTTCAGAACATCCTCAGACAGTCACAGCAGATCAGCTCCACTAAATTAACACACCAACCGATCAGGCACCTATTGCACGTGCCTCTACTGTTACACAGAGCGGGTAAAAAACACGTTTTCCTACTGCTACAATCCAAACATCTCCTCCAACACGTACGACAATGCATCCCATCCAAACGTCCTTCCCGAAATTGTAATGTTACAGCAAATGCCCCTGCAGCAGCCAGGCTTTGTCCATTTCCCCACCCGGCAGCAGTGATGGGCAGCGGGGGTCGTTCCGGCAGGCAACGGGCAGCAGCTCTACGCAGGGATCGTTCCGGTGGGCAATGGGCAGTGGGGATCGTTCTGGCAGGCGATGGGCAGCGGCTCTACACAGGGATCGTTTTGGCAAGTGATGGACAGCAGGAGTTGCTCCAGCGGGCGACGGGCAGCAGCTCTATGCAGGGATCGTCCCGGTGGGCAGCTTCCCCCGGCAGCCCGCTGCGCTCTCCTGGCTTGGCAAAGGCAAGGAGCCCAACGGATGTCACGCTGCATTCTGGCCAGCTCTAGAAATCAATACTATTTGATTTTTCAAAATTATTTTCAAATGTTAATACTTCAGTGGATTTCTGGGCAATGTTATTTTCTTCAAAAGAGGCAAAACAGGCTTCCTGACCTTTTTCTTCCTCTTCGTCCACGTTCACACGGCTTCAATGCGTGTGCCCTCTTAGTTTTGACTTCTAACACAGTCAAACAAGGCAGACTCATCCATGCTAATATAAGGGAAATAAAATTCAGTAATATTGCATTCTAAAAAAAGTAAAATAAAATCTCTGATGCAAGACATTTCAAAATGGCAGCTTTTAATGAAGTAGGTTGCACAGGTTAAATTCTTGTTGTAAGACCTCTCACTTTCCATGTTTGTCTTGAAAACTGTTTACAGAAACAGTACTGCGCACTCAGTCGATTCAACAGTGGCTTGGTACCAGAAAATGAAGCTGCCTTTACATTCATGTTTTTATTCCTTTTAATACCTATATGCCACAGGGATGAAAAGGTGTTGCTTGAATCTTTTATTGTGTATTTTTTAATTTACTAGTCCAGCTGATGAGCTATTAGAAGGAGCAAATCCGCCCAAAGCACATTTTATTTTCTAAACCAAGACGCTTCATTAATACTTGTGCTTCGTATGTACAAAGGTGCATGACACCGGTGAGTTTAGCAGTGTCAATAAACTGTATGACAAAAGGCTTTCTCTTAGTTCCAGAGAATCCTAAATTACACGCTTGGAGCAAAGAATAGTCAGACACACTCCTCAGTGGGCGCTCAATACTCAGAACTGGCGTACATTCACATTTAGGATACATAAGACTCCCCACCCCACTCCTTTAAATCCGGCTCCAGTGCCTACCATCACAAGCAGCACAGCTCCAAACAGCTCTTACGCACAGGTAACCAGGAGACCGAAGACTGTAACTTTAAAACACCTCCCTCTGCCTAAGCCAGCAGAGTAGAGCTCTAGAATACAGAGTTTACATCGCCAGAAAAAGAGACTTTTAAAATTCTCATCAGCACCTCTCTGCTGGTTTGGCCATGCCCTGCTTCTTTATGTGTTAAACTGAAAATTTGCCATGATTTCATATAGTCCTTGGGCGTTTGAATAGGAAACCCACCCCTCTTTCCTTCGTCTTTTTTCAAGTTTCTGTTCATACAAATCTGAAGAAATTATTTTAATATCTAAACCATTTAGATACTTGTGAATGATTTGGTGTCAATTTAAAAGCATGCTTTTGATAAATGTAGACATACTCCAGTTTGTAGTGGAAGTGTTTAATCCTTTACTTCTCATCCAAGAAGAAATCCTATTGCCTTTAAAAGCGCGACTTGATTTCCACCACCTTCCTCCTCAAGCCAGTCCTGTTTGGAACTGATCTGCTGGCTCGGAATTCTCTCATTACTTTCTGGTTCTCAGTGCCAAGGCCCAAATACAACTGCAGGAAGAACTTGAATTCATAAAACCTGGTAAGAAGGGAATTTCTTCCCCGATCTTCAGTAGCAAAATGCTACTCACCCGAGCAATATTCACCTGAAGGCAGAATAATATTCACCTTCACTTCGAAGGTGAAAGAATAGTTCACAGGAATGACAATGGCATTGGGCAGTAATTTCCAGCCAGGTCTTTTAAAAAGAGCTGCCATATCTATTTGGACAAAATGAAATAGCACAAAAAACTCCTTTCCATTTATATTGTATCTAGTATAACACCCTATGGATCCACACAACCTATTAATCACGTATTTCTCCCCTTCATCAGGAAGGATTCAAGATTTGTTTGAACTACTATGCTCAAAGTTTACCCAGCCTACCTGGCTTGCTTTGTAATTAATTGCTGCTGTCGCAATTGCAGCAGCATTGCTGGAGCACGTAGCAAATCCAAACCAGAAAGGTGTTGTCTTTGTGCTATCAGCAAACTAAGGATTGTTTCAGCTCTCCAAATTTTCTAGTCCTGATGCACGCGATTGCATAGAGTGGCAGGCTGGATGCACAGAGTTACAGCTTGGTTTGATTAGATGTTTGACAATACTGATAACAGAAAGACACCTGTCTAATGTCCAAGTGTCGGTGGAGATAACAAGCGTTGGCTTGTGTGCTTCAATGGAGCTTGCTCCCAAAAAACTCCGGGACACTGCAGCTCGTAAAAATGCAGATGTGCTATGATTTGTACTGAGCTTTACTAAACGTGCAGTCAGCCTAGACCAAGGCGCTCGTTACTGCATCGTGGTGAAGGGAGTCTGAACTTCTAACTTCCCTCTGCAAGAGCACTCCTACCTGTGGCAGATGCCTGGGCGAGGTGCCAGGCAGGACCCTGTCGGAGAAACGACACACCGAAGGCCATCATAGATTTTAACACAGTCATGGGGGATTTTGCTATTTTCACTTATTTAGGAGAATTTAAACATTGCCCAGAACAGCACTGATATGCCAGGAGCAAGGTTTATAGGGAAAAAGCAGGTTTCTGATGAAGTTAAAAGCAGATTTCTGATGAAGTTATGACTGATTTATTGGTTGACTACTGGAATAATTTCAAGAAACACCTTTTTTTAACAAAAAGTCTGCAAACAAAAGCCAATTATGTTTCGAGCCTCTGAATAAAAGCAGAGGTTGAGACGGCTGAAACATAGAGAGCATGGTGTAAGTTAGCAGCACCCTGCTAATGCCAACGGCAGATTAAACCCCAGCACCTTATCTGGGGCTGTCCCCGTGTTTTTGGCACTTCCAGTCCCGTAACTGGTGATATTTTGATGCAGTCAGAACCGCGAGTGCAGGGTAATAAATTTTTTTTTTCGAAGTGGTCACAGAGCTTACAAGAATTAGCCCTGGTTTCGGGGAATTAAACAACTTTTTGCAGCAAACAAACCGTAACAAGGGAACACGCGAGCCGCTCCGGCTCCCGCGGCGGGGCTTTTCGCAGCGGCGCGGCGGCGGCCACCCTCGGGGCGCGTACCTCACGCCAGGGCGGGCCTCGCCACTTCACGGCGGCTTCTCCCCCCCTCAGGCGACTCTCGGAGACTCTCTGTCGGGCAGGGCTCGGCCTGGCCCCGCACCCGGAGCCCCGGACCCCCCTCAGCAGCCCAGCCCCACGGGAGGCCGCCGCAGCCCGACACCGCCTCACCCGGTCGCCGGGACCCGAACCAATGCCCCGCCCCGCGGGGGTCGGTGGGTTGGGCTGCTGCCGGCGGCCGGCGCGGTCAGGCGGAGCAGAGGGCCGGGCGGAGC
>Ga0065711_1036077_pt1 | contig 21485 bp, 9 predicted proteins | sample Hoacrofraction12_FD_59098 | JGI IMG/M metagenome (GOLD analysis project Ga0065711, IMG submission 59098) | Hoatzin crop microbial communities from Cojedes, Venezuela - Epithelial fraction 12 v2 (version 2) | ecosystem: Host-associated > Birds > Digestive system > Esophagus > Crop | place... | reverse complement strand
CCGGAACCCAGCGTGACGGCACATGGTATGGAATACCGGGCTCTGTTTGGCCAGGTGGGGTCAGCCCCCACCCCCCGGCTGTGCCCCTTCCTGGATTCCGATGAAAATTAACCCTGTTCTGGCCAAACCCAGGACAATACTTCAAAGCAAATTCATCAGGCCTTTAAGTAAACCAGATAGACGACACATCTTTATACATGTCTAAATGATTTTAGCTATGTCCAGAAAGTAATTTCTAGCAGCTTAATCTTACTTTCAACATGTAAAGATAATTTACATTTCAAATCTATCTGAATCTTTTAAATATTATTTTTAAAAGGTAGAGCTACGTTACCAGAAAGTTTAATAAAGATTGAATCAAATAATACAAAAAGTCTTGCATGGAAAGGTTGTTCAATATTATCTAGAAAATCCAATAAAATTGCAGAAAACTCCATACACCTTTCCCCCCCCCGCCCCCGTCTGATTCAGATTTCACTAAATCTCCCATTGCTGTATACTTCCTCCCTGTAAAAATGTAAGGCCAATTCCCTAGCTAGTGTGTGTCAGAATAACTCTATTTAATCAATGAAGCTATGTTGCTGCGTACTGTCAGAGGAAATTTTGCCAGTGTTTTCAATCAAAACTTTCTGGGGTTTTCATACTTGCATTCTGTTTTTGTAACACCATAATCTTATCATCAAAACTTCCAAATTTGTTTCTCTCCCTTATCAATTCTGTTCCCTGTTCAATTAACCATTTTAGAGGAGGCCAAATCTAATTTGACCTTGAATGTGTGAAGCAGTCTGTAATGATTGAATTGGAGGCAAGATATTTTCTCTGAAAGTTTAAAGCAGATCCTACATTTATCAGTTTGGAAACAGGATTATATTCTGCTTACAAGGTACATTCAGGACAGTTTCAATTTCATTTTCTTGTAGTGCTTTTGGCAAGCTATTGTCAGTTGTTTTTTTATTAGAGTTTAAAAACAACTCTGTTTCATTGGCAAACTTGTAGCCTATATTTCAACACTGAAGCTTATAGAATTCATTAAAATGGCAATCCATATTCTTGTATTTTACCTTGCAAGCAGATAAGGTATATCATAAATTTTGTACTCCCACATGCTGTTAAGTCCATACTGTTCATAGTGGATGACATGTATAATAATCATTATTATTCATTTTGTACACAACCTCTTCTTTAAAACATGCCTTAAATAACATGATAAAAAGGCAGATCTATCCTTTGAAGCTGTGACAGCTCATTCATTGGATTTAATGTTGTGGAGACTTCTATGAAAAGCTAGTCCTTTGTGCTTCCCTTCAGCAGCCCCTTTACATTTATGAAAATTTTATAAAAGTCAATTATACTATTTAATTTCTCTCACCACAATTATGTCACAGATGAACATTGTAAAATTTAAATTGCCAAAATGTACATGCTTTCCCCAAAACAGTCTGTTTTGCTTAGTACAGTGATAAGAGCAAAGTTTTCACACTGATCAAGGGGGGAGAAAAAAAAAAAGCTTGACTGAAACAATGCAGTGGTGGATAAATGACAGTTAAGAATCTAAGTCTTTGTTGAAGCGGTAGGAGTCTTTAGAGCAGTGTTTCCAAACTTAAATTCCTCTCTTTTTGTAGATTTATGTTTCTTACTTGAAGATCAGATTGATGAGAAGTTTCACAAGAGGTTTAAGCACCTTCCATTTTTTGAAAATGACTCTTGAACATGGTGTTTTCTTTCTGGATATTTCCATTCTTAGTATTTTGTTAAAGTTTTGTTCGCTGAATTTTGATGTCATAATAAGCATTTCATTTTGTTGTAATCCTAATTAGCCAATTACGTACCTATAAGTGCGTTAAATATTACAGGACCATATAGCGTCACAGACTGTACCAGCTATGAATTCAGTGAAAGTGACTATGTTCAAAAGCATCACTTGAGGAACCTGCATTGGTACAAGTGTGCAAGAGTGAGTGGGAGCTCAGATGCGTGCTCCTGTTACTATGGTTTAGCATTGAAGGGCCAAGTCATTGAGCACTCTCAGGACTTCGTCTCCCAGATGCTGGAAGGCTACTTCCACACTGGTAAACAGCGCTCTCTACAGAAGGGGCTTTGTAGGCGTCGGCAGTGCTAAGGTGCTAAGGACTTGAGAGCCATGCAGTGCACATGGAAGGGAGTTTATTTTGAACTCGCTCTAGTCTGGTCCAATGACATTAGCAAGTGAATCACATTATGTGCTTCATCTGAAGCACATGTTCTGCTTTACTTTAATCTGAAAGGTATGCAGTTCATATGCTCCAGGGCCAGTCGGAAAGATGATGCAAAGCCTGGTAAGTGAGGACAATCAGATGATTTGTTTGAAAAGTATACTTATGATCGTAACTGAATATTAATGTTGACTCACTCTAAGCCATAGCTGTTGCTGCAAGTGGCAATCTTCCCCTCCCATTGACTTCAGAGTCTTGGATTTATCCAATGCCTTATCTTCCCTTTTGTCAACAGAATTGTTTAGGCAACTGCAAGGCAAAGCAGGCTGGGGAGTGGATTGAAGTGGCGAATAAAAAATAAGTTGCCAGGAAGGGTATGAGCAACTGTATAGTAGGACTGCCCCTTCTGGTAGCAGTGAGATTTTTTGTCTTTTTAAGATGTTTGTGCAGTTATAGCAGTAATCTGCAATAAATGGAAAATGGAGCATGGATGGTATAAACTTCAGTGGAGGAAAGGTAAGACTGCACATTGTATTTCATATCTATATCAAGCATGTAGTTGGTTATTGCTGAGCAGCTAGCATGTAGCAGCATGTTAAACTGTGGTGTATTGAGGAGTCTAATAAACTAGACGCTAATAAAATGTATGTACAAAGAAGACAGTAATAGACCTATGACAGCATCAGCCTGTTTTAAGATTTGTTTTTTTTCTGGATATTCAAGAGGAAAGTAAAAATTTGGTTTTACAGATTTGACCAAACAGTGAGGGGCTTGATCAAGTAAAAAGTAGGATGCTTCATAATTCCATGGTCCTCTCCTGTCCCCCTCAAGCTTCTGAATTTTACTGTATTTGAACTACATAGATTCTCTGACTGTAGTGAGATAAGGTTTAATTTGGTCTCAGGAATGCTTCAAGAAGGATTTGTATTCATTTTTATTCTGTACCTTTCTAACTAGAAATGGCAGATGGTGTGCTTGAAAAGCTACGAGTACCAGTGAGATACTTTTCTTCCAGTTTATATGATTAAGTAGACATAGTTTCGTGAGAATATACAGCAACGATGGTAAAGTGTGGTAGGTATGTATGTTATGGTATGATAAATCTGTTTGCAAGAACCTGAACATACAGAATTTCCAATTGGTTCATTTCCAGGAAGAAACCCATTTGGTGAAAGGCAGTAGTAGTTATATTAAACTTTCTGTGAGGGCTATCCACTAGAGAAGGACCCAAAATTTATATGTAGGTAACTCTCCAATTTGGTCCTATTTTAGGACTGGTAATAATTTGAGAATTTGTATTTTGCAGTGCAGGGAAGATAACTGCATGTGTTAAGCTTATACTGAGGAGATATGCTTGCTGGAAAAATGTCTTTTGAATCTCATTTAAGTGTTAAAAGTATTTGGACGTTGCAGTTGATTTTGCAATCCTATGGGTAAATTATGCGAAGGCAGGCTTGCATTCATGTGACTAACTCAATTTCTTTCTGTCTGATGAGCACAAATAAAAGTAGTTTGTCATATAGCTAGTGTCTACAATCTTTGTTTTAAGGCAGTAGAGAGGATGCTGAGGTGGGTTCAACAGAGAGCATTCAGCTTTCTACTGAGGTTGTTGCTGAATGTTTTATTTATCTTGGTTTCTAACTCATCGTTAGCTCTGTCATTGCTCATTTTATGAAGCTACACATATTTATGTAATGGTTTTCTACTTCATTTACTTCCCTCTGCATACATCATCAGCATGAATGCTGTTAAAAAGGTCAACACAAATGTATAAATTGTTTGTCCAACACTGATTAGAGATTTGTCTTGGAATCTGTTGTTACTGTTTCAGGTTTTTTTGGTGACTGTGACATATTGGTCAGAAAGGGACAAAACAAAAAAATGAGCTGAAACCAGAGGACACTTTCTTCTACAGCCTCATAGCTTAGACAGGCTATACATCAAATAGAAACTACTTCTCACATCTCCTTTAATTTCTGGATGAATGCTCAAGTAAATGAGATGCATAAAAAATAGATTTAAAACCAATCTGCAAAAGCAGGAGAAGATCAAGCCATTTGATTTATAGGGTGTCAGGAGCCCTCCCTGGATAGTCTGCTGACTTGTGGCAAAGGAAACATAATAGTTTTGGAAACCTAGAGAAGTATGGGTGAGACACTAGAACAGGTTGTCCAGAGAAGTTGTGGATGCCCAGTCACTGGAAGTGTTCCAAGACAGGTTGGGATGGGGCTTTGAGCAACCTGATTCAGTGAAAGATGTCCCTGCCTACGGCAGAAGGTTGGACTAGATGGTCTTTGAATGTCCCTGCCAACCCAAACCATTCCATGATTCTACGACTGCTCTAAGAGAGTTCTGCAAGACAGATTTCTAGTGTCCATGATAATCTGTAACTTAGAGACTGTTGGGATGTCATCTATGGTTAACTCAGTGTATTTGACCACATTACAAATACAGGGAATACAGAAATCTCTGTGAGCAGAAATTTCAATAAGTGGTGATACTTATTGATAAACTTTGTCATATAATGGCGATTGTCTGACGATCAATGTCTGCCAGCTCCCTGGTGTACAAATTACTCTATTTAATGTGCAAGACATCTTCCTTGTGGTTGAGACAACAGTGCTACTGTGTGACCTCCCCAGATCATAGTAGTTGGAACCACAGCAACCTGCCCAAAATGTTATTGCTTGCAAGATCAGTGCTTTCTGTTTTGTTGTATATGCACCGTTTTCTGAGGTATGTTCTCTTGTGATAGAGGTAAGTGTACTGGATTTCATGAGACTGTTTCCCCTAGCACTAAGTAATATCTGCAGAACATGTTTTCCATTCTCTGTTTCTTATTTGGAATGAATTAGAGATAAGAATTTGCGAGAAACTGAAGTATCAATGGAATCAAAGATGGCAGAGAAAAAAGCAACAGAAGGCAGAAGAAAAGGTGAAGAAGCTGAATTTAAATAAGCAGAGTTTAAATGTGATTATAAATCCCTAGATCCCTGAGTTAAGTCAGGATGGGCACATCTAGAGAGATCCTGGTAAGAAACACTGGCAATTAAAAAACAAAACAAAAAACAACAATAACAACAACAAAAAAATTAAAAGACACTTTGGTCTGCCCTAACAGGGAAATTTTGAAATTGAAATTTTTAAATATTTTTTAAGTTTATAGAACTATAGTTATAGTGATAATGTAAGGGAAAGCTTCAGCTGGTGGTTGTTTCTAGTAGCAGTAACATCAGTTAATGCAAACTTGATACAGCTTGTTCAGGTTTTCATGTGACCTTAAATACTTGTTCCACAGCAATCATAGAAAAAGTAGTATATTACTTCAGCTCTTTATACTGTCATAGTATATTTTTGTCTTCATGACTTGTTCATGTCTAAAGTATTTCTGTATTACCTGATTATATTCTGCTAAAATCTACCAAAGGTGTGATTTGCATAAGGAAGTGACTGTAATGACACAAAATCTTGCCTCATTGCAAGATAAAGGAGGAGGTGTACCTTGAAATAGAGAGCTGAGTTCTGACCCCTGTGTCCCATGTTCATGTTTATTCTTGTTCATTAGAAATGAGAGCATCTGTCCATCAGTAGGTATTCTGCTGTGGAAGAGAAGGCCTTCACAGGCAAAGATACTGTGATAGTCATTACGCTTGTGTATGTATTCACAGGACAGATCAGAGAGAGGGGCCTAAACCAGGGAATAAGGCCATATCACTCTTCAGAAGAAACAACTTTTTGGGCATAATGTTAGCTTTGTCAGGTTTGATAGATATCTTTCTAGTCTACCTGGGTCAGGTCAATGCTGTGCAAAGGTACCACGGGAACTTATTTGTCTCTGTGTTCCCATTGTCACTGTAGGGAAGATCAATGGAATTTCTTCACAGAGAAAGCTCACAGGATCAAACCTAAACTCATTCCATTTGTAGGGCAATTGCTCCTTTCTGTAGAACCTCATTTTGCCCACTCCAGACCTCACTGAGCTTAGTGAGAAGAATGAAGATGACATGAGGCTTGATTTTATACATATAGAGCAAGTATTTGTTTTCACACACAACTTAGCATTAGCGACAGAAGGTACATAAATGATGAAAATGTTCTTATTACATGTTAGTTAAATAGGCATATGAGGATAGAAGCGCAGCCGCTCTGCTGGCTGATACAGTGATGGCAGAAATGTCCCATGCTTTATGATAATTGCTTTAATTGAAACAGGTGTGCTACAGCACTGCAGCAATTTAGCTTCTTCGTGATCTCACTCTAAAGTTTACAAGCAGGCTTTTATAATTTTGATTTCCATTAGTGGAAAGTCTCTGAGAAGCAACATGACTTACTTGGAAATATTTTCCATTATCTGCAAGTAGTTCTAAAGTGCTTTCTGCTGTCCTTCCCGCGATGAATCCATTTTGGCTTGCTTCAGGGGATTTGCCTTGCAGAATTCCAGCAACCAAGAGCTAGAGATGCATTTACTGGATGTGTGTCAGGTGTGCTGACTGGGAAAATCAGTGCCTTCTGGATGGGTGAGGGGCCGTTCACTATGCTAAGGCCACTGTTTAGTGCTGAATTAAATGTTCTCATTCTGTTTCCAGATGTTAAATTGCAGGTGTTGTTTGAAGTGCTAGTGGAACTTTTTCCGTAGTTCCTTATTATATCATTTTAAGTGATCAGAGCAAGCAATATGAAGAGAGGAATGGCTGAATATTTGTGAAAAGATTGCAAAAAGACTGTAGTCTGCTGTTCATGAAAAAATTAAAGATACACTGGATATCATTCCATATTGTTGTCCCAATTTTTCAGCAATAGAATATGGGAAAGTGAGCAAGAACTTCCATTCTGTGCTTTTCCAATTCTCCTTTGAGATATTCAGCAACTGTACTTATTTTAACAAATTTTTGCTGTTGGACAGTAGCTCATTATGTACTGACAGAGTTCATACACATCTTCATCAAGTCTCTTTCCTTTTAAGACTGCCCTTTAAAAATAAAAAAATAACAAACTCTCCCCTTCCCCAAGTGAGGACATCTGTGACAGGAAGAAATAAAAGGGTGAACTTTCTTCTAGAACTTCTAGAACTAAAACACATCATCTACAAACATTAAGCCTTTGAAAGGCGGGGAGGAAGTTGGCATCTGTGCAAAGGACTTACTTTTCTGAATCTAGCAGTGTTATTATCAAAGATGAGTGTTTCCAAGTACTTCTTGCTCACTTCTAAACACACAGAAACTATATTTTACAAGATTGCAAGATTCATAAACTGAGGTGCATGTTGAAGAGAAGCCACCAGCCCCCAGTCTTGATTTGTTTCCTTTGCCTTCGTGATGTGCTTAGTGCATTACAGAGTTCTTGAGATTTCCTTTCACTTTCTAATATACTTGCCTTTTTTTGTCTCTGTACTATATCTTTTAATTGTTGTCATAAAAAAATATGTTCTTTTGCCTTATGTATGCAAGTTCTTGATTCCTGCTTGGTCACACTAATCTGCAAAGATGTTCTTATCTTGTTTGGTTCTCATAAGATTGAGCAGGTCTTTTCAAAGAATGCTTAAGATGACATGTGTCACAAGATGTGCTATTTTGGGCAACCACACACCAGTAACTAGAGAATAGTTTTGCTTGTCAGAAGAACCCTTTCAGGTTATGGATGACTGCATGAATTGTCTTACTGTTTCTCATTGCACAACTAATAATATATTTTATTTCTACTTTTGAGTCAGTTTTCAAGTAGGAGTAGTTGAAGCATGGCTTAATTTTGCGAGGATGTGATAGTTGCTGTTACATTAACTTTCAAGGGAGCAAAATTCATCTCAACTTAGATTACATTCCAAGTGCAGTAACTTCAAAGAATTATTCAGTGAGAGATGAAAATAATGAACGGGAAAAAACTCTAGTTGAAGAGTTAAGCATTGTTACTGTGTATTCAATATTGGGTAGTGTTGCATTAAAGCTAGGCTTCAGCTTTTGTTGTTTCAGGTTCAAATGATACTGTTTTTAAGGCAGAGTTTTGGGTGGGCTTTAATTTTCTAGTAAGCTCTATTAGAGCATCTATATCTTAGTAAAATTTCTGAATGCAAAAGCATTGGGTAACAGACAAAAGCTTTAGGCACCTGGAGTAGATTTTAGATAAGGGACTTCATTAACTATTCCTAGGGTAAACTAACTCTACATTTAAAGTCAGGCAAGCATTTCAAAATAGTGATATTTCAACTTTTCATACAATTTTGGAGGAGTAAGATGTAGGTCTTGCATTCCTGCTTAATATCAAAGTCAACTCTCAATCTAGAAGGCAGATCAATAGCAGAAAAAAAATACAAGCACATAATTCAAAACAAACTGACATTTGGTTTCCCACAGGTAGCTTGATAGCACTAGCTGCTTTCTTCAAACCAATAAACATTTCACCAAATGGCAGCACGAAATACCTCACTCATATGAGTCTCTCAACAGTGTTACTGTTCCCTCTGTGTACAGATAGAAAGGACAAAGTGAATAAGGCAGCCATACTGAAGTTTCGTGAGATGTGTGTTGCAGAGCCTTGCTTCCATCAAGTGTGGTTGTAGATATATTTCACTCCCTTTTCTTACACTAATAACACTTTTTCTCATATATAAAAATCAATATAGTTTAAAAGAAATGCAATCCAGCCTTCAATAAACATCTTAAAACTCCTTTCTCATTCACACTTAGCTAAGATCAAAGCTGCGGACTTAGGTACGGGTGTACTGCATGAAAACAGAATTACTTCATCTTCTTTTATCATTTCAATGCAACTTCTTCACTTTTCTCTTTAGAATTTCTTGAGTACTTGAGCCTTGTACTTGTACTTGCACAGGGGTGAACTTTATACCTTGTGTATATTTTTATTACGATTGTTATATAATGTCAGCTCGTTAAGAATATTTCTACCAAAGAACTTACTCCTTCATGCCCAGCACACAGGGAGCTCCTCAACTCTGCCTGAATGGTTGGGTCCAGCAGTTCTTTCCCTCTCTGGGATACGGGAATGCCTTTTGGGTGCTTCCAGTCTACACAGGGATGAGACACAGTTGTGCACCATTCCTCATCAGTGCTCTCCTTCTACATGGAGAAAAAACTTTGGCTCTTGGCCAAGTGGGTGCTGTGGTAGACACCAGCATATCCCTCTTCTGCACACTCAGGACACCAAGATTCTGTGCAGCTATAAAAAAATATTTTTACCATTCAATTTAAACAGGCTTTTTTATCCCTCCTTGCAATTCCAGTTAGCTATGTCCTTACCCAAGTCCATCATAATATAAAGAAATGCAGCTGAGCATGAACTTAAAATGAGACCTTTTAATTTAAAGACTGAATGTGAACTTTCTGTGCATATCTGAGGTAATCTCAAGTCAAATTATTTTATTCTTCCTGTACACTGTATCAAGGAACTCCCACACTGTATACGGTTTTGCGTTCCTCAAAAAGTATTTTGAAAAGGCAGGAGAGTTCACAAAAGTGCAGAAAGAATGGTAGGAGCTCTACAAAGCCTCTCTTGTAGTGGAAAGAGTAATAATCCGAGTTTACAAACTGTACTGAAGGCAAGGCTCAGAGTCATTTCATGAGTCTGAAGACCTTGGGACAGATTTCTCAGAGCAGCTACTTCTTTAAGCTTGCAGAAATAGATAAAATTATATTCTGTGTCTGGAAGTTGAAATTAAGCAAATTCAAACAATGTGTAAAGAATTAATTCTTTGATCTTCTTCATGGATTAAACATCCTCTTTAAATCCGTATTTTTAAAGGACCGCTACCGTGCTTTTAGTAAATAGGGATGGAAAATAGAAGGTGCCTGGTGATTCTGTTTCCTGTGACATGAAACAGCGTGGTCAGACTGATAGAGCTTCTGGCTTTACAGCTCTGTTAATATAACTTCTTCTTTTGAAACTGTTCAGCAAGCTTCATAGCTTTTTGTTTCTACTTTTTGTGTGTGAGTGTTATGGAAAATCAAGTGAGATTCTGAAAACAAATAACATTGCAGCATTGCAGCAAGTAGCTTTCCTATCCTAGTGCCATTAAACACATAACTGTGAGTTAAGTGAGAAATACACTACTATTTATTTTTACACTTAAACTTCAGCATTTCATCAGAAACAGGCATTTTTCAGAATGCTTTTACCACAGAAAATGTAGCAGTCAGCTTTCCAAGTACATTTTGACAAATATTACACTGCTGTAATGTATTAGTCAGGGTTAGTCATCTTGAAATATCATCACCCACTACCATATTGAGCATGGCCCTCTATGTTTTCCTATGACAGAAAACTTTTTGAAAGGATGAGTATTCACAGATGTTTAAAAGATGGCAGCTATCCTCCAAGCAGTTTATAGACTTATAATGAACTCAAGAAACTAAGCTGTAGTGTCCCTATTCTACAAGTTTCAGTCAGCCTTCAGCTGGGTAAACTTTGTTTGAAATACCTCCTGAGTAAAGAATGAAGAAACAAAATTTAGAAATAATTTATTCTAAAAAGAAGTACAATAATTAAAGTGGTAATCCTGGACTGGAGATTTAGGTTCAATTTCTTCTTTTGTACAAGGACATATGTGGGATCCTTGGCAAGTTTTGTTCTGCTTAGCTGCATCTGTACTATGATTCCAACAGTGCATCCCACTATCCAGATCCATTGTGTGCCCAAGAAACATTTTAACTGTGTGTGCCCACCATTTCCATATCTCTTGATATTCACAAATAAGAATCTTAGATACTCGCATGCAGAGAAGCTCTGGTGCACTGCAGACAAGTGCCAGTCAGGTTGCCTGACCCATCAGGAACCTGGCAGACACTGTGAAGTTTGATGAAGGTAAAGCAAAGCAGCTTATCTGTTCCTGAGTCTCTTATTGTTGCTCCACAGGGCTGTGATTGTGAACTGCTCCCAGGGTATTAAGCTACCCTGGCATTTTAATGTATCTTGTATTGATCAGCAAATCATTGGTTTTATGGTTCCACAGAATCACAGAATGGTTGAGGTTGGAAGAGACTTCTGGAGGCCATCTTGTACAACCACCCTGCTCAGGCAGGGCCACCTAGAGCCAGGGCCTGGCCTGGCACCTTTTGAGTATCTCCAAGGAGGGAGATTCCACAGCGTCCCTGGGCAGCCTGTGCCAGTGCTCAGTAAAAAAAGCATTTCCTGGTGCTCGGAGGGAGCCTTCTGTGTTTCAGCTTGTGCCTGTTGCATCTGTTTCATGCTGTCACCTTAGTAACGCAGTGGAAGAGTGTTGGTCTTCTTACTAACATCATGTTTTACATCTTAAAGAGAAAGCAGAACTCATAAAATGTAGTTCTAGATTTCTTTTTGCCAGGTTCATAAGTAATTTTGTTAGAATAAAGACAGCAAAGAAAGATCACTAATGACTGTCCTAATACCATGCCACCAAAATATCCTAAACATATCAGTCCTGTTTCTAATGAAGTCAGATCATGTCCAGTGTTCGAATATGTATTCTTTACTTCTGCCATTAAAAGCTAACTGTTGCATTTTTAATAGTATCACCTATTTGTCAAGAATCTAGGAGTGAGCAGAATGTGTGAATGCACTCTGCTTTCTACACTGCAGTTTCAGTATTTATTCTGAAATACTAGTTGAAGCTATTCTAAACATTAAATATTCAGAGTAATTTTGCCACCGTTTCTGTGGACGATCTTTCTGCCTCGGTCTAGAAATAAGCAGATGCTTGTCATTTCAAGGTGATGATCTGTTCTGTTTCTTTAGCAACTCAAGTTTTTAAGAGGGCGGGGAACTAACGATCTGTCTTCTGATATTTATAATGGATTCAAAATGCATTTAAGATGTTTTTTTAAAATGTTTTCTTCTCTCTAGAAAATACAAAGGATATTCTCGTGATATATGAACAAGAAGCAGAAGAGTGGGCTTTGTATTTAAAATCTCTTTTTGGACACATAGTGAATGAAGGAGGAATCTTACTCTACAATCTAGAGACTTCATCTTTCAAGCACCAGGAGCTATTCTCTTTACACTGTTATAAATGTAAACTCCTGATACTATCGTGTGGACTTCTTAACTGCCTGAATCGAAAGAGAAGTTATTTTCTGGAGCAGGTTCTAAAACCTCCGGATAATGTGGTGATTCTGCTTTGTGGGGTGGAGAATTCAGAGATTCTTTATGAGATACTGACCCTAGATGGAGGCAGCAAGGAGATTTCCACTGATCAGGAACCTGAGGAATATCTCTCTGTTGTTACTGGAATTATTCAACCAGGTAATCTAAAAATGAAAACATTATTTGATTATTAAAAGAGTTTTCTTAGATGTATTAATATCATTTGGAAGACAAAAAAGTGATGTCATGTCATCTGGAGAAATTGCCTCTCTTCAGCTTGGTCCAACAGTTTTAGTTTGATGTCGCATTTGTTATTGAAGTGTGATGAAATTGTTATACTCTTAGTCCGGCTTCGTTTTCACAGGGAAGCACCTTTGGAAAGTCTAAAAGCTGCCACTGGCACCTGTGAACCTACCATCACTACTTCATGGTAAGACTGAAGAGCTGACATACACTTGTTTCTCTGTTTCCTGTATTTACAAATCTCAGAAATTGTACAAAACTATGGGTTTATGTTTCTTGTCTTTCAAAATGCCTTAATGTGACAGTGTATATATGTCTCTTTAGGGAGATCTGACAGAGTGAAAAGTAATGACTGAGTAAGACTCAGGTTCATGGATGGCACCATTTCCTGTGTGACACACAAAAGCTGTAAGGGCAGAAGTTCCCTTCCTCTTTTACCAACCAAAGTAATAAGTCTATGCTGGAAGGACTAAAACTATCCAGTTTGTATGTGTTTGCACATCCATGGAAACTACAAAGAAGCATAGATGTAAAAATTAGCTCTTCTGGAATGTTAAGAAAAACCCCACTCCTGAGGGTGAGAGGTACTGAAATGGCAAAGTCTGTGCACATGGTTTAGTTTAACCCAAAGTTTAACTTTGCCAGGCTGCACAAATGAAACCAAGAAATATCTTTAGAAAGACAGATGCCCGGGCCACTTCAGAAAGCCAGTCTAAGTTGTGCACAGATTTCAGGTAGATGAGTGTGTGTTTTCCTTTGAGAGCGTACTTACTACTGCTGCTTTGTAGTCTCTAGGCCTCTTACCCCCTCTCAGCTCTTGCTATTTTGTCATGATTTTTGTCTACTAAGCATAACATTGTACTTTGTTACCTGTGAGGTGCCATTTTACTGGCACAGAAGCTTGTGCTTGAGAAAGCCATCCTGCAGTTCAGGAGTTTTGCTCAGAAATTAACCTGGTTTTGGGTGCATGTGATCTGCCAAGAATATTAATCTGAACAAGGAGCAGAGAAACCCCTGAGAGAGCTGAGTCAGAGTGACCTAGCTGGACGTCCCTGCTGCCTTGTGCTTGAGCAGATAAGCTTAGGCATACTATAAGGCTTTCACACCTGTTTAGAACGTGTATACACACAGTCTGGCTATGTCAGATCAGTGTTTTCTAAACTAAATTTTAGACTCCTCCTTCCCAACTATGTTCTCTTCTAATGTTTCTTGCTGTTCAGTATTTATTAACCTTTTCCTCAGTATATCTTTTTCTGAGCATCTCTCAGACTTTAAGTTTTGGGACTAATTACAGTTGCCTGGTTTGGTTTCAGGAGGCAATGTTTGCAATTTCTGACTGTGTCTGATATTTAGCTTCAGACTGAAGTTCCTTGGCAGCTTTTTAGTGGAATGAAAACAGTGGGTCTATACTACATATGTGTGTATATATCTGGGAAGGAACTGGGCCCAGACACAGTCAGTTGACTCATGCACAGGAAATTGCAAACTTTTCTGCGAAGACAAACAGTTTCCTAGAAGACAGATGATGGTTATTTGCTTAGTACTGTGCATTCACAAAAATATTTATTGCATCTGCCCTTCTCCAGGACTGGGAGTAATGTTGCTGCCTGGTGCTTCAGGGTGTAAGCCCTCCTCTATACACATAGCTGAGAACTGCTCTGGCCATCAGGCAGGCCAGTTCAGATCAGTGCTTGCTGGGAGACCTCTGCATGGCTCTCAGTTGCACAGCAAAAGTATTCCAAGTGCAAGATTTGCTGTCACCTGGGTGTTGATTTAAGCTCTGAGGAATGAGTATGTGCATGTCTTATCAGTATTTACCTTTGCTTAAAGATAATGGTTGACTGTTCATAGTGTCTGTATTTATGATACTCTTTTGTAGAATCCTATTAAGCTCTTAGCATTTGTGATACCTGTGGCAGGAATTTTGACAGATTACACATCTGGGAAAGAGATTTTTCCCTTGTGTTTATAATGGCTTGCTAAGGGGTTATTAAGTATACTTGGATCATTTTTCCTTTGGAGCCATTTTTTTATGCCTTTCTTCAGGACTATGCACTCAGAAGATTTCCCATCTCTCTTCATATGGATCGTTATCGTCTGTCTCTTAATAGTTTTCAGTTCTTATCCCTTGTCCCTTTTATTTCTGCTTTTGGACATAGTGGTGAGAACTTTTGTGTGTGTTCTTCGTGCTTTTCTATTCTTTTTTCTTCCTAAACTGTTCATTGCTGTTAGCTTCTTGTATTCTTTGTATTAACAAGACCTGTAAGTACCTGTTACTCTACCGAAGTCTAAAAATTTAGTGATGTACTTTAATTACAATGATTGCATGGCGCCATGCTGCTGTGCACCGCCACAGCTAAATTCTGTTAATCCCTTAGGACAGCGGGCCATCAAGATCCTAGGTCTAATTGATGCCAGGGCTCAGGAGTGGGTTGTGGGCAGTTAGAACTGAAGAGGGATGCTAAATCAGGTTTTATGTCACAGTCCTGAAGAGTATTAATGGCGTAGCTTAGGTGCTAGTAATCACTACCCTTCCACTCCAGCTTTCTCCATACTCTGCAAAGTTCCTAGGCAAGGTAAGTTCTCAGCTGTCTTGTCTCTTCTCCCCTAGATGCTATTCTCTTTGCGCTGTCTTTACAGTCTGAGATGGAAAGAGTGTAAAATAAATCTAATTTTATATGCCCCCCTCGATTATTTTGAAAAATCCTTTTGCCTACCAGATGGTGCCAGTTTCATATTGTTGGAGAAGGTAGGGCTCTTTATCTGTTAAAACTTCCTTCTACCTCTAAAGTAGTATATATGCCAAAAATTCTAGGCAGAAACCAATACTAATTAAAATGCTCAGTAAAACTAAATGGAAGATGCAGTTTTTGTACCCAGCAGAGAGCTTGTTTCCCCTGTGATGTGATTCAAACACAAAATCTGAAAGTCATCACAAATAATTTTGTCATTCTTGTTTGAACGTGTTCTTGGAGGAGCAAAGGGAGAACTGAGACATGGAAACTGGCCTTTCTAACATATATTTCCTGGCCGGTGACAGATTTTATGATATTCACCTTATGGATGAAGAGGAATGCAAATATTTTTGTTGTTGTTGAAAGATTTTTTTACCAGAACTCATTCACGAAATGCTTCACTGTTTGAAACTGCTGCATTCAGATTTAGAGCTGATTTTGAATTTTGTGTAAGGGCCTGTTGTCATAGAAAAAGATAAATCTCTGGGAAAGAGTAGAACACTCAGAAATGTGATTATTCTGTGTTAACGTCTAAGATGACCCAGTGTGACTCTAGAATTCTGACTTTTCTTGGACACTTTTCCCAAATACTGCAGGAAGTAGAATCAGGAGACACGTTTTGTTTGCATCTATTTTCCTTTTGCTTTTTTGTTCTACACTTCTCCTTGGTCTGCTGAACTGTGTACCCCTTTTTGTATTGAATTGACATACTTGCAGTGTATTAATTCAGTACCCTGGGGGTTTTTAGCCTAGACATGTGTAGCTTGGTTTTTTGTTTGGTCCTGAAACACTTCCACTTCAAGTTCAGGCTAGCTATATGTGTAAGCAAAGGATTTGTAAATGTAGATAGATAGTTGCCTGCAGCTGGAGGTAGTTACTTAGATCTGTAAATGTCATGAATTCCTCCTGTTGTTATTTGTGACTCTGTACTGATGATGCAAAAAGACAGCAGATCTTATCTAACACAAATAATTTTCTGTGACACTGTTTCTGAAGTGTACTGATGCTTTATGAGACTTTTTGGTGTGACTTCACAGTTCAGAAGTCGTAAGTATCCATTAGTCTGCTTGCTGTTTTATTAGGTTTGATTGTTTACAGCTCAATAAAACAACTCTTGTCACTTCCAGCCTTTTCTCTAAGCAGTGGTGTCCTCTTTTTTTGCCAAATATGAAGAGAATCTACTTCTATAGAATCTGATAGTTGAGAACCACTCAACAAACCTACTCATAGAATCACAGAATCACAGAATGATAGGGGTTGAAAGGGACCTCTGTGGGTCATCTAGTCCAACCTTCCTGCCGAAGCATATCCATTCATTATCTGCTATTGTACTGAAAAGTGAGAAGAGGTACATAGAATAACATAACCCAACTAGAAAACTATATCCACAGACTTTGACAGCCCAGGAAAGATTCTCAGAATGAATATGCAACTTTCACCTGAGACAGCATCATGCCATTAATTTCTGATTGTTACCTAAAGAGTATTTGGTGTACCTGCACACAATTTTAATCACTAAGAACAGTAATGTTAAGAGAACTACTTTTGCAACTGCTAGTAAGATATAGACCTGGAGTAATGAGATACTAGCATTGGGTATTTGTCTGTAGCAAGTAAATGCAGGAAAAAGAGGCTGGGAGCTTAAACATAGGGCTTAATGTATGTAAATCTTCAGCCTACTTCAAATATGGGGCTAATTTCCATTGTGCAGGTCACAGAAAAGATAAATAAATCTATATTTTTATGATAAGCTTTTATGGTGTCTCTCTCCTGTTGTGTTTCTAGTACAGTGGCATAAATTTTATTGGAATTGTACAGGGAATTTGGATATAATGTTAAACACTGAAGTAATACTTCACATTTTGAATGCACTGCTTTGCTTGTTCTCCTGTAAAATCCTCTTCACGTTGGTACTCAAATATGAGTAACTAATGATGATGGATTTTCTTAGGCTGTCAGCAAGACGTGTACTGATGAACTAAACCCCTTAATTTAAGAGGGAACTTTTGCCTTGTCTTCAACGGGCAAGTGTTTCAGCTAGATTTTGACACTGACTTGGAGTCTACGAAAAAATAAAGCTAAAGTGCTAAGAAGAACCAAAGTTGAAGAGGAAACAAAATCACTAGAATTTTGGGGTTTTTTTGTTTGTGAATACTGAATACAGCGTGGTTTTGTGTGTGTATGAGCTGAAGCCTTGGTTATAAAGATATCTCACATGGACGCACAAGATTGAGTAAATAGAGAAAAGTAGGTAGGTTGTTCTGGCGTCATTGACTGGCAGGGGATGTTGCAGCACATGAGACCACACAGTCGTGCCTTGCTTTCCTCATTCCCCGATGTATTTATGTTCAGACAGTGCATACCACTGTTGGTGCTTTAAGGCAGTGAGGTCATCTGCTTATTGAGGAGCACCTCAAATGCCAATTAAACTTTTTTATTAAAATGAAAATAATCTGTATGAATTTGTAAGCAGCAGAGCGAGAGGGGCATTTTGTTAGCTGAAGTGTGCTACAGTATAATCCTCATTTCCATTTTGCCCTGCCAATTAGTCTTTGAACTACTCTGCAGGGATTGCTGCTAAAATTACCAGATTAATAAATCTTCCTGAGATGTTGTGTTTCTCCATCTCCACACAGAATGATTACTGGGATGCCAGTGCAGTGATGGGGATTTGTAACGGGGATGAATGTCAACAAAAAACTATGGTTAGTGTCGCTAACTTGTTTCATTTGGCATGTGATCCTGGCTATTTCAAATCAGAAGAGAAACTGAAGTGGCAGCCTGGAGATGGCAACCATAGCTAGGATGTTGAGACTGCCATCCCTTGCTGCTTAAACTGTTTGAGTTCTTTGTTCTTTTTTCTCTTATTTCTAAAACATCCAGAGAAGACATAATTTGTTATGTAACCAGCTTTCTTAGCAGCTCATGTTTCAATCTGTCTAGCCAGTCATGGTGACCTGTACCCTTGGATTCTGAAGTATGCATCATGTATGTGATGTTTTTTCCTCTTATTTTTGGCACTAATTGGATGAAAACTGCTTACACCTGGAGAAGTGAATGCACTGACATATTGAAGTGAATGTTTTTTAACAGCATTTAGGACACGCTCACAAAGAGTTTCATTAATAATAAAAGTCAAATGACTAGAACATAAGCATTAATGCAACAGCATGTACTAATTTAAATTAATGTACTGTGATTGTATTGTTTAGGTTATAAATTTTTTTATTTTAAAATTAATCAATGGTTTTATCATGATTTGTCTGCTCTTTCAAGGTTGCAGGTGGACACCATCCAAATTTATGCCTGGTTTATGGCACAACAGTCATCAGTCAGTATGTAGTTACAGTCGTGATGCTATTTCTAAAGCTTACCAATAATTTAAGATTTCCAGCAGCTAGAACTGTAAAATGGCCATGTGAATCTGTAGTCTTACATGTCCTTCACATAATGTATTATTGACTCTCATTGGGTTTTGCAGTGTGGTTACCAATCACAATTACCAAAAGGTCATTGGAAGTCCTCTGGAAATGCATTTGCTGTATAATTTTTGGCACACAGGTGTTGTTATAACGAAATTGCTGTTTGTAATTTCACCGTGATGTATTTCTGTTAAGTTAGTGTCAGCTTCTTGGAAATAGAATAAAATAAGAATTGTGTTGTTTTCCAGATTTAAAAAAATTGTGATACCTAGCCCTGAAAAAATGAGGTGTAGCACCTATTTAAGTTCATAGTGGAAAAAAAATATGAATATTAGGATAGCAAAAGAATAACCTTGTTTTGTATAGAATCAGATATTTCTCTTGGTAGGGTTTCTCTGTACTTACTTAGATGGTTATGAGGACAGAACTTGGTCCAGAAAATGTTATTACAGTTACAAAGTTAGGTGTTCAAAAGTCAAAAAGTTACCGGTACAAAGTAGCCTATTAAACTTCAGTTAGGACCCTTGTTCATATGCATTGATTGCCTTTAATTATGTAAGTGCATTCTCCCCCTACCACCCCCGCCAAGAACCTGCCCTTATTAGTACACAGGATGAATAGTACTCAGTTAATTAGCAGTTATTTGATACTTTGTTTTGTGTTTGAGTTTGCGGTTGCATTATTTATGTATTGAATGCCATTCAAATCCTGTTGAGAAAACAGAATTGTTAATTTCCTGACGTGCTTTTCTGTAGAACTTCTTTCTGTATTGAATGCTGTCCAAACTTTATTTTATTTTATCATCATTTTCCGCATGGTATTTAGCAGGATTAGGGTGCAAGCATTTCTTCTGCTTCTGATATCACTTGAAGATATTACTTTTCATAACACTTACCAGTATACAGTATTTTTTATGTCCACATGCAAACTCCCTTTAATTTCAGTTGTGTTTGTGACTGCTCACATGTCTGCAGGTTATCTGTAAGGTCTTTCACGGAAGGTGCCATGAAAAACTAATGAGCACTTCTGAAAAGCATGTTTTAAAGGCCATATAGCTTTTTGCCTCAAAACTTCAGGATGGGAACCAGAAATTACCTAAATTCTCTAGAGCAGCATTCGGCTAATATCACTGTCCTTTCTCTCACTGGAATCATCTCCTCATTCACTGGACTCTTGTTATTGCAAGAATAACTGAATCAGTACAGTACACTTCTTTAAGTACAAAACCACTAGTCAATGCCAGAGTAGGCCTAATTTGTGCATTGTACACAGTATAGATGAATTTAAAAGAAATAGTCAATAATATACTACAAAGGAGAAAGACTGCTTTTGAGTGTTTGGTTTTATGCAACCTTAATAAAGTCAATGTAAAACAATTGCTTTCCCAGGCTGCTTTTCTCATCTTAGCCTTGGCATCTTTACCCAGTGTCTCTTACTCTTCAGTCTTAGTTCCTGATAGAAATCTTGGTTATCAATTCTGGAGCACCCAGCAATGTACATGGGATTCTGATTAGCATCCTACAGATGCTGTGCAACAGATGTTTGTTGAGTTGCCTGGATCTCACAATATGGAGCTCAAGCAGGCCTTATATCTCTTATGTCCATGGTATCTCAGATATGGAAAAAAAGGTGGTAACTTGATCCAGCATAAAGAGTGGCATAGACAGATACTGCATAATGTGGCAGAAAGTGCCCTGGTAGTTATTAAGCCATCAAAAATAATTTCAACAAACTGGAACTGAAAGAGTTTTTTAATATTTGACCAGTACTTTACATAGTGTGGCCATTGCTTTTTTGATCCAATGCTGGGAACTCTGTAGTCAGATTTATTGTACATGAAACATAGCCCTGCGTAGTTGTCTCTTCTTCCAAACCCCAATGCCTGCATCCATTTTCAGTTTCTCACTTTCCTGCACAAGATTCTATTCTCTTTCTTTTACCCAACTCCTCTCCCATTGTTTGCCGTATTGACTTTCAGGGAAAATTCTTTTGTTCCTCAAGCCCACATTTCTTACCTGCTATAGTAAATAGCAAAGATCAGTCATGGGGTTGTTTACTGAAAAGGGATAATTACAATTTCATGTAAAGATCTCTCTAGGCTTGTTCCTCTCCACTAGCCCTTGGATTTATTTTTTTTTAATCTTTTTTCCAACCTGCAGAACTGTAGCTTTAAAATATCTTTATCTTACATCTAAAATAACAGACAGAATTTAATCTAAAAAAAGAAAGTGGAAATTGGTGTCATGGTATTTCCTTATTTCTGACATTTTAGGTTGCTCGTCCTTTTGTTTTCTTAACTCTGTTTTATTTTGCAAATTTTTTTTCTTTTTTTTTTCCCCAGCTTCATTTCTGGTGCTAAGATCTTCCTTAGAGAAAACTAAACATTCTGTGAAACAATCTAGTAGGATAGCAATGATCACTGTCATCAGAGTTCATGACCATTTAACTGTATTTCCAAGTAGATAACATTAAAGAATTATTCTTTTTTCCTAGGTAAGCCACAGAATGAAAATCCTGGAGACTCTTTGTCTTATATCTATGAAGCAGTTCTTGCAGACGGTGAGTTGAATTCCCCTTGCATTTATTCAAATAAAGCTAGTGTGCTTCAGAAAATTAAATTTGTCTTCTTACATCTTGTCAGGTCCACACACACATCTATACCCACACATTCTGGTAAGGAATGTGAAAAGGGGAGGAGATTCAACAGGGGTGTTTCCTTTTTCACAGAATCACAGAATCACAGAATCACAGAATAGTAGGGGTTGGAAGGGACCTCTGTGGGTCATCTAGTCCAACCCCCCCGCCGAAGCAGGGTCACCTACAGC
>Ga0065711_1036076_pt1 | contig 21485 bp, 9 predicted proteins | sample Hoacrofraction12_FD_59098 | JGI IMG/M metagenome (GOLD analysis project Ga0065711, IMG submission 59098) | Hoatzin crop microbial communities from Cojedes, Venezuela - Epithelial fraction 12 v2 (version 2) | ecosystem: Host-associated > Birds > Digestive system > Esophagus > Crop | place... | reverse complement strand
GGCTGGGGGGGGGGTGGTGCTTAGAAGTGCTGGACCGGGTCAACAATATATATACACTTCTGCAAGTTTTCATAAGCTTTGCACTTCCTTATTCCCAGTCTGTTCTCTGACCCATTAGAGTGAAAACAGCTCACCTTCTAAGTGTTTTTCCTGAAGCTCCATATTCTAGAAAGCTTTAATATTTGTGGTGGGATTTTCCATTTGTTTTGTTTTCTTTTACTTGACATTAAGCTTTCCTATATAAACACTTCTCTGAGAAACTTTAAGCATGTCATAGGAATCATAATTGGAGTTCCAATGCTAAAATACCTTGGCAGAGTTTCCAGCAGATGACATAACTAGAGAAGAAGTAAAATGAGGTTATTCAGACTTGACTGTGAATTAACTGACAGTGTCACCTCTGAAAGATATCTTTGAATTATTGGATCCCTCTTTAATGGTTGAACCATTTCCCTGTTGTAATTAATGGCGGCTTTAATTACTACCTGATGAGTTTCAATTTTGTCGGTTAACAGTTTTGCACGAAGATACTCAAGGGTTTCAACACACGAAAGGTGTTTGTGAAAGCAATTGAGTTTTCTACAAACTGTCTGTAGTGCTTTTAGCCACATCCTCACAGCTCTTCTCCACGTTTAACTACTGCTTGTCCTGAGGCAACAGTGAAAAAGCAATACGTGCAGGTGATCCCAATAGTGCTGCATGGGCATATAAATAAAATTTTCTCCTGACCATCCCAATTAAATAAGGGTGAAACAAAATCTGGTTTTGAGATTCCCAGAGAAGTCATGGTAGTGCTTGAGAGAAACCTGAGGTAATTTAGTTTATGTTTTCTACTGCCTAGAAAAGATATATAAGGCATTTGAGTATTATATTTTACTTTGAATTTACCATATAGTAGTCACTATTTTACAGTTAAATATCAGCAACAAATTAGTTTAGGATGCATACATCACTTATCTCTATAATGAACCACAATGTTGTCATTGGCATTGAAAACAGATATTCTAGCTCTAAAAAATTATTGTAATAAAATAAAATGTATTTTTGTTTAATAAATGAAGTTAAGCTGATAAAGTTAATTTGCATTCCTTTTCCTGGAGAGGGATTTTGTTGTCATGTTTTCTTTGTGTATTGTCATCTTAATATCACGTCCTTTGATTAAAAGTGTATCTATTCTTTGAAATTATTTTATACAACATCGCTAACTTTGAGCTTTATTAGATTAAACTTGATTTGAAATTGTGTTGCTTTGTACTACGTTAACTCTTGAATGCATTCAATTAATATCTTATAGTTTTTAGGAGTCCTTCCTTTAAAATCATCCCTCAATATCTATCCTTCAAGATGGTGTGCTATAAATACTAAGAGTAGTACTAAGAAAAGTGCTGCATATCCTGCACTGACATAGATATTTTCTGTGTAATGTTCTCTTCCTGTTTAGAATAATTTATTTTCTTTTTGAATCAGCACTTGGTGTACTTTGGAAGAATGGGATATTCTCTGAATTACATGGGTAATAAAAATTCAAGGTCTTGAAGTCTTGCATTTAGCTTCAGTCTCAGTGAATTTCATTGCAGAGAGTGATGGAGTACATCTGGAGTTAATGATATGCAATCCCAATACCTCAGGAGGGCTGAAACATAAAATATTCAGCTGCCTTTTCTCTACTTCGCCCACTCTGACACGCGAACACCAAAATGTTCAAGTCCTGGCTACCAGAAAACAATCTTTACACTACACAGAAGAAAAGGTATTTTCTGGTTCCTACTGGGGAGAAGAATGCACCTTCCCTGTCTTCTGTCGTTGCCTTCAGAAAAGCAAAAAGAATAAATGTCAAGAATCAAAGAAAGAAAAAAAAAATCAATTGTAGAAGTGCTGTTAACATTCACAAAAACATAGGGTGGCAACACTTCAACAGATATTCCTGGGAAAGTTCTTGCTTGCAATCTGAGAAGCAACTTTGATCGAGTATCTTGTCCCTCACTGTGCTTTGAGCTCAGAATTACCCTCTGCACAGGAATCACAGGGCCCGCAGAATCGCTGGAACTCTGTTAGGTCAGACTGTGGTGCTCACAAGCAGATTGACACTTTATCGTGAAACAAGCTTGAGACCCATCATTGTGACATGAAACTATGAGATCTCTGAAAAACCCATTAATATAGATCAGAAAGAATGTCTGGGTGGAAACAGAATCCTAAAGATAGCACAGCAAGTTGACTTGCACTCTCTCCTTACCCCCTTTCTTCTATGACTCTTTGTCATCAGCCACATGCAAATATCTGGTAGGAAAATTCCCTCCTTTCCTGCCATCTAGACACGCACAATTATTTTTTTCAACTGCTTTTAGCATCTTTGTAAGTCACTATCTTGAGTGCAAATACAATTACTAAGGTAAACAAATAAAATGCAGTTAAAATTCTTTCCAGTATATGGACCAGAAAAAGTTCTGTTTCTATAAGTATTAGCTTAGATAATATAAACAGGCCTACCAATATTTTTTCTGGATAAAAATCAATGTTTCAATCATTTAATTCTACTACGATATCGTTCTAATATTCTAAAGGATTTTTAGGCAGGGCTCGTAGGGTCCCTGGCTCACAGCTGAAGGCAACTAGACGTGTAGTCCCAACAGCCTGTAGAACAGGTAATTCATGTGCACCAGCTTCACCGAAGACTGCAGAACACATTAACACAAGTAGCAAACTCCAGGTCTGAGAGTTACAGACTCCAGAACTGCAGTTACAAATCACACAGATAAGCAAAAAACAACAACAGAGAGAACCAACTCCTAGCTTCTGCACCAATGGTGGAGCCCTTGTCTTCTGCAGTTCAACTAGAATCCTAAAGCACAGAGTTGTTGCAGTAAGATTATGGTGCAAATAAGCAATCAGGAAACAGTGATGAATTATCCCGCGACTCCTTTGAGATTACAGTAAATTGTCCTCCCACTCTTCTCCCAGACTTCATATTCCATTTTTGAGATGACTCCAGTTATATAATTCCTTTCCTAAGAGGCAAATCGCATCCTGAAATAACTTAGGCTCTTTTCTTTTAATACTTCATTCAGATGATCATTTTAGCACTCCACTCACTCATAGGTTAAAAAATTTTGTTCTTATTTTTTGTCAAAGCCTATGTTACCAATAAAGGCACCGTTATACTCTGCTAAGTAGGATTTGGACTCATATTGTGATTTAAGTACATTAATGTATCATTCTGCTCAATTAAAATCCCGTGTAGTATCAGACAGCTTTAAATAAGTAAACTTGGTATTAAACATTGTACTCTTCACATGTTGCAAGGACCCAGGCAGTGAGTATTGGAGTCTGACAAATTTTTTCTAAGAATTTCCACTAGGTTCATAAAACAAGTCCTATCACATTAAAGTAGTTACACGATTCCTAACCCCCCCTTGTTATTCCCAAACACACTTAAAGAGACTCGATATCTTTCTCAGACATTTTTGTGCTTAACTACATAAGATTTTTGATATTTTCTTATGTTAGATACTCCTTCCCTGATCATCCTAGAAGCCAATTACTACCCTTGTTGCAAGTTAACCTGGTTTTGAACATAGATAATCAGAACCAAACAGAATATACTGAGATGTTCTCTGTGCCTTGTGTACTTATGCATTGCCTTTCTCTACAGCAGATACTTAGTGTGACTGATCACAGCATCATTTTCCCCATACTTTTTTCCTACATTGTTGCTTATAATGATCCTGTGACTAAAAAGTATACTCAGATCCCTCTCATTTTCTATTAACTTTAACTAATGAGGTATTTCGATGCAGTAGAACTCCTCATTATTATTCCATTAGTCCATGACTTTGAAATTCTGTGCTAAGAATTTTATTTCTTTTTCTACTAGGAAGCAGGGTCTAATTATTCTTGTAGTATTATCTCATTCTTCACAGCATCAGCAATACCTCCAAATTATAAGCATACACCTACTTCAGGGTATTAATGACCTCAACTTCACATATTTAAGTGAATTTCATTTGTTATACCCTCATTAAAAGGATCAAACAAAAAATAATGCACCCATTGCAAATTGGAATCTTCCAGGATGCACTTTAGTGTAGAGTTTTGCAAGAGAGAGTGCCTTCAGTTCCAAATCTAGTTCCTATTCAGGCCATTGAAACCAATGATAGCTTAAGTCTTAGATGGGCATGTATCAGCCAATAAATATACCCTGCCTTTTACTGTTGTTTATGTTATTTTCATTACTTTCACTTTTGTGAACAATTAGAGGACTGAACTGTCTTCAGTGACAATTTGTATTGCTACCCATAGACCACTAGTACAGCCTTCTTAATTTGGAAGCTTGCAAAATTCTGGAAGCTATGTTACGTGTAGGGTACACATGCATAGCACCAATTCTGTCGTACTTCTTAAAATCTAATCGCAGCAAAGGCTGTGTCATAGTCTCCTTTTTCAGCAATTGCTAGATACAGGATTTTTATTTTTAAATACTCAACCTGCAACAACTATATTTTAGGAGATCTTTCATAATGATTCTGTTAGGTGTTTGGATATTGCAAAGCCAAGTCATTCTTTTCAATCAAGTTTTAATCAACAGTTGTAAATCTAAGCAGAACTGCACTTCTAACAAAACTCTGATTCTTAAAAGGTTGCAATATTTCCTAAGTAAAATGCTCAGAAGTGACTAATGAGAGTGCCAGTTTATGGCAGGGTTAAAGAGACGTTTTTCAGTAATGGATGGCCACGCTTATTTAAACATCACACCCCCACATGAGAACTGGGATCGGAAATCCAAAAGTCAGTAGTCTTTGCTGAAAATATTGGATATCATATCTGGAAAAAAGCGCCAAAACTTCGAGAACATCTACATGATTTAAAATGCCAGTATTAGTCCAGTGTGTACGCAGTTCAACTTCAAATTCTCACAATGCTTGTATTATTTTTGTTTCAGTCTGCTGCTTAATCCAAACATATTGTTTAAAATCATGGCTTTTTTCTTTTTTGTATTGCAAGACCAGTGTTTCAACCAGTTTGTAAAACAGGTTTTAAATCTCATCTTGTAACATAATAGTAATAATGTAGAGAGAATTGAGGTTTTTACCTTTAGTGTGAAATACTGGGATTTTTTATTTATTTCTCCTTTAAATTTATCTTGAATGGAACATCCATTCCATCACTAATAGTTAGAAGTGGCTGCAAGCTGGGAAAGTTAATAAAATTTTCTTGTGCCTTTGTCTTCAAAATCTTATTGTTTAGTGCAGGGAGAATGAAAAAAAAAGACAAATATTTTAATAATGAACAATATCTTAGTTAATAATTGCCTTTCCTTGTTAACAGTGCAATGCAAAGCTCGTGATCATTTTGACATCATGGTACTGCTACATAATGAAATTTAGATTCTGGGAAAACACTGTTAATGGTGATTAATAAATCACAACACAGAAACTGGGAGTTCTAAAGAAGGCAGAGGTCACAATTTGTAAACTGCCTTTGAACTTAAAACGAGCTTTGGATGAATTATAAACACTGTCATAACAACAGGGCTGAAATTCTCAACCCAAAGTCTGGAGGATTTAATCCTGGTCAAGTTTTAAATTGTTGTTTGTCTGTTTCTGGCTGCTAAATTGAATTAAGACTGCAAAATACCTTTAATCTAAAGCAAAACTACCTTTTTCAAACCAAGTAATTTAAAACATGAAAACTACTTAAACAAAGGCATCACATGTAATTTTTTAAATGTTTAGGAATCTATGAGTTTGTGGCAGAATTAGTCTGACAATGTTATTATATTACAATAATGGATGCTTTACATTTCACAAGAATTCAGCGTTTACTTACAAGAGAAATCATGTTCATATTTCTTAGGAATCAATAACAGGCCTTTAAAACAACTTCCTTTAGGTGAGGAAAAGTAGACAGAAAATTAGCACTGGTTGACAGTATTAATAGTGAACCCCCATACTGAAATAACCCATTAAACATTTTATTAGTATACTTCTACTCTTCCTTCAAGTGATATTACTATGTGACCACAGCAATACTGGTTCTGCCACAAGGAAAAAGAAAGTCTTATTCTGCAGGTCTCATACCATTCCTTCCTTATAGCAGTTTGAAGAAGGGTACGATTTAAAGTAGTAATAGCACTAGAAGGGTGTAAAAGTTCACAGTACAGTTTCTCCTCACAAACCTTGCTACAGTTTTTATTGATACAATTTTTTCTCCAGATTGTTTTTGCTTGTAGATTTCTTGGTCCTTTTCTCACATTGCAGAAAATGCTGGTTACATTTCTTCACAGGTACTGTAGAGTGGGTAGAAAATCCGCTTGCTGCAGTACACTCAGAAAGTTCTAGTTCAGGGTGAACCAGGGCAATATGTTTCTGTGTCACTGTATCTAGAAATTCCGTCTGTGAACCACTCTGGCTTGTTCTTTAAACATAACAGGAGAGGAAAAAGCCCTTGACTTTAGACTACAGTAAAAACATAGGTTTAGTCTCGTGGTTCTAATATGACGGTAACAAGGATTTCACATGAGCTGATCGTGCACAAGCTGTGATGGTATGCAAAAGTGCTCTTAGTACTGCGCAGAAAGTTAGAAAAATCTGGTGTGTCTGTGCACTTTCGACAATATTTTTAACACAAGCTATTTTAGATCAACACAACAGAAGATCAGTAGCTCAGTTACTGGTGCTTTAACAGCCAGGCATTTGCCCTTTTACCTTCCACTGTTTTAATACACCCAGCTGTTGATTTGTAGTTCAGTTTATATGGCTATTCTAGGCTAAAATCTCCAAAAAGTGTACCAGTGATATGTATTAAATGGGAAATTAGTATATATAGGAAATATGTAAATATAGATAAGTATATAGATATAAATACAGATAAGTATATTCTAAGATAATATATATTTTTATATAGTGCATAAGTATATAAATATAAATGCACACAAAAAATATTATATACTGAGATAAATGTTCATTTCAGAATTTGATAAAGAACATGTTCCACGCAGAGAAAAGCACAGGTAGATTTCCACATAGAAGAAAAATTAATTAAGAGGGACTAGTATATAGCAGTATTTATGAATTTTCATTGAGGATGCCAGAGTTAGGAAAGAGCGCATTTTCAGATGAAATGGACATGAAACAAAGTACATATTAGGTAGATTTAATTTATTCAAGCCAAGGCTTGAAAGCAACAGCACAAAGAGAATAGAAAATGCTGTTACTTGACACTAGAGACAGTGGAAAAGATCTAGGGGTTTATCTTTCTTACAGGATTTAACGATCTTAGCACACTCTCGCTTTTAGGTCTAATATAGGAGCAGTTCCTTGTACATAGGGATTTGACAAACAAACTTTATTTGATCTCTGTGAGGAGCTTAATGACAACTCTAAGGCAAGGCAGTGGAGAACTACACTTTCTGGAATAAGAAATGCTTGAAGTGTCACCCTAATCATTGCTCAGAAGCTCTCTATATATTTTGGTCAGTTCAGTCATTTATCCTTTTTTTCCTGCTGGTCTTGTGCCATTTGCTCCTTGTAAGACCAGCATTGCTTCAGAGTATTAGAAAAAGCATGCTGAATCCAGCACTGAGACTGGCAATGTGGTCATTCCTGCACTGCTTTCACAGCAGCTGTATGGTGTGATGGAGAACTCATGAGTGGTGTCAGAAGGAACGTGTTACTTCCCAGAGTAGGCTGGCTCTGCAGTCCATGGATCCAGCACGCTGATTGCTCCACTAAACATCAGCCTGAGTGCTTCTGGCCATGCTGGGTACACCCCACTGAAAATATTAGCTATATGTCCATGCCTACCACAACTACGCACATTGTGGAATGGTGGGAAGAATTTTCAGCTCCTTCGAAACTGAGCCCCAAAACTAGTGCCCACTTTTTGTATAGGATGTGTCCTGGTTTTGGCTGGGATAGACTTAATTTTCTTCCCAGTAGTTGCTGTGTTTTGGATTTAGTATGAGTAGAATGCTGATAACAGTCTGATGCTTTTAGTTATTGCTAAGAAGCCAAGGACTTTTTTTCGGTTTCCCATGTTCAACTAATGAACAGGTGTAGAAGAGCTGGGAGGGAGCATAACCAGGCAGTTAATCCAAGTCGGCCAATGGAAGTATTCCATACCACAGATGTCATGCTCAGTAGATAAACGACGTCTGGCCAGGGTGCACAACTTTTCTGTGAGTTCAGCTAGTTCCATGAGTTTGGTGAGTTCCGCGAATTCCGCAAGTTCCGCGAAATGCACGAGTTCGACAAGATCTGTGATTGCTGCTCAGGAACCGACTGCGCAATCAGTTATCGGGCGGTGAGAAAATTATAATGTGTATCGCTTGTTTATTATTGTTATTGTTATTGTTATTATTATTATTGCTTCCTTTGTTGTCTTATTAAACTGCCTATGTCTCAACCCACGAGTTTTATTTTTTGTCCAGTGTCCTCCCCATCCCACTGTGGGGAGGAGGGAGGAGGGAGCTGTCTGGTCCTAGATGCCAGCTCCTAGGTTGAACCATGACAATAAGGAAAATGGTGAAATTCCTGTTCTTTATTATTTTCCTGCCAAGAAGAATATTTTAATTCACTTTTCTGGGGTTATTCGTAGTTTAGATCAAGAACTCAAATGAAAAGGGAATCTCACTAAAGAAAATGGTGGAATTCTCTCCATTTCTCAATATTATTAGTGTACCTAATATTTGCATCCATTTTCAAACAAATCAGTTTCTTAAAAGGATAATATGGCACCAGCTCTTTGTCTATCAAACAAAGAATTCTTATACTTTTAACTTTAACCTTTTATCAATACAAGAAATCCTATACTTTATTTTCTCGAAGTTAAATGAGATGAAATACCGGCCAACTGCTCTTTCTACTGGAGGGATGTAGTTAGGAATTATTTCTTGAAATGAACTTGCTTTCAGTTTATCACAAAATTACATACTTTCCAGCACAGAAATGGATATGATTGCATACAAGTTCTATTTCAATTATTTAACTAAGAATAGTTCTCTTCTTAATTTTAATTAAAAAACCCACATGTTTCTGTTCCCTTTCTAAGCAGAACCAGGGTTTTGCAATGACAAGGCAAAGTAAGCTTCCAGTTACCTTTCTCTGTTTAACAAATACCTTTCTCTGCCCACATTATTTTCTATGAAAAGACTTTCAAACAAAGAGACTAATAAGGCTATTAGTTTGGGAGTGTAACAAAGTTTGAATGTAAACTTAAATGCAATCGGCGTCTTTCGTCTTTCTCTGAACAAGATGCAAATGTCTGAAATGCAGGCTGGTTTGACAGGACTCCGACAGCTGTATCAACATATCAGTTATATGTTGTGATTTTCCAGTTAGTCCAATGCAATGGAAGAGTATTCTTTAGTTTTACTTACTAGCAGCTTTTTAAAATGGAGTCTTGATTTAACTTACAATCATGTATCTTGTCCAATGAGTTTATTTCTTGTCCGATGAGTTTATTTCTTGTACAATGAGTTTATTTCTAAAACAACAGATGTAGGAGAAAGCATTTACTATGCAATGATAATCAGGCTATTTTTTGAAAGACATCATCTGAACATGATTACAATAGTCAGAACAAAAGCATGTAGGAATTGGCCTTGTGGTAGGATGACTAAGTAGTTAGGAAGCACGTACTCAGAAAAAAAAGTACGTATGAGTCTATGGTCATGTACAAGACTACAGCCTCACTACTGAACTCGCTTTCTGCTCAGCATCACTTATTTCTACTTTGATCTTCTAAAAGACATATACTATGTTACTGGAGATAAAGAAGTAGCAACGAGTGAAATACGTAGGTTTCCGATGAAAGAAAATTTTAAGCAGGTATTTCTCAGAGTATTTCAAGTATTTCTGCTCATACTCTTACATGTGACCTGCTGATCTTGGGGTGCAGGATCTCTCACAGCAGTCACGTCCCACTGCAGTGGTAGCTCTGTGGCCTGGGGGTGGCAAGCTTTCTCACAAATCTTTCACAGGAACCAGACTTTGTTCGTTTAGTTCATTCCCATTAGGTCATGCAAGTATGAAACATATTTTTTTGAGACAGATTATGCAACTGAAACCTTCAGAAAACATTCAGAGAAATCCACCTTTGGAGATATCAAGCACAAATTCACTGAGATTTTGTTAGTGCTGTGTGCTAAAAAGAGAGGAAGATTTTTATTCAGATTTACTTGGAAAATTTGTTTTCAGTTTTCAGGAACAAGGTTTGGATCTTCAAAATCTTTATGCAATTAGAATTCCTTATTTTAATAAATGCAGTGTCAAAATTCTGATAAACATGCTATCTATGCTATTTTATGACATGTATTGCTACCTTTATTTAGAATAGTACTATGATTTTATGGATTATATTGTCTTTGTGCTGGTCATTATGAATGGCAGTTTGGGGGACTGGAGTTTCATGTGTGTTTTAACTACTCTGAGCAAATCCTTCTGTTTTTAGCTGATATTTCCACTACCTACATTACATTTTAATGCTTTCTTTTTTTGGATTTCTTTTTTAAACATTTTTGCAAAACAACTGCAGGAATAAGTTCTTTGTAGGGAATGATAGGTCTAAGTTGCAGAACATGCAGAGGTGGATAAAAAAAGGGTTTTGACCTTGTTATGTTTCTGTAGGTCAACTGGTTATCTCCTTTGCAACTGGTTCAAAACTTGTCAATCGCAGAAGATACCTTGAGATAAGAGGAGTTAAAAATGTTCTTCATGCCACCTTGACTTTAAATATAGCATTGCAGTACCACTTCTCTGTCACCCTTGTAGATAAAAATGACGAGTAACTGAAGATCTTCCCTGTACTTATAGATTAGTGTACACCTGGGATCACAGACACACTTATTACTGCAAAAGCAAGAACTACTGGGTTTTATTATAGGTTTTCTTCTGATGCACACCTCAGTAGTGTGAAAATGGATTAAACTGTTGTACATTGCTTCCCTACAAACAGTGTGTTCAGGACGGAAAATTTCTGGCATTTTATAATAGAAAACAAAAGCTGTTGTGTTTTGAGGGAAAAAGGTAAAAGCTTGTCACTGGGCTAGATCAACTGTGCAATTTCTGTAGTTAAATTGAAGCATGGACTAAGTGAAGTTTGTTCTTTACATGCAACTACCTCTTCTTACGTGAGAACAAAGTTAATATTTTGAAACATTTAAACCTAAAATACATCTGACTTCCTGCAATATCCTCAGGAAGGAAGGCATAGAAAAGTCATTCATAAATGACAAGGACACAAAGAAGCACTGTGAACACATCTCTTCAATTTTCCAGTTTTCCTGGCAGTATTTTACACGATTAAATAGTGAAATTATTGTTCTGTGGATGGTGCTCAGACTCAGTCATTCCACAACAGCACATGTGCTGATGAAGTCACCCCCAATAAAGTAGTCCCTGACAACTTCATCATTAATAATTTTGTCCTGATGTTACCAAATGAGATGGGTCTATTGTATTGTATCCACTTTTAGAGAGGAGGAAAGTGAGACACAGAATGCTGAGCTCAAGGTCATGCATGAAAACAGGTATAAGCAAAATTGAGTTTTCCAAGTAACTTCCAAAATTTAAAAGCCTAGATGCATTTGAAAAATCTCACAAGGCATTCTATTTTCAAGCTTAGCTGTTTGAATGCCTTTACAATCTGTCCCTTATCACTATGAAAAAAAAAAGTTGGTCCTCGAGCTGAATGACAGCTCAAGCCACTCAGGATTTTCAAAATTGTGCTGCAAAGTAGATGACCCGTTTCATATAATTTCAACTATTTGCAGAAAATAACAATATCAGTGAGAAATTTAAAAAACCTGAAAGCTCAAACCTGAGGGCTTTCTGGAGAAAAGGACAGGTAGATTTAAACATAGCAAGCACCATACATATTTGGGAACTTACATTTATAAAAAAATAGAATAGCAAAAAATGCTGAAAAAGTTACTGCAAATAAACAGTGGATTCGAATCTCATATGCTTTAAAGTGAATTTGCATGATGTGAAAATATAAGTAGATAAGAGAGATAAGAAATCTTTTGTGATTTTTTTTTCTATTGTGCATTTTTTAGCCCTTAATCTCACATGTAAAACAGTTCTCCTCAGGCAACAGAAGCAGTGTTATATGATTTGCAAGAAAAATTGCATAACAAATAAAAGTAGCCAAAATTGTGTTAAAACTATTCAGGAATAATCCACCACCTGACTACCATCGGTCCAAAGTCTTCAGTTAAATTCTTTGATAGTATACATATTTCCATAAATCCGTGCGATTTTTGTTTTTGTAAGTAATTCAATATTGGTGAAATTTTTAATAACTTATTAATCCAAGAGCCAGTTTTACTTTCATCCATTTAAAGAATTTTTTCCAGCAGTATGTAGTCTTATGCTGCATTCTCTGAAGAGGAATGTTCAATAAAGAAGCAAAATTTAATTAAATAAACAAAGTATAAATTTTTAATGTATCCTGAGACAAATATGCAAGAATAACTGTCTAAACCAGCTGTATATCTTTCATCTCTAGATGTACTAATGTGCTTTGTAGGTGTTATATACATTTGTATAAACAGTTGTGGAAACAGTATCTATATGAAACATAAAGAAACAAGCTGTATTTGATTCATGCCATTTGTATTGTTCACATCAGAGTTTTTGTTCTTGTTTTCCCTGCTCAAGTTATTGTACCACGATCGTCACATGCTAGCCATATATAATTGGATTTTACGTTTCATGTCTATGCTTTTTCTCTGAGATGAGAAGCATCAAAGAAAGCAGTTCCCAGTTTGCTTTTCCTTATCTTCACCACTTCTTATTTTCTTGCTCTGGAACAATGAAATGTGAATCTCTTTAGAGCCTTTGTGCCAGAACAGAAGGTAATAGTTCAGTCTCCTACTGTGTTTGCTATTAGTTGTCCTCCTGTCGGAGGTCTTTTAAGCTTTTGAAGGCTTGCTCTTGGAGCTCATGAAACTGAGTCCTAAGTATTAATGCCTCTGCCATCCCTGAAATGCTTTTGTTTTTCTTGTCAGGCTCCCTGGGAAGAGTCTGCTTCCAGAGCTACTGTAAATACCTCTGGTAAGCATACCTGTCACCTGTCTGAATTTAAGCCAAAACATAAAACAAATATGCATAGGCGGAAACAGCAAATATGAAGCCTGATTTTTTACTACAGGATATAAAACTGAGGGGTTTTTTAAATGCTGACTACTGCCTGGGAAGCCTCTGAACCTGTTCTGGAGTACACTCAATTTATAGCTATTAAAGGGCACATCTGAAGGCTGGACAGCTACAGTTCATCAATACCAGAAAACATTCTGAACAGCATCATTAGAATTTTAAATAAAGGCAATGCCAAAAATACTCAAGTAAAAATGGATGCAGTGCTTAAAATAGATTTTGAGCTAACTCTAATTAGAGATAATTGCAGTCTAATCCATTAGGATTGAGCTGATCTTGACAGGAAAATGTGATGTAGCACACAGAATACACTCCCTGGCTGGCAGTGGGGGCAACCAGCCTTCAGTTGGGGAAGCAGCTGAGAGGTTGGGGAAATGTCTGGAAAACTTTGAAGCTCGTAGTTATTTCAGGATTTCAAAGGTATATGAAGATCTCAGAGAGTGGAAGCCATGGGTTCCTCTTCTGACAGATGACATCGAAGAGCAAGACTGATAAGAGTTGAATGTTGTTTTGATGGCTTGTGCTGTGATGTTGGAAAAGAGGAAAAGTTGCAGTAATAGCTAAAATAGAGTAGATCTCACAGACATTTTATGCGTATTTCAAATTTATCTAGAGAGTATTTTTGCCCCTTTGCTTTTCTGTTTAGAAGATGATGCTTTGCTACGGGGACATGGGATTTGTGGTTATTAAATGAAATCCCTTGGTGTTCTTAAGTGTTTTCACCTCCCTTTGCTTCTTTTAATAAGTCAGTTTTCAAGGAGCTGGACACAGAAACACACAAAAATGAAAGCAGTAGGCGCAAGCAATTTTATCTGTTCACAAAAGACAAGGGAGCTCTTGTTTCTTAGCTTGACTTCTCCTGAGCAGAGGATGTATGGAGAAAACTTCCCATGTAGTCTTGGTTTTGCTTCTGTTTCAAAGTATTCCTTCAAAAGTCTAATGCTCTCTTAGCACGCAGAATTCTCCTGTTGCTTTAGCTATGGCATGAAATGTTCAGGCAAAGAGAGCTTGCCTGAATTTGAATATGGTGGTGATCATTCCTTTGGAGTGTGAGGCAAGTTTTCAAAGTGAAGATGAAGAGCAGTATGTCACCATGTTAATGGAAAAATCTCTCCAGGTTCAACTGAAAGATATTTGGATGCTAACGCCTGACTCTCCTATGCCACTGAAGCCAGCAGGACTGTTTCAAAATGTGGCTGTGGCTAAATGAATCTGTAGAAACTAAGGAATGAATGTTTGACTGTAAACTAAATTACAAGATGATGTTTTTCTTCTTCTGAGGCAACTGGTAAAGAGTCATGAATAAGAAGTTAACCATCTAAAATTTATATTCAATGTGAGCACATCCTTGCAATATAAAAAGTCCTTAAGTACAGTGTCCTGAAGCAGATGAAGCCTTGCAAGAACTGGTCTTTAAGGTAATTTAAAACTTGCTGTAACTCTTTGTTTTAAGAATTTTAATAAAATTTGAATCAGGAAACCTATCTGGGACTTCCTAAATACTATGCTGAAGGAAAATCTCTTCATGAAATCCAAGATAAAAAAAATACGACTCATGACTTTTTATGGCCACTTTCAGGTTAGAGATTATGCATGCCAAAGGCAGAAAATACGTTGAACTTTCTATTGTTCTGCAAGCTTGGCCTGAGTAGATAATATTGTCTTATACAAATGAGGATGAAAAAAGCACACTGAAACTTAATTGATGTAAGCTTATTAATTTGCATATTCTGAACTCTTGATTTATATGGAAGGAAATTGACGGGATTCTTGCTCTTGTGTGTAAAAAAAATTATTTAAAAACTTACCGTAAAGCTCTGCCAACATGTGAGTAACAATAATAGTGACCAATGCTCCTGCGGCTAGTCTTCTAAGCGTCAGTGTTGCAAAGACAGTAGAGGTTGTGCCGCTGAAATGCATATCTTTGTTTTAGTAATTTGTTTTGTGTGTCTTTGAAAGTGAAAAATACAGTTTATAGATCAAGATAGGAACAACCTTTTTTGAAAGGAGTAGTGTTATGAATCTTTTTATTTCAAGAAGAGTGCACTTAGAGAATAAAATTTGGTAATAAAAATCAGAGAAATGTTATATGCAATATGACTCCCTCTTTTTATATGTTTTGCCGTTCACAGATTCTCATGATGATCTCCTTTTCTTCAGCTGAGAAAGCTCTGGGGAAGAGCTAAAAGTAGGCCATAGACCAGAAACAGTTGCTGGTATGTTCCCCTAGAGGATGAGTGCTGGGTAGCAAGTGGATTTTGTATAAAGTTAGTTCTAGCAGCACCTTAATGAAGCTAGGGACATAAATTATGTAGCAGCCTTATAGGCAGCACAGCTTTTGCTGCTGGAGGTAATTTGATCCTAACACAGGAAGAAAATTGCCTTCAGTCCACGGATTGGGAAAATGTCTTGCATGGCTCAGGAGTCTCTCGTAATGCAAGACTACAAAAGAAGCTAGAAGTCAATTGTTAAACTTAGCCAGAGCATCTCAACTTCTGTAATCTCACCATGATGATATATCCTGAAGTTACAAAAGAAGCTGGAGTTCCATCAGGTTTGCTTTTCACTGCGCAACTGCAAGCTGTCAAGTTAAAGATATGCCGGAAACAGTGCAGCTCAGAAATGGTGGTCTTTGGTGTATGTAAATGCTGTCTGATTAATGAAACTCTGCACTAGTATCTTGGATCATCTGTAAATGTAGCAGCTGTTCATGGTGTATTCAAGTGCTTAATTATTTTGCTCAGACTTTTCAGTGTGACAGTGATCATGATGTTTAGTTTTGCTTAATAGGATTTTTCTCTACTCAAGTTCAATAAATATTTGAAAGATAGCAAACTTGGGAATCACCACACTACACCAGGATCTCAAATAATGAAACAAGCTAATAAATCACAAAGTATCAATACTGCTGTGTTCTGGCATAACTTAGTTTACAAGAGGGTTTTTTTGTGGTGTACTTTATAGAAGTCTATTAAGATGATACTTAGTCAGCCTGGCCAGTTGCAAAATCCAGTTACAGTGTACTTTGGTGATAGGTATAACTTGTTGCAAGTGACCTTCAATCTGAATCGAAATTTCTTATTTCTGTTTTCTCTTTTAACCTTCTTCTGTGAATAAAAATGTTTATTGAATGTCTTGTTTTTGAAATGAGATATTAATTTGCAGTTCCTAAATACATAGTGTATGATGGCATATGGTTTTCATATAGTCCTGGTAAGAATTTGACCTTTCAACATTTTAGGACTGAGTCTTTTTCCTAAAGATAATTTACCAGTATGTCTATGTCTTCAAAGAAAAGGTACTTGAGAAAGAAGCTTCTGGTAGCCAAGAAGCTTGTTACTATGGAAACATTTTGTTTTCTTGGAATTTTTTTTTCTTTAAAAAAAAAAAAATCTGAAATAAACACCATTAGTGTGATAGATGCAGATGTTCATGTATCTGTTCCTTTGAGACAGGTTTTGCACAATTAGCTTTGTTTGGCAACTAATGCTGAAGAAATACATCTTTGTTGCTAGAGATACCAAGTAATATAGCGTTCTGGATCTCACTAGGTAGTGAACAATTGTCATTGTTGATTCCATGCAAGCTAGAACAAAGAACTAATCTTGGAGTGGCTGCTTGGGAATGCAAAGCCAGACAAGATACAGGTACTGACCCACTTCTCCAAGGCTCTTATTTCCACGCCTGCCTGATCAAGTTTCAACACTATGCTGATGTCCTAGCAATACATATATATATATTTTCTTTTTTTATAATCATGAAACTATTTATTGTTGTTTAATACTAAACTCTGCATATTCAAAAGCTCTCCATTGAAGTGCTGCCCCACATAACTGGCCATTTTTGTGAGTATAGTGGAATTGTGTGGCTTGTGAGAGGTTGAAGGTAGAAGTAATTCCTAATAATATTCAAGGGTTACTTCTGAAATCTTGAGGGTAGCTAGCATGTGGCATTTGAAGCAGTCTGCAAATCGTCTGTCAAGCTTGTGAATTAACTAGCGAAATGTTTGGCATACGTTGCCAAAAATAAATCCCTATCTACCTGTTCCCTATCTTGTTATAAAGACTTTATAACTTCAGTTTAGGGCGGTATTTGAGAGATGGCTGGTTCTGAAAGGGCAAGTGCTAACATAAGCAGTAAATATCTGAAAAAACTTTTTTGTCTTGTAGTTAGGGGTAAGAAGCTTGCATTCAGGAGTGGAATTACTTTATGCTATCTTATGAGAGAGAATGTTAATGATCTTACTCCAGTCAAAGCTAGCATAATTTTCGAGAAGAACCTCATGAATCTCAACAAGGCAAATGCAAAGTGCAGCCTGTGGGAAGGAAGAGTTTTTTGCAATGGTATGGGCTGGGAACTGAATGGCTGTGGAGCAGCTCTACTGGAAAGGGCCTTGGTGCCTTGGCAGACACAGGCTGAACACGAGCCAGCGGTGTGCTCTGGCAGCAAAGGTGGTCAAAGGTATGCTGGGCTGTATTAAAAGGAGCACAGCTGGTAGGTGGGCAAAGCAATTATTCACCTCTACCCAGCACTCAGTAGACTGCTTCCAGAACACGGTGTCCAGTTCTGGTACTGCATCATAACCATTATATTCTAAGAATATTACTATCAGTGATTAATAATATCATATTATTGATATGAATAAACTGGAAAGAGTTTGGGGGCGGGGAGAGGTGTCAGGGCTTGAGTAAGTGTTTGGGGGATGAAGCACGTAATCTATGAGGAGAGGTCAAGGGGCTGAGGCTTGTTCAGCCTGAGGGAGAGCGGGCTGTCGGGAGGACCAACAGCAGCTGCCAGTATCCATGTGCAAGTCATTAAGATGGAGCCAGGCTCTTCACTTCTCAGAGAAAGTTGTCAGTTTAGACAGAATCACCAGCACATTCTATACTTTGTTTCTCTTGTTTTTAGATGAACTGCTTTTGACTGTTTTCTACAGAATTTAGCCACACATACCAGTGTTAACTGAACAACATGTGCTCAGACTTCTCTGAGAAGAGAAGGGAAGGAAACAATACAATCTTCTGGTTTGATTTTATTTACTTATTAGTTCATCAAGTATCTGATTAAAGGGAACAGTAGTCAGAAGTAGCTTGGTTTAAATTTTATTTCCTATTGCAATTACGTAGAACCAGGGCGGGTGTTGACAGTTCCATGGAAGAAGTTGTGTAAGTCAAGTATGTTAAATATCTGTACTGCGAGATACTCAGCTACAAGTAGCAGGGATCAATAATTACGGATAAATAAATATGGATAAATAAATTCTAGACTAAAGTCTCTTCTGCTCTTGATAGTGTTCTGATAATTTACTGACAATGTAAGGTTAAGCCTACTTTAGTTTTCCCTGTAAGGCAGCCAGGTTTATCAGTGCAGCGAGTGTTGTTTTGTCTGACCTGGAAATAGCAAAAGAGACAAGGACATACAACTACTCTCATGGTATGTTATGGTAGGATACCAAAGCTAAGTCTTACACAAATCTTCACAACAGTTCCTTTTCTGTTAAAGAGTTATTCTGAAGACATAAATTTATTGGTCTGCCTTTTCTTTCTTAGTCTTTGGTAAATTCTCTTTTTCATATCCAGTAAATTTAATAGGTGGTCTCAAAAGGAACAGTGGTCTCCACTTTCTGCAGGACTCTGTTCTTTGCTGAACAGAAAAAAAATTGTCATCTGATAGTCTTTTTTTTCAGCTCACCTCATTGGGAGGAGGAATTCATTGCCCATGTGTTGCCAATAACTCCCTACCCCCACTCCCCCAAATATGATGTTGAATTCTCATTTTGAGCTTAGAGTTAAGACTAGGACTGCTTAAAGATTCTTTTCTGCAGTTTATTACTGGGGTCTGGGAGTTCATTAATGATTCAAATGTTTTGAAGTATTTTGCTGTAAAGCAAAGCAAAGTTCATGTATATGATGCTTATCAGGGATTTAACTAGATATCTTTCATGAATATCTTTATTTAGGAATGCTGAGTCATCTTCCAGGGCTAATTAAAGTTATAAATGTGGATACATAGATAATCATAAATGCATTTGCTGATTACAAGCCCAGAACAATGCTAATTTTCTTGCAAGGAGATTTCAAAGACCGGTGAACAAAATAGGATTGCAATTCAGTTCTAGCATTCAGTATCTCCAAGATTAGATGGCTAGCAACATACAGTACGACTAAGATGTGAGATCCTTTTAGTACCCAAACACAGCCTCATGAACTCATCCAAATAAAGAGTTATGACATTTTCAATTAAATAAACATGCAACACTTTATTTATTGTGTGAATTCATATTCGAGTCAGTGTTATCTACCTGATTTTATTTTATAGTCTAACAAACAGGTCACATCTTATGATCTGTGTACAATATTTTCTTACATCTTTATTGTACTTATGAGCTTAATTCCATAGAATCTTTTGTATTAAACAAGAATTATACTATACACTGACAATTAGTACTTTTATTACTCTGTATTTATCATGTAACATATGCTATTGTCATTAAATTTTCCGTACTCTATGAAAATGTATAGTGCTTACAAACTGCAGAAAACCAATTATGAAGATGTGATTCATAGCTTACTCTAAAGCACTTATTAATTTGATGTACTTTTTTTAGTATATTTCAGTCCTCAGATGAGGTTTTACCGAACACTGAAAACACTTGAGTCATACCAATAAGAGCTCATAATGCTTAGTTTTTTTATAGCCAAGCTGAATAAAATATAGAACTAAGGTATTGTTTGCCTCTGACTTGCACTAATTCCTGTAGCTTAATCAATTTCTTGCGGGTACCAAGCAGAACAGACTTATACCAAAAAGCAGACCTACACCAACCACATGAAGGAGGAGGAAGAGAGATTATCTGAAAGCACTACAGTTTTCTACCCTATATTATACCTAACTCTCTACAGTTAGGAATGAAAATACTGTGTTCTGTAATTTAAAAACCTTTCGTCTGTTGGTTAAATAAAAAACTCTTCTTGGTTGCTACGGGATAAAAATCTTGAAACTCTCCTTCTCCAAATCTTAGATCTAACCTAACTGAATTACTATGTTGAAAATATTTTTTTATGTTATGTAAATATTATAATATGTTTTACAATAATTATATATTGTAGTCACAGTTAGAACTGTAGATTTTATACTGCCTTTTAGTTCAATCAGTTAAATCTGTAACTTCATCTTGCTCTTTGAAAGACTATCCTGTCTATCTATTTAATTATAATTCTCATTTAGTGTAAAACTTCAATTTTCTAAGTCCTAGTTGACGCAGTCCAGGGTAGGGAGGGTTATCATAAGGTATAAACGCCATGAGGTCTTTCTCTGTAGGACCATGACACTCTTCAATCCTGGGGTTTGCTTGGGGCCATTTTTGTATGTTTTCCTGTCGCACCTTCTGCCTTGTCCCTGCTTCCCAGGCAAAGTATAGGAGCCACACCATGTGCCATACCACAGCCCCATTACCCAGGATGGCTGTTTGTCCTGCAGAGACTATGCAGAGGTGGCAGTCCCCAGGCACTCCCAGAGCGAAGCCAATGCAGGGAGGGCCCAGGCACGTGACCACCAGGCAATTGCTGCCACTGCTGAAACCAACTCCCAGCAAGTCAGGGCCAGGCACATCCCGAGACCCAGCACTGCTAGCACTCTGCCAATCCTCTGGCTTTTTAGCAGAAATGACAAGATAATTTTCAGGGTTACACAAGTACTTTAGCTTTAATAGCAGTAAGCTACCTATACATTTCTTTTACCACTGGAAAAGTTTTGCATTTTTTTTGAAAACGGATAAGTAATGAACATCTCTCTTACTATCTTCTGTCATCTAGAGCCAAAATTATTAAGAATGTGATTACTTGTCTCAGCATGATACGTTATACTGCTATGTGTTTCTACAGAAAATACTAAACTTGACAGGATCTTGGGGTACTTCCTTTGGTGCTTTCAAATCAAGGGCTGAAAAGAAATGTTCTCAAATGCATCATAGAATCATAGAATCATAGAAAGTTTTGGGTTGGAAGGGACCCCTAGAGGTCATCTAGTCCAACCCCCCCGCAGCGAGCAGGGACACCACTAACTAGATCAGATTGCTCAGAGCCCTGTCCAACCTGGTCTTGAACGTTTCCAGGGATGGGGCCTCCACTGCCTCTCTGGGCAACCCGTTCCAGTGTTTCACCACCCTCATTGTAAAGAATTTCTTCCTTATATCTAGCCGAAACCTACCCTGTTTTAGTTTAAAACCATTACCCCTTGTCCTGTCACTGCTGTCTCTACTAAAAAGATTGTCCCCATCCTTCCTATAGGCTCCCTTTAAGTACTGAAATGCTGCAATCGGGTCTCCCC
>Ga0065711_1036075_pt1 | contig 21486 bp, 10 predicted proteins | sample Hoacrofraction12_FD_59098 | JGI IMG/M metagenome (GOLD analysis project Ga0065711, IMG submission 59098) | Hoatzin crop microbial communities from Cojedes, Venezuela - Epithelial fraction 12 v2 (version 2) | ecosystem: Host-associated > Birds > Digestive system > Esophagus > Crop | place... | reverse complement strand
AGTTCTTCCTCATGTTCAGACGGAACTTCCTGTGCTTCAGTTTGTGCCCGTTGCCCCTTGTCCTGTCACTGGGCACCACTGAAAAGAGTTTGGCCCCATCCTCCTGACACCCACCCTTGAGATATTTATAAGCATTTATAAGGCCCCCCTCTCACCCTTCTCTCCTTCAGGCTGAATTGAGGCAGGCATATTGAATTGAGACAGAATTTCGTCATTCTAACATTATTGTAAGAACAAAATAGGTAAGGAGACTCTGACCTATTTTGGAGAACTGTAAGAAGATACTGGAGAGTAGGTCTACACCATTCAGGAAAGAAATGATTTAAAGAGGCATCAGTTACATACAAATAATAGCGAAAAACAGAATATTGTGAGGGGTTATTAGAATGGGATAAGTCTACTTTATACTTGGCCATCCAAGAAAAACAAGACAAATATTTAACTAAGAGTTAAAATATTAAAAGTTGACAACAGGGAATACCTCTTATACTACACAAAAGGAAGTGCTGGAATGTAGTGCAAAACATTAGTCAGCCAAGAACTTTGAAAAATTTTAAAGAAGGTATTGGATGATTAATAAGAACATCCACTAATAATTAGCTGACAACTTTGAAAAATATTTTGCATAGACATTCATGGCTAAATTAATCAGAATTTAGCTGGAGTAAGGAAGGAATTTCCACTACAGAGAGCTCAGTTGTATTTCTTAATTTTGGAGTTTTTTTCTAACTTCCTGTAACTATCAAGTATCGTCTGCTGTCAGAAACAGGATTATATGGACCACTGATTTAATTCCATTGGTAAACTGCTGTTCTCCTCCCAACTAAGGCAGCATTTATTTCTCTTGTGATAGCATTTTATTGATGACTGAGTTTCTTTCTGCTTACAGTATTTATAAGCATCTCACTGTCTTTATTGTTAGCAGAGACTGAACCTCTGTGCAGGAGCCTTTCTATTCCTGAAATTATTCTCTGGATTCTGAAATTTGCCCATCATATCTTGGAACAAGCATTTCCCACCCTCTAAACAATGTTAATGGCAAGATTCATCACTTCATAAGTAAAAGAAATTTTAAAAATCCCTTTATCACTTATATGTGTTTGAGAAACTATGTTAAACTTTATATATATTTGGCAAACACAATATCTGACATTTAAAAACTTATTAATATTTGGACAAGAATCCTGGAAGACACTTGAAATTCAAGCAGCAAATATGCCTGGATATCTGCAGGAAATTTTCGTAGTGCACAAAGAAACTGCTTCTTCTATGAAACATTTGCAGTGTTTCAGAGTTGAAGGGAGGTACAGAGGATACACACTTCTAACTCAAAGAGCCTTTTAAAAGAACACTGCACGTACATATAGTTATTTAAAGATTCTTTACTGTACTATAGACTTAACATGACCATTTACATATGTAATTTTAATACCGTGTCTGTTTTTCAGCTGTGTTGAGCTTTGAGAGTGAACACTTACAAGTTTTCATATTATCACAATGCTTTTTTACCCCAAAACATTGCAATGACATTCACTCTTGAATTATTTGCTTCAAAGCATGCAAATACTATTATTATATATAAATGCATATACATTAGTTTTTAAAAAGTAGTTAATGAGTATTGGGTTTGGTGAATGTTTTTACTGTGGAGATTAAAAATTGAAACAAGAAGGAAAAGAATGAATCAGAGTAATCTGAAAAAACAGGGCATCATGCCCTGGAGTGTAAGAGATTCAGGCCTTCAGGGGCAGCACAGCCCAGTAGTAGAATCATTCAAGTGAGAAATTCCTGCCACTGGATATGACTGAATTCAATATTGATATGAAGCAGTAGTAATTCCGTAATTGCTTAGGTACTAGAGTGGCAGAAATTCTATAAAATCCCTAATTAGGGAGATAGAAAGCTTAGTGTTTGATACAAGTGTTGACTTAAGTCTGCAGCTGGCTCTGAACAGTTCACTGGGAGTTGTGCTGGGGAGTCCTCTTGAGTGCCCTGCAGTTGTTTTAGGCTGTCCAGGGCTTCAGTTGTCCACAATATCAACATCTTAAATGCAGTTCATCTTCTACCCTGAAAGTAAAACTCAGTGTGGAGGTAAAAGCTAATACACTGTCAAAGAACAGGCAGAAAAAAACTTGTATCTGCTCCACCAAATGCCTTTCTACCACCAAACTTCACTCCTGGACTGAGCTGTCCCTTGCTGTCAGATCCGGCAAAGGAATGAGAAATTCAGAATTTGTGTTTAATGAAAAATCATTGGTGATGTTAAACTCACTGTGAAAGTAGGAATCCCCTTAAGTGTTTCATATAACTCAGGAAACAAGAGAAGGATCAGAAGAGAGTACAGTCAGTTCTTCTGGAAAGGGTTCAAGGAACAAATCAATGCTCTAGCAGTCTGGAATCCCCTATCAACATGAGATCTCTGCAATACATCTGTATAGGCCAGAAATACATTGAGTAAATAGTGAGAAGACCTAAAAAATCAGGACAATTACTTCTGATTCTTGCTGTGACACCTCCCATCAAGCTTAATATTCTGTTAGTCTGTACGGTCTGATTAAGATAAAATAAAATGAAGCACCTAGAAGTGTCTATACTTAGCCACATGACACCGTTTGAGATGGCTTTCTAAAAGAATAGGTGCCAGGCAGGACAATATTTTTTGAACCTGTTGGTATCCAAAGATAGCTGGAAAGAAGATATAGCCATTGCATGCTTGAGCATGGTCAGCAGCTTGTCCTTATGAAAGCAAGCATTAACAATTCTCAGCAGTAATATCTCTCTGATTGTTAGTGCATCTCTGCTAACTTTAGTCAGCCATGAAGATCATACTTAATGATGGTGAGATGGTGCATAATGATGTAGGTCTGAAACTTTTAATAGAAATTCTCCGTGTGACAAATGATGTATTAAGTTGGACTGGGTCTTTAATATCCTGCCCAGTGAAAGAATCTCGGGAGTCTTATGGGTAGGACCAATTTAACAACCAACTTTCTCCTAATAGAAAAAGATGACTTAGTCTTCAGAGTTTCCTCATTTTGGTCTTGCATCTGGTAAGAAAATTTGTTAATTTTTAGGGGTGAACAGCCTCCCAGGTTTGTGTGTGTATATTTCACTTTCCTAAATATACCAAGAAACCAGTGTAGTTGTTGCAGTCTCTGCACTGTAAATTGTACTTCACAGTATGTGCTGTTGATAATAATAACAAAAAGAAACTTGTTTGCTTAAGGAAACTTCCTTTCCTTACGAGAAATACTAGGAGGAAGCACTTCTTAAACAGATGACATGAACTTTACAAAAGTGGTGCTTCTTGATATTCATGTGATACATAACATTTTTTAAATATTGCATTTGCTAGGCTTGTGTTGAAGTTTGTTGATTCTATTTTGAAAATTAGAATTCCATGTTTATTGACTGTGCTTTTTTGCTAAAGTTTGCCAATTTTATACACAGAAAAGATTTTTCTGTTTGGCAGCAAAGCATACTACTTCTAAGATGTGAAAATCAAGAATGAAATTTTACTGAATCACGTATCATTTTAATGGACCACCTCTTTGGCACCCTAAGCATTTTAGAAGTAGTTGATTGTCTGTAATTACACTGGTGTAATTACACAGTACATAAGGAAGATGGAAGAAGTGTTTTGATTATTGTCAATATAGAATCTGGTTCACTTTCCCATTGTCTTTTTGGATCTGTGACAAATCTAAGAAAGAAAATGTATATTGCATGAAAATTGATGTTATGTGGCAGTTGAAGTGATGCCCCATGTTAAGTGTCAGAATAGAGAACAACTACAAACTAAATGCAGATCCAAAATCCCAACCTAGCAAATAAATATTAGCATTAGGTTGTTGCAAAAACTGAAAGTCTGAGTGTCTGTTCCACTGAAGGGAAAGAATGCAAACATGCTTAAATTCACCTCTAAAATAGCAATAGCCAACCCTTCCTAGTAATTATTTTTTAACACTTCTCCATAGAAAATATTAAGTTTGGTTTTAACTTATGCAATGTAAAAGCAGAGATGATCTCAGTAAACGTAGGCGCAATCTTACCGCAGAGCACTGTCAAGCCTAATAAGAACCCTAAAGACATGAACCAGCATTATATGCCTATGATACACAAATTATAGGCACCAAAAGCGTTTTCACTATAAAGATAATAAGTTGTTTGTCTTGAGCAGATTTGAAGATATCATAAATGTTTTTTTCATGTGTGTGTCTGTAAGGAAAATAGTCTACATGCTAATGGATTTGCTGTTGCATTCATCAGTGCTTTAGCCTAAAACAATAGCTGTAAGATGTATTAGCTCCACTTATCCAAACTACGTCTTATTTGTAGATGATACTATCATTTCAGAATACTAAATTGACAATTTTGTTAGTAGACTCAAATTCTTAAATTACGTGGTTGGTTACCATAGCAGCTAGACAGCAGAAGCCAACAGATTAAAAGTATTGAGCTGCCCAGTTTGGTGTTTTCCCTCTCTTAATTCTACTTAGCAGGTGTTTCACCCTTCTTGAGAGAGATGTTGAGGCAGGAAAGTGGGGACAGTAGTCACAGGGGACATCTTATGTGTACTGGACAGGCTGAGCCCCTGCTTGACTTTTGCCTCCTGTGATGATAGATTTCAAGCTCTCAAATATTACACTTGTGAGGGAATGGTGCCTTTTGTTTGCAGCTGCCAGAAAAAAGTGTCCTTTGTTTGCAGCCTGTCAATAGAATGACCTTTCCCTCTTGCCAATTTATGCTCAAGAAATACATGTGGTTGTTTTCCCTTTGCTGCATGTTTCAAGAATCTTCCAAATTTGTTTGATCAGTGGTTCAGAAGCTTTCAAACTGACATGAGAAAATAGACATTTTTGCAGTCTCATTTTCAATTGGACCTGAAACAGCTGAAGCTAGAGATCAGCTAGAATTAATCTGTACTTAATGAAAGAAACTTGCTGAATTTCTGTAAATGCTTGCCTATGACACAGATCCAGAGTTACATAAGAAGTCTGCCATTTATGCAATCTGCTTTGGTAATATTTATATTTGTATTCAAATCTTATCACTTGTGAAAATGAATAAATCAAAACCTTGTAATTGCCCATCAGACAGCAACCTGCATTTTGGAATATGGCTACCTCAAAGGAAAGAACAGGCTTCAAAAGCCACTTTCAGGTTTTCAGAGTTGGTCTAGCCAGCAATGCTTTCTTCCTGCTATATTCAAAGCAGATGCTGTCTTTGTCTTTAATTAAACAATGCAGTTGCACCATAATTTTATAAAAGTGCAATAAAAATTTAAAAAGTAAATTTAGATGCATTCTTATCGGCTACGTGGCAGGAATGGGTGTACTCAAATGACTTTTGCCTGTACTCCAAGTTCTCTGGAAGTCACATAGCCATGTTAGCGGGGCATTGTACCCAAGCTGCAAATCTCTGCTAAAAAGAAGCACATGTTATCCCGAGCACATGTTGCATGTTAACATTGTGGCACTGCTTCTGATCTGCATCTGATCCACGTTCAGCCTTCTGGGAGCAGTGTAGACCTTCTACTGATCTCTTTTCCTTCTCTGAAGGTAAATGAGGTGCAAAACTGTCATCAGGTCCTCTGCTTAAGTTCTCCATATGGACTGTACCTTTCATGTCAGCAGTATCAACTAGCTACTGTTGCACTGGGTAATGCCCATGACTACCTACAGTGGAAGCTCACGTTGCATACAGGCAACCAGTTATGGCAGTTCTTTATATCTTAAGTGCCTTTAAAAAACAAGACTTAGAAATGGCCGCCTGCACTACCATGAGTGTTCTTTTGGAGGGAGGAAGCATGGGATCAGATTTTTAGGAGAATTTTTTAAAAGATTGCTTGTTTGAGTGGGGCCACACCTCTCCACTAAGCTGCCTAATTCCTGATGGTTTTTAGCAAGTGCCATGCTGGTTAGACTCCCATGTTGTACAAGGGACGGGTTACTTGCCCAATTTGCCAAGTCGGGAGCCATGGTTGCATTACATACATTACATATTAATCTATCTGTTCTTCCCTACTGATCTCAAATCTAAAAATCTGTCTTATGTAAATCTTATGAAAGCTAAGGCACATGCAGAACTCATAAATCTCATTGACTCAGAGGGGATGGGTTATGCATTAAAGTCAGAGCAGTAACAAACAGAGGTGAAGGCCCTCAGCCTAAGCCTCAAAGAATAAATTTGAAGTGAACTTTAACCAAAGAGTAACATATGCGAGGAGCAAATGCAGGAACAGCTACAGCAGAGTAATTTGTTATCCTGTGGTAAATCTTGATGGTGTCTCCGAGCCCTTAGTTGCCTGTGACCAGCAGTTGAATTCCTCTTGCCTTACACGTGGTATCTCACCGAGGTGCACTGTGCTAACTGTGCCTCTGAGCTGTGTTATGATGAGAACCATACTGCCCTTCCACCCTCTGGCAGCTACATCCAGACCTCTTCCAAAAGCATCTTAAAATATTATCAGATTACCCAATAATATAGAGGTCATGCCAATATTATTTACAGCCAAGTATGTATTTAGCATATGCTAAGCTAACCTGTGCTTTCAGACAATAACAGCTTTGATGAAGTTGCATCCTAAACTAAATCTTAGCTGTTCTTGACTGCGTCAATGGTCTTTTGCTGCTGCTTCTGCCCAATATATCAATATATTCTCAAACAAATGGTAGCCTTAGCTGCATAAACTTTGATCATGTTGTTCCTCCATGTTTACCCTAGAACAGCAGGCAGCAAGCATTCCCTCAGGCAGGGAAAGACCTTCCCTGTAAGGTGCAGAGATGACCCTTCAGCTTCTTGTTGTGGCCTCCCAGGTGAGACTGCTGCTGCAAGTGTGAATGTTTCTCCTTCACTGCATTTCAGTGCAAAGTGCCGGTGACGTAAGGCAAACCTTTGCAGATTTGAGCCCTCAAACAAACACGGCCTGTTACATTAGGAGGCAACTCAAGAAGTTGCTCTACTGTTAGTTACTGGTTCCTGGGTGAGGACGAATAGTGCAAGTATTTTCAGTCCCTGAAGCTGACTTTGCCTTGAATGGACTGGATTACTTGGGCAGCTAATTGGAAAGGAACAGTAAGCAAAGAGGCAGCAACCATCACAATCCTAAACACCTCCTGGTTGCACTTGTCAAGATTGCAGTCTTATCCCTCCTTTTCAGCATCCACATGTCAAGACATGCATTTCTGGGGCAAGTGATGGTACCTCTGTTTATTGATGGCATTTGCCCATATTCCTGCTCAGAGCTACACGACACTGGAATGCTGTCATATTTGTACCAAGTGTCAGGCCTCAGAAAGAGGCTTTGTGTCAAAATACAAGGGTATGGGACATGCCACGGGCAGCAGGTATGCCCTGAAAAATACTCCAAGCTACTTTCCCGACTAACTTAAAATCCTTTAGCATCTTCAAGGCTGTGACTTGAGCCAAGGCTCTGAGCAGCTTGCAAACTGGGAGGTGAAAGCTACATTTACACTGTTAGCAGATGCCAGCAGATGGAGAAAAAGGATATGTCTGTAGTGCAAAGAGGAGCATGGTCCACACTATAGTCACATCAGCACAGTGTCATCTCAAGCTCATTAGGCTTGCTGAGATGTGAAGCTTATTAGTTCATGCACATTGGCTTCCTTTCACAGCCAGACTGCTTCCTGAGGCTAAAGTAGCGTGCTGGCACATGTGCTACACCATATTGTCATACCAGCTCGTTTGACAGAAGTTCTGACAGCTATGCACTCCTCTCCTTGTGCACTGTAAGTCTACTCTAGGTAGCTGGGAGGGTTAAGAAGTGACTGAGCTGTGGCTTTTGACACTAGTACTTGCATGATGCTGATAAGCTTCTATGATCCTGCCCTTAGTGTCTTTAAAAATGTAGTCCTAGACGTTTGTAGGTTTCCAGAATAGATAGCTGATAATAGACCAGTAACTGCAGGAATAGCTGTTTTCTTCAGTGCAAGACACATTTTTGTGGGCCACTAGTATAGCTTCCTTTACAAGACATGAATCGTTCTTTCCCAGCTCACACTGATGCTCTCAATAGAAAAGTGTGAGTGCATACATCTAGACAATGTGATGGTCCGTCGACACCTCTCTTAATGGAACTCCTGTTACCATTAGTCTCAGGACAATGGACATCTTTAGAACAAATTCTGGATATTTACTTTCCTTTTTGACCTTATTTGTGTTCAGTCTTAATTATGCTCAGGCTTCTTCATTTGTTAGACACTATGATTTAGAAGTCCATATCCTAGAAGTTAAGACTTTAGCAGCCAACTGCTTGATGACTTTTCTCTTAGAAACTATCTAGAATACCTGCCTGTTTAGGAACCGCAGATTCTCCTTCTGCCATAGTAAGTAGGGTAGGAGTGTGCTGGCATTTACTAGCCAAGTAAATACAATACACAGGATCGAAAAGCCACATACTGAAGCCACATACTGAACTACTAGATGCTTTCCCACATTTCCCAAATGCTTCCTTCCAGTTCCCCTCTGCCCCCTTGAATCCCTCCTACCCTAGCCAGAAAAGTTGCACTCCTACTGCCTATTTCCCCCATCGTCCTCAAACCAGCTCCAGTAGCTCCACATGGCTCAGGAGGCGCCATCTTGCCATCCCCAAACTGAGCATTATTATTTCAAGATTTTACTTCTTACTGCTACTGAAAATCTACAGTTTAGGATCATGAATAGGGTCAGGTAGACGTTATCTTTGTGTTTGGATCATAACCACAGAGATTGGACCATGTAAATGCTTTTCATTTATTTTGTTACTTTTTTGTTCTCCTCTTTTGTTCTCATTATTCAGTCTCTTTAATCTTTCCTCCTCCAGTGTAAAAAAACCCAAAAAAACAAAAAGAGATTGCTTCAGAACATATAGAAAACTTTGCAAAAAAACCCCACCCTAAAAAACCTTCCATGCTGTTAACTGAACATCTGCAAAAGCAGATCAAAAAACCTCTACCACCCACCTTTGGTCAATAAATATCGTTACTGCAAACAAGCATGAATTGTAGGAGATGAACATATCAAGATGCGCTTTTGACAGGTTCATTTGGCAGTGTGGGAGGATATTCTACAATTCTAAAAATATGTTCTATTTTCACAGACATTTTGAGATGTCTCTGTAAGTTCTATTACAGAAGATGGCCCAGGGCCCATATGGTACAAGTCAATCTGACAGATGTTATATAATAATCTTCCTTGATTAAATTAGTATAAGACATTCTCTTCTCACTAACCAGATAGCAAGCAAGAAAAACCTCATCCATTCTGAAATCAAACACCATCAACTAGATAGGCACGGTAGAACTGGAGACCTTGTCATAAAGAATGCTGTGGTCGCATTTGGGAAGCTCTTGTCCCTCCATGTCTTGGGAGGAGTCCGTTATCAGATGGGGTTAAGTGAAAAACAGGACTTATAGTTCTGGAGCTTATGTCCGTGTTGTTAATTTGAAAGCCAGATTAGAGAATAGCAGTATACAAAAAAAGAATTCTTTAAAAGGAAAGCAATAGAGAGGGACATATTACAGTACTGATAATAATTTAATTACTTCACACAGAGAAACTGAAAGCGACTCATTTACAGAGAGAGTCTGCATGATATTTTATGGGAATAGAAAGGGTCTTCAAAGATTGTGTACTAGACGTTGCAGAAATAGGAATCAGATATCTTTTGCAATAGGAATATGCTGTTACTTTTTTGACCGTATCCATGCATATAAAGGGCACATTGAGAGCTTTTACCAAGGGAGTTTACTGAAGTGGCATTAGGCATGCAGCATTTTCTAGGAGCTCATTACGAGTGTCACAAACTAAGAAAGTCTTTAGGTTGCTCCTCAGGTTGCTCAAAACTGCATCGGAGGCTCCAAAGTTGTTGATGAGAGGGAAAAGAGTGTAATGAGACCATGCCTATACTGCCAAAAAAAGACCATTCAGCTCTGAAACTTCTGTGCTGATCACTTAAATTAAACATGCAAGAAAAAATCCCCAAATTATAACTGTCTTTAATGACTATGGCAGAAAAACATTCAAGCTTTTGCACACAGACATTTGATTTTCCTATACCAAATATGCTCATGGAGGCTAAAGGTTCTGATTTTCCCTTGTTTTTTGAGTTGTTAAAATTGCTTTAAACATTTAAATGTATTTTATGTGTGTTACATGTATTTTCTGTGTGCAGAACCTCACCATACTGTGTGATGACTTGGACCTAATTTTGCAAGCCTGCTTTTTTGATGTTTTATTTATATTAGTAGTCATTTGGGGATGACTATAATTCATTACTCATGAATAAATCTTTACAGAATGGGATTTTTAGTCTAGATCCAGTAAAACTGAAATCAAAGGGCATTTTATACCATAACGCTTTTGTGGATCTAGAACTTTCTTACTTTTTAGGATTTCTCACTCTCCTTCTCCCTCTCGCAACAGTTAATCATCGTATCTTTTTTAGTTGCTCAAAACTGTGTGTTTATGCTTTCACAGCAATCTCAGAGACTGAAGACAGGAAAAAAAATCTAGTCCAGTGGTACAGTGCTATATCTTGTTGAAGGCTGTCAGTCAGCACTCTCAATTTAATTCTATTTATTCTAATGTAAAGGCATTTAAACATGTAAGAAGACTCCCATTCATTTTATTTGTCTTGGCATGCTTGTCTAAGTCTCAGCTAAGGCAACAATCTTCTGTTCATCTTGTCTGAAATTAGACTTCATCTCATTGTACCAAAACTCCTGGGAACTAATTACAAGTCTATTTTTATGGTAAAACAAGCATATTAAAAGTTTACAAATTGGGTGTGTGTTTACTTTCCTTAGCTCACATACTGTGCTCTAGAGTACTATTCCCATATGTAAACAACACTGCAAATATAAATTGCCTAAGTGGCTTCCCTGTTGTCAGAAACAGCTGTTCAGTGTTGTAGTTACTTCATCTTTTTTCAATAAAAGATATTAAGCTCCCTGAACTAGTATATTATCCATCAAGTGAGTAGCAAAGTGGAATACTGTAGTAATTTTTTTCTTCATTGAAATCTTTGTTTAATTGAAAGTAAGTGTCCATTCATAAAATGAATATACTAATTTTGATTGACTAAAATATAAAAGCACAGGCCTAAATTTAAGCACTTACAGGCATGTGACACACATAAGCTGAATGTTAAGCATGTGTTCTAGTATTTTGATAAATGGATTTCTAAAACATCAGCTACCCCCACCTCCTTGTGATGAGGATAAATTTGATTCTCTATGCTCACAGTCTATACAGTCTGTTTTGAAAGTTGAGGTGTGCTTTTGTCATTCTTTTTTTTTTTTTTTCCAATTGCAAGGACTAGGTGTCTTTTAATTTGTTGAAATAAAAAGAGGTACACGTTTTATTTGGTAATCCCAGAAACACCAGACACTATGAGTTTCATGATAAAACTAAATATTTCCAGAAGAGGGGAAGCAAGTCACCGCTATATTGCAGATAAAGGGACAGAGCAGTTGTGTAGGTACACATATGTGTGTGTGTGACCAAGGTGAGCACAACACACCAGATGCACAGAAGCTAAAAGGCACAGCTTCCCTGATACCTTTGTACCTCTCTGGCAACGTTCTAAGACAGTAATTACTTTCACCTCCTCTAGAGTCTGAGACTATAAAGATCATAGACACTATGCAAGAACCATCAGCAAACACCACCAGCAGAATATTAAGATTTAAGCACTCTAATACTGTATTATTAATCTCAAAAATCCATCTTGGCATTCTTCAGACTTATTCTATGGTAAGAATGACTGTCTGTCCATCTTTTGTATACTTATTCTAGCAGAAATCTTAGCAGCTACAAGAGTAGGTTTTATCTAGGTGGAAATTTTGGAGTTGAGACTACTGAAAATGAAACATCTCACAAACAGATGACATACTGCGGTGCATACGCGGTGATGGAGTAGTCCAGTGTATATTGTAGGTACTAGAAAACCTTCAGTACTTTGGAACAAGTAGCATTATCATTAAAACACTAGGAGTCATCAAAACAGTTGAGCAAGGCCTTCTTCTTGATATGGAGGGTGTGGTATAGGTATTTAAACAGGCACTCCTTATAAACAGTCCCAGATGTACCTGTAGTGAACAAGCAGGCTTGACTCACCATATTTGTCAAACCTTAAAAAATTGTGTCAATAGTAGCAAGGATGTTGCACGTGACTTTCTCAGGAGAAGAATTAATACCAGTTAACAATGTTAATTCCCTTAGTTATTGTTGCCTGCAGAAATATTTCCATAGACTTACAAAGATCATATCAAGTCTGGTAAAAAAAAAACACATAATCAAAGTACCTGTATTTTCAAAATGTCATAGTTAGAGAATGATCCAAGTAGTCACCAATGGCTGAATCCAATCCAGCCTACGTAAGGTTTCTTTCTGCTCAGTCATTTTTTCTTAAGAAAAAAGATTCGGACAGATGTGGAAAAGTCCATCATCTGAATGCCTGTGCCAGCTGTGTAGACACTGGGAGTGGTTCAGGAAGGGCCTCTGGTTTCCAGCCTGGAAGAAACTTGTGTTAATGCACAGAAAACCATAGAAATAGAACTAGTGGAGCTGTATAGTGATCAGAACATAACTTCTGTGAGCTATGATTAGGAGAAAAACCTTGATGGGTGTGTCACTCTATCCAGAATTCCACAGGACTCTTAAAAAACAAATTTTAATGCCATCTTGGGAAGGAGATACAATATCAGGCAACAAAATAAATGCATATCATTTTTGTTCATTGGTACAAACAATAAATTCCTGAAATCCAAGAGTATGTTCAAGAATAGTTAACTTCCCCATAGCAGAGGTGACTCCACTGGGAGTACAGAAAGAACTTCAGCTCTCCCATTGCATAAGTAGCAAAAATTGTGATACGCCACATCTGGAAGCTGCCAAGAATAGCCCCAGCACATATCACTTCACTGCTTTGGTCTTGAGTAAGTTTGTTTCACACCATTTCCAAGCCCATTGTCTATCATCCTCTACAGTTTCAATTGCAGAGGTTGTTTTCAGTTCTGCTCATAAAAATGTTAGAGCTTTCTGCTGTTGGCACCATGTACAGTGCTGCCAGTGTAGGATGTCGGTTGTGCTCTGGATGCTGCTGAGTGGCAATTGTGAGTGAAGGACCTTTGTGGACTCTGTATGGATACCTAAACTGAATTACGTTTTCAGAATAGAAAACCTCACTGTATACAAACCGTTTTCAGTGGCTAGTTAAGTGGCTAGTCTGGGGAAAAGAAGAAGTATACTCACCATGATTTCTCAAGAAGCAAAATTTCCTTTCTAAATTATAGCTACTTACGACCTCTTATTTTAAAGTTGTGTCTCTTCAAATATTAATATGTTTTATGATTTCAGACTGAAAGTATGTGTGAAGATTTCAGGAGGCGAAAAGCAAATAAACACGTCGTAGCTGAAGCCGTTGTTTACAGTGGTGCATTGCCTGAACGTACTTCAAACAACAGGGCAGGACTTACACCATCTCCTGCTGAAGAAGGACATACTGCTGTCCCCAAAGGAAGGAATGTACAGATTAGTTGTAATGGTGTGCCTAGAACACTTGGAGCAGAGTGAAGTGTGAAAAAAAGACCTGGCAATGCTGCCCCTATCTATCTATAGCACAGCCATATACTTGCCACAAAAGAGACAGTGGCTAGCATGCAATGAGATGTGCACTAAGGACTGAAATGGTTATTTTGGGTCTCAGGTCGTAAAAGTACTAAAATATACAATTTTAAGACAAAGACATCCAAAAGGCAAGAGCCTTTTTAAATACAAAGGTGGGACTAGGCAGTTGAAAATCAAGGAAATTTTGGAAAGAATAGAAAATCACCAGTGTATCACATATTCCATGTATCACAACAGATATTTTTTGAAGATAAAAAGAATGGAAATCATCTGATGCTTTTAGAGGTTTGCAAATTTTTAACATGCAGTTTTTTAACATTTGACATTTTAAAAAAAGAAAGCTCTTCTGACTGTATATAAAATACAATTAGAAGGCCAAACTGTGTATTTACCCTGTTGTGATGAGGGCCTATTTCACCTAGATATCTATGGATGCAGAAGTGGGACAAGGTCATTGTTTTATGAACAGCTACAGGTGCTTTATGGGGAGCGAAAGAAATAAAAAAGCTGCTTTTGCTTCTTTTTTCTTACAGATATCAAGCTTATGCATTCTTAGTCTGGGCCTAATGGAGTTAAACTGAGGAGGAACCAGTTTTGATTTGGGAAAGTGATAAATCTTACGGTTAGATTAGTTATGCAGAGAATGATGTGGAAAGATTGCAGAGTAAAATGATAAATGCTAAACAGATCTCATTCTTCTTTCACTCAGGGCTTCCTTAAAGAAAATTTCTTTCAAGGCTCTGCAAGCAATATTTCATTTGCCGTGTTGATTAATTTTTTTAAGCAAAATTTGCAGAGGCTTACTGTGATCAGGGTGTGAAAGTTTTTGCAACAAAAATCTTGTTCATTTTTAAATAGAATCACTGCCTTAATTATTCTCATTCATAATTCCCTCAGATTTTCATAAACCACACCTGAGACTGTCTGTAACATGTATTTTCCTTCCTAGTGTCTGGGAGCATTGCCTCAGAGTACCTCGACGTGGCACTGAGTAGTATAGCAGTGATGTGTTATTTTCCTCATGAGTTTCCGAGACAGGGCTTGGTCCTAATTTAGTGTCAGACTGCACATTTTCTCTTGTGAGGCCTAAATCTAATTGGAGTGCATGCAGTTCCATCCATTGAACTGATTAGAATTTTATTTCTTGAAACAAAACCAGAAATTTAAACAGTCTGAGCAGAGGAAAGAAAATTAGTTCATCACTACTGAGGATGTGGATTCCTCTCTGGCTGAGACCTTAGGAGAAGTAACCTTCAGTGGAGAGATGCCTGTGCAAGTCCTAGACAACAACATTTCTCCAGTAACACCCAGCTATGAGGATGTACCAGTCTCAGACTGGTTTATCCATGTGGTTCCATGCCGAAGCTAACAAGCCTGCCCAAGCTAAGGAGTACATCAACATACTGGAGCCATCCGACGGAGGCCTGCTGAGATGAGAAGGGGGCTGGAGCACATGGTGTACAAAGGAGAGGCTGAGAGAACTGGCCTTGTTCAGCCTTAAGAAGAGAAGGCTCCGGGGAGACCTTTCTGCTGTCCAAAACCAGAAGTTGACGCTTCTTGGAGGTACACAGAGGGAGGACAAGAAACAATGAACCCAAGTAGGAACAAGGGAAAATGTGACTCAATTAAAGGAAAAAAAATGAACTGTAAACTTCTGCAAGGAAAGAATTTCTGACAGTACGGTCATAGCATATGTATAGAGATACATTCAAATAAAATACAAAAAGCATTTAAATAATTTCAGGAATCTTTCAAAGGTCTGGGGCATGGCAGAACCTGATACCTTTGCGTAACATTTAAACTTGTCTAGCATTTTAGAGGTTTCTGGTGGCAAATATCTCTCTTTTATTTACAGCAAATCAAGCCCTGGAATGACCAAAACTCTCCTTTAAAGATTAATTTCTGCTACCTAGTAACTTTTTTTTAAGAGGGACGACCACATTCTCTATTTTAAAAAACAAAAAATATCTGAAAATCCATTTGCAGAAGACTTATTATTTCTGCTTAACAAACTTTGTATGCAATTTCTCTTCGAAATACTGTTTCAATTCTACTTTGCCTACTCTGTATGCTCCAAGTTCACGTACTGTTTTTTAAACAGAGTGATTCAAATGTGGCATTAGCATTAAAATATTCAGTTACAGGGTTAGACATTTGTTTTTTTCCGAAACTAGTTCTAGCATTCTCTGAAATATGATGGTTTTCTGAGAATGAAATACTGCTACCTTGTGATTAAGGGTATTCAAGAGGATCAGAGGAATGTATTTCACCAGCAGGAAAAATGAACAATGAAAAAACCCTTTTCCCCATCTTCTCCCACAGGAAAATATTGCGACTGTTTCCAGTAATGGGAAAATTACATTGATGCTTTTTATTGTTGCCTCATTATGCTATCTTAATTTCTATTCCTTTTCCTCAAATCTAATGCTTATTGTGCCATCCCTTGATATTTCTGCTACCATGCTCTCTCATTCACCTACAGTCGAATGTTCTTTGAATCAATCAATAAGATTTAAAAACTGTTGTGAATTCAGGCTGAACTCCATTTTGAGTCCCATTTGCATTGCTCCAATCACAAAAGGAAAATGAAAACTCTCATTTTAGCAGGAGTTCAAACCTTTCCTACTAGTAAGGAGTAAGCAAGCAGTGTGGAGCTTCTAGTGATGCTTTCTGGATCACACTTAATACGAGCACTCTAACATGGCAGCTGATGTCGAAATTAAGGACACTTCAGAGTGATGCAGAAACTACTCTCCAAACTGTTAGTGGTAGAGCAAGCAAGCAAAAATAATTCCTTTGAAAGAGAGTCCTAATGAGGACTTCTCCTTTGCCCCTTCAGCCTTTATAAACTAAAGATGCCATTGCAATCCAGAAAAAGGATGAAACCGGAAATTCAAAGCTGTTTAGGCATGCAGATGAGGGAGTTTTACACAAGTGTCTGAGTGATTATGTAAAATTGCAGATTTCCCTGGTGCCTCTCTGTATCTAGAAGATCCTAAACAGCTTTGCTAATCTGAGTCTAAGGAACCAGTATGCCTATTAAGCAATAGCAATATTTAGGTGACTGTGTGATTAAAATTCAATTACTGCTTACTTTATTCCTCATTAAGTTTACATTTTCATTCAACATTGATGTGAGCTACCTATTCTATGCAGGATATATCTGAGCAAGTGCAGTTATAAAGCGTGTATTCCGGATTGCTTCATATATAGGCATCAGGTGACAGCAATAAGAAAATGTAGTAGTACCACAGAGTAGTGTATGAAAGACACAGGAATTGACTGCCTCAGCAAATGATGAAAAATTTTTTTTCTCGTTAGACAGCACAAAGGAACTTACCAGAAGCCAAGCAGTATCTTTATCCCATTTAAAAATTGCCCATGTGTTTATCCATCATGTTTCAATTCAGATTCTTCACTTAATAATTCTCAGTTACTACTGTCCTCATTTAGTCTTTGGAACAACTGCTCTGCTACCTCACCTGCTATATGAATGCAGCACATTTTCTCCAAGCTGGTAGTCTGAAATATAGAATTAGAACTAGATCCTGCATTTTATTCTATTAAAAAAAAAACATTTAAAAAAATTGCTGTTAGTTGGACATCTCGGAACTACAAATCTGAAGCATAAATAAAATTCAAACACCCCCATCTCCTCTTTATTTCAAAATCTCACACATACGCATCATCTTGACCTTACTAACTTTATGAAATAATCAGTGTTGAGCTAGGCTTATAGTGTGGGGGTTCTGTAGTGCGAAATTAATGAGCTGGATGGGATCCCTTATATTTGGGAGACAGAAGGAAGTTCTGTGGGGAGGTGTGAAGTTTACTCATGTCAGTGGAAATGTGTTGTGTGGGCACTAAGGTACCTTTAAGAGAAGTTCCGTAATCTAACATTTTCTTGCTTTCAAGAGTTTTCTCTGCATGGATGTCATAATTAGTCAGCCTTTACTGATTCAAAGTTCTTCTCTATGGGAATATGCACAATGAGTAGGGTAGACTCAAAGTAAGCCTGGTGAAACCATAGATTCTGATGCCAGAAGCAGCTAAATTCAGTGCTAGTGTGAGCAAGCTCACAACATACCAGCCTTAACCTAGTCTGAATTTGGAGCAGACATATTCCATTAGTCACTATTTGGACACGATATAGTCCCTGCTACCTAGTTACATAGTATGAGTAAGATTAAAAGTGTTCAATACCCTTTATCATCATCTGAAAGCATGCAAGCCTCATATACTAAGGTTGGGGTTTTTTTGTGTTTTTTTTTTTTTTTTCCTTTAACTATGGAGTATCTTTTCTTACAAACTTGAACATCAATCATACTTTGGCATAAAGTTCATGACACTTCAAAATAAATGTGGGCCCACTAAAGGCATGTGTGTATGTCAGAAACATGGCTGTGTGGGTTTGTTGAGAAGTATATTTGTGCTTTTTGGGTGGAAGTTCATGTAGAAATTTTTAATCTGGCTTCTTTTCTAAATTGCTGGATTTTGATGCAGACTTGATTTCAGCTGATTTATGAATGTGACATGAAGAAAAGACCAGCACAAAGGCTCCTAATTATCACCACTATAGTCAGTATATTCCTCAGCCATCATCTCTCAACTTTCACCTTCGCTTTAACCCCAAAAGGGAAAACAATAACCAAATATGTGCTTGAAAATAAAATACTACTGGGTACATATCAAATTAATTGTGCCTTGTTAAACTTCTCACAAGAACTAAAGGAGATTTTCTGTGCTTTTGTGCATTTCAGCTCAGTGTCTGCAGATAAGTGTTGACTAGGCAGGTACTGCAACTTTGGGAATGATTTGTGCAGATGTCTCCAGCATGGATAGCCCTCCCTGACATGGAATTTAGTAACTTTTAACACTGGGTTACAATTATACTTTGATAAAGCCTTACATTTAATTCTACCTCTTTTTCCAGTGTGCACATACCACAGGTGATCTCGCTTTATTATAGCAGCCTGTAATTTGATTACACTGCCAACTAAAGCGTTGGTTAAGGCAGCATAATGATTTCCCTTTTTATTCACTTATTCTCAGACTCAGAAAAAAACAACTTTTGGCTGGAGTATTCCTTGCTTGATTTCTACCCAAAAAGAATTTTCAAAATGTTTGATTAGAAATTCATTTCAGAATGTGAGCGTGGGAAAATAGACAGACATTTCTCATTATAAAAAAGGCACTGGTGTTATTTTGAACATCTGTACAGCTGTAATAGAGAGATGTTAAAAGCTGAAATTGACTGAAAAATTGTTTTGATTTGCTTGAGTTATAGGCTTTTGAAAACAGGATTCTGCACTTGGTCAAAGCAATTTTTTTTTCACTAACATAGCATGCTGTGATGCTGTTGCGGCTAATATGTTAAAGAGCCAGGGGCTGAGGGAGCATTTCTGTGCATTTTCAGCTGGAGCTGACAAAACAACCTCTCCAAAATGGGAAATGGCTTTCAACAAAAATTATTTGCCCTTCACTGAAAGTGTTCATTGAAATAAAACAAATCCAAGTGCAATAATTTTTAATCTTGGAAAAAAAGGGAGGTTTTTGAGTTTGGTGTTTGATTTTTTTTTTTTGGCAAACATCTGAACTATGGTTAAGAAAAAAAAATCACCCTAAAAATGGAATGGGACTTCTGTGCTACTTGTAATGTTCCAGCAGTCCAGGAAGCAGTTCTGCTACCTACAATAAATTCTTTCTGTTCACCAAAAGTGTACACATCTAGATCTTCCAGTAATGCTGGCTACTATTTAGGAACATGGGATTGGTGATACCGGAGCAGATCTGAGGTGTATTTCACACAACCTTCCGTCTGTCAGCCGAGGTATGATAACCACATGAGCAGGCAATTGTGAAGCATCCCAGTAAAATTATTCCAGACTCGGGTAACTGCAGGTTATGCCCAAGGGCATGCTTTTAAAATTAGATGCAGATTGTATCACCGTTACCTCTGCTGAGTTTATTGAGGTGTTTGCCTTTCAACAAAGCACACAGGGAAAATTTCACTATAACATGTAGCCTGGCATAAGTAAATTAGGTTTATTCAAAAGAAGGTAGAGTTGATTAGGAGAAAAGAGCATAAGATACAATAATTTTGATCAGGATGTATGAACTGGGTAACAGAATTGTTTTGATATCTGGGATTTTAAGGAGTCATCTGCAAAGTAAAGTTGTACTAATAATACAAAAAAATAAAGTTGCAATCAGTTGCTGTAACGAAGTCACTTATTTGTTTAGCCAAGAAGGTTTATTCATTGCTAGCAGTATGTAAAAAGGTTGAGATGTATATAGGACATAAATATGGCACGCAAATGGAAGAACGTAGTAAAAGCATATTTAGGAGAAGCAGTCATTGTTGGAGGAGTCAACTTTTTGTAGTATGACGGGTATTGATCTTAGGCTGCACTCAAATAAAATTCTTTAACAAGATTTTGCACATGAAAAGAAGTAACAAAATGCCAACAGATTGCTGTGGAGGGTTTGATGGGAGATAACTGTTGATATTGGCAATTAAAGAACACTAAACTTACCAAAAGCTCTCTGAAGTAAACCTGAGAACTTGCGATTGTTTGAAAAATATTCAGAGACTGAGTAACAGAAAATAAAAAATGATGACTCCCATCAATTTCAGTCTAACATGGTGCTCAATGAAAATCTTTAAAATTTTGCCTTATTAATTTTTTTTTGTTTTGCTCTGTGAAACCATGGAGAGTAACTCTTTTTGCTGCATTTTGTGCAAAAAGAATTCTGCGGGTGGGATGGAGCTGTTTATAAGATGATGTTAGTATATCTTCTATTCAGTTTTCCATTCAATTTTGAATAGACTTCAGCGCTTGTTTCATTTTCAATGCACGAAGATTTCAAATGATTAAAAATGTATTGTTGAAAATATACAGAAGCAAAAGGAGTCTTATGATGGAATTTTGATAAGTTTCTGAGTTTTGTACAGATGTAACCATTTACCGTGAGAAGAAAGACCAGTGAAGTTTTACTCTTATCTTAATCTCATAACATTTCTTTCCATAATAATGTATTCCCTACTTGCAAATGAACTATTTCTCTTCTTTGCAGACCCAAGCACGTTATATAGTGTCACTGCTATTTATTTCTTATTTACTTTTTAAATATAAATGACTGTCTAATAATAATGGAGTTATTTTGCCTCTCTGAGTCATGCTATCTCTTACTTCAGTAAAGGAAATATTGTGTGACAGATGGTGGGACTACTTCCTTCCTTTAAATCAAAATAAACTGTTAATAATTTGTCTGAAAGACCTTTGCTTCTTCCACCTATATTTTTAGATACAGCTACTTAATGTTCAGCATTATAGCTCTCACTTAAGAACACCTTCCAACTTCCTCATCTACAACTGCAGGAAGAAAATGAGAGCTATTGGCTTCTATCCATAAGGCTTTTAATTGCTTAGCGGCTCAGTGCATGAAGGTTTTATTCCTTTGTTTAAAACACAACACTTCTGCAAGTAGAAGAATAGCTGGGAAGGAGGTCAGAAACTTTCAAAATGATACAAGAGCACTTTGGCTGGCCAGAAAAAAACCACAAAAGAGAAGAAAATCAAGGTCATTAATTGTTTATTTACAGATGTTTCCATGAGCTAAACATTCCATGTGAGGATAAAACATAATGGCTTCACTTATGTATTAGGTCATCTCAGGACAATGAGACATGAGGAAGAACTTCTTCCCTCTGAGGGTGACGGAGCACTGGAACAGGCTATCCAGGGAGGTTGTGGAGTCTCCTTCTCTGGAGATATTCAAGACCCTCCTGGACAAGGTCCTGTGCAGCCTGCTGTAGGTGACCCTGCTTCAGCAGGAGGGTTGGACTAGATG
>Ga0065711_1005042_pt1 | contig 21486 bp, 9 predicted proteins | sample Hoacrofraction12_FD_59098 | JGI IMG/M metagenome (GOLD analysis project Ga0065711, IMG submission 59098) | Hoatzin crop microbial communities from Cojedes, Venezuela - Epithelial fraction 12 v2 (version 2) | ecosystem: Host-associated > Birds > Digestive system > Esophagus > Crop | place... | reverse complement strand
CAGTTTGTGCCCATTGCCCCTTGTCCTGTCACTGGGCACCACTGAAAAGAGTTTGGCCCCATCCTCCTGACACCCACCCTTCAGATATTTATAAGCATTTCTAAGGTCCCCTCTCAGCCTTCTCCGGGCTGAACAAGGCCGGCTCCCTCAGCCTCTCCTCATAGGAGAGATGTTCCAGTCTCCTCACCATCCTTGTAGCCCTCCGCTGGACTCTCTCCAGATCAGCAGCAGTGCTCCTGAGGAGGGTTTCTCTGGAGCCTCTGGCTTCTCCAGTGCTGCTGAGGGAGAGATGGCAGCTGGAGAAAAGACCGAAAAAGGGCAGAGTCAGAGGAGGGAGGCAAAACCTGAGTGTGGCACGATGGCAGGGCTGCAGACAGACTGTGTCATGGGGACAGCAGGAACCCGTCCCTGGGCTGTGGCACAGCGACATGGCACAGAAAAGCCAGAGGCAGAGCAGATGCGGCTGTCTGTCATGCTCTGACATTTTTTTTCTTGTTTTTGTAAATGACCTCCATGTGTGCTGGCCATAGTGGCCTTAGATACCTCCCCAGCTGAGCCCTGGGACCCTGCTTACCCCCACTGAGCTCCAATAGGCTCCTCTAAACTCCCAGGGCTGCCTCAGGAGTGTGGCAAGCAGCAGCATTACAGCATTTCATGAGCTGAGAGCATTGGCTATGGGAAACCAGAGTGGTTCTTGAGTATTAAGCTGAGTCTGGGATCATCTATATGTAACAGAGGAGCCTTAAAGGTGCTTTGAATGATTTATTGCTGTCTACTGTAGAGGATAAAATATGACAGGCTTTCTCCATTTGCTAATAAATTCTTCTTAATGGGCTTAAACTGCAGCAAGGATGTAGGCTAAACACTAGGAAAAACTTCCCAGGGACAAGAAAAGCTAAGCGAGGCAGCAGTTTGGCTAGGGAGACAGCAGTGGCCCCTCACTGAAGCTTCAGAAACATGTTGGGCTAGCGTCTCTCAGAAGGGGTTTAGGGATAGCTGCTCCTTCTGTGGGCAGGGCCCTGGATTTGATGCTCTTGAGCTCTGCCAGCTCTGTTTGGTAGCAAAGTACTAAGACGGTGCAGCTGGGGCTGTCACCAGCTGCTACAAGATTTTGTGTCCTCAGCTTGTGGCCTCCAGAAGAGAGAAGCTTGGGGGGGACTGGAAGATCATCATGGCTGGAGCAAGGATTCCAGGAAGCAGGGACAGAACCTATGCAAGGGTTGAAATGAGTGAAATTTGCTTTATTTGAAACTCCCCTGAACAGTGCAAATAAACTTTCCAAACCACTGCTGGGTTTTTGTTCCAGTAAATATGTGTTAAATATTTCCAAGTTCTTATAGCATCCTCACAAAACATAATGGGAAATATTTAGAATTTAAAGTGGTGTCCCCCAGATTTACACTGTCGACAGGCATCCTGATGGATAAAGTCAGGCAAATGGTTATGTGACTTGTAAGAGAGCTTTCAGATCAATACTGCCAGTCTGATAGAAGCTATAAAGAATGGTAGCTATTAATCAATAAATGTGGAAAGCTGGTTTTAGAAATCAGCAAGTATGGTGGAATTTGGATGAAACTCAAGCAAACAATGATACTTTTAAAGTATTTTATCTCAAGATTTTAATTCACCTTTTAAAAGGTGCACTTTCATGTTTACTGTTTCTATCATGCATCCCTGAATGGGTAATGACCCATATATCCATGTAACGTGCAGAGAAGGGACAGGAAAACCATGTGGAAAAAGGTTCTCCCTGGCTTTGGGGCACTGCCTTTCCCGGGCTGTTCCTCAGCAGCAGCTCTAACACCCTCCTGCTGTTGGGGGGCTGTTCATGGTACCCGGACATGATGGGTTTCCCAATACTCCGCTCTGTCATGCAGAAATGTCAGTTTGGTGAATGTGAATGATCCTCATATTGACTGGAAACATTTTTCCAAGTTATTTGCTAAAAAAATCCAATTATAATTGCAGCAAACTTGCCTAATCTCTGAGAAAAATCCTTTCTTATCTGTAGATTCAACGTTTTTCAAGGAACACTGAAAATTCCTGAGGTCACTGGCTTAGATATCTAAAAAGGCAGCTGTGTAAGAAGTGGGAAGCACAGAATGACATTATGGTTTGTCTACTTGTCAATATCAATTCCACAGGAATAAGAGAAAAAATCAGGGTGAGACAGGTTGGTAGAAATACAGAATTTATTGCCAGAGCAAACCAAGGTTTATATAACCCCTTTCCTGTTCTGTAACCGTCTCACATGCTGGGTCTAAACTCATTATTTTAATTGTGAAGTGCATTGCCTCTAGCACACATCTGAATCCAAAATGTAAGGCTTGTCAGCAGTGGCAATTGTACGTGTACAGCACAGTCTGGAGGAGAGAGGATAAATGAGGTCTCTGAGGGATCCCTTTCTTCCACTTACTGAAGCTTTGCAGTTTATATTACGTGTACAGCATCCTCCTGGTCCTCTCCTGGCATGGTATATGCTGTTTATAAATTACTGTAGATTGTGTGTCCACACTCCTTTATTTCAGAGGGTTGCAAGGAACAGTTAAACTCTGGTTTAACTACCAGCTACTCTGGTAGCTCCTGCTGCATCCCTGGCACTGCTGACACAAAGCCACTGGCAGGCAGGGCACTGGATTTGTGGTGTTTGTAGTATGCACATACTGGGGTGGGAAAGGCAGAATGGACCAGAAGAGACAGCAAAGCCACTCCAGCCCTGAGCAAGGGCCACCAGGGAGAAGGCCCTTCAGAAAAATCCTGGTGTGCTTTCCAGACCAAGCACTTGCTGAAGGGCACGTGAAAGAAGGAGCAGACTGTTGCTGTATGGTCCCTGCTGTGCCTGGGAAGAGGAACTCGCATGTTCATGAAGTGCAGCAGGAGGCAAAGAAACGCTGGACATCATCAGCTGTTTCTTCGCCTAATGGCCACAAATTTTTAACCAACTGCTTGTCTTAGAAGGGGGAACCTGTTTTTAGAAAACAATTTTAGTGGTGAGTGTCAGCACCTCTTCCCTTGGAGATATCTCCCTTCTGCAGCCAGTAACCAGCAGCCAGAACTTAGTACATTCATAAAAATCAAGATCCTCTTCCCGGATGGAAACGGCCCTGATTTTTACCATGATGCTTTTGCGTCAACATGGCAGCAACAGCCTGGTTTGTGGCTTTTAACGCTTTCCACGTTTTCATTTTTGTGACTCCGCTTGAATGGGACGTGGCCACTGCGCTGCTCCCCAGCAGCTCCCTCCGGCCGTGCTCACACGGGGACGTTGTGCTGGCACTGGCCCAGGCAATGGAAGCGTAAAATATTTGTCATTTGGCACTTGCCAATTTTCTGTCCTTCCCGAGAGCTTCCGCTCGGGCTTGGACAGCTTCCAGGAGCGACGCCGCAGCAGCAGATTGACAAGATTGACGGCACAGCGTGAGTTCAGCCCTCTTTTTCATGGTCTATAAACCAAACCTGACTCACCTTGTCCCTGTCAAATGTTTCACACACATCCCTGTCACATGTGCAGCGAGTATCTGCTGTGCTACACGCTTCGGAAATAGCTTCGGTCAGAGATAGTAGGAACTGTTAATAGCAATAGGATGCCCTGAAGCCTGCAGGCTTTAAAAGAAACGTATACCTTTCCAAGTATTAGGAGAGATGTTTTCCATGCCATTATGATATCAATGTATTGGAAGAAATGGCAAGGAAACAAGTGCTGAGAAAACTGGCTGTGGACAGATGGGCAGGGGCAGATGCTCCCAGCAGCTATCAGTTTGTCTCTGTTAATGGGGGGCACTAATGCCACGTCCCCGATGTCTCAGAGCCAGGGTGCGCCACGCTGAATGGCACAGCCCGTACGTGGACAGAAGAAGATTTCTATTAATAACCCCTCACCATAAGCACAAATATCACTCTGGGCTTGCATTGTGTCATGCCTAAGGAGTATAAAAACCAGATATTTGGCTCGTAGGAAAGTGCTTCTGTAATGCTCCTTTTCATAACACCCTTACCCACAAAGAACTCGGATTCATTTCAGAAGCCATTTCAGTACAGTGTTGAGCTGATCTCTGGCATGAATAGACAAATAGCGTTACCAGCACTGAGTGATCCTCTTCCCATATTCATCTCCCCTTGCCGAGCTAGCTGTCCCTGCAGAGGATTCCTCGTGATGGGCGGAGACGGGCCAGCAGCACCAGGAGGTGGCTCGAGTCGCCGAGATCTGTGCTGTCCACAGGGCACCCATCTCCTTCCACTGACCACAGAGGCACCAGAGGTGACTGTGCTCCTCACTGCGGTACCTGGGCTTAACACCTGTGGCCAGGGAGGATGAATCTGTGCCCGAACCTCTTAGCATTACTCCATGAGCCTGGACAAAACCTGTGGGACAAAAGCATAGCATGTCCCAAATCTCTCATGCCTCCCCTTTCTGTAGAGCGGGTTTTGCCACCCACTGCCTGAGGCAGGTTTGCAGCGCTTCCCAGCAAAGCCCTTGCAACAGCTGCTGAATTTGTTGGAGGTGGCAAAGCCCCACCAATGTGACCTTGCTATATAAACAGAGGGTTTGTTTACGATCCTGTTTGGATGACCATCATTCCAGGTAGGACTAAATATACAGTGCTGGTGAATAACCTCTTGCACATGAGATATTTCATCACACACAAGAACAGGAATAAAATAACTGGATCCTCTTCTCCTTTCTCAGATCTATTTATTCTGTCCAAAACCACAATGTATTGCTCAGAAATTAGGTTGGAAGTGATTGATTTAATTGTTTTGCAGATGCCACTAACCCAGCTGGATTTCTGATGTCCAGTCCTTCACATGAAGGGCAGGGAGAGGTCTTCCTAAGCCAGCAAATGCTTGTGCATTAGTCAGATTCTGCATTAACATGGGAATACACAAATGGAGGGATTTCCTCAAGTCGTCAAATCGCGTCACCAGCTACTGTAGACACTGCATCATGTCAGCCCATCTCCACATAAAATGAGCATGCTCCACCTTGGCAGGAGACAGAAAGAATCACTGTAGATGTGTGTGTGAGACTGCTGGGTGCCACCTCCAGCCTGAGCAACATTCTGCACCATCTGAGGGCCTGGGGACCACTGGGAATTGATGCACAGGCACAGGGAAGAAAAAACAACCTGGCAGCAGGAACGTAAGTACCTGGTCATACAGCCATGTGCCTTCATCAGGAACCGCAGCTGTGGGGCAGAAGATCTGCAGAACTGGTAGAGAAGTATTTGTGGAGAAACCTCCCAGCATCATCTCAAGGCCTGGTATATACAAACATATGTGTATATGCATGCATATAAATATATTTCCAAATTGTTAAGAAACATGATTGATAAGTGGGAAGCACATGGAATAATATCACAGAATCATGTAATTGTCTGGGTTGGAAGGGACCCTTAAAGGGCATCTAGTCCAACCCCTCCTGCAATGAGCAGGGACCAAGTTGCTCAGAGCCCCGTCCAACCTGGCCTTGAATGTTTCCAGGGATGGGGCATCCACCACCTCTCTGGGCAACCTCTTCCAGTGCTTCACCACCCTCTTTGTAAAAAATTTCTTCTTTAGATCCAGCCTAAATCTACACTCTTTCAGCTTAAAACCATTACCCCTTGTCCTGTCACAACAGGCCCTGCTAAAAAGTCTGTCCCCATCTTTCTCATAAGCCCCCTTTAAGTACTGAAAGGCCGCAATAAGGTCTCCCCGCAGCTTTCTCTCCTCCAGGCTGAACAGCCCCAATTCTCTCAGCTTTTGCTCATAGGAGAGGTGCTCCATCTCTCTGATCATTTTTGTGGCCTCCTCTGGACCCACTCCAACAGCTCCATGTCTGTCCCGTGCTGAGAATAAAATAATATCATTGTAAAAATGCAAAATACTGCAGAGCAGCACTTCAGATGATGCCTTTGGTTGGGTAGGGAGTGCACAGTGGGCTGTGGCTGTACCATGTCAGCCTGTGTGTCACCTGAGTAGGTATGGGCCACCTCTACCAAGCAGACAGCTGCTTTTCAGTCAGCGTGATGCTGGCAGGGGCAGCCACCAGGATCAGACACCAAGCAAGGCACAGAGGGTACCACAGCAGCGAGTGGCTTGAAACCCAGAGATGTTCTGTGCAAACAGCTAAAGGCAAGTGGCTGTGCATAAGCATGAGCAACGCTCACCACAGTGCAGCAGAACCAAAGCCTCTGCTAGACCACACATCTATAAAGTTACAGTCTGTGAGCAGCAACCTGCTGCATAGTCTATTCTCATTTTCTTCCCCATAAACATGCCAACCCACGTCTGGAGACTGCAAGAACACATTGGTGGTGGTGAGGATGGACTTGTGCACTCGACCCAAGCTGCCTAGCAATCACCAGATGAGCTGAGTATCTCCAGGACTTCACACATGCAGACACATATGACATATATGCGTGAGTGCACATCTGAAGACCAGAGCTTCCCAAACCATAATACCGATAACACCTGAAACCAGGGTGCAGCAAAGTTGGGAGGAAGGCTCTGCTTTTCCTGATTATCTCTGTTCTTCCTGATGGCAGAAATTCAATGTGTCAGCTGTTCTTCTCTCCCTCCCTCCCAGTCTTGCAGCTGGGAACGTGTGCCATCAGCACGGGTGAGGAAACACACACCAGCTGCTGTTGGCTCAAGGATGTACAAGAAAAACATTGTACATTACTCACTAGCAGGCTTTGTCTTATGCTGTTTCTGACGGGGCAGCCTATATTCCTCCCTTCGTTCCTCCCCTCTGGATATTTCCTATGGTACATTCTTGACTGGTTGAAAGCATCTGAGAATACCTTTAACCTACTGCCTAACCACAGAAGGGTGAATATTTCAGCCTCCACAGCGAAGAGCAAACAACCGTCAGATTTCCTGAAGGGTGTCAAAATATCTCTGTGACCACGCATATAAATAAGTAATGGTTATTCAAGCATGAAATGCAGCATCAAATTGTAAGGGTTAACCAGTTTAACGCGGAACTACACAGCTTTATTTAGCAAGAGATGTGGAGGCTGTGCATGAGAGAAAGTGTGCTTCTGAAAAGGGTAGGAAGCTCCAATTTTATGATCAAGCAGTACCTGCCATGGCATAGTGTTACTGCCTAGACACCACAGAATATGAAAATCCTGTTTATTCGTATAGAAATATGTCAAAATCTGACACCCTAGTTTGAAGACACGGCTGCAAGCCAGAAAAAGGTGGATGTTAAACCGTGGAGCATAGAAAGGAGCCTCCACAGCACATAGAGGCTGGCAAAACCATATTTAGTCACTTGATCTCTATAGGGAAAGGAGATGAGAGGCAAACAATGGAGTAAGTTATTATCCAGCTAAGAGAAATAGGAAAAATTATACTTACAAATGTACTGAAAAAAAAATTATACATGGACAGTCCTCTCCAAATGTGAAGCAGATGATAAAATTTTGGGCCTTAGAACTGTTAATTCGACTGCTAGTTTGAAAATGAAGAACAATCTCCAGGAAGCTACAAAGGTAGAACTAGAAGTTCCGTAGGTTGCAGTTTGTAAGACATTTGCCAGTGAGGCTGCTGACCACTGATAAATAGTTTTGGAAGTCAAAACAGAAAAAGAGAAAGCCAAAAGATCAGGAATAAAATTCACCTGGGATTTTCAAAGACAGAAGAGAGAGATGCAGATCTGTGCTTTAGTGACCTTACCTGCATAAAAATTGTTTCTATCAATCTGATTGCTCTGCTGTAAGTGCAAAAGCAGACATACACCATCAGCAGTTCCTGAGAGCCCCAATAAAATGCATTCAGAAGTGTCACTAGAAAATACAACCCATATTGGCACATGTTGCTCCTGGGCAAAGTGGCGAATGCTGAACTACTGCACGCAGAGGGGCAGCTTTACTCTGAATATTCTCTGCTGAAGATGCGCTGCTCTGCATCTCCATTTCGCTATCCATTTCTGCTCTTTTAGAAGATATACAATGATTCTTCAAACTGGTGTTGTACGTTTTTTACAGAGGCATTAACTTTGCTGGGATTTTTTGTAATCACGGAGGCTTTCTTTTTCACCAGCTAGGGGTTTTTTTGTTTTGTTTTGTTTTTTTTTTCATGTCTTCAGCTTTGAGGAAGTGTTTTCAAGGCAAATCTGGCACTTTGCTGCGCAGAATCTCAGACAGCAAACTACCTGCCACACGCAAAGTGATGGCAAACTCTTTCTCAAAACTTCATCTCTAGCTTCTGAACTTTTCAGGCAGTTCCCAACTGCCTTTCCTTTTATTAGGAAGGCTGTAATTACTGTCTGAGGGCAACCTTTGTTATGACACGAAAAGAAGCACTCCAACTACTGTGCTAAACATTAGATGTTCGACTGAGTGATAAAACACTATAATCAAGCCCCACATGTGACTATCTCCTTCAACCAACCTTTGCATGCATAAGCGCTAAAATTTCAAATCACGTGGTATTTATTCGGGTGCAGCACAGGCTTGTGGAATGAATGTCTTATTTTGCACATGTTTAGAAAAAGAGAAAGCTCAATAACCACTGTTGTGCCCTGTGTTCCTCCCGACCTGGCATGTGCTCTCGTTAAAAACAGTAGTGGTGGTAATGGCACTTGAGAGACTGAGTGTTTCTCTGCTTCTGGTGGGCAGGTGCAAAGGTTTAAGCAATATTTTTGTTTTTAAGCAAAAGTAAAAAAAAATCACATGTTAACATTGCGCAAAGGTGCAGCATTTACCTGGTCTCACCGTTTGTGTAAACTCCGAGAATATTTTGTATTTGCTAGTGAAACTGGAGGTGGGATTCCTCCAACCCAACTTTGCCCTTCTAAAACATAGGAGTCTATCCCAGGTAGCTACCAAGTTCTTCCTAAGTAAGTGGAGGTACCTTTAGGAGAAGATCTCATCAGTCTACCCGGGACATTGATTTTAGGATGGATCAATAGCTCTCCAGAGCTGCTTTGACATGTCTACTGCTTTTCCACATGACCTTCAGAAGTGGCATTTTTCAGTCCTGGTTTCAGGAGCTAGGGGATTGTAAGCGATGTTTGCTTTGGTATGAAATGAAGAGAGAGAGGGAAAAAAAAGAAATTCCACGGAAGAGTTCAAAATATGAGTCCTAATGTCCAAAATACTGGAAAACACCTGAAAAAATCCCTAAACCTTAAATCAGTCTCAGTAGTTTCTGGTACATTCCACTATATTCCCTGGCTACATTTCAGAATGCCACCAGTAAATGTTTCCTTCATGGCTTTGGAGGAATCATGTCCATCACAACTCTGTTGTGGGAGATCCTCCTCCCGCGCATGTGTGGGTGAGCCAAGAGAGCATCGAGGAGCAGAGGGCAGGGCAGCGCGATGCTGCCGGTGGGGACCCTCAGCGGGTCCCAGATGCCCAGCTTCACCGCTGTTGGAGGGAGGTGGGTGATGGAAACTGAGAACCTGGAGAAGAAACATAGGCATGAGAGTTTCCCTCTAGGCTGGGAGGGGGGTCACTAATTTTAGCCCTATCTCTGCAAAGTTCTTTCACTGAAGTTCTCTCACCAGCTCCCTCCTTTTTCCAACAGACTGATGTCAGCACGGCAGGAGAGAAGACTGCTATGGAGACCCACACTCTAGTGGTCCCACAGCTGAGGTCAGAGCGGTCTGATCAGTGAATGATTGTTTAGTCCCAATAGTGATTTAATAAAAGCCGAGCTGTCTTCCTCATTTGTTAATTCCAGGAAATCATGTCTTCCTGATGTCTTTGCGTCTTTGTGCTAGACATTGCAAGCTTTCTGTAGCAGAACTGTGTCTTTGTTGTAGCTTGTGCAGGTGAAACACATCGTCAGTGACAGCAGAACAAGTTGTCATAATAACATGGTAACTATGGGAAGCTGTACTGTTGCTGCTTGACTCCTTTAAAAAAAGAAGAGTTCGGGCTCATAGAAGACTAGTTCCATATATTCCATTCACGTTTTCAGATTAACAGATCTATTTGTGTATCCTAAAGATTAGGCTACTGTCTCCAGTGCTGAACTTTATGTTACAATTCAATATATATAATTCTCTGTATGGATTTGCCAAACAAATGCACAAATTGAATTGATTCAGAGATCTAAATATAGAAATATTGATTGCTATGAGGTGGACAGTTTTGAGAGTCTTTGCTTGCAGAAGCCTTTCCTAGCATCGCTGCTAAAGAAGAGATATTTTTCTCTACATTGTGTTACAGTGTGCATGTGGTTGTCACAGTCTGTGTAACATGTATGTATGATGTGTTCAATACACGGCAGCCATTGGTTCTGATCTGTGTTAGCAGATTGTGACTGGTTTAGTCACACAGAATATCGAAACAAAAACAATTCAAGGCATTTTTTAAACTTTTTTTTTCATTTCTTTCTTCATTTCTTAGGACATGGTATTCATATTTTTTAGTAAACTTACGGGATTTCTTTTATTATTAGCATTATTTTCATTTGGAATGTGACATAAAATATGACTTAATATTTTAGTATTGTATATTAATTACATGTATAACTTATTTATTTTGTGTGTTCAGTTTCATCATCTCTTTTTGCCTGCCCCACCTCATGAGTATGAATCTATCGTTATCTGTCCAACCATACTGGAGACAGGAAAGCATTTTATACTCACAAGTAATTTGCTCTGCATCTGTATCTATATGTGAATGAAAATATATGTCTAAAATTTAGGTAGCTCGGGCCAACTCATAGGCTTGTCCCTCTCAAAAATTTTGTAAATTCCTGTAGTTTCATTTATTCCAGTTCCAAAAGTCTCACAGGTACAATTTCCTGAATATATCTTTTTTTCTTGGGGTTATTAATGCAATTCCACAACTGGGTTAGTGAAATCAATCATTTTCCAAATGAGATAAAAATTTATTGACAGCATGTGACACCCAGAATCACTGATTCATACACACATGTATTTAACCTTTAACTTACTGGGATAAATTGTTTCCTCTTAATATTGTTATTGCAGAAACATGACTCCCAACAGTGGGCAGAAGATGGAGGCATGTTCAGCATATCTGGCAGTGGCAAACCCATCATGATGAGCTAGATTCAGACTGTAGGCGTAGCATGGAGCTGGGACAAAACATCAGATCTATGGCCCAGGAGCTATTTTCAATCCCTTTGATGCATAAAATAATAATTCCTCCTTGTTACAGGGGGCAGTGGGAATAAATACAGCGCACAGCAAACAAATCTGGCTTTTGCTGGTGCACGTTGTAGGGAGAGGAGTCACAGCATGGATCCAGTGCTCTGTCTGTTCTGATTTGTGCCCTTTTTCTGAGGATGGATAAGCAGTAAGTAGCTCTGCAAATTTTTGTGTTTCGCTGTTCAGGAGCTTGATCACTGGCACAGAAAATACAGGGGAGGAACACTTTGTCTTTACTTATTTCCCTATAGAAGCAAGTGCAAAATCTGGCCTTCTGTTACGTTTTCAGCAAGCAGTCAAGAAAGAAAGTGTTTTCTTTTTTTTTTTTTTTTAGTTCAAAACACATTGTCATTGCCCAGAAAAACCAGCAACCCCAGACTGGAAATTGGGTAGATAGCAAAGACTTATAACTCGATTAGCATCTGCAGTAATGCCGCAAGGAGCAGGAATGTTTTCTACTCTCAGATGAATTATTCCTTAGTGAAGCGGATGGTTGCAGACTCCAGGGAATTGTTTCTAAGTGGATTTTTTGTTCCTCTTTCTTTGGCATGCCACTGGCTGTGAACAGAAATAAGAAGCAAAAACATAGGTATTTATGCAGTAATAGAAGCCTTCCCTCACATCAGTCAGCGCTACACAATTGGAAAGATGTCGTTACTGCGCTTTAGCATGTTTGCTGGTGAAGCACCTTCTTAATTATTATGGCTGATTCTTTTCCTGAACGACGTATAATATTTTACAAACACATGTATATCTAAGCCAAACTAACCTATTTTTTCACTATCTTTTGTAACAGGTGCCTGCAGAATGCTATCCAATTTCTGAAAGGATAGGAAACAACATCTGCATGGAGGAGCAGACACAACATGGAGAGATAACATGGAAAACCATGTATAGAGCATCTTTTGGCATTTACACACTGCAGGAAGAAAACAGCTCTAGTCTTAAATTTTCTGCTTCTCAATTTCATGACTTTTCTCCTGACTTCAGTGTTCTAAGAAAGGGTAAAGAGATCTCCATAGCTCTCTTCATATGACTTACTTTCCTCCTGTCTTCTATGTTCCTTCTTTGTCTTCTCTCTGCTTTCTGGTCATATTGGTATTTTCTAATGACACCTGTTACTGAAAGCACACAATCTAGCCTTTATAAGCAAATGAGCCAAACATGCCTGTAAATGACAGATGAATCTGGCTGAAATTTGAAATTGAGATACTCTAAAGTATGTTGTCAAAGTATTTATGATCTGGAAAGAGCCGAGCTGAAGCATCAGAGAAGTTTTGCTGAAGATTGTGAAGAAAGACGAATGATTTTATATGCGGGGTGTGGAGACTACATGTTGCTACTCAGATTGCTTGTTTGTAAACAGCAGATTGCAGAGTCATTGAGGTCCAACTAATTGCAGCTGCCAAACCCTCTGAGAAAATAGAACTTCCTCGGCACTCCTTCACGTTTTTGACATACAGATAGAAATAGTCTTGGTCAAGTCTATGAGAGAGCGAATGCAGTATGTGGGGAATAATACAAGTCAAGATGTCAGATAACAAATCTTCCAGATTTTCCTGATCATCTTCAGTGGTGAAAATCACATGAAGCATGCTACTCTTCTGGAGGTATTTCATAATAAGTAAAGGTCTGGTAATAGATACATTATGATCAAAACAAAGTTTGATTAGACATCTAGGTTTTGTCTAGCACAAAGGAACCGTGATTATTATAGAATAACATCTAGAAAATCAACTTACTACTAAAAAATATACTAATGGCATTTGAACTCAAATTTTTTCCATCTCTAAACCAACAGTTCAGACTCCTGGTACCAGCACAGACACGACGGTTGAATCAACTTCTGGATTTTTGAACTGAGCTTGCTCTGGTACGTGGTAGGAGACAGTATTTCGATTATATTTCACTAGAGAATAGCAGAACAAAGTTGTTACTTCTTATTTCTGTATGAAGTGTACCTGATACAAAGGATAGTTATGTTAATCTGGAAAGTATGTGGTAAACACTGTGTAGGGTCCAATGCACCATATTGGCTGTTTATGTATCAGGTAACCAGTTTAAACTAATGAGGTAAACTTTCTCTGAATTTGTATTAAAGAAATATGCATTTCTGGACTAATTTAACTGACTTCAGATACATAAATATTGGTGTCTTAAATGTACCTGCCTATACTCTGAGTGTTCAGGATCCCATTGTAGTGAAAGAAGATCTACTCAAAGCCTTCAAAGGAATATAGAGGGTGACTCATCCCATTCTAAAGTGAACACATGCATCTGCTCAGTCAAAGGTCACTGATTGTTTTGATGAAGAAACTACATTTGTTTGCCTAAGCATAGGTTTCAAGAGCCATTCAAGATGCCCTGAGATACTCTCCTGGCCTCAGCAGCTGTATGCAGAAAGGAGCAGATCTTTCTTAGCTCATTTTTTTGTATCTGCTTGAGCCATGGGTATAATGCAGCTATCCTAAATCTCCAGTGTTTTGCCACCTGCCCTACCTATGAACACATGCTCTTACAGTAGAGGTGTCTAAATGCAGAGTCAAATCCCAGCCTTTGGGCCAAAATCATCCCTCAAGAAGCCAAGTGAAGACACTGAGCTGAATTTGTTGTGTTACCTAATATTAAAGTCTTGTACACAGCAGCCTGAATCATTTAATTTTTTTTTACTTTAGTAGTGCCACTTCTAAAAAGCACTTCAGATCTTCTAGAATATATTGCCCTGTGTCTACTTGTTAGCAGTAATTTTTGTGCTTCAGTTACTTTGATGAATAGAACATATATTGAAAAGCTCCTGTTTTGTGTATAAGGTTGTCATCAACAGAGTATTTGCTGTTAAAATGGAAACCAGTGCTCAGCTAGTGCAGCATATTTGTTCTTACGGGAATCTGAATAAAACAGAGAGCTGTCTATGCCTTGACAGCTATATAAAGAGGAAAACTATGTGATCCATTTCATGACTTTTCATTCCTGGAAGAGATACAAGCCCAGTCTTCATTTCTACTTTGTATTCCTGTGAAAGCATTACTCCTTACACTTTTTCTGGGATAGAACAAAAATGCATTTAAGCAGAAACAGGTCTCCAGCAGGCCCTTGGTTTGATGGAAACTTCACAAAATGAGAAAGCTGGCATAGCAAAATGTACCTGAGTTTAGATTAAAACTTTAATATTTGTATCTTCACAGTTTTATTGGTGCTGTGGCTATAAGCCTAATTGAGAAATCCAACTGAGTGGTCGTAACACAGCAAACCTTACCACTTTTTAAAATTTTCTTTATCTTTTTCACATGAAAACAGCATAAAAGGTAAGTGTGAAGTAATATGATATTTTCCAATAAAATATAAAAGTTCTCTGAAGCTCTGCAGCTGAGTGGTGACTCATACAAGCTCTTTTCTGGGATAGCTAGGAGTCTCTGTTTGACCCTGGCATCTGAAGCCCACTGTGCAAGATGAACATATGCAAGTTTCCAGACGCTATGCTTTCATATGTCCATATTTTTAATAGACTGCAGTTTCTAAGTTCAGGGTATGCTAATTGCAAGCTGCTCTGAACATATTTAGACTGTTCAGTTTTACAGCAATTCAAAGGATAACAGGAACTTGTAATTGGGGGTCACAAAATAGAGCAGACCATTTAGAAGGTAAGATGGAAAGAAGATGGGTGGAGTGCTGTTTATCACTAATACTTGTACTTCATGTATCAGAAGAACTATGTTTTGGCTGAAGAAGAATGAAAAGCACAAGGACAACATTTTCTGTGCTGTTCCTTGAGCTGGGCTGATTACTGCAAGAGTCTCAGTTCCCCTGACTCTAGTGGGGTTGCAGCAGTATCCTTTTTTCACATCAGGCCGTGCATTCAACAGCTACAGGGAGAAAAGCTAGAACAATAGAGCTGACAGCCGATGCAGATACATGCCTTGGTCTGCAAAACTCCATCAGATTTGCCCATTTCTTATAAAAAGGACACAGTCTGGTAAAGACAGGAGCAGAGTTGCTGCTTAGAAACTAATCACCCAGCAACAGGACATTAGTGCTTCTTACTTGTAGCCTAAGAAAACTCTTCATTATGAAGTTTCTGGGTTTTCAGTTTTTTCTTGTGGAGAGTAATCTATACTTTAGCCTTATTCCCATCCAGAGAAAGATTTGATTAGGATCTCTTACACTTCCATTTCAACAGTTTTTGGCCGCAAGAGACCCTACTCTCAGTGCTTCTGCTGTGCTTAGTTCTCCCTCAGTCCCAGCTGTGGAGCATCATCTGCCTTCCCTGCCTTCCCTGCACAGAGGTGGGTGCAGCGTGCAGCAGCCGTAGGAGCATGGTCATCCCTCTTCTTCTGTTGAGAATTTTCCTCTGTAGTGTGTACCTGAAGAAGAGAAAAAGGCAGGTTTTTTTACCATATACAAAGCCAAACTCATCCATGAAAAATCTTAAGCAGAAAAGACCCAGTTCTGCTCTTATTTCTACGTGTTTAAGGTAGGAGCAACTCAGGGGCAAAAATTGGGCCAAAGCAATTAGACTGAAGAATTTAAAAAGATTTATGGGAAACTTGTAAAGCGAGCTCCTGAAGGGCTTTGATTGTTTATGCCCTTTGTTCTCCTGTTCAGCTGATGCCTCATCTGAGACATGCCTGTCGCTTACTCTGCTGCAGAAAGAAGCCAGAATTGCTCCCAGCAATCCTGGTAGCTCCAAGAGCAATGGTGTGATGAAGGGGGGAGCTTCCCTGGTCACTGTGAAGCCCTTGAATAAACTAATCCCCTCCAAGGGCTCTTCAGGTGGAATTCCCTTTTCTGTCAGTGTGGTGCTAAATGCCAGCCTTTTGATCCAGACAGGTTCAAATTTGCCTTCAGTCTTCTGAAGTTGTTCCAGCCTCCTCAAGTTTTATTTCCTTTTTTTTTTTTGCTTTATTTTTCTCCCTTTTTACACAGCATAAAATCAAGTCTGTGAGTGTTAAGATTCAGAGTTTCTAAAGTGGTGTTCACTGAGAAAAAATAAGATGCAGACACTTTACGTCTGAGCTCCCTTTCTAGTCAATGGAGAAACGTAGACAATTCTGGAATGTGATTCATCTTAACCTAAAATTAGGCCTCCTAAATAGGACAGCAGAATTGCACCCTGGATTACCTATTGCTCTCCTTTGAGTACCAAGTGAGCCAAAGGCGATGGGCATAGATGTAGCTGTCGAGATTGCAAATGTCTAAAGCTAGATGAGATGATTCCCGCTCACGAATTTTGAAGAGTAGTGTGCTTGCGTGGGCTGAACAACCACTTTTAATACGAGAATGGAAAATAAAATATCCACATCTTTCATCTGTGTTTACCTCAGTGATGGAGAACATTTTGGTAAGGTAGTATTGCTTAGGGTTTGTTCTTTTTTGAACTTTCAAGTACAGCTAGGGCACCAGTTCACACTGGAAAATTTATCTGTTGAATCCCAGCTTGTTTCTGTATGTTCCAGGAAGAAGATCATAGTTCTCTCAGTTATGTTTGTTATTTGGTCTAATTCATGAAATCATTTCTGCTGCACTCTCTTAGTCTGCTGTTTGCTCATGGACAGATCATTTTGGACACTGAAAATTTCATGTTGTTTCCATCAGACATAGAAGCATATATAATTATTCTGAATTAAGATGACAGAAGAAAAATATAGTTTGATGAACACAGATGGTGCTTTTGAATTACAATAATAGTTTGCAGTTAATAGTTCATTTGCCGTCTTAAGATATGTGTATTTCCTAAACATTGGTTTATCTTGCAATTAGGTCATGTGATTATTATCATGTCAGTTAAACAGACTGAGTAACTTAGTGCCAACAGCTTCAATAGTCTGCCATAAATTCCACTCACTGCCCTTTTTGCTGTAATCTGGGTATCTGCAGAGCCAAATGGCTATGTTTTCTCAGATGGACATTTGGACTTACAGCTTCCACAGTTACGTACAGCCTGCTTGGAAATGTAGGTACCAGTTAACCAAAAAGTCTGTGCATTTTGGTTTTTAAAACTTAAATTATACAGTTCACATCCACATACCTAAACTATGAAATCCGGTCTAACTGCAGACGTCTAATGTGCTACATTTTAAATACCAAAGAAAACCAGTCATCCTAAAAAAAGATCTGATATTTCCTATACAGTCAGTGGTGAGATATCTTCAAAGGAAGATCCTGTCTGCCTGGCTTTCTGGAGGACTGATTCACTAGGCATCTAAAATGCAGGCACAGATAAGGTATCTAAATTCGGTTGGCTGAATCCCATCACAGGCATCTCTTCTTCTTTGAGAATCAAGGTTCCCACAGAAGTTAGTGGAAATTGAGGGTCTTTATAGGAATTAGCTTATGAGTTTAACGCAAGTCCCAGGCGAAATTTGTAGCGGAGCTGGGAGAAGGATCTTCCAGGCCCGTTCTTAGGGCTACACTCAGTTGCCAGAGATCATTATCTAGTGCCTTCTGAGGTGCTTGGGGATGTCTGAGACCTATGCATGGGCTGGTAGGTGTGACCCAAGATCTAGGTCTTTCTGGGATGAGCCAAGAGGAGTACCCTTGTTCAAAGAACACTAGATGCCCTTATGCAAGAACCTGCACTAAGCTCCTACTTTTAACTACAGAATTTGAGAAGCTATGGACAAGCTATTTCTAGGCTGAAGTGTGTAATGGCTTTATTAGCTGAAAAATATAGCAGGGCTTTTCCCTTTCCCTTTTGATCGAGTTCTGTTCACAGTCAATATTTTCACTCCGTGGCCCCACTTCCTCAGACCTGCAGTATTCATTATTTTAACAAACAGATGCAGGAAACTATTTTTTACCTGTTTGGTAATTCCTTTGTCATAAAACATCAGCAAAGGCAGTTTGTTTCATTTGCCAGCCTTACTGGCAAATTTGTGATTTCTTCACTAGTCACTAATGTGTCTGATAACTAGGTATCTTCTATATCTGTAATAATGAACAGTAACGAAAGCATGTTAGAAATAGGGCCACCTCTTGGTTAAGCCAGAGGCTTGAGGGATTTGGATTTAGTTGTTCTCATTGCATTCTGATATGGTCATGACTACTTTCCCTTGTGATCATGGGTGAACCACTTCTATCTATATTTGAATTACTGGCAGTAGATCAATGTGAGAGGAGAATGTCATGGAGAACCACAAATCGAAAGGGTAAGTCCATGCTGTGTTGGGCCATGCATATGTATCAGCTCACGCAAAAGCTGCTCAGTGCTCAGGTTAACGTAGCTGGGCTGGTCTCAGGCCACGCAGCTGGCTGAGTTGCTCCGTACCCATCCTTGCAGGGACATAGAACTGTGGGGAGAACCATCTCCAAACTGTCTGCACCTAACATGTTTCCCCTACTTTCCTTGTATAGATAAAGCCTGTGTTTCTGAGACTGCCAACCCAGGGCCATTCCCTAGTCTTACTGCAGCCAGCCATGTCTTAGTGATCAGGTACCCAGGACTGAAATTTATACTCGTTTACCGCAGCCAGTCTGGGCTGTAAAGTGCCGTGCTCTTTCCACTACTGAAAGAAGAGCTGGGGTAGCTCAGTGCATTGCAGATTAGGCTCAGTTGCCTAAGCCAGAACCATTTTTCTCCCACCTTCCCAGCCCTTCCCAGCTCTGTAGGTTTCAGCTATTATCTTTTAATAGCTTTAATAGCACTATTGTTTTTCTTCTTTAGTTAGGTAAGAAAATCTGGAATCCAAGCTGTCTGAAAATTACCTGATAAAATGTTTGGAGAAAATTGCCACCCACATACTGTATTCCTCTGCAATGTATGGGAGCATTTGCAGCACTTGTACAAGATGAGAGAACGTGTGTATTTACAAATGTAGATACTTACGTTTAAACATAAATATACTAATGTAGATAGGAAAATTGGATGGGGAAGTGTTTATATGTGATTTTAAAAAAGCTATCAGGATAGACATGCTAGTCATCTAGCTCTTTAAACATGAGCTTTACACCTTTATTTTCCTTGTACCTTTTAATACTTACCTAAAGTTACAGAAAGAGGTAAACCTATTTACTTGTGCAGAAAGGAATCAGACTCACAGAATAAAAAGTCTTGATACCCAAGTAGGCGAAACTGAACATTTAATCTTATATTTTGGTGGTCTGGTAAAAACACTCTGATGTCCTAATTAGAATAGGAACTGTCAATGGCAGACCACTTGGAATTTGACCATTGCGCTATTTGTATAGAAAAGGATTTTAGATACCTACCTCTAAAAGGAATCATAGAATCATAGAATGAATCATAGAATGGTTTGGGTTGGAACGGACCTTAAAAATCATCGAGTCCAACCCCCCTGTTGTGGGCAGGGACACCTTCCACTAGACCAGATTGCTCAAAGCCTCATCCAACCTGGCCTTGAACTCTGCCATGGAAGGGGCAGCCACAGCTTCTCTGGGCGACCTGTTCCAGTGTTTCACCACTCTCATGGCAAAGAATTTCTTTCTTATATCTAATGTAAATCTACCCTCATTCAGTCTAAAGCCATTACCACTTGTCCTGTCACTACATGCCCTTGTAATACATGTGTTTGAAACTGCTGGATAACATGTTTGTGTCTGACACAACGGTGCAGCTCTGTACAATTAAAGGATCACTACTGTGCAAATGGATGTGAGTTCACATGCTGTTCTAGTACTGGTGTGGGTGATAATAGACAGCTAGGATTCTAATGCTAGCAATATATTCGTAGCTCTGACCAATAGGACTGACTTACGCATTATTTCATATAAAAACAGTCATTACTGCAGAATTGCAGACTTTCAAAAGAAAACATTAACTCCCTCCAAAACACACTTCATAAAGCATAGCTTTTTTAGCTCTAACTAACTGGAAACCACAAAACCAGTCTCTAATAAATAACCCAAACCATCTTACCCTGTCTCTGATACATCCCAACACATCAGCTGAGATGAAGAAAATATCATTCACTGAATTCTTTGGGTGGGGAAAAAGAAGACTATGAAAAAAGTATTTTTTATAGTAAAATATTGCTCAAAAATGATGGCTACATTTCCCCTGTATGGAGGGAGGGTCTTGAGTTCCAGTCCTGGCCTTCATCCCTGCCTGGTCACTTAAATTATAACTAAATTGTCAGTGGGCAGCAATAATCCATTCTGCATTCATTTCAGTTATTCGGTGTATTCCAAATCTTGCTTACATCCAGTACCATGTAGTCATCACAAACACACATTCAAAATTTCAATACATGGGGAATTGTCTCCTTACTTACAAGTCTGTAGATCTTAGTGGTAGTGTTCCCTATCAGGCCATATAAAATCTTGCACCTTCTAGGGTAATAGCATCCTCTAAAGAATGAAATACACCACCTGATTTTTTTTTTCCACAAACCACTGAGACATGAGTAGTGTTTCTATTTCTCTTCTACACTCTTCTTTCTGGATACTCTTCTTTCCAAGGCATCAGGAAATGAATGTATCACTCTGCTTATAAACTGCTCATAAATAGGTTAATTTCATAGATATTTGATGAATGAGATCATCTAATAAGCATTTTGGGAAAATCCTTTTATATTTTGGCTTCTTGACTTTCAACAATGTATTAGCCTGATGCTGTTTAACACTTCTAATATAAAGAATTTGGAATTGCAGCTTTATAAAAGATCACTTAAAATGTAGGGTTTCTGCCCTTTTATGGGATTGCCTAACGTTTCTAAACAGGGGCTACTTCTGCTGCCAGAGGAACCCAAGGACATCTGCGGTATTGGCATGAGGTTGGCTAAGATGACACAGGACCATTGGGAGATCTGTGCCTTGCTGGCACCTGGAAATCGAGCACGATACAACAGAGCATCTAAAGTGGCTCCAGGTGCCTATGTGTGGGCAAGCGAACCAAGTCCTTCTGCCTGAAACTCAATATAAGTGAGAGATGGTCAGTCAAGAGTTGGCAGAGCTCCACCCAATTTAACCTCCCGGTGTGACATCTGAGTTGTTAGAAAAGAAAGACACTGTGCTTTGGTATGGAAGTAAATCAACAGGGAATCCCTCCACTCATTCCACCAGCAGAGTAACAGAGTACAAATATTGCTTTCCCAATCTACTTTGGGAGCCTGAGGCCTCTATGCTATCTTCTCAAGGTGATGTGAGAAGGCACTGCCTAACACCAAATGAATTTCATTTTGAGAAGGTGGCCTGGCTCTTCTACCCATGGCCTGAGTTCTCTTTCAGTTCTGCCATCCTATTGACACCTGCATGAATGATAACACTAAACTGGGAGGAGTGGCTGATACACCAGAAGGCTGTGCTGCCATTCAGTGAGACCTGGACAGGCTGGAAAGTTGGGCAGAGAGGAACCTGATGAGGTTCAACAAGGGCAAGTGCAGGGTCCTGCACCTGGGGAAGAACAACCCCAT
>Ga0065711_1036074_pt1 | contig 21487 bp, 7 predicted proteins | sample Hoacrofraction12_FD_59098 | JGI IMG/M metagenome (GOLD analysis project Ga0065711, IMG submission 59098) | Hoatzin crop microbial communities from Cojedes, Venezuela - Epithelial fraction 12 v2 (version 2) | ecosystem: Host-associated > Birds > Digestive system > Esophagus > Crop | place... | reverse complement strand
GGAACTTCCTGTGCCTCAGTTTGTGCCCGTTGCCCCTTGTCCTGTCACTGGGCACCACTGAAAAGAGTCTGGCCCCATCCTCCTGACACCCACCCTTCAGATATTTGTAAGCATTTATAAGATCCCCTATCAGCCTTCTCTTCTTCAGGCTAAACAATCCCAGCTCTCTCGGCCTTTCGTTGTAGGAGGAGTTATCAAGTATGCAAGTATGTAAGTTGGTAATTTTAGCTGTTTGTTACTGGGAAGTTTATCAGTGCTTTCTGAAAGAATTTTGGTGTAAGTTTGCTTCAGTGGGAAGTAAGTTGTTTCAAATTACTTCTAGGCACTGGAGACTTTAAAAATGTTCGAAAAAAAGGATAGCAGAGTAAAGAGTGCAGCTGCAACAAACCTTTCATTCCTTTATTATTTGGTAAGTGTTTGCTTCCACAAAATCAATTAAGAACTGCAGTTTATGTAGCAACTTCTGTATATTTGTAGCACTTTTTGTATCTGAATAATCTCTGTAAACAGCAAGAAACTGCATGTTAGAGGAGTTATTCTGGAACACCCTTTCTTGGTGTGTCCTTTGTATCCAGTTGGTGGGAGGAAGAGTGAGGTTGAGCCCCAGGCCCCAGAAGCAGGCCCGCAGGGTGATTGGTGCAGAAGCTCAGCAGCTGAATTTTAAACTCAGGTCACAGAGACCCTGGCTGAACTTCAGTAACATGTGCAGTACGTAGCTTAGGCGGGTGCGTTTGTGTATGAAGTCTGTAGGGCCTGGGGATATATTTTTGTTTTTTAAAGAAGTACGGCTTTGTTGGAACAAAGAAAATTTCCAGACTGGATGGGACAGAGTGGCAAAACATGTCACATGTGTGAAGATCTCTGAAATGTGAGAGATGATCTGCCTTATGCAAATACATAAGGAATATTTTAGGACTAAAGAATGTATTATTTTTTTCATCCTCAATCTTTTGCAATTCCACTACATTAACTGTGAGAAGCCACAGCTGCAAGAAAATGGACTGACAGATGACTCGTACAATGTTTGTTTTGTTCATGTAGGAGAATGAATTGGCACAAGCAACTAACTATGCAGATTTAGCTGTAAATTCTGATAGGTACAATCCAGCAGCTCTAACTAACAAAGGAAATACTGTTTTTGCAAATGGAGACTATGAAAAAGCAGCTGAGTTTTATAAGGAAGCTCTCAGGAATGATTCTTCGTGCACTGAAGCACTTTATAATCTTGGTAAGCCAAAGATGCTATTGTGATTTAGCTTTTGTCTAAAGTTAACATTTGTGTTTCTGAGAATCTGTCTTTCAACATTTTCTTGTATAGAAATATATAATAATTATTATTACTTTATTCAATGATTTATGTTATAGCAAGGTGTTAATTAGTACTTCCTATCCGTTCTGCAAAAAAAAAAATCACTGTTAACATCATCAACTAGTAATTGCAGATGATAAAGTAACTTTGAAGATAAAAATTTCTACTGTCTGCTAAAAATATACCAGTTTTAGCATTATTAAACTATCAGAGTAATTCCCCTCTAAACCCCCTCCCTTTCCCTCATTCATCTCGTTCAAAAAGTGAGATTACATATGTTCTTGGTCTTTGATTAGGTTCACGTTCCTTGTGTTTATCAGTTTGGTAAGTCATGCTAGCTGGTAAGAATTGTAAGCATGGTTCTCAAGAATAGAGTCTGTCAACGTCAAGGCAGTTATACTGCCTTTTAGTACCATGTTCCTATTGAATTTTTCTTAGTTATTCTGTCAGTTAATATACTGAGGTCATCTTTTTCCCATTGCATTAATACTGTAACCTTTTATATTTTAGGTTTAACATACAAGAAGTTAAATAGAATAGATGAAGCTTTGGATTGTTTTCTGAAACTCCATGCAATCCTTCGAAATAGTGCCCAAGTCCTTCACCAGATAGCAAACATGTATCTTTTTCTGGATTATGATAAGGGATGGTGGTTTTAGTAAACTCATTTAATCTGAAATACATGTTTCTGTCATGACATGATGACTTAGAAATTTACTGTGGTGTCCATTATGAGTAGGATGATCATGCGTAGAGTCATTCTTTGATGTTTGTAAAAATGAGAACTGGACTTGCAACCTTCTTGGACATTTCCAGTGAAGAAGGTGAAGAAATACATTAACATTATTTACATTGCAGGGAGTACATTTACACTTGATATTAATGTGTCCTGGAATATTTAAAATGCTGGTGATTTTATTATGAAAATAATGTGGCAGATGTAAGCACCATTGAGTAAAACTTTTAAGAAAAAAACAATATAGTTAGTGAAAGTGAGGTTGTATTCTGAAAGCTGTTTTCAGATTAGTTAACGTGTGGTGCAAAAGCTCAACAGATTGAAAAGCTGAGGAGGGGAGGGGTTGGCTTTGCACATCACTGGTGATATTCCACGCTATGAATTTCTTAATAATGCTTCTGCTGATGTGCAAATTGTAATAAAATCCTCCCCAAGGCAGAACAGATTTCAGCTGCTGTACTATGCTTTTAAGACTAGTGAAGGTAATAAAAATATATTTTAGTCAGTGAAATAAGTAACCTCCAAAAGGACAAAAGGGCTGCGATCTCTATTCCTTGCATAACCCCTTTACAACAGCATAAATAGCCCTACAACTCCCAGTTCCCATCTGGGGGAGAATTTCTCTGCTCCACTACTACATAAAACTGCTTTCCAGCAACACTCACAAGCTTCTTCCATGAAAGGTAGGGTGCAGCAGAAACTGAAAAAACCTGTTGGGCAGTAGCTCCAGCTCGCATTGCTGCTGAAGTCTCAGGGTGTCAGAGGAGGGGAGAGGACACTGCAGGCCTGATGCCAGCTAAGGCTGCCTCTGTTCTCTGGACCAGAATTGTACCCTGTCTGTGGTGTGCTTCTTAGACATACTGCAGAAAATATCTTGAGGATACCAGTTTTACCTAATCACTTCAGGAAAAAAATGATGTATTACGAACTTGTAAAGGCCACAAATAAATTGCCTGGTTATCACACTTCATTCCTATAAATGAGGAAGTCAAAGTAAAATCAGTGACACAGAGAGAGGAGAACCAAGCTCAAAGTTCTGTGGAGCCCAGAGTGTTTTCAAGGTGAAAGAGCAGCCAAAGCATCTGAATATTTCTCTCTTCAGTGTAACAAAAATGCTTCCTGATATGAATGAAATTAGGAAAACAATGTGTAAAAAATCCCAATATATCACCACACTACAGTGACTGGCATATCTGTCCGGCATATCCATTACATTATGAAAAGGAGTATGAATTCTGAGTAAATCAAAATATTATCAGCATCAGTCCTTGACTGAAGAAAACTCAGATATGAAATCGTGGAAGATCCCACTCAAGCGATTGAGTGGCTCCTGCAGTTGATCAGTGTAGTACCAACTGATCCACACGTACTTTCAAAGCTGGGGAAATTATATGATACTGAAGGTGATAAATCCCAAGCTTTTCATTATTACTATGAGGTACTTGGTCTTTATTGCTTTTCCAATGCACATTGTCATAAAGAAAATTTTGCAGTAGGTTCCTGTATCAAATTAACAGTTGATTCATTTACACTTTTTTAAAAAGTCATCCCACTCCCTCCCCCCAAAAAAAGAGATTTTGGGGGAGACAGACTTGACAAAATCTATTTCTGATAGTCAGATCCTAGGGAAACACATGGCCTGTGTTTCCATGTGGTGTTTGACCTTAGACTTTCATTTTTCATATGGTCATTGTTTACATGAACCCCTAGCAATTTTAGTTTAAAATATAGTCTTAGACAAAATAAAAAATGAATATAATGTAATTTTCAAGGTATGTAGCATGACTGGGTGATTGGAAGCTATGTCTGTATAATGGATATGGAAATATACATATAATGTGTTTGTGTTTAAGCATTTATGTATATTCTAATGCTACAGCTACACGTCATGTATACACAGTTGCCTAAAGATAGCCATCCTCTCTCATTTCAAACCAGCTATAGTACTGTCTGTGGTTTGTAGAGATTCTTCTGTTTTAGAAACAAGAATAAGACAGGAAATTGCTTTGCTGCTATCTGAGAGGTTTTTTATCTGTGTAAAGCGAGGATGACCAAAGTCTGTGTTGCAGTCTGAACTATGATCTGAATTACTAGTGGAGTTGTGCTTGATGATAGTTTTGCTGCCTATTTCAGTGGGAATTTCTAAAAAGCTGAAAATGTTATTCTCATACATATGTATTTCATAGAAAAGAATGCTTTTAGGTGAGTTTTCCAGCAGACTGATTTGAATATGGAATTGTAACTTATTAGTTAGTATTGTTTAACATTTTGGGTAACTTATTCGTATGTAGACATGATCTAAGTAAACATTTTTGCTGTTGCAAACTATTTAAAATACTATTTTGAATAAGGCTACATGGAAAATGTGACAGACTCATCTCAGGTAACTTCTAAAAAGTGTTCTGTGATTAGAAAACTTGGTGTGGTGTTTTTGTTTTTTCCCTTCAGGATTACTTAGTAAAGCACACTGCTTCTATTCATATATAACATGTTTTTGGCGTCTGGAGAATTAAACACTTGAGTAAGATATTCCGGAAGTAACATAAAGATGTTGTTTATCACTAAAATTGTGTTTCTTTCACCTTTCCTGTTTTGTCAGTCGTACCGGTATTTCCCTTCAAACATTGAGGTCATTGAATGGCTTGGAGCCTATTACATTGACACTCAGTTTTGTGAAAAAGCCATTGAGTACTTTGAAAGAGCAGCACTTATCCTGTAAGTAGTTATTATTTTATGCCCACTCAAATATTTTTTTGATTCGACATCCATAAGTATACCTAGAGATAAATTAGTTGGGTAATTTTAATACTATAAGCAAATACCGGAGTTAAGAGTATTTGGGATATTATTGAATTTTCTGAACTTTCTGTTTGTTTACAGTATGTTTTTGCTCTTGCTGTGCAATTTCAGTGTTATCCTCCATTGGGCCCAAGATAGTATTAGGTGTTAGATTCTCTTTTTTTCTCTATCCTCTGCCATTAAACACAGTTATGAAGTGGGGAACAGCTCTCGTAAGCCACCAAGACCTCCTTCTCTATGGTTTTATGCAAAATGTTTCTTTTGTATTATTTTATCATGTGGTGTGGATTTAGGGGTTTAGATAAATGTGTCTTGTAACAGTTCTTGCCGCATTTCCACTTTTCACACAACTTCTACTCCCATAAAAAAGGTATTACGAATAAGGTATAGAAGTAAGCAAAAATGTGCAGTTCAGAATTACCAATGGTTAGTGAAATATGTAATATAATAAATATATATAAGTACTGGTCACCTTAAAAAATTGTAGTTTTGTCAGGCTATGAGATCGCTTATGCTGGTGTTCATGGCCTTCTTAGTAATTTTGGAAAGAAACAGCTGAAACTAAGAAGAATTATTTCGTAATCTTGTTTTGGCAAAAATCTGACTATTTTATGCTTCATGTTGCACTCAGTCCATGCATGAAACATGAAGTATGTGGATTGTAAAGTACTTATGAATAATTGGCATATGAAAGTCTTCATTATTGTTTGTAATTGTAAGCTATCTATAGTACAGAGAAATTATTTCTCCGTGGGATGAGATTGTTAATAGTAGGTAACAGAACATAGAATCAGAGAATGCTTTGGGTTGGAAGGGACCTTTAGAGGTCATCTAGCCCAACCCCCAGCATAGATGTTTTGGTGTTTATTTGATATTAAAAATAGAGTCTAGATAAGCCAATTGATAAATATGAATGTTGGGTTATAAATTGTTACTAATTGTAAATAAAGTTACATTTTAAAATTATAACTTTATTTTAACCATGACTAACATTTTTTAGTTTAACATGGTTTAATGTATTCAGTGTTTTAATCACAATAATTATGTTTTAAATTGCATTCTGAGATAACATGTTAGACAACGAATTGAGAAAGTTTTTCATTATTTTACATTTTAGTAGCGTGTACAAATCTATCGATAAAAGGAGTTGTGCAGCTAATGCTGGCTTCTGACAATTTATTCTCTCTAGAATTTTCGTACTGAACTGCGTAATAAACTTTATTATGGTATCTGCTTGGCTGCCTTTATTGTTTGCAGGAGACATACTCAGCTGAAACTAAAAAAGGTGAAGCAACTGTCTTTCATAAGCTTGTTTGGCAACTACCAGGCAAACGGATTATTTAGAGTTAAAAATGGCCTGTGCTGTGACTGGAGGAAAACATTGAAGAAGTACAAAACTGTTCTGAAAATTTAGTGTACAGTGCCTTTGGGATATGCTACTGTTGAATTGTAAGCCACATGTGGTTTATAGAGCATCCTTACACTGCTGTCATGAAAATTTCCTAATTTTCACATTATCTTGATAAGAATGAGGAAAGAGTCCAACAGTTTTGTTGTATGTGCTCAAATATCTCAAGTATTTTCTCTGACTGTATCTATGGCCGTTATGTGCTAAAAGGAGAAGGGCAGGTAGCAGCTAGGGCACTGAGGTGACGACACAGAGGAGAAGCCAGACTTTGAAGCTGTAAGTGGCGAGTGTGCTTACTGGCAGGGATCCCTTGAGCGTGCTTGGGACCCTGCTGGTGGGACTTCCTCAGAATCCAGTTTCACGTTTTGTTCTCCCCCATTGCATGGTTCTGTACCTCAGGCAAAGACTAGTGGTTCACTTGTTCTGCTAATTGGATCTGGTGTGCAGAATGACAAGCAGCAGAAAGACTATTACATAGGACTACAAATGAGTGACACAGAGGCTTGAACCCAGGAGCATGCCGCAGGGGTAAACTCCGTGTGAAATGAACAGGCTGAATTCTTCCCAGGAAGGCAATATGCTAGGTGAAAAATTTTAAGAGTAGTTTAATATAGGTCTTTACCAATGCTATGCAGATTATTTTGCTTATTCATTGTCTGGCAGTGTGCATAATTTTATTTTATTTATGTGCAGACCAACACAAGTGAAATGGCAGCTGATGGTTGCCAGTTGCTACAGGAGAAGCGGTAAGTTCTGTAACTTTTTTGTGGTTGCTTGGAGGTTTGTAACATTTTTTTGTAGTTAGATGGTGGTGTTCAGCCTGAAGAAGAGAAGCTGGGAGAACATGTAAAGAAGGCTTATAAGAAAGATGGAGAGGGACTTTTTACCAGGGCCTATAGTGACAGGGCAACGGTTTTAAACTGAAAGAAGGTAGACTTAGAGTGGACATAAGGAAGAAGTTTTTTACCCTGAGGGTGGTGAGGCACTGGCACAGGTTGCCCAGAGAAGCTGTGGATGCCCCCTCCCTGGAAGTGTTCAAGGCCAGGTTGGGTGGGGCTTTGAGCAGCCTGGTCTGGTGGAAGGTGTCCCTGGCCATGGCAGGGGGGTTGGAGCTAGATGATCTTCAGAAGTCCCTTCCAATCCAAACCGTTCTGTGATTCTATGATTTGTTTTGTTTTGGTTGATGTTTTGATTTTGTTTTTCTTCTGATCTTTTCTACTTAATGTGAATACTGATCCTAATGTTGGTTTGAAAATACAGCTACATGTTATTTTGTTACAAATTTTCTGTGTATATGTAATAAAACATGACTGTTCTTTTAGAGTGTGCCTGCACTGACTTACGCATGAAGCACGCCTTGTGTTGTTAAATAAGTAAAATAAAGACGATACTACAGCATAAATGACCTGATAGAAGTCTTTTTAGTGCAATTATACTACCATCTAATCTTACATAAGTAACTAGATTTTAAAGTTGCTTAATTCCCATTCCTTTTCAACAGCAGGTATAATTTTTCAATATTAAAATAGTATTTTCATTATGTGAAGAAAAGACAGTCTTAATGTGCTGTATTTTCTTACTGGGAATGTAATACGCCAACGAGCAAAATGGAAAGAGACTAATCTTTCTGGTTTTTTTCATTACCTAAAATGCATTCAAGGCACTTGATGATGTAAATGATACTCTTCTTTCTTGCTGTCCCATTTTGTCACTCTCCTTTATGCTTCTTTAGAACTTTGCAGAACAGACTTCCATAATAAATAAGTGCATTTTCTCACTCTGCTCAGTTATTTAATATAGCAACGACAAAAGGAACAGGACATAAGGAAGTCGGGGAACTACGGACAGTCAGCACCACCCAAAACTAGACAGATTAACTTTTCCCAGCAAAGAAACACAATGATTTTGGCTGCTTTTTAGATCGTTTATGATTCATTGGCAAACTTCCCAGCTTATCATGTTAACACATAGCAGGTCAGTTTGTTCTCTGCCTCGCCCTAGGAAAATAAAAACAGTGATATCTCAACAAACTTTTTTGTCAGATATTTTATGGATATGAGGTTTTAGATTCACAGGATCTGTCAGTCCTTTGAATAATAATCAAGCAGGGCCAAAACTGAAGGCAAAAGTCTTAAAGAACAACTACTTCACTACCAGATCTGGACAAAGGAGAGACACACAGTTAGGGTTCTGATGGAAGGAAAGGTAGGCAGAACTTAGCTGTTACACCTTCCTGCTTGACCAGTGTTTTGCAGCCTCAGATAAGACCTGGTATACTTGATACAGCTTATCTAGTAGCTGTGTCATAGAACAATGGGGTCCTACAGGCAGGTCAAATAAGGGCAAAAATCAGGAAATGCCTCTTAATTAATTCTGTTATTTACAGAACAATTTGGACTGTTTTGAGATGCTGTTAATTTTTTGCTGTCAGTAATTAAAGAATATGAAGTTTGATTTTATCGAATTTTGTCTTATCATTAAATCATGTACTCAAAAAGATTAAGTGATGTTAAACTGTATCAATTTCTTATTGGATATTCTTTTTAATGTTTGGACATGTGGATAGGAGATGTTTGTGTTGTTTGCAGGTAACTACCAGAAAGCTCTAGAGAAATACAAAGTCATTCACAGAAAATTCCCAGAGAATGTTGAATGTAAGTTGTTTCATTGAGTGGTACAACTATCAAAGAAAACTTTGTTACATTGAATATGTGTGTTTAGTAATTGTATGATGTAAGTATTTTTCATATGAAAATATTTTCACAAACTAACATTTTTACTCATGCTAATGCTGCATGTTTTCTGTGACAACACTAAAGTGTGATTTAAGAAATACTAGGGTAATGCTGAAGAGATGAAAATAAACTTTAGCTGTAGCAGATTGCGTAAGTTCTTTCTCATTCATACTTTCTAAATTTTGTAACTATGTTACTTGTTTCATCTTTCTTTTGATAAAATATATGTATTTTTACTTCTAGTCCCTGCTAGTTGAAACTCCTGCTGTAAGTTTCTAGATACGAGAAAATCTTATTGTCAGGTTTTACCAAAGCCAGGCCTTCTGAAAGAATGTAGAGGGTGAGATTTTGTTGTTGGGTTTTTAAGTATAGTTGGTCAACCAGGCTCTAGAAAATCCATAGAGAATTTCAAACTAAACTACAGGCAATATAACTTTGAAGAGTAAGACATTTGGCAGAATCGGTCACACCTGTACTCTACGTGAAAAGGCCCTGTAGAAAATAGGGGTTGTCCCTGGTTGTGAAAACAGCTTCTTACATCCCACACTGTGCCTCACTACTTCCAAAACATGAGGTTGTTGCCAGCAAGTCTGTGCTTTTAGATGATATGTGGGAAGAACATTTACTGTATTTTAACATAAAATTGTATTGTTGTGCTTTAACAAATGTACTCTTTTTTTTTAAAGAGGAATCATACAGCTCTGTTGTACAAGAGAAAGTCAATACTATGACTCCTCAAAGTTATAACCAAAACGTCACGTTCATATTGGTTGCATGTATTTCAGAGGGGTGCAGTATTTAGTAGACTTTTTAGAATGCTAGTATTTTTCTGAATGTAGTTTCTACAAATTACGAAACAGAGGCAGGAGTTAGACAAGACAGTTCAACTGATTGAAAAGTTTTCTGCTGCCGAAATAGTGGTTGTTCACTCATCCCTTCCTGGCCATGTGCTCCCAACCATCTTCCTTACACTCGTTCTGATGCTTACCTGATCCCTCAATGAACAAGTTCAGCTCCCTAAAACAGCAGAAAACTAACTTAGAACAAAAAGAAAGTAACGTACTTATGAAAGCCATCAGGAGGGTAATGGATCGTGTCATGCTTGTTTCTGCTTCAGAGGCAGTTCATTCAAAGAGATGTAGACAAACACAGAAGAATAGCAACAATGTTTTCAGAGTTTGGTGTCGTGTCTCGGGAGACTATTTTAGGGGTTCTTTTCGTTCCATCATACAGTTATAGTCGATCTTCATGTCTGGTTTGTTGGGATTTTTAAATTCTATAAATAGTAGTCTTTAAAAAATCAACCCCATCAACAGCAAGAACAAACCGTTCTGGTTTGCTTGGCGTTTATAAAATTGTTTTCAATTTTAGTGGCTCCTCGGTAATAACTTAGTATCATTATTATGCTTCCCAGTTTCCAGAATATTTTGCAAATGTCAAGAGTTCTAAGCCAGATGAGTTAGCTTGTCTTGTGCCTTCCACATATATAAATGGTATTTGTACTGTACATGGATATAGACACTGCATCACTAAAGATGTTGAATTATTTGCGAAGTATCACAACTTGCATAGTGATGCTGGACTAGAGTCACCTTGTATTCCCGGTTATTTGCATTGTTTGCCATGCGGTATGTCCAGTTCTGTTAGGGTGCACTTGTAATTTGACCTGCTTGTAAGCCTTTTTTTTTTAACGATGTTTTGCTTTTCAATTAGGCCTCCGATTTTTAGTTCGTCTCTGCACAGATATGGGGCTGAAAGAAGTCCAGGAATATATGACAAAGCTCAAGAAAGTGGAAAAATTAAAAGAAATAAGAGAGCAGGTAAGATTGTTTCTTTCTGTGATTATACAGTATCACTACGTGCACAGGTGAAGCTACAATATTGTTTATGAAATTTCAAGATAAAATGTGTATTAACTGCCTGGTTTAGAGAGGCTCGTGCTTTGTAATTTTGGGGTTTTAGTTTTAAATTACTGATCAGCCGTATATCTGACTGAATGGTTTTTAAGCACCAGCTTTTCTGTGATTTTAAATACTAGTGAAAGATGGGTTATGTGGATGTGATGGGAATGCTGGAGCCACCCACATAATTCAATGTTTCTGGAATGTCGTCTTTCCTACTTATTTGCCAGACTGCATAAAGTGTATTTATGAGCCAAGTAATAATGCAACTATAAGAAGAGAAGGGGAGCCTAAGAATTTGTCCGTGTAGTAGAACTCCTTTTTGCTATATACAAAGCTGCAACATTGACAGATTACATAGGTAGAAGTAAATCATTCATGTTAGCACCAATTTTTAAACTGAAAAAAGATTTACATGGGACAGCTACAGGCTGTGAAAGGTGTGAGATCAAAACTTGTGTTCTATTCAGAGGAGTGAGTATGTCTGTGTGTGCGTGCACGTGCATCGTTTTCTTGCTATTCCTGTGATAAAGTAAGATTTTAAAATTAGCTTATTGTTTGGACAGCATTATCTGTGCTATTGAGCTGCAAAGTGTTCAAGCTTGCTCTTCCGATCTCGTGAATTGACTCAAAGCTACATAGTCAAATTAGTTGCTTTGGTTTTGCTTCAGTTCCAGAGAATCTGAGTATGCACATGTACGGTGGGACATTTTAAAAATGGAACTCACAAAGGGAAGCACTGTTCAAAGGATTCCATATTTGTGCTACAAGCTTACTTTGGGGCTATGTTGGTTTGGATTTTCAGTAAATGTAAAATTCAAAGCATTTGGAAAAATGGACAGAAGAAAGCAGCCCACAAATGTAGTGGGGCTAATATTCCTCCATGTCTCCCTCATAATGATATCAGTAAGCAAAACAGGTGACCACGTATAATGTTCCTATTCTGCAAAACTCGTAATTATGAGATCTCTCTAAAGTGTGTTAAACAGGCTTTGCTTAGTTTCTAGGAAATATCAGGTCAATGTCAGTGATATGCATAGTTCTTGACAATAACTTCCAATACCTCAGTGCTTTACTCGGGAAAGCTCAGAGATGATGCCAGTTAGAACTGGAGAGGGAGGGGTCCATGGAGATGGAGAGGTTATCTATTTCCTTGCATAGAATTCCAATATTTTTTACACTGAATGTGTTAATTATGTGCCATAGATCTGCAAACGCTGAGGATTTCAAGGAAAACACTTTTTTACTTTAAGAAAGTTAATGTTTGAAAATGTAAAAAACCCAAAAAACACAAAACCAACGAACCAAATAAAAAAAACACCAAAAACCCCACATCTCTCTTCCTGTTTATGGCATACTGTAAGCCTGAGCTTTTCTGAACACGTTTCTGTACTTTCTGATGGGGAAAAAGCTACCAGTAAAATATTTAAAAAATAAAATCATCAAATCATCTAAGTTGTTTAAGAACTGAGATTTTTAGTAACAGAGAAATTAAATTGTGTTTAAATTATGGGTTTTTTTCATTCTGACTACATTGTGTTAAGGAGCTTCATTGAGTAGTACCTGAATGACAGATGCATCAATGGAATCCAGTACACATGCGTGGTAGCACAATTTACTGCATAGTTGGTTTAAACTGTTCAGACTTCATGATCATAATTCAGCCATGACATGGAAAGCCCACAGTGTGTATTATACTTACGTGTTCCTGTTTAAGAGTCTGGTGACTATCCTGTCATAAAACTAACCTTGCAAAGCAAAATTGGAATCACGGAACGGTTTGGGTTGGAAGGGACCTTGTAGATCATCGTAGTTCCAACCCCCTGCTGTGGGCACGGACATCTTCCACTAGACCAGGTGGCCTTGAACACTTCCAGGGAGGGGGCATCCACAGCTTCTCTGAGCAACCTGTGCCAGTGCCTCACCACTCTCATGGTAAAAAACTTCTTCCTTATGTCCACCTTCTTTCAATTTAAAACCGTTGCCCGTTGTCCTGTCGGTGCAGGCCTTGGTAAAAAGCCTGTCCCCATCTTTCCTGTAGGCCACTTCAGGCACTAGAAGGCTGCAATAAGGTCTTCCCGCAGCCCTCTTTTCTCCAGGCTGAGCAGCCCCAACTCTCTCAGCCTTTCCTCATAGCAGAGGTGCTCCAGCCCTCAGATCATCTTTGTGGCCTCCTCTGGCCCCGCTCCAACAGGTCCATGTCTTTCTTGTGCTGAGGGCTCCAGAGCTGGACACAGGACTCCAGGTGAGGTCTCACCAGAGCAGAGAAGAGGGGGTAGAATAAGGTATCTATGGTGGCACTTCTAATTAGTCAAAGCTTTAAGGTAGACCTGCCGAAATACTTTCCTATAGCATATTGTCCAGAAAAAAACCCAGGCTTTTAGATAAAAATAAGCCTTATTATTATAATTTAAGGTAAACCATTTTTCTTTTAAACAGAGAAAACTGAAATGCATTAGGTTTAAAAAAGCCCAAAACCCCAAAACAAAACATGCCCAATGCTTCCCCCTGCAACCACCACCACTAGAAATAAAACAGGTTTCTAGTCATCTCTGTCAACTTCATCCCTGCAGGCAGGCCCATGCTGTAAGCTTGGTGAGTTTCTGAATGGCAGCAAAATCCTGCCCCTGCGGTTCCTAGTACATTCTCTACAGAAACCTCTGAAGCCTGATCGGTTCCTTTCTGCTCCTTCTTGCAGCTCCTTGTCATGGGGGGACATGCTCCCATCTCCCTCTTCTGGCTCTCTTGTCTGCCACGCTCTGAAATCTCCCAAGTTCAGTGTCTCCTCAAGGAAAGGAGCAACTTTTTCTGCCCCTGAGGAAGCCACTGACCCAGTTTTCTTAAAAATCAACACCATTGTAGATATTGTAGATGTAAAGGAACAAAGACACTAAGGAAAAAAAAAAAAAAAAGATGTTACAGAATGCACTGCGATTCAGAATGCTGCCGTCCTGTATTAGAAGTTGAGTATCTTTCTTGAGCATCTCAACATCAGTGCTGTCTTACAAACACTAACCCTGCAGTTCCTTTTTGCTATTGGTATTGCATTTGGGTTCCCATCCTCTGGTTTGGAGCATGTTCTTTGTTTGCTTGGTTGGTTTGTGTGTGTGTGTGTTTTTTTAGTCTTATGTCTACCATCTGGCTTTGGAAATTATTAGGTATTTTTGACCTAAGAAAGTCTTTCTGTCATCCATGAGCATATAGCTGTAAACTATACTTTCAAGTTCTAAAATTATCAAATCTTAATATTTCACCACCTAAGTTTCCAATAGGAACACTGGTTTCAGTTAGCAATACCCGATATAGTTCAATTCCTGCTCCAAATTTCAGAGTAACCTATGATTTCTTGATTGCACCCAGTAAAGAGAAAATAGATAAATGCTAATGTAATATACCTACATCTCAAAGTCTGCATGCAGACTTTGTCTTCCTGTAGAAATTTATCAAAATTTGCTATTCTGGCATTGTTTTTCCAGAATAAGTATATCCACATGGAGTTTATACCAAAATAAATATTCTGGAGTACTTATTTCACTTGGTTGTTAAATACTTCCAGCCAAGAATCTGGGAACATCTGTGGGGTTCATTCCCTGTAGAAATTTTTCTCCCTGCCTGTCACAGCATTGGATTTTTACTGTAACCTTCGTATGTTGGGGTTTTTGCCTTTTTTTTGTTTTTTTTTACTGCATTAATCTTTTGTTTCAGTTTAAAAAAAGACAGGTAACAGTGTAAAAGTTCACACAACGTTCTTGGCACTGATGTATACACATATTACTATTTATTTCCGTTAAGTGAGCTTAATGACTGAAAATGAGGGACTGATTGGGTGTGGTGTGAAGCAGTGATGATAGCTGCAAACACTGAGGGGGACTCACTGCCTTTCCCGTCAGGCAAAGGACATCTGGACTAATCATCCTAAATTTCTTTTGCAGTTGTGGAAGAGAAATAGGCATTTTTAGGGTGGAAATCATTGGACCTATTTGAAATGTCTGCTTTTTAGTACCGGATGACTTACAAAGTACTCACTTGGAACTTTACAGGCATTAGTCATATGCGTAAGCTATAGTACCTTTGTAATATTTTGGGAGTAAAGTACTGGAATGTAAACTCCATGAGGGCACTGTCAGACAGGGACCACTTCTCTCTGGCAGACAGAACCTGAGCTTCCACTGGCAGATTACTTGTCAGTCTTTCAACGTTTGGAGAGTCTGAACGTGCTTCCTGAAGGACTGATATATGCTGCTTCACTGGGCTGTGAATAGGATATTTAATCCAGAATTCAGAGAACATATTTTAGACTTGAAGATTTCCCAAAATAAATAAAAATTATGAGGAATTCTGGTCCCAGACTGGATAGCTCCAAGCCCATTCCTGGTTTCATGCTAGGCTCACTGCTTTCCTGTCTGACTCCTGTGAGTTTTTATTTCAGGGTTCTTCCTTTTGCTATTGGCACCAATCTTGAAAGGTCTTTCACTTCTTCTGTGTCATTCCAACTTTTCCAGACTCCATGATATTTTTCTGGTGAAAAATGCATGGAAAAGCTACAGTAATTGACCTGAATACCTGGTTAGGTAGTGTTTAATCAGATGCTGAATTCATATTTTGAAATAAGATGCAGAGATTACTTTATTAACTGCTGAATGCTTTGATTACCAACTATTTGTACCTACCCATCAAAAAGTCCCTCACTGAGATGTACCTTCTTGTAACTGACAAGATATATGCCTGAGAAATGTGGTGGTTTGCCAGGAGGAGCCAAGTCTGCCACGTGATAGGGAGGTATTGCTTTGATAAACTGTTAAGTTTTCAAATAACACTAAAAAAAACCTCACAGTTGGAAGATGTTTATGGTACCTTCCTCAGTACAAGAGGCCTGACTTTTTAAACACAGCTTTTGAAGTATTTACCTTCACTTTTATCTTGCATTTAACACTCAACAGCAAATTAAATTTTGCTGTAAAGTACAGTGCTGTGACAAGTATTCAAAATTTCAGATCTGTGGGGCGAATAGATCTTTTTGTAGATTTCCCTACTTCCCCCCCCCCCTTTACAATAATAAAATGCTTGTGGAATTTACAGGATGTTAATAGGCAGGGGCTACTTTGAACTCATGCAAGGAGGGCTATGTTGCCTGTTTTTTCAGCTGTACTTTACAAAGGTACCTCTGAACTATTTTTAGGCACATTCCTCATATAAGCTTTATCTGAAGAAAAAGAATTTATTGAGATATTCTAGCTGAATTTCATAGAACTTTTGTTATATGTAAACACTGGATTTAACACTGACATTAAGGACAATTTTGTGTATTGAAAAACCAAGGTTTATTAGTTACGGTATAGTAAGCCTAGTTTAATGTTCTACTGTTTTATTAATAAGCTGAGTTTTCAATAATTATTCCTAATGTAAATTACTAAATGGGGTTTTTGTTCTGTTCTTTTCAAACCTGTTTCACTGTTCTCCAGCGCATAAAGTCTGGCAGAGATGGCAGTGCACGTAGCCGCAGAGAAGGAAATGCTGGGGGTGGTAAGTACTTAATGCCTCTGCTTAAATATCAGATTTGTCAGCATCCTAAAGAAAATAGTTTTTCTTAAAAGCTTTTGTAAAACCTCCTTACGTTTTGAAATGCGCACAAATATGCACTGAGTAATATGCAAGTACTTCACAAATTTTGTTTCATACTTTTTGATTATCTCATTGCTGTATGAAACCTCGACCAGTATAGTAGCACACATTTGTTTTAAGATTTGTGCTTTATATGCAGATCTCAGTGTATTCCTAAAGCTAAATTTCTACTTCTTTTCAGTACTGTGGTCTTGAACATTTTTATCCAATTAACTTTGGAATATTCACTATAAGGAATCCTTTATTATAATAAAACAGAATGTGTAAGCCATGAAAAACAGGAATTCGTTGTGTCTTTATTTAACATGGAGAAAAGGGAATTTTGTGCCCACCGTCTAGTCTGTTGTTAGGTGTTTGTTACAAATTCAAGAGGCTATTCTGTGCAACCAGCTCCGTAATAAGAAGACCCCCGTACTGTCTTTGAGCTCATTCTTCCCCTTTTCCCAGTATAGTAGAGTTGAAGTACTGAAGTCTTCCACAGAGGAAAACTTGCTCTTTGACTACTAAGTCTCTCTGCTTCTATAGATTTACAATGATGACTTTCATAAATGTAAAACTCTAGCAATGTAAGTCTGGAAACTGGCCTGCTCTGTCTCTTCTGCACTGGGTAGTCTGCATATTGTAGAGCTAATGATTTTTCCCTCCCATTATTAAATCCATGAAATGTTAGTAATGTTAAACCTAACTGTTCCCCGCTTTTGCTCTAAGGAACTAGCAGATATCAGGCTACTTCAGCCACCTGGAAAAAAATTGGTTTTGACCTAAATAGGAAATGATTTCTTTGTTTTCTGTGTTTGGTTTATCTTAATGTTGGTGGGTCTCTTAAAAAGATATCCCCTATAAATTCTTGCCTCTCTTCCCTTCCTTTTACAGAGAAATAATTGATGGATTTTTTTTTTCATATTTGGTAATTTTATTTCTCCACCTACATAGCAGATGGTTTACTGCATTTATCTAATTCTGTAGGGTCATGAAAAGTCGTGGAAATTACTAGTGTGATCTTAAGATGACCTTAGAATGCTGTTAGATTTATGAAGACTGCTCTCCTGAGTTCTCTAAGGGTTAAGAATGAGTGTTGGATGCTTGAGCGAGATTTCATTCCTTGCTCAGCTCAGTAGTTTCACTAGAGAAGCTTTTAAATCATTTCTTGATATGTAGAAAAACCACCATTCACCTAGGGTTGAATTTTACCTGTTCTGGGCCTCAGGCCAAAGTAATTCTTGGGGTGAAGTTCCCTGTTTTGATAACAGAGAGGGATGGAAACATTTCTGGACTCTCCTTTGTTACGTGCACTCTGTGATCAGGGAGCCAGCTAGAGGTGCCAGCAAAACAGCAGCGTGAGACAGCATGGGGACCGGTTTTCTGTCGTAAAGTGGAGATCCGCTTTGGCTTATAATAAATAGAAATGTAGAGCAGCATTGGAAGCAGGCAAGGGTATTTACAGCTGTGCAAAACATTGCATCAGGCATACAGCCAAATGGCACAAAGGGTCTCTTCTCTTACAGCAATATTTTGTAATTATCCCTACCCTTATTAGTGAAAAACGGGTGTGTTGTCAGGATAGAGGGAGAGAGCAAGTCAGTAATTTAGCAAAAGAGGATATAAATAACAACCAAGCTGGAAAGATGCTAAAACAACATTAATCCCCCAGATTACCAGTTTGTCAATACTTCTTTTAAAGACAGAAATATATGTGTGGAAATTTGTCTCTTCTTAAAAACTAAAAAAAAACCAAAAAAAACAAAAACCATCCCTTCCCCTCCTCTCGAAAGCTGAACACAGGAGAAACATTGACTGCAAGCTCTAGTAATTCCAAGACACTACTCTTTCCCCCCATAACCAGAGTAACAGGAGAAGAGCAAATGCAGACATTTAGGATGCTAACATAAAGAAGATGAGAGGGTAAGCAGGGTCAGAACTGACCTAGAATTTATCCTGTCAATAATTCTTAGCTTGTTGCTCAAGATATGTCAAATTCATGAAAGAATGGAAGAAAACAGTTTGGGAACAGGTCTTTGTAAGAGCATATTGAGAAGTCTCCATTATACAAATTCAGTGCCAAAGATCCAGGCTTTCTGGAAATGACTCACCAAACAAGCAGAGGTACAAAGAAGGTCCTGTATTGACCCTGGAATTAACTTTCTGCGAGGATTCCTAATTGAAAGTTGTGGTGAGATGTACTACTTACATTTTTAGAATGAGTCAAAGGCATTGTGCAGTTTTAACTAATAATGTTGACTCTGGGGAACCTTATCAGGGAAGAAGCTGCACTCTCACAGCAACAGATGTTAAGGACTATGTTGTAGGTTGCCTACCTTTAACTGAGGATGGCTGAAACCTGAAAACCCAAACATTATTTTGTCCAATGTTTGGCATTATTCACCTGGGTGGTGAGTCTGTATTTTGTAGTGTGAGATGTTTCTGTACATGGCCTGTATGAAGACACATATGAAATACAAACATGCGTTATTTTATTTCAGAATCTTAGTACACTTTTGATAAATTAATGTCTTCAAACTAAATTTAAAAAAAAAAGAAACATTTGTATACATTTTAAGATTCGGCTTTTCCAGTGGTGTTGCCAGGACCAAAAGGGATCATTTTCCTACACTGTATGAGGGATTTGCCATCATTACCGAACCCAGTGAAGCATGGAATCCTCCTTACTTTAGTACTTACTAGCTAAATTAAAGTACTTACTAGCGAAATGAGTTGTGTGTGCATTCCAAATATTTTAGGTATGATGTGTGTTTTATTTCTTTCCTCTTAATAGCTCACTGTCCCCATACTTACTTGCATTCCTAACAGATTTTTTTTTCCTGAGTATTTTATCCCTATATAGTTATTTGTAGTAGGAATATTAGTAGTTCAGACTTCCTTGTTTTAGCAAATATGATTTAAAATTGGTTTTAAAGAGGTCACTAAGAAGAAAGAGCACTAAGTCAGCAGGGTTTGTACTTAATAGGACACCTACTACTTTGCGAACATAAACTAAAACAGAAGGTACAGGAGATGCACCAAAGCATATGAAGAATATGATTAGTATATGTATGAATGGTAGACAGAATGGAAAAAGAGAGATGAAGAAAACTAACATCTGTATTGATGTCAGTCAAAGCCTGCTCTTGTCCTATGAGAAGGACAAGCATTAGATCTAAGATGCCTACCCAAAACTGAACACATTCGTTCACTCTTGTTATAAAAAGTGAAATTTTCTTCTCCCCAGGAATATCAGATTTATGATTTTCAGTCTTTTTGATTCATATTGGAAACAGATTACATTGGTACACTCCCTCAAAATTCTTCTTTTTCACTTGGAAAAAAAAAAAGGAGGAAAAAGAAAAAAAAAACAAATGAGCCCAAACAACTCTAAAAACCTGAAGGGAGCAAGCAGTACATCTGAGTTCTCAAAGATTTCCTTTTCAATAAGGTTTTCTTGTTTTCATACTCACTTTTTTGTGTTTTGCAGAGATGTGATAATTAACATCCAGAATTTAGAAGTTAGGACACTAAGAGATTTTTTACTCTTCAATAGCATAAGGCCTTTCATAGATAAGGAAAGGTACAGAATCATAGAATCATAGAATAGTAAGGGTTGGAAAGGGTCCTTGAAGATCATCTGGTTCCAGCCCCCCTGATCGTAAGGAATACATTACCATAGCAGTGTTTACTTGGTCTCGGCATTTGCTCTCCACCCTGAATGAGGAGCCAGAGCGAGAGGGGAGTAGTGTACTGGCTGAGAGGAGCTGTGAAGTCTCGGACAGGAGCCCAAAGCAGCAGTGCTGAGTTCGGAAGGTGAAAGGCTGAGCACTTTGCATTATCCCCGTTACCTGAGCCTGTCCAGATGAATTTGGGAAGGAAACAGTGGGAGAATAATTAAGGTGTCTTTTCCCCTTTTCATTCCACCTGTGATGGTGTCAGTGGCAAATGGGTTTGTCCATCCCAAACAAACATCCTGTATTCAGACATCCTTTACCAGCACATAGGGATGTCCTCAGGTAACATGCAAGTGATGTGATAGATGTTAGGGCAATAAGCATCCCGAATAATTTTCACTGTGATTGAGGCAAGAGATTCTCCTGTTATCCTGCAGCCAGGACTTCATGACCACTAGTATTTTGTGGGGTGTTTGTGCTTGTTGATGCCTCATTAATTACAAATTGTTGTGGGATGGTTCCATTGGTTGTGTGTACAAGAAAACCCAAAACCTTTCTTTTTATAAACAGACAGGGAAAATACTTGAGTGAAGAGAACATCTTAATCTGTTTTCTTCATCTGAGCTCGCCTAAGGAGTTAGCTTAACTGACACACTAGAAACAATTTTGATTTAACAGAATTTCAAATCAAAATGAACTGCAGTGGAGTTAAAAAATTGCATCTGCTTCCCATGCCGTTTCTCAATTTTAATACAGTATTCTGCCTGCTATGCTGAACTTAGCCTACAGAGGGTGGAAGCAAAGACGGGCAGCCTTGGAGGAATACGAAAAAATTGTCTGAGGAGCCAGGGATCAGGTTAGGAAAGCTGAAGCCCTGATAGTTACATCTGGTCAGGGACATCCAGGGCAACAAGAAAAACTTCTCTAGGCATGTCGGTGATAAAAGGAAGGCTAGGGAAACTGTGGGCCCTTTCCAGAAGGAAGTGGGAGACCTGGTTACCCGGGATGTGGAGAAGGCTGAGGTACTCAACGTCTTTTTTGTCTCAGTCTTCACTGGCAAGTGCTCCAGCCACACTGCCCAAGTCACAGGAGGCAAAGGCAAGGACTAGAAGGATGAAGAACTGCCCACTGTAGGAGAATCATAGAATCATAGAAAGTTTTGGGTTGGAAGGGACCCCTAGAGGTCATCTCGTCCAACCCCCCCGCAGCGAGCAGGGACACCGCTAACTAGATCAGGTTGCTCAGAGCCCTGTCCAACCTGGTCTTGAATGTTTCCAGGGATGGGGCCTCCACCACCTCTCTGGGCAACCCGTTCCAGTGT
>Ga0065711_1036073_pt1 | contig 21487 bp, 8 predicted proteins | sample Hoacrofraction12_FD_59098 | JGI IMG/M metagenome (GOLD analysis project Ga0065711, IMG submission 59098) | Hoatzin crop microbial communities from Cojedes, Venezuela - Epithelial fraction 12 v2 (version 2) | ecosystem: Host-associated > Birds > Digestive system > Esophagus > Crop | place... | reverse complement strand
TTTTTTTTTTTTTTTTTTTTTTAATGTAATTGCAGATGCCTGTTTCTGTCACTGGGTCTTAATGATGTCTTTCTTGTCACTGGGTCTTAATGATGTGTTTGCCAATTCTCTCCCAGCAAACAAAACTGAAAGGACTGGTATTAAATATTACATCAAAGGAAGGTTTGCATCCCCATCTCTCCTAGCTGGCTCATATTTTGTTCTCTCTTTCTCCCAGAGGCTGTAACATTCAGTTCTATTATCTCCTTCTTTGTAGCAAGTGAACAGTAATATGCAGGCTCCACTCACTGACTAGCAGTAGAAACTGCTAGACTCCAGTTCTTTCTTCAGAATTATTTTGAAACACAATTTATTTGGGTTTTTTCTCTGCTTTTTACTTCCGTTAGTACACTTTGCCTCTGCTAATGTATACACATAGCTAAGTGCAAATTTCATGTGTTCAATTAATATGGATTTCCTACAGAGTCTGTCCTCCAGAAACAACAGGAAAAACAACCACCTCACGTGACAGATGCTAGTTTTGTGGTTTAGTGTACACAGAAAAGTACAGTTTAAACTGTAGATATGGAAAAACTGGGGGGGGGGTCATGCAGATTTGTTTCTGTCAAACTGGGCCTGAAACAGTGCTGTCAGCATCACGGTCTTCCAAGGAAGTCATTCCCTATGAATTGTTTTTTAATTGATATAACACTTTCTTTTCAGTTGCTGTGAACAAAGTACTGTAAATAGAGATTTATAGTGCAAGTGACAGGAGGTAATTCATGATAAAATACATTGATTTATTCTTCCCTTTGGACTATGTTCTTCTGATTTATTCTTCCCTTTGGACTATGTTCTTCTTATGATGTGAACTCATGGCAGAGCATGTTTGCTACAAGTAGAGGGGAGCGGAGAGCTTATGAAAGTCTTCCCTGCTGTGAACATCGGACAGCTACAACACTTCTCATGATTTCATGTGTCCATCAAATTTTAGTTGCATGTTTTAAAAAACCCAGTGGTAGCAAGAAAGAGGAAAGGATGGAGTGAGATCCCTTTCGTTCCTGGTAGAGTTAGAGCTGTTCCAGCATGTAGCAGCATCTGCTTCTCCACACTTTGCCAGGAGTTATTGCACAGACCCAGTGTCCTCTAATTCCCTCTCCCCAACTCCACTGAAACCATCGTGCACAGTCTTCCGCTGAATGTCTAATGTACGGATGAAATACCTGTCACATGATCGCTGAACTGTCACTGCCTGACCCCTTACAATGAACATCCCTAAATTGCTAAGGCTATGTATGCTGGGTTTCATCACAGGGAGAACTGCAATGACTTTGCAGGAAAAATTTGTGTTTAAAGTCTACACTGCATGAACTAAGTACTGCACAGTGATGTCCACGTTTGGGTGGAGTAAGTTAGATTAAGCACAGGAAACAGTGTTATCCCAGAATCTCGCTGGGGCATCACAGCTAGCTTACATCTTCATGTGCAGCATTGCATTACACAGCAAAGGCAAAAGCAACATATTCAGCCACCGAGACAGTCCTCATTTGTTTGTTGGACAGCACAGAGGAGGATTAACGCAAAAAGATACTCCCTCTTCTGGACCCTCTGGGGAGTATTATAAGCAGCTTGTGATCTCCAAGGCTCACTGTTTCCACTGCCAGTTATGCAAGGGTATCACAAGGTGTCTGGAGAAATCAAGTGCTGTAGAAGTGCTAAAGCCTATTTAATAAACACACGAAACCTTGGCCCAAATAGAGCACAGGCTTTTCTGTCCTACTTATTCTCCTGATAAAGAAGGGCCCTAATGCCTCTTGTATTAGGGAAACATGAAAGAGTAATGCATAGAAGTAGAATCTCTAATTTGGATTAACAAGATATTTTCCCTTCTTCTTCCTTATTTTATAATAACTCTATACTCATAAACCTAGAAATTCAGAAGTGTTTACGTGCCATTAACATGCTGCCACTGGATACGAAGGGGACAGAGAGCTTCTTTTAGGGATCCTTGCAGAATGATGACAGCACTAAATTACAGTAACAATTAAAGCTATATTTTCTCAACAAATTTTTATGGTTACTGTAGCATGTAATTTTTGATTAGAACTAAAGTGGATTTCTACAACCAGAATCAAGGTAGTAGGATCTATAAGTAGCATAATACAGAATTTATATTGCAACTTATGATTGCAAATCACTTAGATCTTTACTTAACATATGATCTCTAAGCACTTAGACCTTAACTTAACTTACAATTTCTAATCACTTAGACCATAACTTAAGTTATGATTTCTAATCACTTCGACCCTCTGCAGACAGAGTCAGATCTTAATACATGGTTTGCTGTATCACTATAACAGTCATAATCTAGACTCAAGAATCAAATAAAAGAAACACAAGTCACTCACTCAGCACTCGGAGGAAGCAGAGGACCGCGGAGGCATCCTTGGCCACCGGTGAGTCCAGGGTGTCACTGTCCAGCAGCAGCTCCACTCCAGGTTCCCCACTTAGGACTGGTAACTGCTTAATTTTATAGACAGTGCCCTGGGTGCTGCTTTGCTTCCCTGTTCTGTAACGGGGTCATCACCACCTGGTTGGCCAAGTGCCTGGGACTTTCAAGGCCAGCGAGGAAGCGAGTAATCAGTCTGGTGCCCGCGGACCTTGAGGCCGGTAGGGAGGGGAAGAAGAAATCTGTTTGGTTTGTCTACTTGATTCACAGACCTTCAGGGCCTGATAATGAGGCAAAAGGGAATGAATACACGACCAGCTCAGTCACAGACGATGGCTGTTTGCCTTACAAAATGGCGTTAGTTATGCTAACCATGTTACCAGGGGATGGGAGCAGCGGCTACCAGTCACACCCACACAGAATGAAAACGAAAATAGATTTCATGATGTAAACTCCTTCTTGAGGATGTAGCTTTGGATTTTTTTGTAACAATCAGACAGAGCTAGGTTGTAATGCTTTTAAAGGTCAGCTGGATTTGTACCACGCATAGTCTGTTCAGAAAATATCTGTGTCCTGAGCTTCCTAAGAAGCTGAAATACACAGTTCTTCAAGTACCAAGCAACGGGCTCTGGCAGCCAGCTGGAATCTACCACCATAACTGTCTGAAGATCTGTGTTAAGTCACTATTCATGAAACTGAAATCTCTAGAAGTTACACTGTTCATGCCCTGATGTTGTCTACATGGATTTCACACTGGTTCAAACAACAAATGGGACTGAAAAACATAGGACTTTAAAAAAAAGTTGAAAAAAATCATTATTAAGCATTCACTATGAATGCCTTAATTTAATGCTCAAGGCCTTGCAATATTCTGTTGAAGGCTGCCTTATTTGCAGGCGCATTAAGTTATGCTTTGAAAATAATTACTATTACTAGGTTACATTGCCATGTCACTTTGCAGTTTGGGTTGCAATATAAGAACATTGACAGCCCTTTTCCTGCTTGATCACAGGGCTAAATTCCAATAAAACTTGTTGTACTCACCCACGTACAGCCTGTATCTCACATAGCTATTTTAAAACTGCCAATACTTGACACTCTAAACAAGCCGTGTTGAAATCAGATGCAGAGGAAAGGAGGGATCAAAAGCAGAGGAGCCAGCAGGAGAACGGAAGCAGCCCGAGGGGAGCCGAGGTGAGGAAGCTAATGAGGGAGAGGGAACTCAGCTAGACTTCTTCAGACTGCCCACAAGGCTGTACGCTGCTCTGCTGCTGACTTGCACAGTCTTGGTTTTGTTGGCTTTTGTTGGCTCCAGGCTACATAAATGAAACTGCAGCCTTTAGTGCTACTGACGTATATCCCAATCCACAGAAGGCAACTGCAAATCTGAAATCCCCCAAAAGAACTGCTCCTTCAGTGAATCTCAAGGTTTGAGTATGGTGCAGGCACCATGATATTCCTCTGAAGTTAAGAATTACAGATCTAGAGTGCCAGAGTACAGAGAAAAGTAAATCTTCTGCAAATTAAGCTGCAAGTGGGAACCGTTTAGGGACATTACTGAGTCACTGATAAGACTCACATGTTGTTGTCTGGCAGCAGAGCTTTCATTTGGGAATGCTGAGCGACAGTGTAACTTTGTCAACATGCATAGTTACAGAGAGATAAAACCAGTATATGAGTTACTGTTCAGCCAATAAAAACTATTATTGCCACAATATTTTATGAAATTTATTACTAACAAAAATAAATATTGTGAGTTGATATCAACATGCCCAGTTTTGTTTCATCTGCTACTGGCTGCATCTATAAAATAAAGAAACAGACTAGACTAAATAGCAGATTCAGTTTTTCATATACCTTCTTTAGCATATGGTTATATTACCATGCTTAAGTTTGTTCATCTTCCTAATAAACTCCAGCGACTCACCACTGGCCTCTCAGAGGCATTTCCCACTTTAACTTTTGGAAAAATAAAAGCATAATCATAGGAAAAACTTGAAAAAACTGAAAATGTCATTAAGAGTATCTTAGCATAGTCTAATTAATGGATAGCAGTTCAGCATGGCAGCATTTAGATATTAATCTGATCATCTGGTTCGTTTTCATCTACCTCAGTGTAATCCTCAGTGACCATATCTGAAGAAGAGCAGGATCTGGTACATGATGGATGGCACCTCCTTCATTTAACAACATTTCTCTGAATGGCTGAGTATCTATATTGCCTCATTATCCATGCAATGAAACTCTGTGAAATTTCCAGTCCAACAAAGTGAGTTTATGTTCACACTGCCACATCTGCACTATTATTATTAATTATTGATGTTCAGTTCAGTTACTAGCTGAGAGACAGTAGGCTACAAAACCGGTGTGTTCTGTTTCTTGCTGTGTGATCATGAAGAGCAATGGGCAGAAAATCACCAACTAGAGGATAATTCTGCCATATATGCTTCTGGGAATGGAATTATGGAGATAACTGAAACGGGTTTATTTTCTTGCCAGATGTAGATAGCAGTCAGGCGTGATTTGCTAGTTTGTCATATTTTCCCAGAGAAAAGATTTTTGGGGTTCCATATCAGATAGGACTGCCATATTTCATGAGTGAGGAAAAAGGGCCTCAGAAAGGAGTGATGTAGCCTTCCTTACTACTGCCCAGCTCTAACAAGAAGAGAAGAAATCAGTCCCCAGAACTGCAGCTCTTATCTGTAGGGGTGGGGGCTGTAGAAGGAAGTGCAGCCACACTTATGATGTAGTTATCAGCCTGCAGCTGGTGCTAGCAGAGTGGCTGCAATCCATGATGTTGCAATCCATAATGCTCCAAAAAGTCATGTCTAGTTATGGCCAACAGCAGTCCTAATAAACTACCATGTAAGCTGAAATAATAATAAAAAAAGGCAGTTATTTAAGCCATTCACTTGGCCAGTTAGGTCCAGTGGAAGTCAAGAGTGACTTTATCTTGCTGGTGAATTCTGGAAGCGTATTACTGAGATTAGCTTCACTGAGGAGCTCTACTCAGCCACCAGTGACTGAGCAGGATCTGGGTGAATAATTACTATCAATGACTTCATGACTGTGCTACCCCATCTCAGATTTGAGGGAAAAGAAAGACATGGAGCACCCTGAGAGAATTCTGTCCAGGCAGTATTTATTCTCTATTCTTATTAGACTCCCTGCTGGTGGCATTAATATGGTTTGATGCAATTGAGGACAGTTGAATGAACACCTTGATATCAGGTGACTGCCTAGTATCCAAGAAAATGGCACATCTATAGTGAAGGAGGTTCAAGGGGGTGTAGGACCTTCTGCAGAAGTGCTTAGTCCCACAGCAAAATGAATGAAAGGAGCAAGTGTGAGTAAGCGCCAGTAGGACCAAGAACCACATATAGATAATTTCAGTTCCACAAGTGTGTTTCTTTCTATGGTTTTAGAACATAATAGGACAGAATGTAAAATGTCATGAAAACTTAACAGCTGTCTTTCCTGATTAACTGCTATAATGAGTGAATCATTTTTTTGACAGCCAACCTACTGAAAACATTTTATGATGAGGTTTGAACATTGAAATAAAAGGTTTACTATTTTTAAGACACAAAACACTTGGATAAGAATTTGCATAAATTTACATGTGTAATATGGATATTTAAATTCAGGGTTTAGTAGAAAGAAATAGATAAGAAAATATCTTCATCAAGGAAATACTGTCCAGCCTAATCTGCTGCCTAAGCCTAACATCAGATATGTTATCAGGAAAAGCCTTTAAAAAAACAGGCATTTGTTTTTTTTTGTCACTGAGAGTTTTACAGGCAAACCTGAAGATATATATTTGGCAATGTCAGTGGTAAGAGAGGGTAATACATTACTTTCTGGTACATCCAAAACTTCAAGCAACAAATAAATAGTTTGGATGACACTGAATATTTTTTATTGGTCTGTCATGAGTGATCTGCTGGAGACCTGTAATTAAAAACACAAAACATTCTATTTGACATATTTTCCTCTGATCATTGATGCCTTTTTTTTTTTTCTCTAGAAAGACTCAGTTGCAACATCTGCTCGTCCTCAAATTTCTAGGGATATGCCCTGCCTTCGAGTTTGAAATGTGGAGATACTCTTTTTATGGATATGCTGGGAGAAACATTGTAGAAGACTTTGGACTGGGTCTGTGAAACTGGAAAGCATGCAGGCGGCTTGAGCTAGCACCAGTGTAGCATTTGTGAGCCAAAGTTTGATGACAGACTTTTGAGGGAAAAGATCAGATGTCATCTCAGGGGACAAAGTTTTCCATATGCAATTTATTACATCAGGGGTTCCGTACCTGACAATGAGTGAAGGAAACTGACCTGGAATACAGAGTTTCGTTTAAGTATTTTAAAACTCATCTGTTTCACCATGAATAACTTTCTGATAAATGTCTTGATACAATTTTGAGTGAGAAAAAAGTACCTAATTTGCCACTGGTCTTAGTTCTTCTTACAATAATGAAAACTGAAAAGAAAAGGTGAAAAGATTTTTAGTGTCATTTTGTGTATAACAGAAGTCCATTTACAATAGTGAACATTAAAAGGGAAAAAATGTAAATTTCATGTAATTGCAACCACTAACAATATTTCAAATTGTAAAATGTGTTTTTGTGTCCTACATTTGAGTCTGTAGAGAATATCAGTCCCCTTTCCCCTTATGTTCATCCATTGTGCAGAAGAAAGACAGTCACAAATTAAAAAAAAAATGACTGTGACACTTTTGAAATATTAATCCTTAAATTTTACCCTATTCATAGAATACAATTTATTTAGAGTTTCATTCTTTTGTTTTAAACAGGAGAATGACATGAAACTATCCACCAATGTGCAACTTCATGCACCTGCTTGTCTGAAAACTGTAACTATGTCAAAAAAACAGGGAATCTGCTTAAACTTCTGTCCATATCAAGCCCAAGTTAATACATTTAGTATTGGCATGCTTCATCAGAAGATTTTTCCAGCTGGCTTTAAGCTGCATTGCTGTGTGGAGGGTGCTGTCAGCTGCATGGTAGAATCTCAGTTTGTGCATGGATTGCCAGTGGACACGATGCAGCTCCTGTCAGGACAAAGCCCCGCAGGACATCTCTCCTGAGAACGTGAACAGGGAACAGCTTGCATCTGCGCTGTGTGCAGTAGAATCACACAAACTGTGCTACATGTCAGGTCACATTTTGGCAAAAAGGGATGGAGGCTAAATTTGCCTAGAAATACTTTCAGACTTGTCCTCTGATATAGAACAAATCATAGATTTTTCTTAAATGACAGAAAAAAATTCAATATTGAGAGGCAAAAGGAAAATAGCCCGTCTGCAGATCATGCATGTGCTGAGCATGCATATTAGACTGAAATTTTAGAGATGGAAACAAAAAGAAGCTGTTCTTTAGAACACACACCCTTTAGAAGTGCATGTAGCCATGCTGACATTAATTTAATGGGCTTAATTCGCTTTGAGGACCTTTTACATTCACCCATTAACATGCTAATGTATTTTCCAATTATATTTTTTCTCTTAATCACAATTCAAAAAATGTCATTATGTCTCTTATTACAAAAGAGAAATGATGGAACACAGAATAAACAATTTCTAGTGCACTGCAGCCATAGCTGCTAACTTACAGTTCACGAGGTGCTAAAAGAAAAGAAAAAGCTGATAGTTGAAGAAATAGAACAGTTTTTTCCACCATGTTGTGCAGAATGACAACTAGTACTGCCAAATGCCACGTTGTAGCAAATGTTCGTATTTTTAAAGCCTTAATTCTGAATGTTATCTAGAATTGATAATAGTGTAGTCACCCTTAAAGGTTCTGCTTCAAAACAATCACCTCAGATGATACCTTGCAGAATTTAATTCAAGGCATTTATATTATAGTAAAAAATCCCCACATTTCTGGTAACAGCTGAGCTCATACTGCACAGGTCGAGATCTGCTCTGGTCTTACCTCATGGCTACTGTTTCATTTCTGTTGTCTTTGCCCAGACTGAATTCCCAATAACAAACTCACATGTGTTATGGGCACAGATGAAGGATGCACAATCAGTACTTCATTCTTCTGGCTTTAATTTAGAAATAATCTAATTTTCATACTGTTCCAAGCATATTGGTTAGTACTAAATTCTGCAAATAGTTCCCATAGAAATACAGAAGTAAACACAGTACAATACAGTTCTTAATACAAAAAATTGGCTGCGGTGTCCTAAGCCTCTGTCTCCTTCATAAAACAGGCAGTTTGTGTACCTTCTGCCAGCTGATTCTTTCTCAAAGCTGATGAGCTTGAGCAGACTCATGAGGGGGAGCTGTTTAAATGACACCAGAGGAAAAAGCAAGAGAAAAAGTGGAAAGAGAAACATCTTTCATGGAAGACCCTCTGAATTTCTTAAGATATCTAACCACAATCCTTTCCAACAGAGACATTAAAAAATATCCATCTTATAATTTTTAAGAAAATCTTTATTTTTAAAAGTTTTTCAAAGTTTTTCCCAGGGTGCTGTCCTCCCTTCTCCCGTACACCTCAGCCAAAAATGCAGAAAGAACCGATTCTAGATGTTGGGAGGCTTACAAAACACAGATTGACTGAAAACTTCAATAATTTGAAGCCTTTTAGGCTCTTTCAACTTTGTGTGTCTCCCTGAATCTGAGACTTCAGCAATGTGGAAGTCTCAAACTTTCAATTCCTGCACAAGGATGCCTTTCACAGCAGTGCCTTCAGCAGTCACCAGACAATGATAAAGATATTGCCGGACAAACACTTTAAGTTGGAACAATGTTTTCAGGTGCAGAGGAGCAACTTAAAGTGAGTGTAAACAAGCATACACAATGCGCTCTCTGCCCCTGTCTAGTCTTCGGACTTGGCAAAGCTTGAAGTCTAGGGTTTCAACCTAGAACATAAAACTTCCAGCATTCAGGTCATGTTTTACATTCCTGCTGTTTCTGACTTAGCTGGAGACACTGCATTAGAGATATCCTGAGTATAAATAACCCTCCAACTCCAACTCAGTCATTGTAAGTCTAGACAGGTTGTACTTACAAAAGCAGGTTTAACTTCAACTCAGAGGCATTTATTTTCCTGGCACTTCCATAGAACTCAACATAGGGAGCTGATAGCATTTGCAAAGAAAGTACAAAGCGTTCACCTTCTGCTTTCTACGGTAAGATACCATTGCTACAGAGCTAACACTTTATGAGGACTGAACCACTACGAGAAAAGGGAGCGTAACAGCTCCTAGTGAAATGCAATGATGAAAAATGCTAACAAATGTAAATGCTACTTGCGGTGGTATACAAGAGGAATGAATGCAACCGCTGTGACATTATAACTGAACTAAAACAAGTATGCATTGAAGTGGCACAAAACCACTCTCAACATTGGATTATTACCCCTTCAGATTTAATAAGAATAAATTTTTAAAGAAAATCAGATTCCACTAGACCAATTACTTGAATCATGTGGATTCTGCCTAAAGAATTCAGCTTAATGGGATGTTTTGGTTATTCTTTGTTTCTAATTTAGACCTCAGCCAGGCAGAAAATGATGCTTTACAAGTCATTCCTAAATAAATCTGTTCCCAAAATCTGCATCTTTTTATGGTGGCATGACCAGCGTGCATCAAACTACTGCAAGGTACACACCTTGCACTTGCAGCGTCAGCTGCATTTCTGAAGGAAAAAGCCTCCTGGCAAAGGTGCCTTCAAAATCTGGGCAGAGCTCCATAGATCTGCTGAGTTAAACCATGTTTGCTTTGCTGTTTCTGCTAGTAGCCAGATTTTCAGCACACTCCCACTGAATAGAAACAGAAACTGTTGGTCCTTGCAAACTTCTGAAAATCGCTGTCTATAAAGGAGAAGACTGTTCAGTGCAGTGACTACTGCTACTGGCATTTTCTTCACAGGAAACATTCAGAGACTGACTTGAAATAGGAGAGAAATATTCTTCAATTTTTTTATCAATGTTTTTAAACATTTAGGCTACTGATAAAGTCTATAGATAAGACAAAAAACATCCAAATGGCAAAAAATTGTTAATGACCTGCCAGTTTTGTAAGTCAGTCTGAACTGTCTGCCAAGCTACACTCATTTAAACAGCATCTGTTGCAGTACCTGTGAAACCACAAAGGGAACATAGCTATTCAGAGAACAGTTTAGTTGAACATACCCTAGAAGGCAGCAGTTCTGAGGTGACTGAACAATTACAGGACATGAGCTCTGGCAGTGTATTCTCAGCATCATCCTCTGGATGAGACTGAAGGCAATAAATCCCTGGCTGTACATACAGCAGAACTATCAGACGCACCAACTCAAGATTTCTCATGCCAAAAGTTTTTGAATCTCAAAAAAAGTCTACTTAGGTTACAACTTTTCCTGTTACTGTCATTTGTAATCTTTAAGTTTCTTTAATTAGGGACGGTAAAATAGGAATGTTTCTTGAAGTGTCTGCAGTATGGTTGAAATTTATTGGACTTTGGTGTCATTTAGCTAAGCTTTTAGACAAAACATTTTCTCAGCTCACAGAGTGGTGGATAAATTCTTGGCTACTATAGTATTGCCTATATTGGTGCCTATAAATTAAGTTTAGATAAAATTACAGATACTGATTTTTTTAATGTAAAATGTTAATAGTCAAAGTAGATATAGAATTTCTCACAGCTGAATAGATTTATGCTGACCTAAGCGTGGCATATGGAAATAGGACTATCCATCTGTTGTTATAAAGGAGAAAGGTCAGCCAGACTTCAGACTGAAGTAAATGCCTTTCAATATGAAAATAATGACTTTGAACTGCTTTTAAAGAATCATCTCAACACACATGTTAAACCAAACTCCTTTATCCAAATCTGAAAGGCATTTGTAGATTCATCGTCCTGACTGCAGTGCAGTTTCTAGATCAAGCCTTGAATCTGATGTGATTTGAGCTAGGATTTGGGCCACTGTGCACATATATGAAATGGCACCACTGCCTTCAGAGGTACATTTATCACAGAGAAAAGAATTTTAAGACCCAGAGAGGCTTAAAAGCTCCCACTCCCTCCCCTCCATCTTTCACAAATGCAGAGGTGCACGTGCACATCCATACTTGCTTTTCTGCAGCATTGGTAATTGTGAGTTTAACTTCTCTCACATTCAGAAGCAAGGTGTAGTTTTGTAATTACTGTCAAAACTGGAGCATGGGCTAAGGAAAATCAATTAACAGCTGCAAAATGGGAGGAAGAGAACAGAGGAAAAATGACAGGGCAGCAACTGGGCTCATGAAAATAAAAATCAAAATGAGCAAATCTATGTCTCATCCTGACATGTGAGGCACTCTGCCTCTCTGTCATCCCTTTCATCATGCAGATAACTGCTCAGCAGCTCTCAGCACATAATCATGCAATCCTTCCTGTCCACCAAATTTCTATAGTAGCTGCCAACTCTTGTACAGCTTCTAATTAAAAATCATGGAAAAAGTATTTCACAAACCTATTTAAGAACTTCATAGCTTTCAAATATTTTGTTGTTTCATTTTACAGGGATTTAATTTTTTTTTTAATTAGTATGAAGCCTAGTTACTTTGCACCAGGAGACAAAGAGTGTCAACCATACCTGACCCAGGAGGCTGGAAAACAAACAGGTGGTAAAATTAATAATCAGTACTCATATTTACACTTGCTATAAAGAAACCTTTGTATCAGAGGAAGCTAGATAATACATGGCATGCCATCTGGTTTGCCCAGAGATGGGGCAATGAGATTTGCAGATTACAGCTGGTCCTAGACAGCCATTATCATTCAGTTAACCCAGTGCTTGAATGGAATCAGCCCATGGACAAATAGCAGAGGCAAAGCAAGAAAGTGCTTCAGCTGGCAGGCCCAGCAAGCACTGCTGTTGGCAGGTACAACTGCAGATTCAGCTGAGAGGTTGGGTGTACTTCTTGGTTCCCTGATTTTGCTAAACTTTCACAGCAGTATCTGTGAATCCAGACTCTTTTCAGTGGTGCCCAGTGACAGGACAAGGGACAACGGGCACAAATTGAAGCACAGGAAGTTCCGTCTGAACATGAGGAAGAACTTCTTCCCTCTGAGGGTGACGAAGCACTGGAACAGGCTGCCCAAGGAGGTTGTGGATTCTCCTTCTCTGGAGATATTCAAGACCTGCCTGGACAAGGTCCTGTGCAGCCTGCTGTAGGTGACCCTGCTTCGGTGGGAGGGTTGGACTAGATGATCCACAGAGGTCCCTTCCAACCCCTACCATTCTGTGTGATTCTGTGATTCCGTAATAACACTTTCAGCTAACTCCTGTTAGATCGGAGATTCTGCCTTACGCTGTTAAACAGAGCAGTACTCAGAAATGTGTAACAGCAAGCCCTCAGCATGATGCCTCCAGCTCGTACAAAATGGGCAGAATATCTCTTTGGCCTAACAAGTCAGTGAACAAATGTGTCTTCGTCTTTGAGTATCGATTCTCTATTAAATGGAAAGAGATGCTCATAACAGCAATTTGGTGTCGAGTCGTACAGATAACTCACGGGGAAGAGAAGGTGTGACACATTCTGGAGCTGCCCCGTTCCCCTGGAGGAATGTGAACGACTACATCCCTAGCTCTTACACAGAAAATATTTGGCAACCCAAGATCTCACTTCTTGTAGAGTAGAATCAAGCTAAGGTTCTCAGTTCTTTTTTTCAGAGTGCTAAACAACCAGGCTCAGCATATACAGAAGAACTCCAGGTATAGAGAGGGAAGATGCTCCATGGGTTCAGTGATGCTTTCTACCAGAATAACAAGTAGAAGAGTGTGAAAGAGAAAAAGATTTTGTTGTGTTGTTTTTTTTTTCTTTTTTTTTTTCTTGGAGAGTCTGAGTCTGGGCAACAATTCTTTTCAGAAATAGGCATCACAGCATTGCTGCCTTTTCCTTCAAGTGTGAAACATGTAACTGTCCTTGCCTGTCCTGGAAAAAGTAGGCAGCAGCCTCTATCCTAAAATAATAAAAAAAACCAAAGAATCATACTGAATAAATCACATGCACTCTGAACAAAATCCTCTCTCAAACACAGCTCTCCCATGGGAACAGCATGCAAGAGAGCATGTGGACCACACATGACAAATCCTATTCATATCACTCAGAGCACTGCTGGGAGGCTCTCAGATATTAAAATAACTCCTAAAGGAAAAGACCACTGAGGTTAACTCGAGCTTTCCTTTTGGGTCTGCTTGACTTAAAAAAGCCTGAGATTGTTTGGATCCTGACTGACCTATGTCTGATTAAAATGACACACTCTAATGGAGACATCTTGACTTTCACAAAATAAAAGGTAATGTAAGTACCAGATATTTTAGGTACTGCTATTCTGAAGAAGTTCGGTCATAATTTTCACACTTGTGGCAGAAGACTGACAGCATAATGTACAACCAGTGAGGGTTAAAAGCAACAGGATGAAAAATTAAATCAAAAGACAACTCCCCAGACATGGTGTCCCATTTTTTTCCATGAAGTATGGAAACACTTGCTGGTGTCTTAGCAGTTACTCTGCACACTAGCATGTTTCTGGTTTTAGTGGTATAAATAATGCACATTAACTGAAATCATAGAAAACACAATGGTTACAATGAATTATACGCAACACTTTTGTCTGTGTACAAAAAAACCCCCACCCCATATTTGGGTATAGGAATGCTTGGGCACTGTATTTGGAATAAGTTTTCCAAAATAATTTACACTGCCATAGCAGGTGAGTGATATCAAATGTTCCCTGTGATATTTAATAAAAATACCAAGTTTTACTTACCAGTCCTGCACAGCATTGAAGGATTCTTCATTTGTGATGTCATACATTAAAATGAAGCCCATTGCACCCCGGTAGTAAGCTGTGGTAATTGTTCTGTATCTCTCCTGACCTGCTGTGTCCTGAAACAATACAAACAAAGTTTTTACATATTGCAGATAAATTGACAAAAAATTGATTTTTTTTCTAGGAAGAAAACTCTGGCAACAGTTGTTATACAGCTCTGCAATCCTACTCATAAAAGTATGAGGTGAGAGCAGAGAAAAGCAGAAAGACATGGCCCTCTGTTATGTCATATATCCTGCACCATTCACTGATTCGTGTCATGCAACAACCCGACAGTCGGGCAAGAACCTTGTCTTGTACCTTCCCAGTTTGACAGAGGGGACAGCCAAAATCTGATGTCCTGGATAAAATGCCGGGACAAAATTTCATCCTTCAGATCTCTGTTGTAAGATCAGGATGCCTCCTGAAGTCTGGAAATATCTTGGCTGAAAAGTTTATGTCTAACTGTTCTGTTCTTGCGCTGTTAAGCTGTTGGGGCTCATGTCAACGTTAGCACCAATACAGATATGTGCTGACAAAATAAAAGCCAAGGGGCAGTGCTTTTAAAATAAGGGTGATACCTGACACACAAAAAATATTTTGGTAGCTGTCCCTTACCTCAAACCAGTTTTCTCCCTCATTCTCTCTATCTCATTCAATTGCCTTTAAAGTAATACATGTAAGTCTTCCTTTCTCCTACTGCTTGCTGTATTGATTTCCATTAAAAAATATTAAGGGCAGGGACTAAGTGTTGCTACATTTATATGCAACGTCTAGCATAACCACCCCTGTCTGTACTAAGATTGTGGGACAACGGCAATAACTAAAATACAGGAAATGCATAACTATTTCCCATTCTATCATACTTATTTAATACTGTCAAAATAAACATTAAAAGCATTAGATGAGCCATACATAATATTTAAGTGCAATTCTGTAACGGTTCAACAGATCATCTGTGCGTATTCAGTTTTAACAAACTTTGAAACATAATTTCATTTTTTCAGATTTTTGAGTCGGTAAGTAAAATCACAATGCCTTGTGAGCAAGAGGAAAATAGATTAAGTGGGCCTCCTTCTTTACACAAATACCATTCAAATATTGTAAACTAATAATGTGAAAAAAGGAGATTCTGCATATATCATACACCATACTAAATCAAACAAGGTCTTAGGTAAAATGTAAGGATTCTGTTCATTCTAGATTACAGCTGCTACTGCTTTGATGTATTTTCAGTGATACAAGACAGAAGGCTAATATAGAAGGTGGAGTCTATCAGGTCTCACAGGAGGTTAGGTTATGTCTTTGTGGGAAAGGCCAGAGATACCTAAACTTCTTCTGCTTATACTCTGAGACAGCTAAGCCCATACCAGCTGTGGACTGGAGGTTGGATAGCTGCATTAACAGAACTGCTCCCAAATTTTCTGATTGTGTTATTGAATACTAAGGTATTAAGACTCCTGTGCTAAGCCTGTGCATATTCTAATGTTCAGAGGTCAGTTCTTTCTCATAGTCTGTCAATAAAATGAAAGTCTCATTGAAATGTTGAGTAAAATAATGTATTTGAAGAAGAAATAGCAGCACATCACTATTTAAAACCATTTCTCTGTATTTCTTTTATGGAATAAAGTTTACTGTCACGTGTTTTGGTGGCTTCATTTATTTGGTTTGATATTAGAGAAAAGAGCTGGGAGGGACAGAAGGAAAATACAGCCTACAGCAAGCATGTAGCCTTTCTGTACAGAAGAGAATTGATTTTCAAACAAGTTTTGTCAGTGTCTATCTGCTTGTTTGTCAGTCAGAGACAATATGGAAATATGATGGTATGACAAGCAGGAGCCCACTGCTACTGAAGCAAATCTTATTTTGCTGTGGGTGATTTCCACTGAAGCCTGGTCCACAGATAAGTGTGAACTGCCGTAGCAATAAAGCCATAAGCCAGTGAGGCTTCCTGTCCAAGACATCAGCTATTTTCTGCACTGTATTAAAGTTAGTGAGTGTGGGTTTACTCAATCTTGATCACAGAGAATAAAAAAACGAGCATAAAGGAAGGCAAATCAAGATAAAAATGCTTAAATAATTTTACACAAAGGGAAATAAAGCTGCAGATGAAGATACAAATACTGACTGACTTTAGGATAGGAGATGTTCTTTGGGACCTAGGCATTTGATCTGGGTCAGAATGGGAAGGTATCAGGTATTTGGGGTTGTTCTCAATATAGGCATCTAATATGCGCCTGTAGCTAAAGCTATGTTAATGTGATGATAAAAAAAAATTATTTTCTAAAGTGGTATTTCACTACATAGCATAGATGGATGACCATGAATAAAGTGGGATTTATTAGTTTCAAACATCCATAATCATATTCCTGTTGGTATTATTTTCTATTCACTTGCTATAAGGAAGCAACCAAAATTTTAACTGGCCTAATGTACATATTATGCAGTAGAGTATTTATGATCATGGAAGAAGTGAACGCAAATATCAGTAATCAATATTGTAAAAACTTTTGTGTTCCACACATTCATAAGTGTCTCCTTAGTATTCTGACTAGAATATATTTATAAATGCCCTAAAGACCGCTTCTTTCGTATGACCGTCAAGGAACTGAAATGCCACTTGTCAGAAGAAATAGTACATTAGAAACATCAAAATGCTTTAATATTAAATATGATATTTTATTGCAATGATTTAATTTATTTGCAACAGATTCTACAACAACAAAAGTGGCCTTTCTCTCTGTTTGTTAGCTTTTCTTCTTATGGAAGAGCTGATCAGAAAAGAACTAATTTGCATATTTCATCATATTTTCGTCTGTAAATCACTATGATTCTATACTCAGGTACTGTTTTGTACTTGTACTTGAAAAAAACCTTTTCCAGTTCAGGTGGAGTTACTAGCTGCTCCTCTGTTATATTAGTCTTTTTTGCAAGACTACGGAATTAATCTGATGACCATCTTTTTAGGTTTAAATTCTGAAATATAGCATCTATATTTTTCACTGACTGATGTTCATTTCTAAGTGAACTAAATAACATTAGCCTGAGGAAGAATAAAATTTGACCTATTACTGAGTGGCATCTTAATGAAGGCAGTTCATTTCCATCTTTGATGGGCAGAAAACAAGACACAAAGATCATCTTGGGGGCCTTTTCAGTCATGTAGGTAATGTCTGTTAAGGACAACTGGCTGTTCATTAAATAAGCAGAGTGGAAAAGCAGAAGGGAATGAATGGCAGTGAGAGAATGCTTTATGAAAAGTTTCATGCACAGCAGAAAAAACAAGGTATTTTACAAATCTTAGTCAAAACAAAACAAATGGTCTCAGCAGCTGCAAGACATATTTTCAAATATTATATTCACTTTCATAAATTCTGTTTTTAATAAAGTTCCCACAATCTTATTAGCTTCTGGTTAGGTGATCCTATCTTAGTAAATCTTTCTTCAGGGTATCAGATTTTAGATATTAAATCACAGAATGATAAGGTTTAGTGGACATAGTACTTTAGAAACCAACCAGGTTTTAAGAATTGCATAGAGCATGCTGGCAAACAGCCCATGGTCCTGGGTATTTGGAAGACTCTGAGACTTGCATAGTTTGGTTTTGTGTGCTCTGGTGTCTCTAGTCTGTTTTGTTTCAGTTTTTTCTTAACCATTTTTTTCACCTATAATTGAAACCAGATATTTGCAAATATTTTTATGCTCCAGATCCTGATATGTGTAATTTCATATTACAAAAATTCATTGCTTTTTGCCAGAATTTCAATAGATAAAAGGACCAGTAAAACTTTTCTATCAGTAAATATCTTGAACAGGGCCTGTACATCTGTAGGCAGTGAAAGAGGAATGGTTAAGGTACAGATTGACTGTAAAATGTCTGTGTCTAGCATAAGGTAAAGATAGCAAGCAACCTGGTGCGTATTTGGCTACCTCTCCTGTATTGTATATGTATCAAAAGTTATGGAGACTGATAATTCTTGATTACCTTGGCTAGGTAAGTTAAACCTAAAGGTGTGAATTTGGCAGTACAATAAAGCTTAAAGTGAAGATATGTTACTCATTTTTACAGTAAACCCATGAACCAGGTTTTATCCTGTGATTCTCCCTTGAAACCACCCTTTAATAATATTATGGGAAATTTCCTACAGATTCGCACTATTACTGTGTAACTGCCATACCACTGAAAGCCTTACTGTATGGGGAATGCACCAGCTGCTGACAATGATGCTCCCAGAGGAATGGAGACATAGAACGATACAGCCATCTGTGCAAGTAGAAACATTTAGGAATAACAAGCTATCTGACTGAAGAAAAACCTGTATTTCACATGAAGTTAAGAGTTTATGTGGCTGGAAAGTCTCAAAACACAAATCAGAGAAACCAAGGTTCTGATAGCAATTTTGCAAATAATAACTGTTTAGGCTTGCAAAGTACAATTGGCTGAGTTAACTTCGCAGAAATAAATCCCCCTTACTGTCAAGGCCTGCTAAACTAGACTTCACCCAGATAGTTTCATACCAGCTTGGACTATATCAATGTTTTTGAGGAATACGTTAAATCAGGCCCTTGCATTAATCTGTTGTGTGCTCTCCCTCCCACCGTTGCCTAGCACTGCACCACTGACAGGAACAATACTTTATGTAAATAACTTCCAATTGCATTGCTCATTATTAATGCAGACAGTTTTGAAGGTGAAAGCAAGGAGCATCTGACAGCAAGAACTTTTAATGAGACTGTCATGAAGGAATTCCATCTGCAGAACACAAACTTCTTTTGCAGCACACTTGAGTGACTCTGTGCCTCTGCATTTCTTTCCTGTATGCTAAACATACAAATATCTTTTTAGATCCGCTTCCCCACACTATGAGTTTTACTCATGCCACAATACAGCTTGTGTTATGTGCCAAAAAACTGGCAGCAGTAGAGAAGGATTTCTTGGATGGCGTTTATATCTTTGCTGCACACAAACAGAAAGATAAAATTAGAAATGTGGGTTGGGTGCATTCTCACTTTGCAGGTCAAAATTTTCAATAAGGTAAATAAAATTGGCACAGTAATCAAGAACTTTAAGAGTTTCTTGTTTCTTTCCTGCTGTTGCTTCCCAAAGGTTATTTATATACGCCATCAAAGAGACACTATATTTCTCTCATTTCTCTTATTGATACATAAAAGGACTTGAGGCAGTCAGTGAATGAAAATCTAAACTGGCTCTTTTCAGAGCAGCACAAAAGATGTCTCTGATGTTTCCTCAGGGATCTCTAGGGTCTTGGGGGAGAAAGGATAAAAAGAAAAGTATGACAAACAAACAGAAAAAAATCAGTAAAAGAGCCATTCAGGGAGGGGCAAGGGACAAGCTCTGCAAAAATGCTCTTGGGATGGGGGCCGAACAGGGGTAAACCCATCTGAAGCCTGCTGCTAACCACCCAGGAAGAACAGCTGTGGGTCTATAGCAGAAGTAACTGGGCAGGGCACAAAGAAAGAGGTCAGGGAGAAAAGCTGCTGGCGCAGGAGGACCTGACTATCCCGGGAGCATCGTTTCTCAACAAACCGCACTTCCAACAGAAACTGTTGGGCATGTAGAAACACAGACATACAAACATTAACAACTAGCAATGGAAAACACAGTTTGAAACAGTTTCTTTAGCTAATGTATGCACAAAAGATGTAGCACTGCATATTGCCAACTCAGTCTTAGCTCATGTATCTATCCCCTGCCAGCAGCTCCTTCCAGACTTCTCATGGATTTGGTTTGCCTGGAATTCTCTACATGTGTATATGTATATGTATGCCTGTGTGTATGCATGTATGCATTTGTAGAAATATATATATGTATATCAAAAAACATTTGGAGTGTGAAAACCAGCTACTCATCTTGCCAGTACACATCTGCTAGACCTATATGCTAGTCCATAGAACTCACCCCAAAATCACAGCTGACAGTTCATTCATTGTATGGGAGGGATGCGGGAGCATGTCAGGGCCAGCTGGAAACAGTTGGGGCCAGAGCGGTGGGGAGAGGCATTATTCCAAATGTGGCTAGTAAAAAAGGGCCTGGGAGGGCTGCCTTGGCAGGCAGAAGGTTGGGGCAGAGCTTTGGCTAGAAAGATAGTTTGGCTTCTAGAAAGCCCAAGCTGTGGTTGTAGAAGTACTTTGCTGCCAAATTTGCTTTCTCTCACTCCATCCATGCAGCTGGTTACTGTGCCTGAAGTTGATTTCCTTTAAAATTTTCTGGTTTTCTCCTTTCCAGTTCTTTCTTCTCTCTCCCTCTTTAAAGTCTTGCATAAAATGTTCATTATCTGCAGTTCAGCTACCATGCCTTCCTAAATCACAAATTTTATGAAAGCCATGTTATCACTGCCTCCTTTCTAGTGCAGCGTAGGTCTACCACAGATGCCATCGGTTCCGGACAAAAGTTTTGAACACTGCTGCAATTTCAGGGCATGACTTCCTCTTCCCCTGCCATGAGCTGCAGCTTTCTCCTTGTGCTGTCTTTACTTTGGTTGTGGCCTGTCCTGCTCTGTTGGAGATTGCCCTTCTTCCCCATCTTTGGACGTACATTATAAAGCAACAGTAGGACCTAGCATTCTCTTAAAAAGTAAAACAGCTTAATTAAAGTACCCTTTTGTATTTTAACCAAGCTTCATGTTAGATCTTAAGAAGAATTTCTCCTTCTAGAAAGGCCCAGGTTTTGCTTTCAAGATCTTTTTTTTCTTTTATTTTATGAAAAGTGTTACAGAATCAAACATTAAGTATAGTTGCCAAAAATGTATAGTGGAAATCATGAATTTACAAAATCTAATTTGCACTTTGTGTAATAATGCATGTATTTCTTAATGAGTAAAAATTAAAAGGCAAATTAATATTGGAGCCCAGCTTCTAACTACTGCTAGTGAAAAATCAGCTGAATAACTTTCTATTTGAATTATTTTTGAAATACTTGTAAATCAGACTGTAAAAATTACCTCATATTTTTCAGAAAAAGAAAGAATCTTAAGGGTGGGTGTCAAGAGGATGGGGCCAGACTCTTTTCAGTGGTGCCCAGTGACAGGACAAGGGGCAATGGGCACAAAGTGAAGCATAGGAGGTTCCGTCTGAACATGAGGAAGAATTTTTTCACTCTGAGGGTGACGGAGCACTGGAACAGGCTGCCCAGGGAGGTTGTGGAGTCTCCTTCTCTGGAGATATTCAAGACCCGCCTGGACAAGGTCCTGTGCAGCCTGCTGTAGGTGACCCTGCTTCAGCAGGG